>JAANMX010001409.1_pt1 | contig 27417 bp, 21 predicted proteins | sample 7279681 | NCBI WGS metagenome assembly JAANMX01 (sample SAMN14094542, study PRJNA606508) | bioreactor metagenome | isolation source: A lab-scale SPAN reactor treating ammonium-rich wastewater day 351 | place: Ireland: Galway | collected 2018-01-01 | reverse complement strand
CGTTCGAGGTAATAATCCCGCTCCTGTTCCGGGATCTGCCCTGGCGGACGCTTGTCACCAGATTTATTCGGCACCCAGATGCGCCCATCATTGCGGAGGCTTTCGCTCATCAGGGTCAGTTTGGACTGGCAGTCCCCATGGACCGGGATGCAGGTGGGATGGATCTGGGTGAAGCAGGGGTTGGCGAAAAGGGCGCCTTTTCGTGCAGCACGCCAGGTGGCGGTGACATTGCAGGGTTTGGCATTGGTGGAAAGGTAAAAGACATTTCCATACCCACCGGTTGCCAGGATCACTGCATCGCCAGCATGGGATTCAATCGAGCCATCCACCATGTTGCGGACCACAATGCCGCGCGCACGCCCTCCAACCACCACCAGATCCAGCATCTCGCGCCGGGGGAACATCTTCACTCCACCGGCGGCAATTTCCTTGCAGAGGGCGCTGTAGGCTCCCAGGAGGAGCTGCTGGCCGGTCTGCCCGCGTGCATAAAAGGTGCGTGAAACCTGCGCGCCACCGAAGGAACGGTTATCGAGCATGCCGCCATATTCGCGTGCGAATGGAACTCCCTGGGCGACACACTGGTCAATGATATTCACACTCAGCTCGGCCAGCCGGTAGACATTGGCTTCACGGGAGCGGTAATCACCGCCTTTGACAGTGTCATAAAACAGGCGGTAAACACTGTCGCCATCATTCTGGTAATTTTTGGCGGCATTGATGCCACCCTGGGCAGCAATGCTGTGGGCGCGCCGGGGGGAGTCCTGCAGGCAGAATGCTTTGACCTGGTACCCGAGCTCCGACAAACTGGCCGCGGCCGAGGCTCCCGCCAGCCCGGTTCCAACCACGATCACTGTAAATTTTCGCTTGTTGGCCGGGTTGACCAGCTTCATATCGAATTTGTGGCGGGTCCATTTTTCGCTGACAGGGCCGCCTGGAACCTTTGAATCCAGGGTCATAATCGATTCCTCACGTTCCAATATCCCTCCCCATCCCGGATGGAGGGGTTTTTCGCCCTCAAAGTGGCGGTGTTCTCACAATGTTTATGAACAGGGGGACCGAGCTGAACCCGATCGCTGCAAGCAACCCCAGCACCAGGCTGAGCTTTCTGATTCCGGGGACCAGGTCATTGCGATAGAACCCAAGTGTCTGGCAGAGGCTCTGGATGCCATGGCTGAGGTGCAGGCCGAGCACCAGCATCACTGCGATATACACTCCGGCACGCCAAGGCTCCAGGAATGAATTCCACACCAGGCCATACAGCCCCAGGTTCCGCGGGGGGTTCCCCTCACCCGCAGTGATCATCGAGGCCGGGCCTTCTTTGTCGCTGAGAGTGAAGTCCGAAAGGTGCAACACCAGAAAGAACAGCACCAGCAGGCCTGTGTAGATCATCGTCTTTTTGGCGAATTTCAGGCTCTCTTCACTTTTGGAGCCGTTGACTGCATAGCGTTCCCCACGCGCCTGCCGGTTTTCAAGTGTCAGCAGGATCGTGGTGATGACATGGATCAGAAAGGCGGCGATCAGCCCCAGTCGGACCAGCCAGAGCAGCTCCGGTATTGCATGGAGCTTCTCAGAATACCCATTGAATGCCTCCGGTCCCAGGAAAATCAGGAAGTTTCCTGCCAGGTGGCCTGCCAGGAATCCTGTCAGGATCAGGCCGGTGACAGCCACAATCTGTTTTCGCAGTATCGAGGAGCGAAGGGCACAACGACTCTCAGAACTCATGGAACCCCCTTGTATCCATCGGAAGTATCAGTGTATCTGGCTTACTTTCCCTTCATCGAAGCGAAGGCTTTCCTCTGGAGGGTCAGGAATTTAGTCAGGTTCGAATTTGGGTTGACTATGATCTTCAAATCCGGGCTGAATGTGGTGGCATTCGCGGATTGCTTCATGGAACCCTGGATCATCAGGAAACGGTCATACAGGGGATCGGCGGACATGACCCTCTGAAGGTAATCGCGGGCATCCGCACTGGAGGCAGGGATAATTTTGAGCTGGCTGTCGCTGGCTGTCTGAATTTTTTCCTGAATGCCCTTTGATCTTTTTTTGTATTCCGGGGAATCGGGCAGCAGCGAATCATAAACACCCCCCCCGGGGAGTTTGAGATAAGCATCGAGACCCACTTTATCCGCTTCACCCTGGCGTGGGGTTGCGACCAGATCGCGCAGAGGGATATCGAGCACTGGAATTTCCGGCTTGATTTCACGCCCACGGTTTTCGCCCTGGGTCGGAACCACAGAGACATATTCCGGTTGCAGCTGTGAAACCTGGTAATTGGTCAGAAACACCTCGACTCCCAGTATCGGATCGAATATGTACGCCAGATCCTCCTGTGCGGATGCGAGATAAGCGCGAAATTCGGGAGTGATCACCCAGCGATACTGGGGAATCAGGTGGTCGGCATACAGGACCCGGTCGATCACCTGCACCGCCTGAAGGGGCTGGCGTCCGAGTGCCAGGACCAGGGCCTCGCGCGCCTTCCGGTGCGCCCAGTACCAGTAATCCGCATTCTGGTTGCGGTTCTGGGTAATGAAAGTTTTATCTCCGGCATCATCACGGCTGGTGATTTCGAGTTGTGACTTCGCGACCGACCGGACAGATTTTTCGGTCATGAAAGTAATGAAAGCGTCGTTCTCCTCCAGAACTGCACCCTGGAACCGGGCCAGATCGGCAGGAACCCCTTTCTGAAGGAAAGAGGAAACCGCTCCGGCGGGAGCGAGCCAAATCACCAGGAACAGGCAGGCCAGAATCTGCATTCTCGATGATAAAAAATTATAACTCTTCGAGTCAGACACGATTGTTCACCTTTCAAACGAAGCCACCGGCTGAAGGATGCTGGAAGCCGCGGCATGAAGATGGAATTATGTTGGCACCACTTCCGCGCTTTTGACAAGAGCTCTGAAGCGCGGGAGATTTGGCCTTATGGCTTCATCGTCGATTGAAGAAATTGAAGCCGCCAAAGGGCTGGCGCTGCTGGCTGGCAGCCGGCTGATTGGGAACGACCGCTCTCTGGAGCATCTGGCTGGTGGGGTAATACCCCGGCTGCCGTTGGGTTGCAAGGACAACTTCCTCTCCAAATTTGTTAAACCGCCAGCCCGGACTCCATCCCTGTCCACCCCGTGTGGCAGCCGCATTGACCTGGATGATCTCGCCTTTTTTCAGACCCGGCCCCCACAGGCTGTAACGGAAGGTAAAGGTGGCATTGAGCTGATTTCCACGCACAGAATCCTCGTCAATGGCCAGATCGAGCACCTGCAGCCAGCTGTACTTTTGCATCCGTTCACGGAACTCCTGAAGGGCGACAGTGGGCTGCGCGGCGAAACACTTGAGATAGAGCGCCTCGCTCCTCATTTCGTATGACTTTTTATACCTGGTGAGAAGCTGGTCCCACAGCTGTTGAATGAGCACAGCCTTTTCGATCGGCCCTTCATTGAGGGAAGGAGTCACATGGGGTGAGGGCACCTCGGCAGCAGGCGCAGGTGAGGCTGCTGCCATCTGCGCAGGTGCCGCCGGCGGCTGAGGCTGAACAGGCGCAGGGTCACTGCCGAACTTCGGGAAGGGGGACTGGCTCGGAGTGGAGGGAGCAGCCGGCTCAGGGCTTTGCTCACGGACTTCATTGGCGATCTGCAGGTACCCATTCTTGTTGGTCAGCCCCCACACACGGGTTTCCCGGACCACCTGGTCATACCCCTGTAGATTGAACTCAACTGTAAAGCGGACCTCCCCGGAGAGGGGGACGCCTCCCCAGGACTTTGCGGGAGCGGGACGAATGGAATGAACCGCAATCAGGTTGGCCGCCTGCACAGGGGCAGCGCTGATCCTCTGTTTCCAAGGCTCCACCATCCGAGGATCCGCATAGTAATAGGCCAGCCCCTGAACATCATTGCGTGCCAGGGATCTGGCCCAGGACTGGATCATCTGGACTGCGACCGGTTCGCTGACAGTCATCGGGGCAGCCTGGTACTGGGCCTCTCCCGCCTGGCAGAGGGCCATGCACAACACAGCCACACCCAGCATCGATTTGATATTCATTTTCATGGCAATCGCCTCCCATACGACCTCAGATATCTGCAGTATAACCTGTCCATGGCTTTCAAAGAATCATTCTCTGCGCCATTCATCATGCCTTCAAAAAGATTTTCTGGCGGAACAGGAAGTAGAGGAACAACCATTTCACCATCAGCTCACAGAATGATTGGAAGACCGGCTTGAACGATCCAAGGTAATCGACAAATCCATGAATGAAGATGTCTGAGATGGTTTCAAAGTCAAACAGGCGCTGGCCGACATAAAGTGTAATCGCATTCATTCCGATGACGATAAAAAAGAAGGCCCAGCGACGGTACCCCTGAACATCGATCACCCAGTAGAACAGTGCCAGCAGCAGCAGCGACCATCCCCCGGCAAAGAGCACATAGGAGCTGGTCCACATCAGCTTGTTGATCGGGAAAAAGGGATTCCAGGCCAGCGCCGCAACCAGGCTCACAACTCCGGCGGCCGCCAGCCCCAGAACCTTGCTATTCTGTGATCGGACGGTCCTCAGCCAATGTGAGCTGAGCACACCCAGCAGGGTGGTGGAGATGGCTGGCAGGGTGCTCAGGATGCCCTCATTGTCTCCAAAGTCATAACAGCAGAACGACCCGGGCAGGAGGAGGCGGTCGATATATCCCGCCAGGTTCCCCTCCGGGGTCAGAACCCCTGCGCCGATTCCCGGTACCGGCACCAGAGTCATCAGCCCCCAGTAGGCCAGGAGGATCGCGGCGGCAATCAATGCCTGCCAGCGAATGCCGGCATAAAGGACAATGGTTCCCGCGAAGAAATAACACAGCGCGATCCGTTGCAGGACTCCAGCATACCGGAAATCCGAGAAGTCAAAATCCAGCAGGCCGGCATAGATCATGGCCAGAAAAAGGAGGGTGACAGTCCTGCGAAGCACATGCCGCCAGAGCTTCCCCACCGGGTCGCCCCGTTCCTTGCGGCGGCTCAGGGCAAACGGCAAGCTGGCGCCGACAATAAACAGAAACAGCGGGAAGATCAGGTCATAGGCGGTGAAGCCATCCCAGGAGCTATGCTCCATCTGGCGGTTGAGGGGTTCGAGAAGCGGGGAGCCAATCCAGTTGAACAACCTTTCAAAAAAGGCGGTTCCACCGGTGATCCAGAACATGTCAAAACCACGCAGTGCATCGATCGAAACCACTCGGCCTGAGCTTTCAGGCACATCTGCTGTCATCTCACACACCCCCTGGAGTCAGATAAAAAGAACAACAATTGGTTGACTCTGTTGTGAACACAAACTGGAAGCACCTCCCGGGTGCTTCCGTGTCACCGCCCTCTAATTCCCCATGGGCACATCGGGAATCAAACTCTCATCGAAACCAAGGTCCTCTGCGGGTGGCGGAGAGCTGGGAGCCGCTGGCTTCGGAGTTGGTTCCGGTGCAGGAGGAGGAGCCGGTGCACTGGTTGGTGGCGGTGGGGTTGTGGGCTGAGGTGGAACCGAGGCACCCTCCAGAACTGGAGAACTTTCCACTTTTGGAACTGACCCACCACTCGGCCTGGGGGAGTCCATCGCACCGGAAGGCATGACATCACCCCGTGGGACTACTGGTGTGCTTTCGATTCCAGCCCCCTCCACTTCGGTTTTAGGAGGTTTGGCTTTCTTCGCGGCTGTTGTTGCTTTAGGTTTGGATTTGGCACGGGTTGCCGTTTTCTTCGAAGGGGTTGCTACTTTCGAGCGGGGTTTCGGTTTTTCTTCAGAGAGGATTTTTTCATCGACTCCGGTTCTCACCCAATTCCCGCCGCTGGCCAGGCGGTAGTGGATGACACGATTGACTGTCAGCGATGAACTCTCGGGCGATTGCTCGCCTGCATTCATCTTATAACGGTAGGTCAGATTTGCTTCAGCAACCGGGCGGGTTTCTGTTTCACTCTCGAAGATTTTAGCCTGGACCTTGTCTCCAAGGACTTCGACAATGCTCGAAACCAGGCGGTCGCTGGTTCCTCGGGGGACTGTGAAGTTGAACGCATCACAACTGATTTTCAGCTCGACCGGGAATCGCCCATCGATCATGCCCTGCATTGTGGCCAGTGTGCTGGATGGGATCATCAGCTCACCTTCCGGGCTTTCGTAGTGTGCACGGGTTTCTGTTGCACGCTTGAAGAAGAAGTCTTCCTGTTCCTGGATGAGGTTATCGCTGACAGCGCGTGCGGCCTGGCGCGAAAGAGTCCCGGTAGAGGAACCGGATGATGATGTGGAGCGTGTGGTGGAGGAACGCGAGGAGGAAGAGGCCGAAGAACGTGGCTCTGGGGAAGCCGATACAGAAGGCTCACTGAATGAGCCGCTCCCGCTTCCATCCTCCAGGGGTAGCTCTGCGATACCGCTGGAAGATGAATCCGAGAGAGGCGAAGAACCGGCGCCGGAGGTCACAGGTTCGAGACTGTCCGAACCGATCATCTCCACATCGGCTTTTTCAACAGGCGGTGTGGATTTCCTGGTACAACCCTGTGAATAAATCGATACCGCCATCATTAAAGAAACTAATAATGCAATGGATGATTGTTGGTGTTTCATATCGAGCAAGAGATTAGCGTAGAAAGGAAGGCTACGTAAAGGTATCAGATCATGCAGGATACCGCTTTTCCAGTGAATTTTGCGCCAAAGGAAAAGCCACGGAATTTTAACTGTCCGGATTGCAGAAAATTCACGAAAAGGCTAGATTAATGAAGGGGTTGAGTTTTTCGACATGGGGAGAAAATCCGGGGAGTACAATCAGCCGACCCGCAGTGGGGGGAGTTTTTTCCTGACCGGCATCCTTTTAATGGTCATTGTCGGGCTGGCGGTTGTGCTTATTTCCAATCAGGCAGGGGTCAATCGCCGGGCGGGGGAAGTGGAACGCGCCCAACGCGATCTGATTCTCCTTTCCGAAGAAATCCAACGGCTGGCGGAGCAATCCGAAAGCCGCGCCACGACTTTTCTCGATCATGAAAAGCTGGCACGCGAACGCCTCCACTGGACTGCTCCGGGCGAATATATCATCCGCATTAAAGACCCATGATCTCCCATGAAATTCCTTCCCCGGCAGGAGGCAGAACCAGATGAAACTTAAAGGAGCACCTGTGCTGGTTACCGGCGCCGGTGGTTTCATCGGCAGCCATCTGTGTGAAGCCCTGCTCGACCGTGGCGCACAGGTCACAGCATTGGTTCGTTACACTTCCCGCAACCATCCCGGGAACTTGAGATTTCTCCCACCCGCTTCATTCCAGGCAATCGAGGTTGTGTATGGAAACATCGAGGACAGTGACCTGGTCTTGAATCTGGCCCGGGGAAAGAGCTGCATCTTCCATCTGGCGGCTCTGATCGGCATTCCATACTCGTATCAGGCTCCGCGAAGCACGTTCCAGGCAAACCTCAACGGGACTCTGAACATTCTGGAAGCTGCGCGGAAGCATGGGGTCGAAAAAGTGGTTCAGACTTCCTCCTCGGAAGTGTATGGCACTGCCCGTTACACCCCGATGGATGAGTCCCATCCGCTGCAGGCTCAGTCTCCTTATGCCGCTTCCAAAATCGCGGCCGACAAACTCGCAGAAAGTTATCACCTCGCTTTCCAGACCCCTGTCGCCACAATACGGCCTTTCAACACTTATGGCCCACGGCAGTCCGCTCGAGCGGTCATTCCCACCCTCCTCAGCCAGGCCCTGGCAGGCGGGACTGTCCGAACCGGATCACTGGAACCGGTCCGTGATCTGACCGAGGTTTCAGATACGGCCAAAGGATTTATCCGCATCGCTGAATGCGATGCCGCCATCGGGCAGGTGATCAACATCGGAACCGGTCATGGAATATCCATCGGCGGCCTCATGAAATTGATTTTTGACAAATTGGGGATTGACCCGCACATCGAGATCGATCCGCAGAGGATTCGCCCGGAAAACAGTGAGGTCATGGAGCTGGTTTGTGATAACCGCAAAGCGGTGGGAACACTCGGATGGAAACCCTCCGTTTCACTCGAAGAAGGAATCGACAGGACCATCGAATGGATGCGTGGGAATCTGGATCTGTTCCGGATCGGGACCTATGAGGTCTAACAGCAATCTCTCACAGCTGAGAATGGTTCGAGGAAAGCGATGAAGGCACTCATCCTCGCGGGAGGAAAAGGCAGCCGGCTGCAACCTTACACAACTGTCCTGCCGAAACCTTTGATGCCGGTCGGAGAGGATCCAATTCTGTCGATTGTCCTTCAGCAGCTGGCTCATGCAGGCATCCGTGAGGTGATCCTGGCCACCGGGAGCCTGGAGCCGCTCTTCCGTGCGGTCTTTGAGAATGGACAGCGCTTTGGAATCCATCTGGAATATTCCACCGAGACACACCCACTGGGAACCGCGGGTCCGATTGCCCAGGTGCTGGACAAGCTGGAAGATCATTTCCTGGTGATGAATGGGGATCTGCTGACCACCCTGAGCTATCGGAGTTTTTTTGAATCTCACCTGGCCAGCGGGGCTGCACTGACTATCGCGGCAGCACATCGTGAAGTTCCGATCGACTTCGGTGTTTTGGAAGTGGATGCCCGGGGCTGCCTCGAGGCCTTTCATGAAAAGCCGGTCCACTCTTTTGATGTCAGCATGGGAATTTATGCCATGCAGCGCCAGGCTGTGGCTCCTTTCGTGAAGAAGGGGGAAGCCATGGATTTTCCCGAGCTGGTCCAGTGCCTGCTGAAAAATGGGAAGCCTGTCCATTGCTACCGGGAGGATTGTTTCTGGCTGGATATTGGCCGGGTTGAGGATTACCGTCTGGCCAACGAAATCATCGAAACACGGAAATCCGAATTCATTCCGGAAAAGTGATGCCTCGCACCGACCCTCAGCACCCGGCTCATCCGACCGGGCCGAACCTCTGGCATCAGGCAGCCCGGCATCTGACACAAAGCCTTCGGTCCTCTCCATCTGAAAAAATGGACTGGTGCGCCTGCCTTCCGGTATGCGGGTATGACCGCAACCAGCCACTGCGCCGGATTTTGTCGGCGCTCGAGTGCGGGGATTCGCCGGTGCACCAGGACCCAGCTGTCATTTATCATTTCGATGAGCAAATTGTTCCCCGCCGATCCTCGGTGGAAATGTGGATCGAGGCGTGTGGCATGATTTTCTCTGAGAATGATGTGCGGGACTTCTGGGAGAATATCTGGAATATGGCTGTCAAAGCCTGGGATTATATCGACCTCGCAGGGCAGATGCCCTGGCAATCCCCCTATCCCGGTTTTCCTCTTCTCACCCCGGCCTTCTGGAAAGGCTCACGCCGTTCAAGGTTCCTGTTTCAACCCTTTCCCCGTTTTCTGGAATCCATGAAGGTTCATCCCGGCAGTGCTTTTCAGAACTGGCTGGAAACTCTGCTCCGATTCCAATACGGAATGAATCCGGCGTGTCTGACTCTGGGGATGGCGGCACTGGCTCTGAATGCCCCCTCTGAGGCTTATCATCCAGGAGAGACTCTCCAGGTTCTGCAGTCTGTCTGCGCCATGACTTACCCGGAGGCCTCGTCATCGGCATCACCTCTCTGGCGGGTGGAGGCTTCAATCCGATTCGACCCAGAGCGCTTTTCCTCCCCTGTTCACCAGTTTTTCTGGAGCGATGGCATCCAGGATCTCTTTGCCCAGTGCGCATTTCTGACAATCGGATCTTCTGGAAAAGGATGGATCTACCTGCGTGGAGATCTCGATTCACCCGAAAAGCAGAAACAGACCGTGCATCTGGTTATGGAAAAACTCTTCAAATGGCTGCCGATTGAAGATCCATCGGGCGCGGAAATCCTGCAGTGGGAACGAATCGGGGAAGGCTGCGGCCCCTTTCTGGGGCCGGTGATGCATCTGTCCGGGATTCGCCAGTCTGAACCGATGATATAATTCAAAACAGGGAATTCAGTCATGGAGAAGATGCCATGCGAGTTTTTATAACTGGAGCGACCGGCCTGATAGGGAGCCATCTGGTCGATGCCCTGGTGGAACGGGGCGATCGGCCGGTGGCATTGACCCGTGATGCCTCACGCATTCCATCGCACTGGCATGGAAAGGTCGATGTGGTTACCGGTGATCCCCAGACAGAGGGAAAGTGGATGGAGAGCCTCTGCCTGTGTGATGCGGTTGTGAATCTGGCAGGAGAGCCGGTGGCTGGGCGGCGCTGGAATGCCCGGGTCAAAGCGGAAATCGAGGGCAGCCGTGTCGAATCCACCGCATTGATCGCCCTTGCTATTCGTGGAAGTGACCCCCATCCACAGATTTTCATTTCAGCATCGGCTTCGGGATACTATGGCAATCAACCCTGGGAGAAAGAGCTCACCGAGGCACACCCCCCGGGGGAAGATTACCTGGCGGTGGTGTGCCGCAGATGGGAATCAGCCTCCAGCCTCGGGACTCTCGAGGGGCTGGTGCGGAAGGTGAATGTGCGCATATCGATTGTCCTGGATGCGGAAAGGGGCGCTCTCGCCAGGATGCTGACACCATTCAAACTGGGGCTGGGGGGACCCATCGGGAATGGGAGCCAGCCATTTCCCTGGATCCATATCGATGACATGGCCGGAATAATTCTGTGGGCCTTGGATAATCCCCAGGTGCGTGGCCCGCTCAATGCCTGTGCGCCACAGGCGGTCACCAGCAGAACATTCGCGGCAACCCTGGGGAAGGTTCTCAACCGCCCGGCCTTCTTCCAAATCCCGGGATTCGTATTGAAGCTTCGCTTCGGTGAAGGAGCCGCGGTCCTGTTGAGCGGACAAAGAATGGTCCCTGCTCAGGCTCAAGCTCTGGGATACTCCTTCAGGTATCCTGAGCTGGGCCCAGCGCTTCAAAATCTCCTGGACCGAAAAAAAAATCCTGAGGCTGATCTCAACAGATTGAATCGAGAACCATCAAAAAAGGGGCAGCCCGGATGAGCTGCCCCTTTCGGATGCTGATATGCCTGACGTGTTCGATCTACTTTCTGTAATCCCCGAGATTGGGTGCTGAAGGATTCATCCCTGGCCCGAAATATCTAAGCATCACCAAGGGGCACTCTCTGCCCAGGTTTTCAACTGTGTAGCCTTCACGAGCGCGCCTGGCGGTGATGAAGATCTCATCTTCGGTCATTTCACCAAAACGGATGAGGGTCGGGGATTCGAGCGGGAGGTTGTTGATCCTGCCGCGCCCCTGCAGAAGGATCACGCCCGAGGCGCCATTTTCCTTGATGGCCGCCTTGCATCCCGGGTTGACTGTCAGTTCTTTGGCGGTGAACAGCTGCTTCCCGCCGATTTTTCCATACACCACCCAGCGGTCGGTATAGCCTTCCCCGGAGCAGGCCGGATCGACAATCGGTTCGAGGTAGTGGTTATCCTTAAAGTCGGGATCGACATTGCCCTCCCAGTCAAGCGCATCGACAATGAAGTCGATATCGTTGTGCTTATCTTTGGGAAAGTCCTTGACCAGCAGAGATCGCGGAACCGCACGCCCTTCAACCAGGGACTGATACATGCCGAACACATCACTGCCCCACTGTGGCTCGTAGGTGCAGAGAGAACCGGGAGCATGAAGGATGCAGGGACCGACCAGCCAGCCGGTTCCCGGTTTGAGCCGGTAGGCTTTGGACAGGTCGAGGATGCCATTATCGCCCTCATTCCACCTTTCGATGCAACGGCGCACATCCTCCTTGCGGGTTCCCGGCTCGAGGCCGAAAAAGGTGTATGGGAAATTGTTGCCGACATTGTTCATCTGGGGCGGGAAGTAATAGGATTCGGGTTTGCCTTCCTGTCCGACCAGCTGCGCCTGTTCCTGGCTTTGATGCATGTGGTGTGGGATTGGCCCCATATTGTCGAAGAATTTGGAATAGACCGGCCAGCGCTTGTACTGGTTCCAGATCTCCTCTCCAACAATATCCGCACCCAGGCCGGCGACTGCATCGCGCAGGGTGAAACGTTGCCCCTCAAACACCGCATAGGACAATCCCTCATCCGGAGGCGCACCCTCATTCGCGGCGGGTGTGGTCGAAGCGAACCAGCGCTCATCGATGCCTCCTCGATGAGTGCCGAGGGCATAGTAATCATCGGGGTGGAGTTTCAATCTTCTTCCGGGATGCAGGAAGGATCTGGGAACCCAGTTGGGGGCCAGACGGAGTATTCCCTCACCCGCTTCCAGTGCCTGCCTGGCAGGTTGTGCCGCTTTATCACCTTGAATGGTCTGCATGATAGTTGTTGAAATCCTCCTATAGGAATACACATGATTGATATTGCCCGACTCGTCCCGGGCGTTCAAGACAACCGGTTGCCCCCGGCTATTGTCCTCATTTTGCCAGGGGATCCCAGCCCTCACGCAGGCGATCCCCCACCGAATTGAACAGGATCACAGTCAAAGCCAGTGCAAGGCCTGGAAAAAAAGAGAGCCAGGGGGCGCGCGACAGCTCATCCCAGCCCTGGGCCACCAGAGATCCCCAGGATGGAAGGGGAGGTTCCACCCCCAGCCCGAGGAAGGACAGTCCCGATTCGGCCAGGATCGCTCCCGCCATCCCGGTTGTGGTCCAGACCAGCACCGGTGTCAGGCAATTGGGCATGATATGGCGGATGAAAATCTGCCGGGGAGGGAGGCCGAGAGCCATGGCGGCTGTGGTGTAGTCCAGCCCGCGAACCACCAGGACCTGCGCCCGCATGAGGCGTGCAATTTCAGCCCACCCCGCCAGCCCGATGGCGATGAACAGTGAAGCCAGGCTCGGACCCCAGACCGCCACCAGTGCGACCGCCAGCAGGAGTGTCGGAAAAGCGAGGAGGATATCCGCCAGGCGCATCACCACCAGGTCCACAACTCCCCCTTTGAAACCGGCCCATCCTCCCAGAAACACTCCCAGAACCAGGGCCAGGAGCCTGGACAGCGCGGCGACTGCCAGAGAAACACGCGCCCCCACCAGAATCCGCACAAACAGATCCCTCCCAAGCGCATCGGTTCCGAGCGGGTGCGCCCATGAAGGCCCCTGGAGAACAGAGGCATAATCCACTTCCGCATAGCCCCTCGGCCAGACCATGGGGACGAAGAGGGCGGCCAGGATCCAGACAGCCAGCAGCAGTGCCCCGATGGACTTCTGCATCAGCTGGAACCTGCCCGGATGCGTGGATCGAAAACCGCATAGCAAATATCGACCAGGAGGTTCACGACAATGAACAGAGCCGCCATGAAGACCACACAGGCATTGATCAGCGCCATGTCCCTGGCCAGGATGGCATCCACCAGCAGCCTCCCCAGGCCCGGCCAGGCAAACACCTTCTCAGTCAGCACCGATCCCGAAAGGTAGCTTCCCAGATCCAGCCCGATAACAGTCAGGATCGGCAGCGAGGCATTGCGCAGGGCATGTTTCCCGGTCACAGCCACCGGAGACAGGCCTTTGGATTGTGCGGTGCGGATATAATGGGAAGAGGAGACCTCGATCAATGCGGCGCGGGAGATGCGTGTCACCAGGGCGATCGAACGCAATCCCAGAGTCATGGCCGGCAGAACCAGAAACCTCGCATCACCGGCTTCATATCCCGAAGGAGGCAGCCACCCCAGCTGCAGAGAGAAAAACCACACCAGGATCAACCCGATCCAGAACACCGGCGATGAAATGCCCGCCAGGCTGGCAAAGGTGATCAGCCGGTCGATTCGGCTCCCCTGAAAAACCGAGGCTGTTATCCCCAGGGCCATCCCGATCAGGGTGGCGAACAGGATGGCCGAAAGAGCCAGCTGGGCGGTTTTCGGAAAACGATCCAGGATCAGTGGCCAGACCGCTTCTCCATAACGGCTGGAGGATCCCCAGTCCCCCTGGAGGATCCCTTTCATGTAGAGCCAGTAACGAGTCAGCGGATCCTGTTCGATGCCCAGCTTCTCACGCATGGCTGCCAGAGTCTCGGCATCGGTTCGCTGCCCTGCCAGGCTTTCGGCAACATCACCGGGAGCCAGGCCGATCAGGCCATAAGACAAAGTCAGCACACCCCAGAGAACAAACAGGGACAACCCCAGGCGTTGAAAAACATACGCGATCAATGAAGATACCCCAGGCCCTGCAGTTCTTTGATATCTTCTGCATCGAGCTGGACATTTTCGAGTGAGGATTCACCTGAACGTTCCTGCCGCATGAACTCCCGCACAGTCCTGAGACGTTGAATCTCCCTGGAAACCTCCGGGATATTTTCAGGAGCGAGGTTGCGGGTTTCACCGGGATCCGCTGCGAGATCATAAAGCTCCTCGCGGGGATAGGGAGCCTGGACAGGTTTTTGGGTGGCTTTGCGTGTTTCAATGACTTTTCGGTCTTTGAGGTAGACCGCAGAGAATACAAATGCCTCCCGTGATAATTCAGTGTACAAATTGCGGGGGGCTGCGGGAGTTTCCCCACGAATCAGGGGCAGAAGGGAATGGCCCTGCCATTCCTCCGGGGCCTGCCAGCCGAGATACTCATACAGGGTCGGGGCGACATCCAGGAGGCTGACCCTTGATGAGACTTTCGTCCCGGCATGAGCCTTCTTCGGAAACCGGATCAGGACCGGAACCCTTGCCAGCTCTTCATACACATTCCAGCCATGCGCCCAGCTGCCATGTTCGTAAAACGATTCTCCATGATCGGAAAGGAGAATCACCAGCGGATCTTTGACCAGGCCGCTGTTTTCAAGGGATTTGAACCAGTCTTCGAGCTTATGGTCCACATACAGCACACCCCCATCATACAGAGCACGCCAGTAGGGGGCGCAGGCTGGATTCAAAACCCGTGAGCCATTTTCTTCAGCCATGTTGGCGGCCTGCAGGCCGGCAGGTTCGGGGCAGTCATTGGCCACATGAAGGTTCCGCAGCTCGGGAGTCACGAACCGGCTGTGGTATGGCTCGGGGGAGTTATAAGGGCCATGGCAGTCATAGGTGTGCAGGAAAAGGAAGGTTGGGACCGAACGGTTGCGATCTGCCAGCCAGTCACGGCAGCGCGGCAGGCTGGTGGCGAAATGGCCGCCCAGCTGGTCATATCGCTGAAACCCCTGGCCGAAACCATAATGGGCCTCGATGAAGCCTCGATCCACAAAGGCGGCGGTCTGATAACCTTTTTCGCTGAACAGCTCCGCCAGCATCTGGACTTCATTGCTGATGCGGACATCTTCCGAACCGACCCCATGGCGTGAGACATACTGGGAAAGGAACAGGCTGGCATGGGATGGCAGGGTCCAGGTGCAGGGCGCCTGGACATGGCTGAAGCAGACTCCATCCCGGCCGAAGAATCTTTCCATCCATGGGCTGGTCTGACGCTCATACCCCAGGCAGGACAGGGCATCCGCTCGCAGTGTGTCGATGGAGATCAGGATGATGTCGGGAGGCTGTGGTTTTCCCTCTCGCTGTGGAGGAAAAATCAGCGGCTCACCAAGAAACAGGGGCTGGGGAGGCTGGTGTGCGCCATTGGCTGCCGATTCGAAACGAAGGGTGCATTTCCCATTCACTCCGGCGGGCAAAACAATACGAAATCCACTATCCCAGGCTTTGGCAGCAGCATCCCCAATGGATTCGATGACACGATCAAACACAGGGGTCTCGGATTGGCCCTCGACAAACACACGCAAACGGGCCTGGCCGGAGGCCTGAAGCTGAGCCGGGTTTTGAATCACCGGATAAAATACCAGCTCCGATCCTGGTTCCGCCTGAAAATCAAAGCGAACACTCGAGGGGGTCGGGAGGAACAGGGCGGAACGGACAATGCTGCCGATTTCGACCGATCGAATCCAGCGCTCATCCTCATCATAAACCGCCCAGGGTGAACGGACCGGTGCATTCGAGGGGAGGTTCTGGTCCGACCGGAGCAATTCGGCCACCGGGTTGGCCGGACGGTAACGGAAGCAGGGAGGGGGGTCCTCCCGCTTGAGAAACACCTCGATTGTCGAAGGCACTGCAATTCGGAAGTTCCGAATGAAGAATGCCGGTACCCCATCCCGTGTGCCATCAAGAACCAGGGTTTGGGTTCCAGCCGCCACACCCTGAGGGGCGAGAGAATACTGCTTCCAGTCAGGTGTATCGATGCTCAGTGTGGTGGTCCAGGTGGATGCCAGAGACAGATTCAACTGGGGAGGATCGACCCTTTCCTTGCGGGCTTCGAAAACAAGCAGGGAGGATGCCGAAAGGATCGGAACCTCAAAACTGAGAATCGGCTGATGAGGGGGCGGGAGAGTGAGGGTGGGGATCTGAAAAGCTTCGTGGCCCCGGGTGAATCGGTATCCTGCCGTGGCCTGATCCTCCGTCCCCAGGGAGGGCAGGCGCTGAGTGCCGGAGAGCACCTCGATGGATGGGGTGTCCCGATCGATATCCAGGAAGCCTGACCAGCGGTATGCAACCCAGTCGCCGGGGAGCGGCCGGGTCTGCCAGCCGGATTTGATTTCCGAGCGGTAATCCCAGAGTGGGGTGCTCAGCTCGATATTCGAGGGCGGCAGTGCCAGCAGGCGCACAAAGCCGGATAGCTTTTCATTGTCCTGGGGGGGGTGCGCGATGCGGCTTTTGAGCCACACAACTCCCGGAATGATGGCGATCAGAGCGAGGATCAGAAGGATTATTTTTTTCATGGAGCCGTTGTGAAAAAACTATAAACATCCTCTCCATGAAGGTAAATGGTGGCCACTGGGGAGCAGGGAAGATGGAATACAGTGCAGTTGGGGCCGGGAGCGACCGGGGGGCACACTGCCCGCCCTCTCCGCCCCCCCAATCCATCATTCCCGAGGCTGAGGCCGTCATTCCCACTTTCTCCTTTTGTCATTCCCACTTTCTCCTTTTGTCATTCCCACTTTCTCCTTTTGTCTTTCCCACTTGCCCCTGCCGTCATTCCCGCGAAAGCGGGAATCCAACACGCAATCCGTCATTCCCGGCACCGACCGGGAATCCATTGAATGGTGGTCCATGGATCCCCGCTTTCGCGGGGATGACGTGAAAGGAAGCGGGGGTGGCGAATAGGGGTGCGGGGATGACGAATAAGGGGTGGGGGTGACGAATAAAGGGAGCGAGGGGGCATATAAAGGGTTTGTGGGTGGCGACGGAGGGAGTGAAAAAAAGCCCAAGGCCCAAGCCTGTTGGCGAAACAGGTGGGAAGAGCCCGGTGTAGGGGCGACATTCATGGCACCCGAAAATCCCTTTGCACCCGAAAATCCCTTGGTGCCCGAAAATCCCTTGGTGCCCAAAAATCCCTTGGTGCCCAAAAATCCCTTGGTGCCCAAAAATCCCTTGGCGCCCGAAAATCCCTTGGTGCCCCTCAGCCCCGGGAATTCAAAGTCGAGGCCAAGGTGGCCTTGGCGGAATTGCACAGCGATAAGACCCCAAATCAGGCAACAGCCTCTTTTGCGGGGCGGCTAATGAAAGCTGAGCAGGAGACCCAGGCGCACCAGCATCCCCACTGAGGCTAAAATCCAGATCCCTGCGGCAGTCCAGCCCCAGCGCCCCGGGATCAGGTCAGCCAGTGCAAATGCTGTTCCTACCATCGCCAGGATCCACCCAATCGGATAAGGAAGTAGCAAAAGGCCCCACCACTTCGAACGGAAAAACGAATCACTTCCTCCAATGCCACCCAGTACGCTCATCACAACCAGCAGGACAAAAGACAGCACTGTCAGGATAAAGCCTCCATAAACAAGCCTGCGCATCCGGGTTTGAGCAAGGTACACACCGGCCGAGGCACTTCCACCCCCGATCAGGATGACAATGGCTCCCTCGAGTGGATCGACTGCTCCAATCAGCATGGCAAATGACCCAGCAAGAACCAGACCCCACACCCACTTCATTCGCGTTGACATGGTGACCCTCCTTGTGGATGAGAAACCCTATTCACTGGCTCCATCCCAGGTCATGCCGATCCTGCCAGCACTTCCTGGAGGAGTCTGAACCAGCCCACGGTTATCTGGAATGGCTGCTTCGGGCGATGCGGAACCCCACAAAACCGCTGGGGCGAGTTTTCGGTGAAACAACCTTGCGTGTGCCCAGGTCAATTTCATCGGGATTCTGCCCCCAGGTGCCACCCCGATAGACCCGTTCTTTGCCACCATCGACCCATTCACCGACATTGCCGAGCATGTCATGCAGGTTGAAAGGGTTGGCCTCGAATGATCCGACCGGAGAGGTGCGTGCAAACCCATCCATCCAGCCGCCAACTGTTTTATCCGAGGCTGCCGGGGATTCGTTTTCCATGAGGAAGGCACGGTCGGCGATGTTGGCGAACCGAGGCATTTCGCTCGAATCGGATCCCCAGAAATAACGATCTCCGCTGCCTCCCCGGACGGCATAGTCCCATTCCGCTTCGGTCGGGAGCCTTACCTCCAGGGCGAGATGCTTCGACAGCCTTTGGCAGAATTCCTGGCAGTCTTCCAGGCTGATATTTTCCACCGGCAGGTTTTCTCCGGGGATTTTAGCCGGGGCTTCCTCCAGGTCATGTGCGACTCGAGGAAGGCCGGCTGCGGCTGCTTTCCACTGCGCCTGGGTGATCTCGAATTTCCCCATCCAGAAAGGGGCGATATTCCCGTCACCCGGAAGATAAACCATCTCGATCCGGATCCCGCCGGGCAGATCCAGGGATTCCGTGGAGAAATCGGAGGGTGGCGCAACCGGAAGTGGGAGTGGGGGTTTTTCTGCATTCGGAAGCGGCAGCAGGCTGCCGGTGCCCGACAGGGCGATATCTCCGCTCAGATCGGTCATCAGGCGCGGGTCCTGAGTGGGGTCTTTCTGATTCTGGTTGCACCAGGCCACCACCTGCTCGCGCACAAACAAGGCCAGGCCAGTGGCTGTGACCAGGCCAGCCGTGTTGCGAGCCTGCCCTCGCAGGCCCTCGAGGATGTAATGAGTGAACACGCCATGCCCCACCTTGTTGTCCTCATAGGAGACCTCGCCGGGGCCGCAGGAAAAGAGGGTGACCAGGCCTTTCGCCTGGCGCAGCTCCTCGACCAGACTGGCACTGGTTTCGGAAAGGGTGACTCCTTTGGTTCCGCGTGTGGTTTTATTCCGGCAGGCATCGACAATCAGAATCCGCCGCCGTGCCTGGCACTGGTCTTCGCCGAGCTGGTTCTGAAGCCAGGCCACCGGGATGGCTTCTTCTTCGAGCAGGTCGAGATCGCCATTTTCCGGCATGATGTAGGAGTGGCGGGTTTTCGGATCCAGGAACCCATGGCTGGAGAAGTAAATCAATACCAGATCCTCGGGGGCCGCTTTTTCGGCGACAAACTTGATCGACTTCATGATGGCTTTGCGGGTCGGGGGATAGAGCATTCCATCCGGTTCTTTGACACCGGAAATGTGCAGGAAAGCCTGGCTGGGTTTCACCAGCCCTTCCGGGCGTGTGATTTCCTCAAAAAAGGCGCGGGCATCAGCCACCGCATAGGAGAGGGGAATGACATCCTCTTCATCGAACTCATTGATCCCGACCACGACACTCCAGGCCTGGCCTTCAGGTGAAGGGGGAGATCCCGCGGCTTCGAGCTTGACACCCCGGTCCTCAGCCGGGAGCGGGAAGCTCACGCACCAGCACAACAGGACCCACCACAGGGGACGGAGTTTTCGAGGCATCGGGGCTGCTCGCTCTCGTGGAGATGGACATCATCATGGCATTATAAACGATATGACCGGTGTGAGGGGTGATATTATTCACAGATAAAAAAATAAAAATTCCGAAAAATACCGTGGCAACTTACCAGTAGATAAAGCGTGTCAGAGCCTCACGGTCGGCTTTCGGCAGTGCATTCACATCCGGGATGATGTAACGGTTTTCATAAACATCGAGGAGAACCTTGCCATTTTCGCCGAAATCCTGGGTCCGGTCATAGCGCCAGCGCATCTGGAATTCGCCTTTGCCTTTTTCTGTTTCCACCTCGAAAAACAGGAGCCCATATTTGAATTCCACAGTAAACACACGGTTAATGGTGAGTTCGTAATAATTGCGTGCCAGGGAACGTCGGATCAGGTCCTGGGCATCCTCCGGGAACTCGCGGGGATTTTCGATCATCCCGATTTCCTTGTCTCGACCATCCATTTCAAAATAGCGCAGGGAAATGAATCGGTCCGGCTGTGAAATCGGAAAGGCCATGGCGGCGAATACCCCGCGAAAAAGCCTTTCCCCTTTCCAGTCAGGAGCCTCGATCTGGACATGCAGGAGATCATGGGCGCCGGTGAAAATGCGTGTGGTTTTCGGATCGAGGTAAAGGATCCCCACTTCGGATGCAGAGGGTCGATTGTGGAGTGTTTTTGTCTGTTCACTCATGTCACTCATGTCACTCAAGCCTCCAGGCTGGCCAACTGGGTCTGCATGATAACGAGGTGATGGTAAATGCCCTCTTTCTCCATGAGTTCCTTGTGGGTCCCGCTTTCAGCCACACGGCCATTGTCGATGACATAGATTTTGTCGGCCCCCCGCAGGGTCGACAGCCGGTGTGCGATGGCGATGGTGGTTCTCCCTTTGCACAGAACCGCCAGGGCCTCCTGGATCTGGGTCTCGGATTCGGTATCCACACTCGAGGTGGCCTCATCCAGGATGAGGATATCCGGATCGCATAACAAAGCCCGTGCAATGCTGACACGCTGGCGTTCTCCACCTGATAATCCTGCGCCCCGTTCACCCAGGCGGGTGTCATAACCTGAAGGCAGGCGCATGATGAAATCATGGCAGTTGGCTGCTTTGGAGGCATTCAGGATCTCTTCATAAGTTGCATGGGGTTTTCCATAGCTGATGTTGTCCGAGACAGTGGCACGGAACAGGAAAGGTTCCTGGAGCACCAGGCCGATATGTTTCCTTAAATCGACCCGCTTGAGATCCTTCACATTGAATCCATCCACCAGAACCTCGCCCTCCTGAGGATCATAGAACCGGCAGATCAGGTTGATCACAGTCGTCTTGCCGCTGCCGGAGCGCCCAACGATGCCAACCATCTCGCCCGGGGCGAAATCGAGATTCACATTGAAGAGGACCGGTTTATAGGGGTCATAACCGAAAGTGACATCCTTGAACTCGATATGGCCTTTGACCTCTTTGAGTGTGGGAGCATGGGTCCGGTCGACAAGAGAGGGCTGGCTGTCCAGGACTTCGAAGATTCGATGGCTGGAGGTGACAAAACTCGAAACCCAGTTGGAGAAAAGGGTCAGGTTCTGGAGCGGGCCATTGAGCATGCCGATATAACCGAGGTAGGCGATCAGGCTCCCGATGGTCATCGAATGGGGAGCCTCCCGTCCGGCATCACTGATGACATCGCTGCCACCCACATACCAGACAATGAAGCCACCCATTCCGAAAATGAAAGTCATGATCGGATTGAAGGTTCCAAGGTGGGAATCCAGAGTTTTCCGGCTGTCGCGCAGGTAGGTGACATTGTTGTCGAAACGCATCGCTTCACGGCCTTCCTGGGCGAATGATTTGACCAGGCGGATGCCGGAGAAGACTCCATTGAGCATCGAGTTCAGTTTGGAATTGCTGTCCCACAATTTGAAATATCGTGGATAGACCTTTTTCCAGAAATACAGGGTCCCGGCCACCACGAAAGGTATGGGAATCAGGACGAAAGGAGCCAGATGGGAGTTCAGGTAAAACAGCATTCCCAGAATCCCGATGATCATGAAGATATTGATAAAGAACCCCTGGGCCACCTGGCTGACAAAGCCATGGAAAGACTCGACATCACCGGTGATGCGGCTCATGAGGCTGCCCACCTGGGTGCGGTCGTAGTATTCGACTGTCATCTGGGTCAGCTTGTTGAACATGCGTGTCCGGACTTCATAGGTCATCTGGGTTCCGACATGGGCCGAGACACGGTTGATGGCAATCTGTATCGCCTGGCGCAGGAGGGCAGCGGTTAACAGGCCTGCCACGATCAGAAACAGGCTGCTTTTACGTGAATTCAATTCCTCAGGAGAAAGCACCCCGACACCGCTTTCAATGACCGACTGGACATTGAGCACATCATCGAGGAGAAAGCGGATCAGCAGGTTCGGGAGCAGATCGAGGCAGACACCCCCCACCATGATCGAGAAAAGGAAAACCACCCAGCCATAGTAGGGGCGAAGCATCAGCAGGGTCCGCTCAAAAACCGCACCCTGGTTCAGGCACTTCCCGCAAGGCGCGTTCCGGTCAGGGAGGACCATTCCGCATGTCTGGCAGTGATACTCATCCGGGGCGGTCAGGGCCTCCGGCTGGAAGTTGCGCCCATTTTTCAGCCTCTTGATCTGGCCCAGAACTCGAGCGAAACGCTCTCTGTAGGCATTTGTAAAACGGATCAGGTCGAGGAAAACCCCCTCCATTTTGGCACGCAGGCAGGAGCTTCCGACAGTTCCATGCAGGTCGAAATCCTCGATCTCGCTGAGATGAAAATGACGGGCACCGCCCAGAGCTTCCAGGCAGGGGAGAATGATGAAGCTTTCCCCGGTGACCAGAAGCCAGTGCGGGACTTCCTCACCGCTCAGGGACAGGTCCCCTTCAGCAGCCATAAGCAGATTGGCTGTGTTCATTCCGGCCTTCTCAGCCTGCTGGATCAGGGAATCCGGAAGATTTTTGGTGCTGGCAAGAATTATCGGCAAAGGATCCGAAGACGCCGGAGCGCCATTGGTGGTCTGTTTCTCAGTCATTGGAATCGTCGATCAGGCCGGTCAGTTGCGGTCTCTACAAAACGGTTGGTCAATCTCCTGTGCCTCTCTGGAGCTTTTTACCTTCCGCCAGAGGTCCCCGTTGAGCATACAGGTTCCTCCCCCTCGCAATGAATCTACTCCTCTGTTTTGGAGAGTCAACCCATATCAGGGGGCCAGGAGAGGAAAAACAGGGTGCAAAAGCCCCCAACCATCTCCATTCCGTGCCCGCTTGCCAGTATGATAACCACCAGGAATCAAACCCCCTGGCCGCTATCAAGGCTTGATGACATTGGAACCAGAAGGCTTTTATCAGGAGCCTGAGGACAGGTTGATTGACTCTCTCCTTGCCACCATGAAGAAGAGAGCGGATCATCCGTTACCCCATCAGGGTTGATACATGCCACATCCAGGGGAAAGGAGCAGACAAGGAGTTCGCACCCCATGAATACACTTCAGATTGAGACCGCACCCGAGTTCCGGCGCCTGGAGAGGCTGTTTGTCGATATTTTCGAAACCCACGAGGAAATGACCAGCCAGGCAGCCCGGTATGGCCTGGACCTGATTCAGTCCCGCAGAGCGGAAGGAAAACAGACTGTCATCGGTCTGATCATCGGTACGACTTCGGTTGGGATCTATCGGGAATGGATACGAGCACATCGGGAAGATGGCTTCGATTTCAGCAGTGTTGTGGTGTTCAATCTCGGGGAATATTTTCCAATCCAGCCGGATAACCTTCAGAGTAATGCTCGTTTTCTGCGCGAAAACCTGCTCGACTCTCTCAACATCCCGGAGGATCAGATTCACCTGCTGCGCTGCGACATCGGCCGTGCGCAGGTTGACAAGACCTGCCGTGAATACGAGAAAGCCATCAAAGCTGCGGGAGGGATCGACCTGCAGCTGCTCGAAGTCGGCCGCCTGGGGCATATCGGCTTCAATGAACCCGGCACCCAGCCGGGGACCCGCACACGGCTGGTCACAGTCGATGAAACCACCCGCAAAGAAGCCGCCTCTGATTTCTTTTCGGAAGAAAATGTCCCCGAGTGGGCGATTACCATGGGAATGGAAACGATCATGGAATCGAAAGAGATTCTCCTGCTGGCCATGGGGGAAGGAAAAGCGACTTTGACCCGCAAGATCGTCGAGGAAGAGAAAACCCCCGCGGTGCCCGCTTCTTTTCTCCAGGATCACCCCAATGCCCGGGTTCTGCTGGATATCGGAGCGGCCGGGATGCTCACAAGGGTGCACAAGCCCTGGACACTCGGTGAAGTGAACTGGACTCCCGAGCTGAAATATCGTGCGGTCATCCAGCTTTCCGAAGAGACCGGAAATGCCCTCACCCGGCTCGAGAACACCGACTACAATCGAAACCACCTGACCAGCCTGCTCAGGGTTTCCGGGCCTCCGGATACCCTCAATTCGCAGGTCGCCCACACTCTCACCTCACGGATCTGGAACACACCCGCGTTCTTCGAAAAAAAGAAGGTTCTCATTTTTTCACCTCATCCGGATGATGATGTCATTTGCATGGGCGGGACCATGCAGAAGCTGGTCGAACGGCACAACCGGGTCGATGTGGCTTATATGACCAATGGGAACCTGGCAGTTTTTGACCAGGATGCCATGCGGCACCTCGAGTTCATCCTGCGTATCGGAGAATCCCTGAAAATGCAGGATACCCGCTTCCTGCGTGCCATCGAGGATCTGATGGGGGTGCTGCAGCAGAAAAAGTTTGGAGATGTGGACCACCCTGGAGTCCAGGATGTCAAACGGGTCATCCGGGAATCCGAGGCAATCGCCGCAATCGAGACCCTCGGGATCGGGCGTGAGCACGCCCATTTCCTCAACCTCCCCTTCTACCAGACCGGAAAGGTGAAAAAGGATCCCATCGATGAGGATGATGTCCGGATTGTTCATGATATCCTCAAACGCCTGAAACCCGACCATATTTTTGTGGCTGGAGACATGACCGACCCTCATGGAACCCACCGGATGTGCAAGCATGCCATCGATGAAGCCCTCCGCAAAATCAAAGCCGATAACCGTCCGCGTGTCTGGCTTTACCGCGGGGCATGGCAGGAGTGGGATATCCACCAGGTGGATGTCTTTGTTCCTCTTTCAAAGGCTGAGGCCAAGCGGAAAACTCTTTCGATCTTCAAACATGAAAGCCAGAAAGATCGAGCTGTCTTCCCCGGCCCTTATGATGATCGCGAGTTCTGGCAGCGTGCCGAAGACCGAAACAAACGCACCGCACAGGCACTCGACCGTCTTGGCCTGCAGGAATATTTCGCCGCCGAGGCTTTTGTTTTCGGGGAAAATACATGAGTGGCTCCGCGGGGAGTCCCGGGCCGATCCTGGTTCTCAATTCGGTGATCTGGGATCCGGAGTATGATCCCTGCGACCCCTTGTGGGATGTCGGCGGCTGGTTCCGGAAAGTTTTTGAGGGAAGCGGTGCGATTCTCGAAATCCGCCAGACTCAGACAGATCTGCCAGCCAGCCTGGATGGCTACTCCGCCCTTGTACTGACCGGGTCCCCGGCAGGGGCTTATGATCCCGATCCGTGGATCGAAGAACTGAAGGACACAGTGCGTGAAGCAGCCGACCGGCAGCTGCCGACACTGGGAGTCTGTTTTGGATCGCAGCTGATTGCGCAGGCACTGGGGGGAAAAGTGGAAATCAACCCCAATGGCTGGGAGATTGGGAACTGCGAGGTGGAGCTCACCCCGGAAGGAGTCCAGGATCCCCTGTTCCATGGCTATTCCCATTCGATCTGTGTGATGGAATCGCACCAGGATTACATTTCTTCGCTTCCTCGGGATGCGGTGCTGCTTGCGACCAACAGCCACACACAGATTCAGGCTTTTGGCATCGGTAATTATCTCCGTGCGATCCAATTTCATCCGGAGATGGGTCCCGAACATCTGCAGTTCATACTGCCTCCGCGGCGCGAACGGATCCTTCGTTGCATCGGGCTGGACATCAATGATCTCCTTCCCAATCTTTATCCCACTCCAGGCAGCGGAAACATATTTCAGAATTTCTACAATAACTTTGTCGCGCATTGATTTTTGTCGCACCCATTTGGGATGATGATGCGGCCATGGTTCTGAATCTCATTCTTTCGCGCACCATCGAATCGCTGACGGATTCATTGAGCGGCTCCATCCTGCAGCATTCGTCCGGAAATCCCTTCCGCCACCCACTGGTGCTGGTGCCGAATCTTCATGTGCGCACCTGGCTGATGCTGCAGTTGTCGGACCGTCTCGGGGTTTCTTTTGATATCCGCTGCCTGCTGCTGGAACGAGGCCTGTGGTCGCTTCTGGCCAGCTGTGAAAAGGCATCCCGCGGGAAGCAGTCCGAAGCAATCCGTCCACGCCAACTGCAGCTGTTGATTTTTAAAATTCTCCTCGATGGGAGTTTTCAGGAATCCGCTGGTGGGTTGAGCGACTACTTGCGAGCCGGCCATCCAACTCATCTGGAGCGGGTGAAGAGAGCCTGTCAACTCTCCAGCCGCCTGGTCAGCCTGTTTTTTGAATATGAATACCATCGGCCGGACCTCATGAAAGATTGGCTGGAGGGAGGCATCGACACCACGGCAGAAACGGATGATTCCGGTCTGTTCAATGAAGAGCGGATGATTTTCCAGCGTCTTTTTGGATCCGATGGATTGATTCAGTCCATCGGTAGTGGACAAAACGCCGGCCTTGCAACATTGCCCATGCTGGCACGTTCACTCGGTGATGACTACATCAAGCCGGATGAGGATGACCTCTCTTCGATTCACCTGTTTGGTTTTTCTCATCTATCCCGCTTCCACTCCTCTCTCCTTTTTAGGCTAAGCAGAATATATCCAGTTGATTTTTATCAGCTGAATCTGTTTCCAGTTCTTCCTGGAGAAGGTGAGTCTGATCTTGCAGCGCTTGCGGCGCGTATAATCCAGTTAAACCATAAACAACCGATGCAATCCTCTCCGGCACGAAAGTGGGGGCGTCCCGGCAGAGATTTTATTCTGTTACTCAATGACCTCTGCAGCAGCCAGGAACCAAGGCCTGCTGTCCATGTCATCCATCGGAATGCACCTGCATCCAATCCCCAGCCGCAAAGCCTGCTTCAGGCTGTGCAGGCTGTTCTTTCAGGCAGCAGGGAGCTATCGGAGCTGCAATCCCAATTCAGCAGTGATGGCTCAGTCTGCATCTTCTCAGCAGCCAGCGCGCGCCGTGAGGTTGAATCCGTTTTCAACAGCATCATTGCCAGAATGCAGAAAGATGATTCGCTGACTCTCAATGACATCGCAATTCTCGTCACCGATATGGATGTCTACAGGAATCATATTGAAGCTGTTTTCGACCAGCCCCGGATTCCTGTCGACTACAATCTGACCGATTTAAATGCCTCTGAGGCAAGCCTTTATGCAACAGCGGTCAAAGATCTTCTTGCACTCGCTGAGAGCCGTTTCAGCCGATCCGATGTTTTCCGCCTGATGATGAATCCCTGCTTCATGAAGAAGCTGCGCCTGTCAAAAGATATGATTCATATCTGGCTGCACTGGGCATCGACACTCAATGTGTATTACGGCATCGACGCAGACCAGAACCGGAATGTGCCTGGAGATATGAATGATTCCCTGATGTTCACCTGGAAACTCGCATTGCAGCGGCTGCGGCTCGGGCGCCTCATGGATGTTCCGGAGCATACCCTCCCATGGGAGATGTTTGAAACCTTCGACAACATATTGCCTTATGAAGACCATGAGTCGAAGAATGCCGAAGTGCTGCAGGCCTTCACTTCAACACTCGATGCATTATTCACACGAATCATGATGCTGTCCGAAAGCGAGGGAGATGGC
>JAANMX010001408.1_pt1 | contig 27431 bp, 24 predicted proteins | sample 7279681 | NCBI WGS metagenome assembly JAANMX01 (sample SAMN14094542, study PRJNA606508) | bioreactor metagenome | isolation source: A lab-scale SPAN reactor treating ammonium-rich wastewater day 351 | place: Ireland: Galway | collected 2018-01-01 | reverse complement strand
CTGCTCGGCTGGGCGGTCGTCGCCTTCGGCGCCAGCGCCCTGGCGGTGCTCCGCCGCCGGACGGTACGGCTCAGCGAGGTGCCCGCCCTGGCCTGACCGCAGCGAGCGGGGACGGTTCTTTTCGTTCGAATTTCGCACGTCGGGGACGGTTCTTGAACCGTGCAAGAACCGTCCCCTGCGTGCGGGTTTCGAACGAAAGAGAACCGTCCCCGGTGTCGACGATCGGCGTCTCCCTTGGTCGGCTGGGGTGCACACCGGGACGGTTCCCTGCGGTCATCGGGTGAACGGGCTCACCCGTCGTCGACCGCGAACAGGTCTCGGACGGTGCGCAGGTCGTCGCGCAGCTCATGCCATCGGGCGACCCCGACGGCCCCGATGATGCGTCGCTCCAGCTCGGGCACCAGGCTCTGGGCGATGGCGAGCACCTCCCGGCCGCGCGGCGTGGGCTGTACCAGCTTCGCGCGTCGGTCGTCGGGGTCGGGCACGCGTCGCACGTAGCCGTGGTCCTCCAGGTACTGCACGAGCGTCGCCATAGCCTGCTTGGTCATCCCGGCCCGCTGCGCGAGTCTGCTGACGGTGGTGCCGCCCTCGTCGAGGTGCTGGAACACGACGCCGTGGGCCACCCGCACGGCGCCGTGCCCGCGGCCGGCGAGGCGCGACGGGACGATCCGGTCGATGGCTGCGAACGCGTCACGCAGCAGTACCGCCGTGTTGTCGCTGTCGCCGCGACCCGATCGGTCGACCTGTCTTGCCATCGACAATTCTCCTGTCTACTCTCTACATAGACAGTTTAACTGTCGATATTGCCAAACGGCAGCCACGGTAGGGGGTTTGAGATGAGTTCGAACCAGACTCGGGGCGGACGGACGTCCCTGGTGACTGGTGGCACGGGCGGGATCGGTCGTGCGGTGGCGGTTCGGCTGGCCGCCGGAGGCGATCGCGTCCTGATCACCGGCCGCGATCAGCGGCGTGCCGCCGCCGTCCTCGATGAGCTTCGGCGCGTGAATCCGGACGCCGAGCATCGCTTCCTTTCCGCCGACCTGGCGCTCCTGGAAGAGACGGCCGGGCTCGCCGAGTCGGTCGCCGAGGCAACGGATCGCCTGGACGCGATCGTCTGCTGCGCCGGCCTGCTCTCGACCGTGACCGACTACACCACCGAGGGCCTGGAGCGGACCCTCGTGCTGAACTACCTGTCGCGCTATCTCCTGGCCCGCCGGCTGCTTCCCCTGCTGCAGGCCTCGCCCAGCGGACGCCTGGTGCTGGTCGCCAACGCCGGCCGGTACCCCGACACCATCGACCTCGACGATCTCCAGCACCGTCGGGGCCGCCCCGGACTCGCCGTCGCGGGGCGCACCCAGTTCGCCAACGACCTGCTGGCGGTCGAACTCGCCGAGCGTGCCGGACCGGCCGGCGTCCAGGTGACCTGCGTGTACCCGGGCATCGTCCGAACCGAGGTGTTCGCCAACGCCAGCGGCCCGGGTCCGGTCGTACGTGCAGTGGCGGTGATGCTGAACCGTCTGATCGGGTCGAGCCCCGAGAGTGCCGCCTACACCCCCGCCTTCCTCGCTTCGGCACCCGAGACCGGCGACCTCGGGGGCCGCTTCTACGGCCCGCGGCTACGGGAGATCCGCATCCCCGACCGGGTCCGCAAGCCGGATCGTCGTGCGGCGCTCTGGGCCGCGAGCGAGAAGCTGGTTCGTGACTACCTGCCGGTCGATCCGGTAACGGGGGACGTCGCCCGGCTGCTGGCCGACCGTTCTCCCGAATAGATCCCGGCGTGCGCCGGGATGACGGGTCTGGGCCCGCCAACGCGGACAGACGACGGGCGGGTTTCAGCACCAACTGCCGTGCCGCGACCCGCCCGCCGTTTCTGGAGTTGAGCGGGGACGGTTCCCAGTCGACCAGAGAACCGTCCCCTTTCTGGTTCAGACGCCGTCGACCCAGGCGCCGCGGTGCAGGACGCCGGTGACGTGTAGGTCGCCGTCCAGCACGACCAGGTCGGCGGGTCCGCCGACGACCAGGTCGCCGGCGTCCAGTCCCATCGTCCGCGCCGGGTTGATGCAGGCCTGCCGCACCGCGAGCCGCAGCCCGGCCTCACGGTCGAGGCCGCAGCCGAGGACGGCGTTGCGGAAGACCAGGTCCATGGTCGCGGTGCTGCCGGCGATGGTGTCGGTGCCGGCCACCGTGGCCACGCCGTCCACCACATCCACATCGAGAGCGCCCAGGGTGTAGGCGCCGTCGGACATGCCGGCCGCCGCCATGGCGTCGGTGATCAGCGCCACCCGGTCGGGGCCGACCCAGTCGGTGACGTTGCGGTACAGCGCCGGGTGCAGGTGGACGCCGTCGTTGATCAGCTCCACGGTGACCCGGGGATCCTCGACCAGGGCAGCGATCGGGCCCGGCTCGCGGTGATGCAGCGGGCGCATCGCGTTGAACAAGTGGGTCGCCGCCCGGGCGCCCGCCTCGATCCCCGCCCGCGCCTGCTCATAGCCGGCGTTGGTGTGGCCGATCGCGGCGACCGCGCCGGCGTCCGTCATCCGGGCGATCGCCGGCAGCGCCCCGTCCAGTTCGGGGGCGATGGTGACCATTCGGATCGTGCCCCGTCCCGCGGCGAAGACGGCGTCGAGCTCGGCCGGGTCGGGATCGCGCAGCGAGGTGGGATCGTGCGCCCCGCAACGGTGTGAGGACAACCACGGGCCCTCCAGGTGGATGCCGGCCAGCAGCCCGTCCTGCACCTGCTCGGCCAGCACCGAGACCTGGTGCAGCAACTCGGCGGGATGCGCCGAGACCAGCGAGGCGATCATTGAGGTGGTCCCGTGCCGCCGGTGCAGATCCCGGCTCGCCAGCGAACTCTCGGCACTCGCCTCAGGGAAGGCCCCGGAGCCGCCGCCATGGGTGTGCATGTCGACGAACCCGGGGACGATCGTGACATCGCCCAGCCCGAACTCGGGGACGCCCGCAGGCGCCCCCGAGCCGAGCGCGGTGACCACGGTGCCGGTGACCTCCAGCCAGCCCGGGCTGAGTACCCCGGTGCCGGTGACGATCCGTTCAGCGGTGATCAGCATGCGTCAAACCTCTCTGCCTCGATCCGGTCTCACAGGCCCTGCCAGGCCGGCTTCGAGGCGTAGGTCTCGCGGTAGTAGCCGGTCAACTGCAACCGGCTGGCCGCCGCCTCGTCGAGCAGCACCGTGACGTGCGGATGGTGCTGCAGGATGGTCGCCGGCCACAGGGCGCTGACCGACCCCTCGGCCATGTGGTGGACGGCCTCGGCCTTCGCCGCGCCGCTGGCCACCAGCACGATCTGCCGTGCCGACATGATCGTGCCCAGGCCCTGGGTGATGCAGTGCGTCGGCACCTGGTCGATGTCGCCGTCGAAGAACCGGGCGTTGTCGATCCGGGTCTGCTTGGTCAGCGTCTTGATCCGGGTGCGGGACGCCAGCGACGAGCCGGGCTCGTTGAACCCGATGTGCCCGTCGGTGCCGATCCCCAGGATCTGCAGGTCGACGCCCCCGGCGTCCGCGATCGCCGCCTCGTAGGAGGCGCAGAATGCGGGGATGTCGGTGGCCAGCCCGTCCGGGCCGTGGACGGCGTCCGGGCCGAAGTCGACCCGGTCCACGAAGTCCCGCCGGATCACGTTGTGGTAGGTCTCCGGGTGCTCCGCCGGCAGGCCGACGTACTCGTCCAGGGTGAACCCGCGGGCGTTCGCGAACGAGACCTCCCCGGCCGCGCTCCGGGCGGCCAGCTCGTCGTAGATGGCCAGCGGGGACGACCCGGTTGCCAGGCCGAGCACGGCGTCCGGCTTGCGGGCGAGCAGGGCGACGATGGCGTCGGCCCCCAGCTTGCCGGCGGCGGTGGCGTCCGGACAGATGACGATCTCCATGATGTGTGTCTCTCCTTGTGTTTCGGGTGCGGGCGGTCAGCGGGTGGTGAAGATGGCGTCCAGGGCGCTCAGGTCACCGCTGATGACGGCGTCGGTGAACGCGATGTCGCCCTGCTTCTTGTCCATCACCACGACCGGGATGATCGGGTTGCGACCGGTCGCCTCCACCGCGGGGACGTCGTAGGTGATCATCTTCTGGCCGGCCTCGACCGTGTCGCCCTGGGCGACGTGGGCGGTGAAGCCCTGGCCGTTGAGCTGGACGGTGTCCAGGCCCAGGTGGACCAGGACGCCGACGTTGTCCGGCGTGACGATCACGTAGGCGTGCGGCCACAGCGTCAGCACCGTGCCGCCGACCGGGGCGACCGCGTCCACCACGCCGCGCGGCGGGTCGATGGCCAGGCCGTAGCCGACGATGCCCTGGGCGAAGGTGGCGTCCGGGACGTCCTTCAACGCGACCGGACGGCCGGGCACGGGAGCCAGGATCGTGGTCGGGGCGACCTCCGCCACGGCTGCGGGTGCAACCGTTTCGACCGCTGCCGGAGCGGCGGCCTCGACCGCGACGGCCGGACCGGACGGGTTGGCGGCGATGGCGCTGAGGATGTCGTTCTTCAGCGCCTCGGCCTGGGTGCCGAAGATGGCCTGGACGTTGTTGCCCACCTCGATCACGCCGGCGGCACCGAGCGCCTTCAGCCGGGCCTGGTCGACCTGGGCCTTGTCGGCGACCTCCATCCGGAGGCGGGTGATGCAGGCGTCGGTGTTGACCAGGTTGGCCCGGCCACCGAAGGCGGCGATCAGCTGCTCGGCCTTGGCCAGGGCGGCGGAGCCGGCCCCGGAAGCACCGGACGCCGCAGCGTCGTCGGTCAGGTTGGCGGCCTGCTCGGCCTCGAAGTCGGCGTCGTCGGCACGACCCGGGGTGCGCATGTTCCACTTGACGATCGCGAACCGGAACATGAAGTAGTAGAGCGCGAAGAACGCGACGCCCATGCCGACCAGCAGCGGGATGTTCTGCGCGGCCGGGGCCGTGCCGTAGAGCAGCAGGTCGATCAGGCCGGCGGAGAACGAGAAGCCGAGGTGGATGTCGAGCAGGTAGGCGATGGCCAGCGACAGGCCGGTCAGCACCGCGTGGATGACGTACAGCGGGAAGGCGACGAACATGAAGGCGAACTCGAGCGGCTCGGTGACGCCGGTGAGGAACGCGGTCAGGCCGGCGGCGGACAGGATGCCGATGGCGACCTTCTTCTGCTTCGGCTTGGCCACGTGGATCATCGCCAGGGCGGCGGCCGGCAGGCCGAACATCAGGATCGGGTAGAAGCCGGCGGTGAGCAGGCCGGCGCTCAGGTCGCCGTTGGCGAAGCGGGTCAGCTCGCCGGTGACGACGTCGCCGGCGGGGGTGGTGTAGTCGCCGTAGATGAACCAGATGTAGGTGTTGACGATGTGGTGCAGGCCGATCGGGATCAGCATGCGGTTGACGAAGCCGTAGACGAACGCGCCGATCGCGCCGGTGCCACCGATGAAGGCGCCCACAGCGGTCAGGCCGCTGTTGAAGATCGGGTAGAAGTAGCTCAGCGCGAAGCCGATGATCAGGCTGGCCAGCGAGGTGACGATCGGGACGAACCGGCGGCCGCCGAAGAAGCCCAGGTACGGCGGCAGCTGGATGTTGTGGTACTTGTCGAACAGCCAGGCGGTGACCAGGCCGACGACGATGCCGGCGAAGACGCTGTAGTTGATCGTCGCCTGCTCGCCGGCCTGGTTGGTCACGCCCTCCAGGACGACCGGCGACATGGTCTTGAACACGGCGTCGATGACGAGGTAGCCGGCGGCGGCCGACAGGGCCGTCGAGCCGTCCGCCTTCTTGGCGAAGCCGATGGCGACACCGATGGCGAACAGCAGCGGCAGGTTGGCGAAGATGGCGCCGCCGGCCGCGCTCATGGCCTCGAAGAAGGGGCCGATGATGGGGGTCTGGATCTGACCCAGCAGGTCGGGCTGCCCGAGCCGCAGCAGGATGCCGGCGGCAGGCAGCAGGGCGATCGGGAGCATCAGGCTCTTGCCGAGCCGTTGGAGTTGGGCGAACCCAGGAATGCGCGGGCCGGACTTCTTGGTGGAAGTCCCGTCAGCGACGGTGCTCATGCGGTCTCCTCAGGTGAGTGAGTGTGTCGGATCTGGTCGATTGGTGTAGACCATTACCTAGAGATTGGCATAGACCAATCGTCGCGGCAACCCTTTGCGAAGATTTGGTCTAGTCCAATATTCTGGGCTGGTACAGGCAGTCCACACCCCGAGGGGGCGGTTGTGAAGGTTCCGAAGTACTACCGGATCAAGGAGGCGATCCTGGAGTTGATCGCCGACCTGCCTCCAGGCAGTGCCGTTCCCACCGAGCGTGACCTGGCGTCCCGCTTCGACACCTCGCGGACGACGGTCCGGCAGGCGATCGCCGAGCTGGTGGTCGACGGCAAGCTGGTCCGCACCCAGGGCAGCGGCACCTTCGTGGCCCAGCCCAAGATGATGCGGGTGCGTCCGCTGAGTTCGTTCTCGCAGGACCTGGCGATGGACGGCTGGCGCCCGGGCAGCGTCGTGCTTGACATCTCCGAGCTGACCGCCGATCGCGAGCTGGCTGAGCGTCTCCGGGTGCAGCCGGGCACCCCGGTGCATCGGGTGGAGCGGCTGCGGACCGCGTTCGACGAACCGATCGCCCACGAGATCGCCTTCCTGCCCGGGCCGCTGCTCGGGTTGCCCGAGCGGCTCGCCGAGCACGGCTCGCTGTATCGGACGCTGCGCGAGGAGTACGGCGCGGTGGTGGCGACGGCCGAGGACGTCGTCGAGACCGCCCTGGCCGACCCGGTCACCGCCGACCTGCTCGGCGTCGACACCGGCCTGCCGATGTTGCTCGTGCAGCGCACCGGCTGGGATCCCGCGGGCAACGTGGTGGAGTGGACGGAGTCGAAGTTCCGGGGCGACCGGTTCCGGTTCATGTCCCGGCAGCAACTGGACTGGGCGGACGCGACACCCTGACCCCGATCGCGCGATGGGCCACAGTGACGGGACACCCCGGGCTCGACCGTCATCCCGGGCTTGACCCGGGATCCCGCACGCCGGGTGACAGTTCGGTGTCGAGATCCCGGCGTTCGCCGGGATGACGAGGGCTGTGCCCGGACGGGGGCTTTGCCGGGGTGATGGGTGGGCTATTCGTCGGTCGGCGGCTCGGTGTTCTTGGCCTCCTCGGCCTGGGCGAGCTGCGCCTGCTCGGTGGCCGCCTTGCGCAGGGCGACGGCGCGGTGGAAGTCGGCCTGGGTCGGCATTCCGTAGGCCCGTGCCGTCGAGTCGTGCAGTTCGACGACGTAGCGGTAGATCCGCTCGGCGAACTGGTGCGCGATCTCGCCGGGTGCGGCCTTGAGCGGGCGTCCGAACACTACGTGCACGTGCGGACGCCCCGACGGCGGCCGGGTCGTGCCGTAGGGCATCGCGGCGTAGGCGCCGACCAGCGCGATCGGCAGCACCGGCACGTTCCGGCTGATCGACAGGGCGGCGTGGCCCGGGGTGAAGTTCTTCATCGCGCCGGTGCGCGAGCGGGTGCCCTCGGGGAACAGCAGCAGCGGGACGCCCTCGCTGAGCAGGACGCCGGCGACGCCCTTGCGGTTGCGCAGGCCCTTGCGGTCGACCGGGAAGGCGTTGAAGAAGAGCCGGGTGGCGGCGGCGGTGTACCACTTGTCGAAGAAGTAGTCGGCGGCGGCGCCGGCGGCCAGGTTGCGGCTCAGCCGGCGGGGCAGGGCGCCCATCACCAGCGGGGCGTCCAGGTGGCTGGAATGGTTGGCGACGGCGATGAACGGCGGTTTGAGGGTGTCGAGGTTGCGGCGTCCGTGTTCGTGGACGTGCAGGGCCGACCAGATGTAGGGCTTCATGACCAATTGCTGCGCGACGAAGCGGCCGGTCGCGCCCCCGGCGGAGGAGTACTTGCTGGTGTTGTCCTCAGCCACCGTGTCCCTTCCGCCGGATCGGATCATGCAAGTATCGCGCAGCAAACCCTAGGGGAGCGGGCTCACTGACGGCTCCTGCTCAACATACGGGAGGCCCACCTGATGGCGGAACGCGGCGCGTGTCTGGCTAGGGCTTTTTGTAGCTTCCAGCGCTTCGTGGGTACCGAGATGACCCGCTTCTTGTCGGCATCGGCCAAAGTCTCGCGGGCAACTCTGTCGGATTCCACCCAGATGAAATCCGGAATGGACGAAGTCTTGATTCCGGCCCGTTCGTGGAATTCGGTGCGCACCCATCCCGGGTTGACGACGGTCACCTGCACGCCGCTGCCGTGCAGTTCGTTGGCCAACCCCTCGGAGTAGGCCAGTACCCAGGCCTTGATCGGCGAGTAGGCGCCCTGGCTGATGTACGCCGCCAGCGAGGCGACGTTGATGATCAGGCCGTGGCCGCGGGCCCTCATCGCCCGTCCCGCGGCCCCGCCGAGGGCCAGCACGGCCAGGCACATCACGTCGATGGCGCGGCGGTGGGCGGCCAGGTCGTCGTCCAGCAGTTTCACGTGCAACCCGTAGCCGGCGTTGTTCACCAGGATGTCGACAGGGCGTTCGGCATCGGCCAGGCGGTCGGCGACGGCTGCGACGTCGGAGTCGACGGCCAGGTCGGCGCGCAGCGTCTCGACCGCGACCCCGTAGCGCTCGCCCAACTCGGCGGCGGCGGACGCCAGCCGCTCGGCGTCCCGGGCGACCAGGATCAGGTCGTGGCCGCGTTCGGCGAGCGCCCGCGCGAAGGCGGCCCCGATGCCGGCGGTGCCGCCGGTCACCAATGCCGTTGTCATGACCGAAACCTATCGGTCGCGCCGGCAGTTGAAGAGAGCGCCTGCGTGTCGCGGTTGCGACGCTGTACGGTCAGGCATGGACACCGCGGAGACGATGCTGGACGCGGCCGAGGCGTTCGTCGCCCTGGTCAGTGAGATCCCGCAGGACGCCTGGGAGCGTCCGGCGCTGGGCGTGTGGGACGTCCGCGCCCTGGTCGGGCACACCGCCCGGGCGGTGTCGACCGCGCTGGACTACCTGCACAAGCCGGCCCCGGCTGTCGAGCTGGAATCGGCCGCGGAGTACCTCGCCGCGGGCTACCGCCTGGATCGGACGATCCACGAGGCGGTCGCCGCACGCGGGATCGCGGCGGGCCACGATCTGGGGGACGAGCCGGCCGAGGTCGTCGAGACCATGATCGGACGCCTGCGCTCCGCCATCGCGGCGACCACCGGAGACCCGGTGATCCACACGCTGGTCGGTGGGATGCGGTTCTCGGACTACCTGGAGACCCGCACGGTCGAGCTCGTGGTGCACACCTCGGACATCTCGCTCGCCGTCGGACGCGCGCCGCACCTGCCGCCGGCCGCCGTGCACCGGGTGCTGCACATCATCTGCGACGCCGCCATGCTCAACGATCGCGGGCTGGCCGCGATCCGCCAGCTGAGCGCGCGGGACGGGTCCGCCTTCGAGCTGCTGTAGGGGCCACTTGATTCCATCCGGCACGCTTGGACCCGTGACTTCGACGCCACCGGTGACCGGCCGTCCGACGGCAGCGCCTGCCACGCCCGCGCGGCCCCGTCCGCGCGGCCAGGGGTGGCTGGTCACGCTGGGGCTGATGGCGGCCGCGCCGGCGCTGCTCGCGACCGGTTTGCGGGTCCTGCAGCCGGGCTCGGAACGGCTGGCCAAGCTGGCCTCGTTCATCCCCTACGGGCTGGTGTTCTGGCTTCCGGCGCTGATCCTGCTGGCCCTCGCGGCGATCCGGGCGTGGCGGCGCGGGGCGTCCGGACGCGCGGCACTGGGCGCGCTCAGCCTGGCCTGCGCCGCCGGTCTGACCGCCACGGTGGCCTGGCAGGCGCCGGCCTTCATCCCGGACGGACGCCCGGCGACCACCGATCCCGTCACGGTGGTCAGCCTCAACGTCGCCCAGGCCGCCGACCCCGCGGCGACGGCGCGGGCGGTGTCCGGAGCCGATGTGGTGGTCTTCGCCGAGGCCCATCGGGGTTGGGTGGACTCCCTGCCGGAGCGCTTCCGCGCCGAGTTCCGGTACCTGGCGCCCGCGGACGGCTCCGGCGAGGAGGACGACGCCGACACCGTGGTCTTCTCGCGGCATCCGATCGTCTCGGCCGAGGCGCTGCCCCCGAGCAACTTCCAGCAGTGGTCGGCGGTCGTCCGCCTCCCGCAGCTCGGACCGGTGCGGGTGGTGGCCGTCCACCCCTGCAACCCGTACTGCCGGCCCGGCCTGTGGATGCAGGACGCCGCGCAGCTGCGGGCCTGGCTCGCGGAGCATCGGGGCACCATGCCGATGATCGTCGCCGGGGACTTCAACGCGGTGGACGACCATCGCACCATGCGGGCCCTGTACGACGACGGTTTCCGCAGCGCCGCCGATCTGGTCGGCGCGGGCTTCGTCCGGACCTGGCCGGCGAACACCGGGGTACCGCCGATGATCGGCATCGACCACGTGCTGGTCGACGACCGGCTCACCGCGTCCGCCTTCGAGACCTTCGGTGTGCCCGGCACCGACCACCTCGGCGTCCGGGCGGTGATCGCCGGCACCACGGGGTAGGCCGGCGTGCACCTCAGCCGGCGATCGCCGCCTTGGTCTCGCGGGCCATCGCCAGTTCCTCGTTGGTGGGCACCACCAGCACGGTCACCTTCGAGTCGGGGGCGGAGATGATCCGCGGCTCCTTGGAACGGACGGCGTTCGCCTCGTCGTCCAGCGTGAAGCCCAGCCCGGAGAGCCGGTCGACGATCGCCTTGCGCAGCGCCGGGTTGTTCTCGCCGACGCCGGCGGTGAAGGTGAGCGCGTCGAGGCGTCCGAGCACCGCCAGGTAGGCGCCGATGTAGTGCAGCAGCCGGTGCACGTAGACGTCGAAGGCCAGCTGGGCGTCCGCGTTACCCTCGGCGATCAGGTCGTTGATGTCGCGCCAGTCGGTGACCCCGCACAGGCCGAGCACGCCCGACTTCTTGTTCAGCAGGGTGTCGATGTCGTCGATGCTCATCCCGACCGTGCGGGCCAGGAAGGCGTGCAGGCCCGGGTCGACGTCGCCGCTGCGGGTGCCCATCACCAGGCCCTCGAGCGGGGTCAGGCCCATCGAGGTGTCGACCGCGACGCCGCCGCGGATCGCCGAGATGGACGCCCCGTTGCCGAGGTGGCAGACGATCTGGTTCAGCTCCGAGTACGGCCGGCCGAGCACCTCGGCGACCTTCTTCGACACGTAGCTGTGCGAGGTGCCGTGGAAGCCGTAGCGGCGGATGTCGTGCTCCTGCGCGACCGCCTTGTCGAGGGCGTAGGTGTAGGCCTCGGCGGGCAGCGTGGAGAAGAACGCGGTGTCGAAGATGGCCACGTGCGGCACGTCCGGCAGGGCGTTGCGGGCCGCCTCGATGCCGGCGATGGCGGGCGGGTTGTGCAGGGGCGCCAGTGGAGAGAGCTCACGCAGGTGGTCGAGCATCTCGTCGGTGACCAGCGTGGTCTCCGAGAAGGCGGAGCCGCCGTGCACCGTCCGGTGGCCGACCGCGACCACGTCGGCCAGGTTCGGGCCGTGCTCCTCGAACAGCTGCACCATCACCCGCAGCGCCCGGCCATGGTTGGGGAAGCCGCGCTCCTGGTGGTGGGTCTGGCCGTCGACGGTGTGGTCGATCGTGCCGTACTCGTCGCCGATGCGCTGGACGATGCCGGAGGCCAGCACCGCCTCGTCGTCGGCGTCGATGACCTGGTACTTGATCGAGGACGATCCGGCGTTCAGCAACAGAATGGGCGTGCTCATCGAGGGGCTCCTTGCGTTCGGCAGTCGTTGCGGTCGGTTGCGGGTCGTCAGTCGGTGTCGGCCTGGGCCTGGATGGCGGTGATCACCACGGTGTTCACGATGTCCTCGACCAGCGCGCCGCGGGACAGGTCGTTGACCGCCTTCTTCAGGCCCTGCAGGATCGGGCCGATCGCGACGGCGCCCGACGACCGCTGCACGGCCTTGTAGGTGTTGTTGCCGGTGTTCAGGTCGGGGAAGATGAACACCGTCGCCTTGCCGGCCACCGGCGAGTCGGGCAGCTTCGTCTTGGCGACATCGGGGTCGACGGCGGCGTCGAACTGGATCGGCCCCTCCAGGGCCAGATCGGGACGCCGCTCGCGGACGATCTCGGTGGCCTGCCGCACCTTGTCGACATCGGCGCCGAAGCCGGAGGTGCCGGTCGAGTACGACAACATCGCCACCCGCGGCTCGATCCCGAAGGCGATCGCGGTCTCCGCCGACGAGATGGCGATGTCGGCGAGCTGCTCGGCGGTCGGGTCGGGGTTGACCGCGCAGTCGGCGTAGACGTGCACCCGGTCGGGCATGCACATCAGGAACGAACCCGACACCACCTTCACGCCCGGCTTGGTCTTGATGAACTCCAGCGACGGCCGGATCGTGTTGGCGGTGGTGTTGATCGCGCCCGACACCATGCCGTCGGCCATGCCCAGGTGCACCATCATGGTGCCGAAGTAGGACAGGTCCTTCATCTTCTCGCGGGCCTGCTCGACGGTGACCCCCTTGTGGGCGCGCACCCGGGCGTACTCCTGCGCGAACCTGTCGACCAGGTCGGGGTCGGTCGGGTTGACGATCTCGACGCCGTCCAGCACCCAGCCCATCGCCGAGGCCCGGGTCTTGATCTCCACCGGGTCGCCCAACAGGATCAGGTCGGCGACGCCGCGCTGCAGCAGGATGGCGGCCGATTCGAGGATGCGGTCGTCGCTCGACTCGGGCATCACGATCCGGCGCCGGTCGCGGCGGGCCAGCTCGTTGAGCTGGTAGCCGAACATCAGCGGCGTGACCACGCTGGCCGGCGGCACCTCGAGCGCCTTGATCAGTTCGGACGAGTCGATCCGCTCGGCGAAGATCCGGCGGGCGGTCTCCACCTTGCGCGGCGAGGAGGTGAAGTGGCCGTGGGTGTTGAACACGCCATGAGCCGTGGTGTAGGTGCCCTGGTCGGTCATCCCGATCGGCAGGTCGAGGTGCATGCCGTCGAACAGCTTCACCACGTTCTCGGGGATCGGGTAGCCGCCGGTCAGGATGACGCCGGTGAGCTGCGGGAACGACCCCGAGTGGTGGGCCAGGATCAGGCCGGGCAGCAGGTCGGAGCGGTCGCCGGGCATGATCACGGTGGCCTCGGTGACCAGCCGGGAGAGCACGTTGGGCAGGGTCATCGCGGCGACCAGCGCGTCCTGCGATTCGCGGTCGAGCAGGTCGGGGTTGCCCAGCACCTGGGTGGCGCCGACCGACTCGAACTGGGCCCGCAGGGTCGGCGCGATCAGCAGCGGGTCGGCCGGCAGGGCGCCGACCGCCAGGTGGGTGAGCTCGCGGAGCGCCTCCTCGGTCTGGTCGAGGATGGCCGGCTCGACGCGGTTGGCGATCACCCCGATGGTCTGCACGTGGTGGGCGGTGAACTCACCCAGCGCCGACTCGGCCGCGCTGCGGATGTCGTTCACACCGCGCTCGAAGCCGCTGACCACCAGCACCAGCGAGGAGTTCAGGTTGGCCGCGATCTCGGCGTTGAAGGCCAGCTCGGTCGGGCTGGTGACGTCGGCGTAGTCGGAGCCGAGGACGACGATGGCGTCGAAGCGCGGGCTGATCCGGCCGAATTTGTCGACGATCGTCTGCAGGGCGCTCTCCGGGTCGGCGCGCATCTCGTCGTAGGTGATGCCGATCGCCTCGTCGTAGCCGAGGTTGACACCCGGCTGGCTGAGCAGCATCTCCAGGATGTCGTCGTGGCGTCCGGACGCGACGAGTGGGCGGAAGACTCCCACCGACTCGACCCCCCGCAGCAGGGTGTCGAGCAGTCCCAGGGCGATGACTGACTTGCCGGTTTGGCCCTCCGGGGCCGCGACGTAGATGCTTCGGGTCACGCTGCGTAGGGTATTCCCCCCGATGCGACGCTGTCTCGCGGGGCGTCCGGAGACCGGATCATCGGTGGTCTGCCAGGGCCTCGGACGGGCTCAGCAGCACTCGGCGAGCCAGGCCAGGTCGCGGCGGTGCTCGTCGACGTCGCCGGGCGTCTCGATCACCACCGGTGCGCCGGCGCTGCGCAGCACGTCGGCGATGCCCTCGGGGTCGATCTGCCCGGTGCCCCAGTTGGCGTGCCGGTCGGCGCCGGAGTCGAAGGCGTCGCGGGAGTCGTTGGCGTGGATCAGGTCGACCCGGCCGGTGATCGCGCGGACGCGGTCGACCAGGCCGCCTAACTCGTTGCCGCCGGCATGGGCGTGGCAGGTGTCGAGACAGAAGCCGACCCGGTCGGCGTTGGCGGAGGCGCCGATGGCCTCCCACAGCCGGTCGATGCGTTCCAGGTGGCGGGTCATCGCGTTGGTGCCGCCCGCGGTGTTCTCGATCAGCAGCGGGACGGCGATGTCGAGCCCGTCGACGGCCTTGAACCAATTGCTGAAGCCGACCGCCGGGTCGTCCTTGGCGTTCAGGTGACCGCCGTGCACGATCAGCCCCGCCGCCCCGATCTCGGCCGCGGCGGTGAGCTGCTTCTGCAGCTGCTGCCGGGACGGGATGCGGATGCGGTTGTTGGTGCTGGCCACGTTGAGCACGTAGGGGGCGTGCACATAAAGGGCGATGCCGGCGGCCTCGGCCGCCGCCTTCAGCGCCGCGGCGCCGCCGGCGTAGGCGACCTGCGGACCCTTCCAGCCCTGCGGATCGCCCAGGAAGAACTGGCTGAGCCGTGCCCCGCGTGCCTTCGCCTCGGCGATCGGGTCGGTGGAGTCGACGTGTGCACCCATCGCGATCATGGCGCCGAGCCTAACCGGGCGCACCGACGGTTTCGGACGCCGATGCCCCCCGCGAGGCGGCCCGGCACCCCCAGAACTGGTGGTATGCCGGGGCGATTCAGAGCGTTGGACCGATTCCTGTCGGTGGGTTGGGCCAGACTGAGCCCAGGCACCATGCCGCGTGAGTGCATGGGCCGACCGATGCCCGAGGGAGCCCCCGATGACCCTGACCTCGACCGACCCGGTGGCGGCGGCCCACGCGTTGAGTCCCGAGGAGACGCTGGCCGCGCTCGAGGTCAGCGACGCCGGTCTCAGCACCACCGAGGCGACCGCCCGGCGGCAGCGGTACGGTGCCAACCGGTTGCCCGAGCCACCCAAGGAGGGCGCGGTGCGCCGCTTTCTGCGGCACTTCGACGACGTGCTGATCTACATCCTGCTCGCGGCCGCCACGCTGAAGGCGGCGCTGGGGGAGTGGATCGACTTCTGGGTGATCCTCACCGTGGCCGTGATCAACGCCGTGATCGGCTTCGTCCAGGAGGGCCGGGCCGAGCAGGCGCTGGCCGGCATCAAGAACATGCTGTCGGCCGAGGCGCAGGTGCGCCGCGACGGCGAATGGGTCCAGGTGCCCACCGAACAGCTGGTGCCCGGCGATGTGGTCCGGGTCTCGGCCGGCTCGAAGGTGCCGGCCGACATCCGGCTGCTGGAGGCCAGCAACCTGCGGGTCGAGGAGGCGGCGCTGACCGGCGAGGCGGTGCCGTCCAGCAAGCAGGTCGGCGCCGTGGCGGCCGGCGCCGGCATCGGCGACCGGTCGTCGATGCTGTTCTCGTCGTCTCTGGTCTCGGCCGGGCAGGGCGTCGGCGTGGTGACCGCCACCGGCGCGCAGGCCGAGATCGGCCGGATCACCACCATGCTCGCCGAGATCGAGGCCTTCGACACCCCGCTGACCAGGCAGATCGGCGCCTTCGGCAAGAAGCTGTCGCTGATCATCGCGGTGATGGCGGTGGTCATGGTGGCGATCGGCAAGCTGCTGCACGGCATGCCGGCCGGCGAGCTGATCTCGGCCACCATCGGCTTCGCCGTCGCCGCGATCCCCGAGGGGCTGCCGGCGCTGGTCACCATCACGCTGGCGCTCGGCGTCCAGCAGATGGCCCGCCGCAACGCCATCATCCGCAAGCTCCCGGCTGTCGAGACCCTCGGTTCGGTGACCCGGATCTGTTCGGACAAGACCGGCACCCTGACCACCAACGAGATGACGGTCCGCACCGTGGTGACCCGGGCGTCCGACTACGAGGTGACCGGGCTCGGCTACGACCCGGCGGGCGACGTCCGGCTGGACGGGCAACCGGTGGCGCTGGGAACCCGCGGCGACCTGAAGGCGGTGGTCGCGGTGATGGCCGTCGCCAACGACGCCGTCGTCGCCCCTACCGACGGACGCTGGGGCCTGGTCGGCGAACCGACCGAGGGCGCGCTGGCCACCCTCGGGTTGAAGGTGGGTTTCGATCCGGCCGGCTATCCCCGGACGGCGGTGCTGCCGTTCGACTCCGAGCACAAGTACATGGCGACCGCCAACACCACCCCCGAGGGGCATGCGGTGCTGATGGTCAAGGGCGCGCCCGACCGGCTGCTCGACCGGGCCACCAGCCAGCTGTCGGCCACCGGCGGCACCGAACCGCTGGACCGGGCCTGGTGGGACGCCCGGGTCGACGAACTCTCCGGTCAGGGGCTGCGGGTGCTGGCCGCCGCCAGCCGTCCGGCGGCCGCGCCGGGCAGCGTCGACCACGACGACCTGGCCGGCCTGGTGCTGCTGGGGTTGACCGGCATCGTCGACCCACCGCGTCCCGAGGCGATCACTGCGATCGCCACCTGCCACACCGCCGGCATCAAGGTGACGATGATCACCGGCGACCACGCCGGCACCGCCACCGCGATCAGCCGCGAGATGGGCATCTTCGACGAGGCCACCGAGCAGGCCGTCACCGGCGCCGAGCTGGAGGCCGCCACCGACGCCGAACTGCGCACCATCGTCGATCGCACCGAGACCTTCGCCCGGACCAGCCCGGAACACAAACTGCGGCTGGTGAAGGCGCTGCAGGCCAACGGCGAGATCGTCGCGATGACCGGCGACGGCGTGAACGACGCGCCCGCGTTGAAGCGTGCGGACGTCGGCGTCGCGATGGGCATCAAGGGCACCGAGGCGACCAAGGAGGCCGCCGACATCGTGCTGGCCGACGACAACTTCGCCACCATCGAATACGCCATCGAAGAGGGGCGGCGGATCAACGACAACCTGCACAAGTCGGTGCTCTTCCTGCTGCCGACCAACGGCGCCCAGTCGCTGGTGGTGCTGGTGGCGGTGCTGTTCGGCCTGGTGATGCCGCTCGATCCGGTGCAGATCCTGTGGGTGAACATGGTCACCGCCGTGACGCTGTCGCTGGCGCTGGCCTACGAACCGGCCGAGCCCGACATCATGCGGCGTCCGCCCCGGCCGCCGGACGCGCCGCTGGTCAGCCTGGTCTACCTGCCCCGGCTGGCGATCGCGTCGGTGGCGATCGCGGCCGCCACCCTGGCCACCTTCCTCATCGCCGGCGCGCTCGGCGCCGACCGCGAGGTGGCCCAGACCTGGGCGGTCAACACCCTGGCGCTGGGCCAGGCCGCGTACCTGTTCAACTCGCGTTTCCTGCGCGAATCGAGCATCCGCCGCGAGGCGATCGGCGGCAACCCGGTCGCCCTGACGGTGGTCGGCGTGCTGATCGTGCTGCAGGTGCTGTTCAGCTACCTGCCGATGCTGAACACCTGGTTCGGTTCGGCGCCGATCGGCGTGCTCGGCTGGCTGGTGCCGTTGGGCTTCGCGGTCGCGATCTTTCTGCTGATGGAGGGTGCCAAGACGATGCTGCGGAAGCGGGAGACCGCCTGAGGGCGGGAAACGGACCGCGGCCGCGGGCGTCCGCCGGCAGGCTCAGCCGATCGTCACCGCCGCGGACGTTGCGGCCAGCTTGGTGTAGCGCGGCAGGGTGCCGGTCACCACGACGTGCACCTTCTTGCCCCGGTGCGCGGCGGCCGGGGTGAAGGTGCGGGCCGTTGCCCCCTTGACCGCCTTGCCGGCGGCGTACCACTGGTAGCGGAACACCGGCTGCAGGGTCAGCGCCGCGCTGTTCTTGGAGGTCCAGGTGCCCTCGTCGGCGGTGAGGGTCGAGTCGACCGCCGGCTCACCGGTGACCTCGACGGTGCCCGGTTTGAACTGCCCGTTGGCCACCTTCGACGAGGACGCCGACTTCTTCGACAGGTTCGGGTAGCCGTCCAGTGAGCCGGTCACCTGCACTCGCAGCTTGGTGCCGTGGTCGGCCGCGGTGACGGTGTAGCCGCGCTCGGTTGCGCCGGCGATCGCCTTGCCGTTGCGATACCACTGGTAGCCGAAGGTCGCCCCGGCCGGCTTCCAGGTGCCCGGGTTGGCGGTGATCAGCTGGCCGACGCGCGGGGTGGCGTCCGACAGCTTCGGGGTGAGGGCGCTCAGGCCCGTCTGGACGGCGGCGCTGCGTTCGGAGTCGCGGTTCAGCGCCGCGTAGCCGGGCAGGGTGCCGCGCACCCGGACGCTGATCCGTTTGCCGAGATCGGCCTTGCCGAGCGTGTAGGTCACCTTCGTCTTGCCCTTGATCTTCTTGCCGTTGCGGTACCACTGGTAGCCGAACGTCGCCTGCGGGCTCCACTCGCCCGGGACGGCGGTCAACCGGCCGCCGACGCGCAGGATGCCGTCGACGGTCGGCTTCGGGGCCGCGGAGAACTGCTGCGGCTTCACGGTGACGGCACTGGAGTACCCGGTGATGGTGGTGTAGCCGGCCAGCGCGGCGCGGACCCGCAGCCGGACCTTCTTGCCGACGTCGGCGGCGGCCAGGGTGTAGTCGGACGCCGTTGCCTTGGCGATGTCCTTCTCGTTGCGCTGCCACTGGTAGCTGACGGTCGTTCCCTCCGGGAAGGCGGCCTCGGGTGCGCCGCTCAGCGTCGAGCCGAAGAGGTGTTCGCCGGTGACCTTCGGACGCGGCGCCGGCAGGATGCCGGGCACGGCGTCCGGGAGGCTGTCGGAGGTCTTGGTGGTGGTGACGCCGCCCGCGGTCGCGCTCACCCGCAGCCTGATCGCGCGGCCGATGTCGGCGGCCGCGACCACGTATTCGGCGGCGGTGGCGCCGGCGATCGCCTTGCCGTCCCGCAACCACTGGTAGGCCAGCGTGGCGCCGGACGGCGTCCAGGTGCCGGGGACGGCGCGCAGCGTGAGCCCGACCCGGGGGCTGCCGGCGATGTTCGGCGTCTCCGACGGGTACGGGCTGAACGGCCCGACCGTGACCGCCGGCCAGCTGTTGGACTTCGACCGTCCGATCATCGGCTGGCACGGACCGAACGACGCGGTGCCGCAGCGTCCGTTCTTCGGCACCTGGAGCACCTTGCCGGTCCACCACGAGGTCTGGCCCATCGCGCCGTCCCAGGTCAGCGAGATGTGCACGTGGTCCTTGTGGTTCGCCGTCCACGAGCCCCGGTTGGCCATCTTCCGCCAGCCGAGTTCCTGGTAGTAGGTCGACCAGATCTTCTGGTTCCAGATCACGTACATGATGCCGAGCCGGTAGGCGACCTCCCCGCGGTTGCGGGTGATCCAGCTGATCGCCTGGTCGACCTTCTTGCGGTCCTTGGCCTTGCGGGAGTCCATGTGCCAGTCGAGGGCGCGGCCCTCTTTGTGTTCGGACGTGCCGCCGCTGGTGCAGAACCGCGAGATTCCCCACGACTTGCCGCCCCAGGTCTTCAGCAGGGCCTTCAGCAGCGCGGTGGTGCCCGGTTTGGCGCTCGCCGTGCAACTCTTCTGCGGCTTGTAACCGGGGTGGGCGTCGATTCCCGGGGTCTCCAGGGTGATCGGCGGTGGCGGATTGACGGCGCCGGCCGGGGTGGCGGTGGCCGGCCAGATCAGCAGGCCGGAGAGCATGGCGATCAGCACCGGAACGACGGCGGTCAGGAGTCGGATTCGCATGGTGGCCTTCGGGAGTGCGCGGTGGAGGTTTGCCAGCAGGGTAAGCGGCGTCGTGGTGTCGTCGTATCGGTCTCACCCCGATGGGGCACGATGGGACGCCGGAGCATCGTCGTGCCGTTCGTCGCGCGACGTCCGCTGGACGAGGGGGTGCGGGTGATCGGAGCCCGCTGGCTGGTGGCCGGCTGCGCGGTGGTCGCGGTCGGTGCCGGCGCCGTGATCGCGCCCCAGTTGCTGGCCGTCTCGCCCGCCGCCACACCGTCGGTGGTGGCCACACCGCCGACCGCGCGGGTCGCGTCGGCGTCCGTCTCATCCGTTGCATCCACCCGGCCGTCGATCGCGTCCACCCGGCCGTCGGCGTCCGCAACCTCGGCGCCCGCGCCGTCGACGCGGCCGTCCGGCGCGCCGAAGGACACGCGCAAGGGAGCGGCGCTCGGGCGTCCGTTCACGGTGGACGGCGTGGTCGTGGTGTCGGCGAAGCACCGGGTCTCCGCAGGCTACCGCCCGAAGGTGACCGGTTCGGCAGCCCTGGTTCCCGAGGCGCAGGCGGCGTTCGGACGCCTCGCCGGGGCCGTCAGGAAGCAGGGACTGCGCCTGCAGGTGGTCTCCGGCTACCGCTCCTACGCCTCGCAGCGCGCGCTCTACGCCGGCCTGCAGCGACGGTTCGGACGCGCCTACGCGACCAAATACGTGGCGATCCCCGGCACCAGCGAACACCAGACCGGTCTGGCGGTGGACCTGCGCAGCCCGTCCGGACGCGGGACGAGCTTCGACCGGACCAAGGAGTGGCGCTGGTTGCGCGCCCACGCCCACGAGTACGGCTTCGTGCTGCGCTACCCCAAGGGAAAGACCGGGCTGACCGGGATCGGCTACGAGCCCTGGCACTGGCGCTACGTCGGCGTCTCCCACGCCCGAGCCGTCCGGGCGCTCGGCGCGGACGTCACCCTCGAGGAGTACCTGCACGTGGCCTGAACCCGGGGACGGTTCCTTTCCGGTTCAGGGGACGGTTCCTTTTCGGTTCAGGCGGACGGTGACCGAGAGGGCGGTTCCCCGTTGACCGGGGACGGTTCTGCCGCTCACCCTCGCCGGCGTCCCGCGATTCGCGACCGGCGGGCCCGCCCGCTAAAGTTGACCCTTGGTGCCTTCCGGCACCGTTTGCACACGCCCTCCTGCCATGGGAAATGCTCATGGCCGCTCGAGACCAGAGGAGGTGGAGTTCGCGTATGCGCCAATACGAAGTCATGGTGATCATCGATCCCGACGTCGACGACCGTCAGGTGAACGGCCTGTTGGAGAAGCCGCTCGCCGGCCTGACCAAGGCCGGTGGCACCGTCGACAACCTGGACATCTGGGGCCGTCGCCGGCTCGCCTACGACATCCGCAAGAAGTCCGAAGGCATCTACGCCGTCATCAACATCACCGCTGAGCCTGCCGACGTGAAGGAGCTGGACCGCCAGTTCACCCTGAACGAGCAGATCATGCGCACCAAGGTCATCCGGCCCGACACCCGATAGAGATTTCTGTCGGCGACAGCTGACAGGCTCTGAGTGACTCAGCACATCGATCGAAAGACACACTCATGGCAGGCGAAACCATCATCACGCTCGTCGGCAACCTGACGGCGGACCCCGAGCTGCGCTTCACGCCCTCCGGGGCGGCCGTGGCCAACTTCACCGTTGCTTCGACTCCGCGCACGTTCGATCGTCAGACGAGCGAGTGGAAGGACGGCGACGCCATGTTCCTCAACTGCTCGGTGTGGCGGCAGGCGGCCGAGAACGTCGCCGAGTCGCTCACCAAGGGCATGCGGGTGGTCGTCCAGGGCCGGCTGAAGTCGCGCTCGTACGAGACCCGCGAGGGTGAGCGCCGGACCGTTTTCGAGGTCGAGGTCGACGAGGTCGGCCCGTCCCTGCGGTACGCCTCGGCCAAGGTCAGCCGCAACTCCGGCGGAGGTAACTACTCCGGCGGCGGTGGCGGTGGCAACTACGGCGGCGGCGGAGGCGGCGGTTACTCCGGTGGCGGAAACGCCGGCGGCGGCAACTCCGGTGGGGGTAACTCCGGCGGTTCCGACTCATGGTCGTCCGGCGGCGGCAACAACAACCGCTCCGCCGGCAACGATCCCTGGGCGCAGGCCCAGAGCGACGAGCCCCCGTTCTGATCGACTGAGTTGATCGACAGGGTCTGATCGGCGACTCGTCCCTCATCCATCCACGTCATTCCGGCCCCGGCCGGGCTCACTGAAAGGGAGCACCACAATGGCCCCACAGCAGCGCAAGCCTGTGAACAAGAAGAAGATCGCGCCGGCCAAGTCCGTGCGCATCGGGCACATCGACTACAAGGACACCGCGACCCTGCGGAAGTTCATCTCCGAGCGGGGCAAGATCCGCGCCCGCCGGGTGACCGGCCTGTCCGTCCAGGAGCAGCGCAAGGTCGCGATCGCCGTCAAGAACGCGCGTGAGCTGGCCCTGCTGCCGTACGCCTCGACCGCCCGCTGAGAAGGGAGAACGGACGCATGAAGCTCATTCTGACGGCCGCCGTCGACCACCTCGGCATCCCGGGTGAGATCGTCGAGGTCAAGGACGGCTACGGCCGCAATTACCTGCTGCCCCGCGGTTTCGCGATCAAGTGGACCAAGGGCGCCGAGAAGCAGATCGACGGCATCAAGCGGGCCCGCGACGCCCGCGAGATCCGCAACGTCGAGCACGCCAAGGAGATCCGGGCCCAGCTCGAGCAGCTCGCGGTGTCGCTGCCGGCCAACGCCGGCGAGAGCGGCAAGCTGTTCGGTGCGGTCACCCCGGCCGACATCGTGCTCGCGGTGAAGAAGGCCGGTGGCCCGGCCGTCGACAAGCGCGCGGTCGAGATCGCCAAGCCGATCAAGTCCGTCGGTGCGCACACCGTCGGCCTGAAGCTGACCAGCGGTGTCGTCGCCCACATCAACGTGGACGTCGTCGCCGCCTGAGCCAGGCACAACAGCAGCGAGGCGGGGATGACCCGCCTCGCTGTTGCGTTCCGGCACCATTCTCGTGGCCTGCCCGCGTTCGCGTCCGCTTCCGTCCCACCCGTCCGGCGCCGAGGATGGACGGGTTGGATCAGGCGCCGGCGTCCGGGAGCGCACCGATCCGGCGGGCGGCCGCGCCGATCCGCTGCAGCTCCCCGGTCGTCCCCGCCAGCCCGGACGCCGTCGCCAGGCTCGCGCCGGCGTCCAACCCGCGACGGGCCTGGATCCTCGCCAGCGACGACGCTGCCGGGATCGCCGCGACGGGGGCCAGCTCGGGGTTGGCGAGCAGCCTCTCGGCGAGCACGACGACGTCGTCCCACGCGCTCCGCTGCTCGCCGACCACCACCTGCCACGCCTGCATGTAGCGCGTCCACGAGTCGAGGTCGCGCTCCTCGCAGTAGGCGACCCCGATGGCCAGGTACCGCTCCGCCTCCCGGCACCGGCTCGTGGCGGCCGCCTGCGACCCGAGGTTGGTGTAGGCGCGGGCGACGTGCTCGTGGGCGTCGTCGGCGCTGGCCATATCGAGGCTGCGCTCGAGCATCGCCTTGCCCTCGGCGTACCGGCCGCCGCCGGTCAACGCGGAGCCGAGGCTGTTCAGGGTATGCAGCTGCACTTCCCGGTCTGCCAGCCGCTCCGCCAGCCGCAGTGCGCGTCCGGCCCATGACTCGGTGCCGGGCAGATCGCCGGCCAGCATCCGCAGCTGGGTGAGGTTCGCGTAGGCCATGGCCAGTTCGTGACTGTCGCCGAGCGGTTCGAGGGTGGCCACGGCCCGGACGCCGTAGCGCTCGGCGTCGGAGTTGCGGGCCAGGAACCAGGACAGCCGGGACAGCCAGCGCTGGGTGTCGCCGACCCGCAGCACGTCGCCCTCCAGCTCACGCAACTCCAGCGTCCGCTGCCGCGCCGCGATCGCCTCGGGGATCTGGTCGGTGAGGTAGCACTCATAGGAGAGCTGTTCGAACAGCCGGGCCCGATCGGCTACGGACAGGTAGCCGGACGGCGCCGCCCGCAGCGCCAGCTGGAAGTGGGTGACGGCCTCCCGGTGCGCACCGAGCGAGGCCGCCCGGCGTCCGGCCGCCTCGGCATGGGTGACCGCCCGCTCGGCGGCGCCGGCCCCGAGCGCGTGGTGCGCCAGGGTGCGATGATCCAACGGCGACAACGCCGTCAGTTCGTCGAGGGCGCGCCGGTGCAGCCGCCGCCGGGCCGCGGCTGGCAGCGACTGTTCCACCGCCTGCCTGGCCAGCTCATGCCGGAAGCCGATCTCCGCACCGGCGGTGACCAACAGGCCGTTGCGCAGACATTCGTCGACGGCTGCGGCCGGGCGTCCGGAGACGGCGGCCAGCAGGCGCAGCGGGACCGGGACGCCCAGCGTGGCGGCGGCCGCGGCCACCTCGGTCGCGGCCGCGGAGACGCCCGCGAATCTGGCCATGACGGCGTCCCGGACGGAGTCCGGCACGGTCTCTGCGCCGCCGGCGAGCACCTCGGTGACGAAGAACGGGTTGCCCCCGGTGCGGGCGTGCAGGGCATCCACGTCGAGCGTCGCCCGCGACCGATCGACCAGGATCCGCACGCCGTCCGGCGACAGGGGCGGCAACACGATCCGGCGGACCTCGGGGAGCCCCACCAGGCCGCCGAGCAGCCGGGTCAGCCGGTGCCTGGGCGAGACCTCGTCGTGCCGGTAGCTCGCCACGATCAGCACGGGCAGCCCCTCCAGCCGGCGGCCCAGGAAGAGCAGCGCGTCCAGACTCGCCTGGTCGGCCCAGTGCAGATCCTCCAGCACCAGCAGCATCGGCCGATGGCGAAGCTGGTCGCGCAGGGAACGGAGCCGGACGTCCTTGCGGGCGTCCTCGGCGAACTCGAGTCCCGGCAGCGCGTCGACGAAGGCGGCGAGGGCGGCGGCGGTGGTCAGGTTGTCGACGACGCCGATGCGGACCAGGCAGCGATCCGCGACCTGCTCGGCCAGGGCGCGGACCACGCTGGTCTTGCCGACGCCGGCCTCCCCGCCCAGGAAGGCCAGGCGCCCGTGCCCGTCGAAGCCGTCGGCGGCCAGGCCGAGCAGCTCGGCGAGGACGTCCTCCCGCTCAACGAGCACGGGACCATTGAACTCCCCTCGGGCGTCCGCGTGAACCGTGGTCAGTCGCCCTCGGCGACCCGATAGATCTCGTCGGCCACCAACCCGTGCGCCTCGCGGTGGACGGTGCTCGCGTCCTCGGGGCTGGGTGCCTCGACGAGGCAGAAGATCTTGCCCTCGGGTTCGTTCACCCAGTACCGCAGATAGTGCACGCCGTACCGGTCCTGATGGGCCAGATCGGCCGCATGCGCGGACGCGACATCGGCCAGCGCCACCTTCTCGCCCAGGCTGTGGACATCCATGAACAGTGCCATGGTCGGTTCCCTTCTCGTGGCGGACGGCGGGCCTTCCGCTCGCCCACCACGAGTTCAGCGCGCAGAGGCTCGGCGCACATGGGTGAAAGCACCCAACTTTCCGCGCGCTATCCTGATCCGTTCCGTCCTACCCGCACCGTCCGTCCCCGTCGCCGGGGGAGCAGCACAGGAGTTCCGATGCCGCAGCACCTGCCCTACCGGGTGCTGCTGCGCAGCCAGGGCGGCTCATTCGTCACCCTGGGCTTTCTCGGACGCCTGCCCACCGGCGTCCTGCCGCTGGCGCTGCTGCTGTTCGCGCACGACCGGCTGGGTTCGTTCGCCCTGGCCGGACTGGCGGCGGCGGCGCTCAGCCTGGGTGGCGCGTGCGGCGCGGTGCTGGTCGGTCATCTCTCCGACCGGCTCGGGCATCGGGTGGTCGGCATCGGCGCCACCGTCGTCCAGACCCTGGCCCTGACCGGGTTCATGCTGGCCTGCCGCCCCGGGACGCCGCTGGCCCCTGTGCTCGCCCTGGCCGCACTGACCGGCTTCGCCAACCCGCAGCTGGGTGCGATGGCGCGGGCGCGCTGGGCGCAGTCCGCCGCCCACCGCGCCGATCGCACGGCGTACACGGCGTCCGCCATGGCCTGGGAGGGCGCGATCGACGAGGTCTCCTTCGTGCTCGGGCCGGTGGTGGCGACCACCCTGGCTGCGATGGCCGCACCGCTGCCGCTGATCGTCGCGCTCGCACTGGCCTGGATCGGGCAGGTCGGCTTCGCGCTGCACCACACCGCCCTCCCGCCGGCCCATCACGGACGCCGCCGGCACGCCGAATCCCCGGACCGGATCGACACCGCGATGCTGCTCTGGCTCGGGTTGGCCGTCGGCGGCGTGGGGCTGCTGTTCGGCGGCTCGCAGACCAGCGTGGCGGCATTCTTCACGCTGCGCGACGAGGCGGCGATCACCGGCGTCGTCTACGGCGCCATGGCGGTCGGCAGCACCGTGACGGGCCTGCTCAGCGCCCGGTTGCCGGCGCGGATCGGGTCGGGCTTCCGGATCGCGGGCTTCGGTCTCGGGGCGGCGCTGGTGGCACCGCTGCTGACGATCGCCTGGGACGCCGCGAGCATGGCGATCGCCTGCCTGCTGATCGGGCTGCTGGTCGGCCCGGTCCTGATCGCCGCGTTCGCCGCCGCCGAACGGATCGCGCCGCCCGAGCGGACCTCGACGGTGATGACCGTGCTGTCCACCGCCATCGTGGTCGGCGTGGCCTCCGGGGCGGCGCTGGCCGGCCAGCTGGTGGACGCCCACTCGCCGCACGCCGCGGCCTGGATCGCGACCGCCGGCGCCCTGCTCGCCGGCGTCGCCGGTTCGTTCGCCGTCCGTGCCGAAAGGGCGGCCGCGCGATCGGGTCCGCGGCGAGGGTCGGAGCCCGAGGGCACGGGAGACGTCGTCTAGGGTGAACCGGTGGACGGACCGGAAGGCAGGCGGCTGGCACCGAACTGGGGACGGATCGCCCTGATCGCGGGGTCCGTCGCCGCCCTGGTGGGGGTCGTGTGGGGCGTCCAGGCGATGTCGGCACCGGTGGAACGTGCGGGAGAGCCGACGGTCGCGGTGCCCGCGCCGACCGGAACCCGTTTCACCACGCCGTCGGCCACCCCCAGCGCCACCCCGACCGCGACGGCGTCCGGGACCACCAGCCCAACGGCAACCGCATCCGGTTCGCCGGCCGGCACCATGAAGGCGTCCGGGGAGTTCGACTGGGCGAAGACGACCGCGGCGGCGGCGGGATCGCAGGGCACGCTGCACCGCTACGCGGTGGCGGTCGAGACCAGCGCCAAGCTGAACGCCGACTCCACGGCGAAGACGATCGCGGGTGTGCTCAACGACCCGCGCAGCTGGACCGGGGACGGCAACGTCCGCTTCGCCCTGGTCGCCAGGTCCAAGGCGACCGTGAACCTGTACCTGGCCAGTTCGAAGACGGCGGCGATCCTGTGCGGTTCGGACGCCGAGGCCGACTACTCCTGCATCAGCGGCGACACCGTGGTGATCAACGCCGAGCGCTGGAAGTCCGGCGCCCCCACCTACGCCGGCGACACCGCCGGCTATCGCGCCTACCTGGTCAACCACGCCGCCGGCCAGCTGCTCGGCAAGAAGGGCGCCAGCTGCGCCGGCAAGGGCAAGAAGGCCCCGGTGATGATGCGGCAGAGCGCCGACCTGCGCGGCTGCGTCGCCAACCCCTGGCCCTGACCTCCCAAACCCCTGCCTAACCATCTGCGCCCTCCCGTCGACGGGAGGGCGCAGATGGTTAGGCAGGGGTTTGCGGCTGCGGGAGCGAACGCGGCTGCATCACCTCCTCGCCGATCGACTCCTTAGGTCGATCGGGAGGACCACCATGAACCGCACCGCCGTGCCGGACGCCGGCGGCGCCCGCCTGTCCGCGGGACGCCTGATCG
>JAANMX010001404.1_pt1 | contig 27442 bp, 20 predicted proteins | sample 7279681 | NCBI WGS metagenome assembly JAANMX01 (sample SAMN14094542, study PRJNA606508) | bioreactor metagenome | isolation source: A lab-scale SPAN reactor treating ammonium-rich wastewater day 351 | place: Ireland: Galway | collected 2018-01-01 | reverse complement strand
GGTCTTGTAGCCGTGAACAGTATTTGTGAATAGTGTTAGTATACTTAACCAGACACTTACACTCATAACTGACACGAAGAAATAAGATAGCCTTACTGCCGAAGATATTTTCCATGAGTATCTTTGCAGTAAGGCTTTTTTGTTTTCATGATGAGAAAGGAGGCTCAACAATATCATAAAGAAAGTGCACAATTCCTTTTAATTTTTATAGGAAAAATTTACTCCTGTGCGGAATGCAAAGACACAATGATTTTGTCAATTTTCACGAATAATTTTATCTGAATTGTTTTGCGAAGTGAAAGAGAAAAGGAGGGCAATCATGATGTCTGTTCGAACATATTTTACTATAAGAACTCCAGGGATATTGTTTACCATTAGTCTACTACTAATAATTCTTGGAGCGGTTTTTTGGGGAAGTTCTGCAGAAGCGGGGTGCCAGAGAACTATTAAAGCCGATGTTGTGGCACTGGATCAGCCGTTCTTCTGGAACCGGCTTGGCGCTTCCCAGCCACAGGGTATGATCTTTGCGCTGAAACGAGATGTTATCCCAATCTCAGGGAGCGAATTAACTCCTGGAAACGTTCAGCTCCGGCCAGATAAACGACCTCGCCCACTCGTTCTTCGTATGAATGAGGGTGATTGTCTGGAGATCACTTTTACCAATCTTTTGGCAAACGCACCTGTTGATGACGAGCAACCGGCCACGAGAGCAGCCTCGGTACACGTAGTCGGTATGCAGTTAGTAAACGGCATAGCTGACGATGGTTCAAACGTTGGTGACAATCAGAATAGTGGTCTCGTTGAACCCGGAGATTCTGCCGTTTATACCCTGTACGCCGAACGTGAGGGGTCTCATTTTCTCTACAGTGCAGGAGCAACGGTTGGCGGTGAGGGGGACGGAGGATCTTTGAACAGCGGTCTCTTCGGCGCTGTCAATGTCGAGCCCAAAAACTCTGTATGGTTTCGTAGCCAGGTAACGGCCAGTGACATAGTGATTGCCACCACGGCAACAACTCCTACCGGGCAGCCTAAAATCAACTACAACAAGGTCTACCCTGGTGGGGCAACGTATCCTTCCGGGGGTTTAATACCTTCCAATACTCCCGTTTTAAATATCCTCGATAGCGGCAACAATATCGTCCACTCGGACCTGACGGCAATCATCGTCCCTGCCAGTGGCACTTACTTACCAAATCCCGTCTATCCGAACCGTAACCAGCCATTCAGGGAGTTTACCATAATGTATCACGATGAGATCGGCGCCGTACAGGCATTTCCTGCTTTCTTCGAGGATCCGGTTCTTATCCATACGTTACATGGCGTGCGGGATAGTTTTGGCATTAACTACGGTTCCGGCGGTGCAGGCGCGGAGATTATTGCCAATCGTCTCGGGGTTGGTCCGATGTGGGACTGTACCGAGTGCAAGTACGAGGAATTCTTCCTGAGCTCGTGGACAGCGGGCGACCCTGCTATGGTGGTTGATAATCCGGCTAATCTGAGAGTAGACCCAAATATTTTGGACACCCTGGTACCCGGACCAGTTGCCACTGAAGCTCTTTACCCTGATGATCCATCGAATGTCTATCACTCCTATCTCAGTGATCATGTAAAATTCCGGGTACTCAACGCAGGTTCCAAGGAGCACCACATCCATCATCTCCATGCGCATCAGTGGGTACATAGTCCTGACAGCGATAACTCCTCCTATCTTGATAGCCAGGCCCTTGGTCCCGGCAGTGCATATACGACGGAGATTTGCTATAACGGCAGCGGAAACCGTAACAGAACTCCGGGAGATTCTATCTTCCATTGCCACTTTTATCCTCACTTTGCCCAGGGAATGTGGGCGCTCTGGCGTGTTCATGACGTCTTTGAGGATGGTACACGCAAGCTGCCTGACGGAGAGATTGTAGCCGGTACACCGATTCCGGGTGTGGTACCGCTGCCGGGTTTGCCCATGGCGCCGATGCCGGGGGCAGTGGTAACCATTATACCAGCCGATGCGAATGGCGATGGTACTGATGATTCGAGCACGGTACAGATTACAGGAAACGGGAATCCCGGGTTTCCGTTCTTCGTTCCTGGTGTTGCAGGCCATCGGCCGCCCCATCCGCCGCTTGATACCATTCATGATGGTGGTCTGCCCAGACATGTCGTTGTCAGCGATCCCGACAACGTTACCAGGGAAGTGCATACGCGCCTTGACTTCACCAAGGAAATCCTGGCTATGAAGGCTCAAGAGCTTCCTGAGAATGGGACGGATGTTGAGAAGGCAGCCATGAGTTTTCACGAACAGTTAAATCATCCGTCTTCTGCCGTCGATCTCAACGGAAATGTTGCTGCGGGCAATTTCGTTACTAACGGCCGGCCCCGGGTGCGGGGGGCTCCATTTGCAGACCCTTGCGTTGATGATTCCGGAGATCCCATTACAACCATTCGAACCTATAAGGCTGCGGTTATCCAGATCGATGCTATCCTCAATAAGGCAGGCTGGCACTTCCCGCAGACACGCATACTCTCGTTATGGAAAGACGTGTCGGCATACTATAATGGGACCCGTGCGCCTGAACCCTTGTTCGTCCGCGCTAATAGTGGCGATTGTGTTGAGTACTGGCACACGAACCTGGTTCCTCATATCTACGAGTTAGATGACTTCCAGGTCCGCACACCAACTGATGTCATCGGGCAGCACATCCATTTGGTAAAATTCGATGTGTTGTCTGCTGACGGATCGGGCAATGGCTGGAATTACGAAGACGGTACTTTTAGTCCGGACGAGGTGAAAGAAAGAATTGAAGCGCTGAATCATTTTGATCCTACCGGTAAGAGCGGACTTCTGGATGACGATGGCCAGCCGCAGCCGGACTTAGAGGCAGAGGCCCATCCATTTTTCCATGTTGACGGGGCTCAGACTACAGTCCAGCGCTGGTATGCGGATCCTCTCTTAAACCTCAATGGACATGACCGTACCCTCCGTACCGTGTATACCCATGATCATTATGGTCCATCGACACACCAGCAGGCAGGCCTGTACGCCGGGTTGCTTATCGAACCCAAAGGATCAACATGGCGCGATCCGGTAAGTGGTGTTACCATGGGAACGCGTGATGATGGAGGACCGACTAGTTGGCGGGCTGATATCCTGGCAGGAGAAGATGGCGCTGATAGTTACCGTGAGTTCATGTTCGAGTTCATCGATTTTCAATTGTCGTACAGGAAAGACAGCCATCCCGAACTGCCGTCCGGGGGAGGCCCAACTTTCCCGAAGCCGTGGAATGGTGTTGCCCGTCAGCCTGGAGGAGGTTTCGATAAACCAGCCCAACCGGATCTGGCTGTCAATCCGCCTGGCAGGGAGGAAATCGGTCTTCCCTTCCTGGTAAAGCGAGCCGAGGAATGCCCCGGTGGTGAACCGCTCCCTTGTCCCGAAGCCATTTCAGCGGATGATGTCGGTACTTTTTCGATCAATAACCGCAACGAACCGATTGCCTTGCGGATCCGTAATCCAAATACCAATACCCAGGCAACGGATAAGGCAGGTGATCTTTCCTACGCCTTCCGTTCCGATGTAAGCCGGGCCGATCCGGCCTTTAACCTTTCTCCGAGTAATTGGCCTTATCCGAATGCAACGGCATCCCAGGGCGCGAAACGCGGCGATCCTTTCACACCTCTCTTGCGTGCCTATCAAAATGACAGGATCGAGATTCGCACCATGGTCGGCGCCACAGAGGAGGGACACAATTTCTCCATCCACGGACTCAAGTGGTTCTATGAACCTGGGTGGACAAACTCGGGCTATCGCAGCTCTCAGATGATGGGTATCTCCGAGCATTTTGAGATGGTAGCGCCCGTTATAAAGGTTGAAACCACCAGCGGCAGGCGGTTTAACGATTATCTCTATAAACCGGATTCTTCATCGGATGGTCTTTGGAATGGTTGCTGGGGAATCTTGCGCGCATACAAGAACCTGCAGGATGATCTCATGCCGTTGCCTAATAACATGGATATTCCGGGTGATATGATTGCCAATGCTGATGATTTTGAGGGTGTTTGTCCTGATTCGGCGCCGGTGCGGTCATATGCAGTAACGGCGGTTCTTGCTAAGAATGTCCTGAAAGAGAAAACATTAGTGTATAATTCCCGGGAAGAGAATGATGGACCGCTCCATGATCCTACAGCAATACTCTTCGTTTTCCATGGCGATCTGATAAAGTCGGGTCCCGATGAAGGTAAACTGAAACCGAATATTCCGGTAGAACCACTGGTCCTGCGCGCAAATGCCGGCGATTGTATCGAGATAAACTTCAGGAACAGGCTTCCATCAGGAGCAGCTCCCGATTTGTCTGGCTTTAGCACGATGCCGATGATTGTAGATCACTTCAACATCAACCAGGTTCGGCCTTCCAGTTACACGGGACTGCACCCGCAACTGGTAAGTTACGACATCGCCAGACATGATGGTGTTAACGTTGGTTACAACAGTTTACAGGCTACCAAGCCGGGAAGCAGCAAAAGATATCGATGGTATGCAGGTCACCTGGATTTGCAGCCTGATGGAACCCTGAATGCAAAACCAGTAGAATTTGGCAGCATAAACATATCATCATCTGACCTTATCAAACACAGCAATAAAGGGGCGGTTGCGGCGTTAATCATTGAACCGCAAGGGTCGAAATGGAAGACCGATTTCGATCTGAATCAGAACAGGAAATCCCGTATGGCTGCCAATATTTATGATGCAAATAATAACCTTTTATTCCGTGAGTTTGTTACCGTATTCCAGGATGACATCAATTTCCGCTTTGGTGATAAACTGGGTGATGGTACTATTGCTGATAATGGGCCGGTACCTAACACAGCGGAGGCTGAGGATGCGGAGGATTCAGGCCAGAAGGCCGTCAACTATCGCAGTGAGCCAATGTGGTTCCGAATGGGCTTTGCTCCGGATGCGCCTTTGACGTTTACCCGAACCGTTGACTTTGCCAATGCGCTTACGAATGCACAGGTCGGAGATAAGGACCCGGAAACCCCTGTCTTCACGGTTAATAAAGGAACACAGGTCCGTTTCAGGGTGCTTCAGCCGGGAGGCCATCCGCGCAACCACGTATTCATGGTGCATGGCCATGTTTGGCAGGAGTTGCCGTACCAGAATAATTCCACACGGATTGGTGATAACAAGCTAGGGGGTAAATGGTTGACTATGTTTGAGGGCGCCAGAATGGGTCATGGCCCGACGAACCATTTTGATGCTGTGCTCCAGAACGGCGCCGGTGGCAAATTTGGAGTTGCCGGTGACTATCTCTGGCGTGATATGTCATCCTTCCAGTTCGATGGCGGAATTTGGGGTATCATGCGGGTTAAGGAGTAACTTTTTCATCTGAGTTGCTGAAGGTGAAGAGGGAGGATACCGTTCCGGATTACTACAATCTGGAGGTATCTTTCCCTCCTCTGTTTCTGATTCCTAAACAGAAAGAAAACAGATGGAAAAACAAGGTATCATCTCTGCAGAACTTTAAATTTGATATATTCTTTAGTCGGAGATTTGATGAAATGGTTAAATTCCTCTTCGCCAGAATTAGATATATGAGATATATTAGCAAAAAGTTTGCGCTTTTCTGTTCAGCAGTGATTTGCCTCTTTCTCCTCTCCTGCGATACCTCATTCCAGGGCAGTGTGGCTAAAGAAGGACTATCAATTTCTGAAAAGGAGCCAGGAACGACAGATGTGGCATCGGCCTCCGGCAATCCCAATTCCGCTCCTGCACAGCAGGGAGGGACCGGCACGAGTAAGGCGTTAACCTCCGGAGAAGCAGATGAGGAAGCAAAAAAAATTGTCCGGGAGGGAATTGCTGTGGAATTTTCGATAATCCCTGTTGTTTCCGGAGAGAAGATTTCTGAGGAACTTAAAGAGGGTGATGATGTTACCGTACAGTTTAGGATCACTGATACTACGACAGGCGCTCCGGTGACCACGCTCGACCCTGCAGCGTGGATTCAACTGTCCACAACGGATGACTGTGCTGAGAAGGTACAATCGCTCCTGTCTGGCAGCCTTTCCTCGCGGGCAGAAATCGACTTGAACATCTTTTATGTCCTTACGCTCAACGATGAAGCAAGTATTTCGGTAGTTGATCCTCTCTTTAATTATGGCGGCAGCAATCTGCTGGCAAGGGTCCCTTTGAAAAGCCCGGGTGAGGATTGGGTTATGAGTCAGGATCAGAGGAGACTTTTTGTTACTATGCCACAGGCGAATCAGATTGCAGTTATCGATACCGCAGCCTGGAAGGTTGTCGCCAACGTCGATACGGGTCAGAGACCCATGCGCATAGCGCTGCAGCCGGATGAAAAGTACCTCTGGGTTGGCGCTGATGGCGCTGCTGATACCCTGGATACAACAAGCGGTGTGACGGTTATCGACACTGTTTCATTGAAGAAAGTGGCTCATATTCCCACCGGTGCAGGACATCACGAGATAGCCTTTACCGGAGATGACCGTTATGCCTTTGTGACCAACCGGGATGCTGGCACCGTTTCCATTGTCGATATCTGGAAACTAAATAAAATCCGAGATATTCAGAGTGGCAGGATGCCCGTCTCAATAGCTTACTCTGCCCTCAGCAAGGCGGCCTATGTAGTAAACGAAGAAGATGGAACGATTCTCGTTGTTGACAGCAAGAGCCTTGAGATCGTAAATCGTATCGAGGCGAAACCCGGACTTGGAGTCCTGCGCTTTACCCGTAACGGACGCCTTGGATTCGCGGTAAACTCCCGGGAAAATAGCGTTCATATTATTGATGCCTCAACCCATCGTATCATACAAACCGGTGACGTTGGAAAGGAGCCGGACCAGGTAATTTTTACGGAAAACACTGCCTACATCAGATCGCGGGGCAGCGAATCAATCCTCATGATTCCGCTTGATCAGGTTGGACATGAGGGAGCGCCTGTTCCCGTCAACGATTTCATCGGTGGTCAGGTTCCTTTCGGCAAGGCTCAAAGCCTGAGTATCGCCGACAGCATTGTTTCCGCTCCCGGAGGCGGGGCGGTTCTTGTGGCTAATCCGGTCGACAAAGCCATCTACTATTATCAGGAAGGAATGGCAGCGCCTATGGGCAATTTTCGAAACTATGGGTGCCAGCCGCGGGCTATTCTGGTCATTGACCGGAGTCTCAAAGAAGTAGAAGCAGGTGTCTATGCAACAAATACCAGGCTTACCCTTAACGGAAAACTTGATATTATCCTCTTTATGGATTCTCCCCGCATTATTCATTGCTTTTCGGTCAACGTGAGGGATAATCCGGATATATCGAAAAAGGATAAGCATCTGCCCCTGCGGGTGGAGCCAATGCTGGAGAAGAAAACCCTTTATGTGGGGGAGAATGTACAATTGCTGTTCAAGGTTATTGATCCAGGAACTGATCAACCCAGGGTTGGGCTGAAGGACTTCGGTGTTATGGCGTTTACTTCTGGTAACTGGCAGAACCGGCAATGGGCGAGGCCTGTGGGTGATGGTATCTATCAAATTGATCTCACACCCCCGAAGGCAGGAGCATACTATATCTCCTTCCAGTGCCCATCACTCAACGTCCGATTGAACCAATTGCCGCCTTTAATCTTACAGGTTGCCAGCAAAGGGTAATCCCTTGATACATACAAATTTAGGAATTTCAATATTTATTGTAGGGGCAGGTTTAAAACCTGCCCCTACGCCGGTGTTATAAAAAAATCGCCGAACGGTCTATTTTAAAAGTGGAGATTGCAGAAATGTCAAAATTCATCTGTTCCGGTAAAGAGTCCGGAAAAAGATTACTCAGATCATGGCAACTACTGGTGCCGGCGGTCTGTTTTTTCTGGTCAGGTGTATCATTTTCCCAGGATGAGATTAAGCCGGTTCCCTTACAGCCGAAACAAGCTATTCAGGCAGAAACCCCGGAATGCACAGAACAGAAGCCTTGCTGTCCACCTGAAAAAAAAGCACAGAAAGAGGGAGGTAAGGTTGCGGCAACTTTAAATATGAAGATACCGGATGTGGAACTCCTGAATCAGGAGGGAAAGAAGGTACGCTTTTACAGTGACCTGGTAAAAGACAAAGTGGTAGCTATAAATTTTATCTTTACCACCTGTACCACCATATGTCCTCCCTTGAGCGTTAACTTCTCTAAAGTCCAGAATCTCATGGGTAATCGTACCGGCAGAGATTTCCATCTGATCTCTATCAGCGTTGATCCCGTGAATGATACCCCTCAGAGGCTCAGGGCGTGGGGAGAGAAGTTCGGGGCAAAACCGGGATGGACCTTCCTTACCGGGAAGAAACAAGATGTAGATAAGCTCCTTAAAGCCCTGAAGGTCTTTACCCCGATAAAAGAGGACCATTCGCCTCTCGTCCTTGTGGGTAATGGAGCGAAGGGACAATGGACACGGGTTAACGGTCTTGCGCCATCGGCTCAATTAGTCCAGGTCATTGAGGATATGCTGGATAACCCGAAGAAAGAATTGTCTGGAGAAAAGGATAGGGCAAGAAAAGATAAAAGAGAAGCAGTTGCCGGAAGAGAGATCGTGAAGCTTGTCAGAGAGGTACAACAAAACGCTGCTGTGCAGGGGGGAAATCCGGCGGCGCAGAAATATTTTTCCGATGTGGAATTGGTCAATCAGTATGGAGATAAGATGCGGTTTTACAGCGATCTGATCAAGGGAAAGGTCGTTATTATCAACTGTTTTTTTACCGAATGCACGGGCATCTGTCCTGTCATGAGCAAAAACTTGCTGGCAATACAAGAGGCTGTGGGTGAACGTTTGGGTAAGGATGTGCACATTATTTCCATCAGCGTGGACTCAATTACCGATACACCACAACGCCTCAAACAGTATGCTGATAATTATCATGCAAAACCCGGTTGGTATTTCTTGTCCGGGAAAAAAGAGAATGTGGATCAGACCCTCTATAAGCTCGGTTTTTTTGTCGAAGAAAGAGATCAGCACAGTGGTCTGTTCCTTATCGGCAATGATGCAACGGGACTCTGGAAAAAGGCGATGGGGCTGGCAAAGGCTCAAGAGCTTATTCCTATGGTAGAGGGAGTGCTTAACGATGGTATCAATTAAAGGTTTGGAGCCAATACAGAGACATTCCTGGCTTAACACCGGTATGTCTCTGAAGATTTTCGTGGCATGGATACTGGCAACTATCGCGATTTTTTATCTGAAGAATCATGTATCTGCCGGAACGGTCGTAAACCGGCAATTGACACCCCAGGAGAGACAGGGAAAACAGATATACTTACTTGGCTCTTCTGCTTCAGGCCGGGAGATTACTGCATTATTGGGTAATGACACAACAGAAGTGCCAGCCAGCGCGCTACCATGCGTAAGCTGTCATGGATATGATGGTAAAGGCAGGCCTGAAGGCGGGGTATTACCTTCTGATATAACCGGGGATTTCTTGATGAAACCCTATGGCATCACTCATCCTAACGGGAGAAGGCATCCGCCTTATACGGACCGGTTTCTCCGGCGAGCCATTATTGAGGGAATCGATCCGTCAGGGAATAAATTGTCTCCTGTAATGCCCGTCTATCGTTTTACCCGGGAAGAGGTTAATAATCTTATAGTATATCTCAAGCGGTTAGGGAAAGAAAAGGAGCCGGGGGTGACGGATACGAGTATCCTGGTAGGGGCTATTTTGCCGGGTAAAGGATTTCCGTCAGAGATGGCAATGGCCATGAAAGAGGTATTACAGTCCTATTTTCATGACCTTAATGAACAGGGAGGGATTTACAACCGCCGGATTGAACTCAGGTTTTCAGTCTCAGGAGATACCCCTGCAGCAACACAAGCGAATGCGATGTCTCTTCTTGAGGAAGAAGTATTCGTTATCAATGGCGCTTTCATTGAGGGATCAGAGAGAGAAATTGATGTACTTATACAGGAACGTGAAATTCCGCTTGTGGGCGCTATAACGAATTTTCCTCAGGTGGATTTTCCTTTGAACCGGTATATTTTTTATTTGTTCTCTGGTGTGAAAGAACTATCTCTTGCTATGGTTGAATTTGCATCGGAGAAGTTTGGTGCAGAGGATCCGCATATTGCAATCCTTTCTGCCGGTGGTGAAGTTTTTTCGGAAATTACCCATGCGATCGATGAGCAGTGCAAAAAAAATGGCTGGGATTCACGGGTAATACTCACATACCCGCATGATCAATTCGAGGCTAAACGTCTTGTGAGAGAGATGAAGGAGAAAGAGATAGATGCGATCTTTTTTCTCTGCTCAGGAAATGAGCAAAAAGCCTTGCTGAGTGAGGCCGGGCGGTTTCAATGGAGACCTTTTGTTTTCATTCCTGGTCCATTGATCGATAAGGAAATTCTCACGGTTTCTGCCGGCTTTAAAGATAAGATCTTTCTGTCTTTTCCCCGGGGACCCTCTGATATGATTCGCGCCTCCGTGAAAGAATATCATTCCTTTGCTGAAAAACACAAAATTCCTGCACAGCACTTACCTGTTCAGATTGAAGCTTATTGTTCAGCAAAAATACTTGCCGAGGGACTGAAGCGTGCCGGTAAGGATGTGAGCCGTGAAAGACTGGTAGCTGTACTTGAGGGATTGTATGAGTTTGAAACCGGTTTAACACCGCAGATAACCTTCGGTCCGAACCGGCGCATCGGCGCACTGGGAGCCTATATAGCATTAGTAGATCCTGAAGAAAAAAAGGTTATTAGTGCCAGTGATTGGGTAAAATTGCAATAAAGGGATAATAAATGATGAATAAACTATCATTACTTCTTTTCGCAAAGATTATGGTATTCGGCACGGTGCTTCTGGCTCAGACTGATGCTGTATTGAAAAAAGAGAAAAGGGTATTAGCTATCGGGTCCAGTGGAAAACAGGAGGATGGTGAGGATTGCAATATAGAGATACCATCCAATGCCGTTGCCATAGTTAATGGCACAATCATTAGCCAGCAGGCGGTTGATGAGAAGATCCGAGATTCCGTATTCGAAATCCAGCAGGTCTTGCTCGATGCGCGATCCAACGAACTTTATCTTAAGATTAATTCCGATCTCCTGGATCAGGAAGCGAAAAAGCGTAAGATTGATACTGCCAGGATACTCCAGGACGAAGTTATAGCAAAAGTCAAGGAACCGACTGAAGCGGAGGCGTTGGCTTTCTACCATGAGAACAAGAGCCAGCTTTCAGGAGAGTTTAACGCCTTGAAAGAGCAGATTATGAACTATCTTCAAAGACAGCGCCAGAGTGCGGAAGCAAAGAAGCTTGCCGAACTCCTTCGTTCGAAGGCTCAGATTCAGACGGTAGTAGACTACCTGACCCTTGCTGATGTTACTACTGAGCCGGATCGTGTACTTGCCGTAGTCAATGGCGAAAAGATTACCCTGAGAGATATTGATAAAAAACTTCAACCAGAGATTTTTAAGGTACAAGAGCAGATCTACGAGTTGCAAAAACAAACCGTTGACCTCATGATAAATGATCTGCTTTTTCAGCAGGAGGCGCAGAGAAGGAATATTACCATTCCGGAACTACTGAACGCAGAAGTTACTTCGAGGCAGAAGAGAATAACGAAGAAGGATATTCTGGCATTTTATATGAAGAACAAAGATAGAGTTGACGCTAATCACGGAATGGCAGTTGACAGGGGTAAGATCACTCAATATCTGAAACAGCACGAAGAAGAACGGGCGAAGGCTGCTTTTACTGAACAACTACGCCAGGCAGCTGCTCTGGAGATCTTTCTTGCTGCACCAAAACGTTCTATTGAAGCTATCTCGACCCGGGATCAACCATCGAAAGGCAATGAGAATGCTACAATAACTATTGTGGAGTTCATCGACTATGAATGTTCGACTTGTTCAAATTTACATGAAATGCTTGAAGAACTGATGAAAGAATATGGTAATAAGGTAAGGCTCGTAGCGCGCGACTTCCCGTTACAGCGGCATGCCAACGCCTATAAGGCTGCTATTGCCGCTGAAGCTGCGCGCGAACAGGGTAACTATTGGGAGTACATTGCCATTTTGTTTCAGAATCAGAGAGCACTCGGTGCCGACAATCTGAAAGAGTATGCAAGCCAATTGGGGCTTAACCGAAAGATGTTTGACGAAGCGCTTGATACTGAGAAATTTGCTGATAAGGTAAAGCAAGACCGAATGGAAGCGTTACGGCTCGGACTCAATTCGACACCAACTGTTTTTGTGAACGGCCGACGCGTTGCAGAGAAAACCTATGAATCTCTGAAAGCAGCCATTGAAACAGCCTGGAAGGAGGTAGCGATGAAGTAAAAAAAGCCAGGAATACTACCAGATAAGAATGTGCTTACTTCGAGATTGATGCATACTTCAGCTTGATTGTATAGGAATTTTCATTTTATGTAAGTGGTTTTCAGGGTGGCACAGACAGACTCCGTTTGTCCGTGTTGCCGTCTTTAACTTGAAGTTATACAAAACTCACAATTCCAGTCAATATACCTCTTTTTGTAATTTTCACATCATTTTTCACGAGCGGGAGAATCCTCATTCCACCCGGAATAACCCCCAAATTTCACGTTACCGTGCATGCAATTACCTACTCATTGTATGTTTTTGTGGTCATGTAAAATTTGATATAAGGACTTAAGCCATAATTTTTTAGGTGATAGTGTGTGATCACTGTATCTGTATTCATACAGAAGATATAAATTACTTTATCCTAAAAAATAAAACATATGGTACAAGCCAGCTTACCAGATACTCATATATTCTTAAATTCCAGTTACTTATGTTTTAATTTTATTCTTACGATAAGTTTCTCCGGAAAAAATTTTTTGGTAAGTATATTGCTAATACATCTACAGTTAGACTTCATAATTTATGAGAAAGATGTTTTTTTGAAAGGAAACGAAAGAATTATGATAAAGTTAACAGGCAAAGAACAAGAAAAAATTTTCTTAAAGATTTTGAATACGCTCAATGAGGCACAAACCCGGTGGTTTGTTGCCAGAGAAGCTATGCTTCTTGGACACGGAGGAATCAAGAGAATATGTGATATTACCGGTTTATCAAAACCTACGGTAATAAGAGGGATAAAAGAGCTTAAATCAAAAGGGACATTAGGGACATTGTACGAAGAGGGGAGAATACGCCAACCCGGAGGAGGACGAAAAAAGGTAGAAGAAAAGAATCCTGAAATTTTACATATACTAAAGCATATTGTAAACGAGACAACAGCAAATGATCCGAAAAGCTTGCTTACATGGACAACGAAATCTACGTATCAGATCAGCGATCAAATAAAGGAGCTAGGGTATTCTATAAGTGAGGATACCGTCCAGCGAAGGCTTAAAGAGCTGGAGTATTCTTTACAATTTAATGGAAAAATGTGGAAAGGGATTTCACGTAAAGAGCGCGAACATCAGTTTCAGTATATAAATAGCCTTGCAAAAAAGCATATTCGTGAAGGGAATCCGGTAATATCGGTTGATATAAAAAAGAAAGAGCGAAGAGATAGAGGTAAAAATCCTGATAAAAGATTGTCCCCAAAAGGATATTCAGAACAAATACATAGATATGGTCTTTCCACATTATCTGATAACAAAACAACAGCTTTTGGATCGTACGATATTCAGAAAAATAATGGAATGGCCACTGTTGAAGTATCTCGTGATGCGATAGAGTTTACCGCAGAGAGTGTTAAAGAATGGTGGTTCCTCTTTGGATCTAAACAATACCCTCATGCAAAAAGTATTATGATTTGTATAAATGGCTCAGAAAATAACGGTCTTCATGGTGAAGAATGGAAATACTATTTACAAAAAATATCCGATGAAATACAGAAACGTATCACGGTATGTTATTCTCCTCCGGGGATAAGCAAATGGAGTAATGTAGAGTATAAAACATTTTCTTTTGTCAGTATGAACCGGAAAGGAGAATCGTTGGTAAACTTTGAAACTGTTATCCAGGTAATCAACTCTCCCGGTTCGAAAACTTCAAAAAAGAGGCCTCTTTTTGATACGGATAATCGTAAAATAGAGATGGGAATACCAGATTATGAAATGACAGAACTAGGCAGCGAATTCCAGGGAACACCTTTGCAATGGAATTTCATTATTGTACCAGAAAAGAATGAGAGCCGAGATAGCAAAGAAAGAGTGCGTCATAACAACCTCCGGGAACGGGTATCGCATGTTTAGTCCGGCAATCTTTTCTCTCATCCGTTACATTCATATTTCCAGTGCACATTATATTATATAGAAAGCAAGCTATAGTCTCCCAAGGGAAGGACGAAGCCGAACATATTCTCAACAAGAGAAAGACTACCTCATCAGTCATGGTGAGGGTCTTTTCCGAAGCAATCCCAAAGGCAGTGATTGCTTCTTCGCCTTGCCCGATCCATCCTTGTATGGGAGAGCTGTTCTGCATGTCGTAAACTCTTAAGATCCATCTTGAAGGAATATGGGCAACGTGTGACATGACGCACTTCTTGCAATGTCACACTTTTGTGACAAGTCACGTTTTTTACAACTCCATTTTTCTTACATCAATAACAAGTAGGGCAAGGCTTTAGCCTTGCCGTCCTGCATATTTTCTCCATTCTCATTCAAATAAAAAAACGCAACCTTATGCATTAAGGATTTTTAGTTATTTGTATAAATTTTTTATGTGGAATATGAGAGGTGGCAATTAAATTGCGTATATACTATCGTATTCAGAATTTTTGAAGGTGTTACCTTTATGAATGCAAAAGGAGAAGGGAAGGATGAATGAATTAAAGGGAAATGTGGCTTTAGTTACCGGAGGAGGGCGGGGGCTTGGCGAAGCCATATGCCGCATGTTGGGAGAATCTGGGGCTACCGTAGTTCTGACTGATATCAGGGAAGAACTTGTTAAAAAGATAGCTGACGACTTGAGAATAAAGAGTATTGAATCTATGGCTTTGCCGCTTGACGTTGGTGATGAACAACAGGCAGAAGAGGCCGTAAACCAGGTAGTGGCAAGATACGGGCATCTCGATATACTCATTAATAATGCAGGAATTGATGTAACGCTGCCTGTCGATGAGATCTCTGTTGCTGATTGGGATCGTATCATTCGGGTAAACTTACGCGGTCCGTTTCTTATGTCAAAATACGCATTGAGTGTTATGAAACAGCGTGGCAGAGGTAATATCGTAAATATTGTATCTACTGCAGCAAAAAGAACGTGGGCGAATGCATCTGCATACCATGCAAGTAAATGGGGACTTCTCGGCTTTAGCCATGCACTTCATGTAGAGGCCCGAAAGCAAAATATCAAAGTAATAGCGGTAATAAGTGGCGGGATGCGCACACCGTTTCTTCTGGAGAGATTTCCCGATATAGATTTGAATACACTTCAGGAGCCAAAAAACGTTGCAGGGACTGTTAAGTTTGTATTAATGCTGCCTGACGAGACGGTTATACCGGAGGTAATGGTCCTTCCCATGCATGAGACATCATGGCCTTAATATTCAATATGGCACAAGCTATTTTCCTGGATAAAGACGGTACTATCATAGAGGATGTGCCGTATAATATTGACCCTCGTCACATACGGTTTGTGCCAGGCGTCAGGGATGCCTTACAACTTCTTGATGTTGCCGGGTATAGGTTAGTGATAATTACGAACCAATCGGGGATAGCCCGTGGCTACTTTTCAGAAGAAGATTTGCGCAACGTAGAAATGCATATTCGTCATTGTATGGCTGGGTTTGGCGTGTCGCTTGCGGGATTTTATTATTGTCCTCATCTTCCCGATGGGATACCTGATTATGCTATGGCGTGTACCTGCCGGAAACCTGCACCAGGGCTACTATTCCTGGCAGCCCATGAGCTGAACATAGATCTTAAGCAATCCTGGTTTATTGGCGATATCCTGAACGATGTTGAGGCAGGACGCCGTGCAGGATGTAAGACTGTTCTTATAGATAACGGCAATGAGACAGAATGGGTACTTTCTCCCAATCGAATGCCGCATTATATTATGGAAAATCTTTTAGAAGCTGCACATTTGATAACACTCATTGATAGAAGAATTATGATGAATAGATAAAAGGTTATGATTTCACATGACTGGGATACTTGTAAAAACGTTCTCTGTGTAAGGCTCGATAATATTGGGGATGTACTTATGACAACCCCGGCAATTCGCGCCCTTAAGGAATCTTGCGCCGGGCGTAAGATTACGCTTCTGGCTTCTTCATCAGGTGCAAAATTATCGGGGTTGATTCCTGAGATAGACAATGTCATCATATACGATGCACCCTGGATAAAAGCTACGGCTCCGGCTCACAACAGCAAATCTGAATACACCATGGTTGAGTATTTGAGACAGGGCAGGTTTGATGCTGCAGTTATTTTTACGGTATATACCCAAAACCCGCTGCCATCGGCTTTCTTATGTTATCTGGCAGATATCCCACTCCGTCTTGCCTATTGTCATGAGAATCCTTATCAGCTTCTTACGCATTGGCTGCCTGATCCCGAACCGAAACAATATACCCGTCATGAGGTCCGGCGTCAGCTTGATCTCGTTGCAGCAATTGGCTGCCATACTGCCGATGAACGGATCTCCCTCTCCGTGCCGCTCCAGGCACGGGCTAAGGTTCTCACCATTCTCAGGGAAATGAACAGAGAGAAAAAACGGCCATGGGTAGTAATGCATACCGGTGCCAGCGCTCCATCACGCAGATATCCACCTGAAAGTTTTGCTGCCGTTGCCCGATGTTTTGCTGAAGAAACGGGTTCTCTGCTTATTTTGACGGGATCAGAAACAGAACAGGAGCTTGTTCATACTATTCAAAACATGATTGGTATGCCCTCGTATTCCCTTGCTGGTAAACTGAATTTTAGTGAGCTTTCGGCGCTGATATCATGTTCGTCGCTCTTAATTTCAAATAACACCGCGCCCGTGCATGTGGCCTCTGCATTAGGTGTACCTGTGGTTGACTTGTATGCACTCACGAATCCACAGCATACACCGTGGAAAGTTCCGCATCATGTATTGTTTCACGATGTGCCTTGCAAATACTGCTATAAGAGTATTTGCCCTGAAGTGCATCATAATTGTTTAAGATTATTATCTCCAGGTACTGTGGTAAACGCTGCCTGTGAATTATTGAGAGAAGGAGCCGGGCAATCCCGGGAGGTATTATAGGGTTGTTAATCAGGATTATTTTGATAGCAGGTGAATTTTCGACAAAATTCCGGAGAAATACGCAGAGCGGCAAGGCTAAAGCCTTATCCTGCTTGTTATTGATATAAAAAGAGAGGAGAGTTCATGAATGTATACCCTCGGAATTAATGCTGCGTATCATGATTCTGCAGCATGTCTTGTTAAAAATGGAAAAGTTATAGCTGCATCTGAGGAGGAACGGTTTACCGGAATAAAACATGGGAAACGTCCAATTCCATTTTCAACATACGAACTTCCCTTTCATGCAATTGATTATTGCCTGAAAGAGGCAAGACTTATCCTTTCAGAAGTAGATCATATTGCTTATTCGTACAATCCATTCCTGCTGCTGAAAGAAGACGGCAGGGATGCAGTAATAACCTTACCTCTCGAACCGAGCGCACATAAGGTATCTGAATCATGGGAATCTCCGTGGGACCCTCTTTTTATCTCGTCAATTATAAATGCTCCCCGTCAGCTTGTGGATGGAGTTCCCTATCATTTGAAAGAGCGTTTTAGAAAAGCCCGTATCGATGGGCCGTATACATGGCATTTTATAGACCATCATACCGCACATGCCGCAAGCGCTTTTTTTGCATCGCCTTTTCGTAGTGCAGCCGTGTTAACACTCGATGGAAGGGGAGAAAAGACAACAACCAGTTATAGTCTCGGCGCCGATTGCAGACTTGAGCGTTTGGGAGAAGTTACTATGCCTCATTCGCTCGGTCTTTTTTACGAACAGATGACAACATACCTCGGTTTTCAGCATTCCTCCGATGAATACAAAGTCATGGCGCTTGCATCATACGGTAAGCCGGTTTACGCGGATGAATTTCGTAAAATCATACAGGTTAAAGATCATGGTCAATATACGATTGTGCGGCCATCTTTAGAGAAACTTTTTGGGCCGGCGAGAAAGCGGGGAGGACCACTTCACCAGTATCATTATGATATTGCAAGCTCTCTTCAAACAGTTCTTGAAGAGACTGTATTATATATTGTTCATTGGTTGCAGAAAAAAACCGGTGACGATAACCTGTGCATGGCCGGAGGTGTAGCCCTCAATTGTGTAATGAATGCTTATCTGCGTGATAGGGGGCCTTTTAAACATGTGTGGGTTCAACCAGCAGCCGGCGATGCAGGCACAGCCCTTGGGGCAGCATTATGGACAGATGCACTCATGAGGAAAAAGTTCCAGGGTAAAAGAGATTATAGTATGGAACATACCTATCTCGGTCCCGGCTACAGTGACTATGAGATTAAGGAATTTCTCTCCTGGTCGAAACTTCATCACCGCAAATTATCAGATATTGCAGAAGAGGTCACGGCTCTGCTCATTCAGGATAAGGTGATTGGCTGGTTTCAGGGGAGGATGGAATTTGGACCTAGAGCCCTTGGCGCCCGTTCAATCATAGCTTCTCCCATGAAGGCATGTATGCAAGCCCGCTTGAATGAGATTAAGGACAGGGAAGATTTCAGGCCTGTTGCGCCTGTAGTACTTGAGGAAGAGGCATCAAACTGGTTTATCAACGGAGGAATCTCTCCCTTTATGACCTTTGTGCACAGTGTACGGCCTGAGAAGGCGGATCTCATACCTGCCGTATGCCATATTGACGGATCTGCGCGTATTCAGACGATTAAGCGGGAATACAACCCAGCGTATTACGATCTCATCCATGCATTTAAAATGCATACGGGAGTGCCTATCCTGATTAATACATCATTTAATACCCGTGGCAAGCCAATTGTATGCACTCCACGTGATGCCGTAGAATGTTTTTGGACTTCGCCGCTGGATGCCCTGGTTATCGGTTCATATTTGCTGGAGAAACCAAAGGAAAGAAAATGACTATCTCTGTTTCCGTTATACTACCGACATTCAGGCGGGATGAATTATTGCAGCGTTGTCTGACAAGCCTTTTTGCTCAGGAATATGAATCTTCTTCCTATGAAATTATTGTCGTGGACGATGCCAGGAGACAGGAAACTCAAAAGCTTGTTGAAAGAGAAAAAACCCGAAGAGGCTTCCCCTCCCTTCGCTATATTCCTGCCGGTAATACCCATGGTCCTGCTGCCGCCAGAAATTGTGGTTGGCGGGTTGCAGCCGGCGATATCGTTGCTTTTACTGATGATGATTGTATTCCTTCATCAACATGGCTCAAGGCTGGAGTCGCTGCTTTTACGAAAGGAGTAGTGGGTGTATCGGGGAAAATTATCGTTCCGATTCCGTCCGTTCCTACCGATTATGAATATACTGTTTCCAGGCTTGAACACTCTGAATTTGTTACCGCAAACTGTTTTTACCTGCGGGATGTAATACGCCTGGCGGGGGGATTTGATGAAAAATATACCGCTGCATGGAGAGAGGATGCCGATTTGTTTTTTACCTTACTAAAAAAAAATGTAAAGCTGGTGTATGCCAGAGAGGCAGTAGTTATCCACCCGGTAAGGTATGCGCCATGGGGGATTAGTCTTCGGGAACACAAAAAATGTATGTTTAATGCATTACTCTACAAAAAACATCCGGTGTTGTACCGCCAGCGCATACAGCAATTACCGCCGTGGGATTATTATAGTATTGTTTGTGCCTCAATCCTTCTTCCTTTTAGTGTTATATACAACTTAGAGTATGTGACTATGGGCTTACTGGGTGTCTGGATATTAATGACAGGGAGATTTTTTTTTAAACGGGTACGGAAAACATCCCGCTCTTTTATCCATATAGCTGAGATGGCAGTTACATCGGTTGTGATACCATTTCTTGCTGTTTTCTGGCGTGTCTATGGAGCAATAAAGTTCCGTGTGTTCTTTTTGTAACTTTTTTTCGAATTTGTAGGGCAACCCTTTAAGGAATTGATGAACTAAGTATGGTAAAAGCAGCCTATATGGAAGATGACGGCCGCATTAGTGTTGTAACAAAATGAGACCTTTCAAGAGGAGGACTTCACGATGAGGATACAAAGGGATGTAGGGAATCTTGTTTTTTTAGCCGGTTTATTCGTAGCAGGGTGTGGTTATAATTTACGGATGGCGGCACTGCCAAAGCCGGAGGTAGTTCAGAATGCGCCGGAACAGATGCCGGTAATTCCGGATCCAAATCCCGCTGTTACTACTGTTCCTGAGGGATATCGGGTAGAAGTTGTAATGAAGGATTTGGTCTACCCAACAAGTGTAGAATTTGATGATAAACAGAATATGTACATTGCGGAGTCGGGGTATTCGTATGGTGATCCAAGCGCTCCGGCACGGGTACTACGGGTTTCTCCGGATGGTACTATCGGGATTGCAGCAAACTGGCTCATGGGGCCGGTAACTGATTTGTTGTGGTACAAAGGACTTCTTTATATATCACATCGGGGAAAGGTTTCGGTGTTGGATTCTGATGGCGGGATAAGAGACCTGATAACAGGGCTGCCAAGTTTGGGAGATCATCATAATAATCAGATGACAGCAGGACCGGATGGTAAGATTTACTTTGGACAAGGAACAGTAACAAATTCAGGTGTAGTGGGGCTTGATAACTTTTTATATCTGTGGCTGCCATTGTATCCACATATCTGCGATAAGCCAGCACGGGATGTTACCTTGAATGGAACGAAATTTGTGACCATTAATCCATTTATTATGGGTGGCGGAAAGGGTACCGCTGTTGTAAGAACAGGGGCGTTCAGTCCGTTTGGAGAAGTATCGCGTAAAACTGTGCCAGGAGTTACCAAGGCTAATGGCACAATCCTTCGGATGGATCCTGATGGTTCAAATCTGGAGGTATATGCATGGGGATTTCGCAATCCCTTTGGTGTGATGTGGGGGACGGACGGGCAGTTGTATGCGTCTGAGCATGGTTTTGATGAAAGAGGCAGCCGTCCGATTGCCAACGATACTGATGATTTGTATATAATCAAGGAAGGGGTATGGTACGGCTGGCCTGACTATGCAGGTGGTATTCCGGTAACGGATAAGCGATTTAAGCCGAAAGACCGGCCTCAGCCTGAATTCTTAATGGAGGAACATCCACCGGTAGAGAAGCCTTTTATGACATTTCAACCACATATAGCAGTGATGAAAATCGGTTTTGATAAGGGTGGCCGTTTTGGTAATTCGAAACATCTCTTCATGGCATTTTTCGGAGATGCGACACCAATAACTGGCCAGCAGCAGATGGAACATCCCGGTCATAAAATCGTGCGGATCAATCTACAGAATCAACATACGGAAACATTCTTTGCTAATGCGGAAGGTAAGAGGACCGATTTGCAGGCTAACCTGATTACCGGTGAATTGCCGCCATCTATTGCCGGGTTAAGAAGGCCGCTTGATGTCGTTTTTTCTCCTGATGGACAGGCGATGTATGTAGTGGATTTTGGGGTAATGGAGGCTCTAAGTACACGTGTACCTTTTCCCAAGCCATTTCCGGGCACCGGTGTAATCTGGAGGATTGTGCCTGAGGGCGCAACGGTTGCTATTCCACCAGCTGGATTGTCTGCACTGCCGGGAAGATCGGTTGCAGAGAGGCAGACAGATAATCGATAAGGATATTTCCACGGTATACCTTTCACAAAGAGTAATTGCTTAAAATACTGTTGGATCGTAAGGGTGGTATGGATAAGGGTTGTCCAAAAGGGTAATGGGTAGTATCGTATCATTACGAAGGAGAAGTGAATGAAGCGTTTGATCCCCCTTTAGAAAAGAGGGAGACGTATAAATGATTGAGAAAAGGAGGAGACATGTGAGCGTTTTGAAAAGGAAAGGCTTGGGAAGCTGTCAAAGGGGAGATACAGGAATTGTTAATTCTCTTTCTGAAACGAAAGAAATACCCACATTTCCCCCTTTTCTAAAGGGGGATCAAGGGGGATTACTTCTCCTTTGCTTTGCTCTGGGCTTTGGTTTGCCTGCAATGACTGTTAAAAGATAATCTTCTTGGACAACTTATGGGTCAGGTTTTGCACCTTATTTTGAGTAATTACCTCAAAGAGATCTATGTATATCATTGAACCTCATATTCACATGTATTCAAGAATTACTGATGATTATCAGGCAATGTACAAGGCTGGTATACGGGTGGTTGTAGAACCATCATTCTGGCTTGGTTCTCATCGTCGTTATGCGGGCAGTTTTTTTGATTATTTCCATCTCATTTTAGAATTTGAAACAGTACGCGCCAGCCGTTTTGGAATAGATCATTATTGCTGCATATCGTGTAATCCCAAAGAAGCTGAAAATAAAACACTGACAGACGAAGTGCTTTCCGGAATCAATGAGTATCTGGATCATCCGCGATGTATTGGAATAGGTGAGACAGGGCTTAATACGATTACCGAAAATGAGATCTATGCATTTCGCCGTCAGCTTCTCATTGCGGAAGAAAGAACTATGCCGGTAATAGTCCATTTACCTCACCTCAGAAAGGCAGAAGGCGCAAAGATTATCGTAGATATCATAAAGGCTGAAGGTGTAAACCAAAGGAGAATAGAAATTGACCATAATACAGAAGAGACCATGAGTATTACGCGGAATACCGAATGCTTTACCGGGCTTACCGTATATCCCTATTCCAAACTGAATCCACGGCGTGTATCGCATATCGTGAAGGAATATGGAGCAGGGCGCATGATTATAAATGGCAGTGCGGATTGGGGTATTTCTGATCCGTTATCTTTACCGAAGACTATAGAATTTTTACGAAACGATGGTTATAGGGAAGAAACTCTTAAACGGCTCTTTCACGATAATGCGCATGAGTTTTATAGTCAGTCGCCAAAGTGGAAGCCAAATTATCATATCGAACCTGTTCCCGTTTCATACTATCAGAGGTAATCATAGTGATTCAATGAAAAACAGAGAAGTATTTTATCACGTTGAGATTTTACACAGTTGGTTGGAGCTTGTTCGTCTTCCAAATCTTTTTACTGTGCCCGGGGATATTTTGGTTGGGGCTTTTCTTGCCGGTATTGCCAAAAATGAACTCTCTGTGATTTTTCCCGTGATTATTATTTCATTATCCTTATATATTTCAGGTTTAATTCTGAATGATTATGCCGATTATGAAATAGATAAAGAAGAAAGGCCATTACGCCCGATGCCCTCAGGGCGGATATGTCCGAAGACAGCGCTTGCTGTATCCTCAATCTTAATAGGTATGGCATTACTTATCAGTTTTCTGATAAGTGAAAATAATCTTTTACCATTTTTTGCTATTCAAAGGACATGGGTTTTTACCATTGTGTTGCTTCTGGTAATGTTTATCCTTCTCTATAATAAGCTTGCCAGGAGAATTCCGTGGTTAAGTTTTATAATCATGGGATTGTGCCGGGGGTTAAATGTTCTTTTAGGCGCTGCTATTGTTACCAACTCCTTTCATAGTAAGATATTGTATGGCGCAGGAATAGAAGCACTTTATATCGTATCGGTCAGTTCTATTGCATATAGTGAAATAAAGAGACCGCCATCTGCCGTGATGTGTTGGTTGCCGTTTATCTCTCTCTTAACCCTTGGGGTGCCCTTGTATATTACAGGAATTTCACTGCTAAAGATGTGTGCGTTCTTTATAACCTTTGCATGGATTTTTTATATCATTGGGCATATACGATATTATCGTGAACAAATTCCTGCAAGAATAGGAGATTTAATCCGTAGTTTGCTGCTGATTCAATGTACCCTTATAACGATAGGTATGGAACCTCAACAGAGATACTACCACCTTTCCCTTATAGCGTTTTTACTTTTGCTCTTCTTCACCTCCGGACTGGCATCAAGAAAATTTTATAGCAGTTAACATGGAATATAAAAATTGCAGTTGGACACAGAAGAACACAGATAAACACGGATACGTACCAAGAAACTCACAATGGAGATATGCTTATATCTCTTATTGAAAAATCTGTGTTTATCTGTGTTCTTCCGTGTCCTATTGCAGGATTTTTAAAAATGAGCCTTTAGAATATGGAACAGAAAATTCTCTTACTTCAAATAGCAGGGCTTGGATATAACTTTTTAAGAAATAATCTGGATGATCAGAGGCTGTACGATCTTGATATTAAACCGATGCAGGGAGTATTCCCCGGATTAACTTGCGTGGTTCAGGCTACCATGCGTACTGCCTCTCTTCCTGCACAGCACGGTATTGTAGGAAATGGATTTTTCTTTAAGGATCAATGGAAGCCATTGTTCTGGGAACAGAGTGTCCGCCTCATTCAGCGGCCACTTATTTGGGAAAATTTTCGCTCGCATGGAGGGAGAGTTGCTCAGATGTTTATTCAGCAGTCACTCGGACCAGGAAGTGATGTTTTCCTTTCCCCTGCTCCAATCCATAAACACCGTGGTGGCATAATAATGAATTGCATTTCAGAACCTTCACACATAAGTGTACGACTGGAAAAAGAATTAAAGGGGACATTTCCTCTTCATCATTACTGGGGGCCGTTTGCCTCCAGGAGATCGAGTCGATGGATCGTAAAAGCAATTATGAATGTTATGGAAAACGAGAGGCCAGATCTGCTGTATGCATATCTACCTCATCTTGATTATGCGCTTCAAAGGTACGGTCCTGACTCAACCGTGAGCAAAAAGGCATTTGTTGAGGTGTATTCTCTTGTTGGCGAACTTTTACGCGCTGCACAGAAGGAAAAATACCGGGTTATTCTCTTCGGAGATTACCCTGTCACTCCTGCAAATACGGTCGTATTTCCCAATATCGTATTGAAAAAGGCCGGTTTATTAAAGACGCGTTCTGTACAGGGCATGCAGTATCCCGATTTTTATACGAGTGCAGCATTTAGCGTTGTGGATCATCAGGTAGCTCATGTCTATGTATTTAATCAAAACTTAATAGAAGAAGTAAGATCGCTCCTGGGTAAGATGCCCCATGTTGATACCATACTGGACGGCGCTACTAAAGCTGAAGCCGGGGTTGACCATACACGAAGCGGAGAGTTGATACTCGTGGCGAAACAAGGCGCATGGTTTGATTACAGGTGGTGGACAGAGGTAAAAGAGGCCCCCGAATATGCCTTCCATGTAGATATACATAATAAACCCGGGTATGACCCCTGTGAGTTATTTTGGGGATGGCCTCCTTTTATATCTCAAAATCCATCGAGGATTAAAGGAACTCACGGCCGCGTTGATGAAAATGAACCAATTTTCTATGTATCCGATAGAGAATTGCCAGGTAATCCTGTCACCCTGATGGATCTTTCCCTAAGTATAAAGAGCCTTCTCGATGTAAGGGTAAATCTGGAAGAGAAGCTGCATCCATTACCATGCGAATAGAGCAACGAATAAAAGTTACTTTTCATTATACTGTACATTTTACCCATGATGTATTTCATCCTGAAAATTATGTATTAAAAGAGGTATTGAAAGATCCACAATCAAAAGTTATGGTTTTTCTTGATTCAGGAGTTGTTGCTTCCTGGCCTGGCATAGAGCATCGTATTGAGAATTGGTTTCGTATCCATACAAGGTGTGCAGAAATGATTTCTCCCGCCGTTATTCTGGATGGGGGAGAACGATGTAAAAATGATTTTAAATACTATAAGGATATAGCATATGCCCTGCGGCTGAATAAACTGGATCGCCATTCTTATATAGTTATCGTTGGAGGCGGCGCAGTGCTTGATGCCGTGGGATTTATTGCCTCTATCAGCCAGAGGGGGATACGTCATATACGGGTGCCAACAACAGTGCTCTCACAGAATGATTCCGGTGTTGGCGTAAAGAATGGTATCAATTTTTTTGGAGTAAAGAATTATTTTGGCACCTTTACACCTCCCTATGCGGTGATTAACGATTTTGATTTTTTAAAGACCCTGGATACAAGGGACTGGCTTTCTGGCGTATCAGAAGCTTTCAAGGTTGCCATTATTAAAGATCGTTCGTTTTTAGAATATCTGGTAAGCAAGTCGAAAGAATTGTTTCGGCATGATGCGGAGGTAATGGAAAGGTTAATCATACGTTGCGTCCAGCTTCATACTGACCACATAGCTTCAGGAAATGATCCCTTTGAGAACGGATCTTCGCGGCCATTAGATTTTGGACATTGGAGTGGTCATTATCTCGAGGCAATGAGCGGGTATGAGCTTCGTCATGGAGAAGCAGTTGCGCTTGGTCTTGTGCTTGATATGACCATTGCTGAAAATCGTGGTCTCGTTAATAAAGATGAGTATGACCTTGTTTATTACGGCCTTAAGGATTGTGGTTTTCTGTTATGGCATCCTCTTCTTGAGAAAAGAGAGAATGATAAATTCCTCAATATTTATCATGGACTCGAGGAATTCCGGCAACATCTGGGTGGAAAGCTCACCTTAATTATGCCTGACCATCTTGGCAGTAGTTGCCAGATTAATAGTATTTCACATGATGAGATAGAACAGGCTGTGAAGAAAATGAAGGAGATTTATGATGTCTGCCCGGCAGGATATCCTGAAAAGACTGATCGAGGAAAACAGGTATCTGGAAGTCAGAAATAAAATACTCGATATGAACATTGTGGATATAGCTCAGCTTCTTACGGAGTTTGAGAGAGAAAAGCTTCTTATTCTTTTCAGAATACTTCCCAAGGAAATTGCATCGGAGGTATTTTCCTATATACCCTTAGAATTACAGCAATATGTTATTGAATCGATTACAGACGGGGAAATAAAGGATATCGTGAGTAAGCTTTTTTTAAATGATGCGGTAGATTTTCTTGAGTAAATGTCTTCCAATGTGGTGAAGAAGGTTTTAAGGAACACCGATGAGGAAAAGAGAAAATTAATAAACCAGTTTCTCAAGTACCCGGAAGACTCAACCGGTAGTGTTATGACTATCGAATTTGTTGATTTGAGAAAGCAGATGACAGTAAAGGAAGCTCTTAATCATATCAAAGCTACCGGAAAATAGATAAGAAAACCATCAATAACTGCTATATTATAGATAATGTCAGAAGGCTTGAGGGCGTGCTGTCTATCAGAAAGCTTATTTTGAGCGATGAGAATACTACAGTCGGCGACATCATGAATTCCGATGTCGTATCTGTTCATACCTTAGACGATCAGGAAAAGGTTGCATCTTTATTTAAAAGATATGACTTTACCACTGACTAAATAACACTTTGATAGGCAAGTTAGTGCATACCATAATTCTATTGAATTTATCTATAGTTCTCGACCTGATCGGGGAATGTCCCCTTCCGGGAGAGACTGTGTCATAATTACCCAGAAAGGGTTGGATTCGTTCTTTAATCAGAGAGAAAAATACTCTCGGTGAAACATGATCTGCATATGTGTCTCAAA
>JAANMX010001402.1_pt1 | contig 27523 bp, 21 predicted proteins | sample 7279681 | NCBI WGS metagenome assembly JAANMX01 (sample SAMN14094542, study PRJNA606508) | bioreactor metagenome | isolation source: A lab-scale SPAN reactor treating ammonium-rich wastewater day 351 | place: Ireland: Galway | collected 2018-01-01 | reverse complement strand
ACTGCATATTTTCGGCCGCGAGGCTCTCGCCACCCTTCGTCGGCTTGTGCAGGTTGAGCTGCTTGAGGAGAATTTCGAAGGCATCCGAGATCGGCTCGATCCGAGATTCGCATCCGAGATTTCGCACAAGTTCTTCGCTGTCGGCAATACTCCCCGTCGAAGAAAAAGGTGATGGCATCATCACGCAGAGCACGTTCTCCGGGCCAAGGGCCTCGGTTGCCAAAGCGGCTACAAGAGCCGAGTCGATCCCGCCCGAAAGGCCGAGCAATGCACGCTTGAAGCCGTTCTTACTCGCATAATCGCGTATTCCCAATACGAGTGCTTGGTGAATGGATGAGATCTCGCCACCCGTAATGCCGCGTGCGTCGGGCTTTCGGACGTCGAGTTCGACCGTCTCGACAAACTCCTCGAATGCAGGTGCCTGCAAAATGATGTCGCCTTCCTCGTCTGCAATGAGACTTGCTCCGTCAAAGACGATGCCGTCATTTCCGCCTATAAGATTGACGAAAACGATCGGCAACTTCTGCAGTTTTGCTCGATGCGCGACCATATCGCACCGGAGGCGGATCTTGCCCTTGTTGTAAGGTGAGGCGTTGATCGAAACGAGCACCTCTGCACCGAGTTTGATGACCTCATCGGTCGGGTCGGTCTCGTAAAGGCGATCTTTCCAAAAGGTCTTGTCGTTCCAGAAGTCTTCGCAGACGACAACGCCGACCTTCTTCCCCGCGACATCGAAAAGGCGGTGTGAGCCCGGCGGCGAAGGCTCGAACCAGCGTGGATCGTCGAATACGTCGTACTCAGGCAGCAGCGATTTGTCGGCGAATCCGACGAGCTTTCCGTCTGTGATCACGGCGGCAGAGTTGTAGAGCCTGCGGCCATCGTTGTCTTCGTTCCGTCGAACGGTTCCGACGATCGCCGTGATCCCCGAGGTCGCGGGAACTATCGCCGTGAGTGCGTCATCAACGTGTGAGATAATGTCGCGATCCTGGAACCAATCCTGCGACGTATAGCCATGCGTTGCGAGCTCCGGAAAGACGACGAGGTCCGAGCCTTGTGCCTTCGCCTTCTCGATCGCATCGACGATCTTTGCCGTATTCCCTGCGATATCACCGTTGGTCGTGTTGATCTGAGCGATCGTTACTTTCATCTGCAAGATTTTAATTTAAGCACAAGCCAATATGGTATCATCCCCCAATGACCCTCACTTTCAGATCTTTCTTCCTTGTCGCGTTTTTCTTTACGTCAACCGCCTTTGCCCAAGCTCCGTTTGTGAACGGCGTTGACCTGACCACGATACAGGCCCCTTGGACAATGAGGGTACTGGGCCAGGACCTTGACATCACTGGCGCACAGGCAAAACCTGATAAGCGTTCGGCCTACTTCATGATGGTCAGCGAATCTACTCGGCTCAATGCCTCAGTTTATATCGAACCGGTCGGTGCATGTAAGACGAGCGAGGCGTGTCGAGATCACGTTCTCGGGCTCGGCAATCCTCGTTGGGGCGAGTACCGCGACCTTTCAAAGGGAAAGATAAAGGACTTCAGTTATTTTGAGTTCTATAGACCTGAAGTACAGGGGAAACCCGTCAAGATGCTCGATATGTATGCCGAGTACGTCGCCGACGGCTATTGGATAGACCTGCATATCTCGAAGGTGCTCTACACAAAAGAGGATCACAAGCTTTTTGAAGCATTGATAAATGCGATCACATTCATCCCTAAGGCTGCGGCTTCGTCCTCGCCGTTCGATCTGCAGCTCAAGGAGGGCGGCAGGTCCGCTTCAGATTGGCTCGGTCTTTGGAGCGCGTCGAAGTGCAAGGAAACTTATGCAAGCCTTTCGTCCATAACGAAGAGTGACAATTCCGAAGACTCTTGGGTGAAATTTTGCACGAATGTGAATACAACCGTCGGACCAGTTTCTTCACGTGACCTTATTGCCGCGGCATACACTTCATCGCTGCCCGGCAAGACCACGTCGCCGGTCTCGATCCATGTCTACCAAACGGGCTCCGAGAAGGTCCCGTCATTTATTGAAATAGTTGGTATGATTCGTGAGGAGTCGGGGAAATGGATTGTTACAAACTATCTCCCGCAGCGATGATCTAAGCTGAACCGGATGGTGTGGCATCCGTTCGCTTAACCATCGTCAGACGGTTGCCGCGTTCGTTGTACGCGACCTCGTCCATAATGTTGTAGATGAAGAGGACCCCGCGTCCGCTGGTTTTGAATAGATTCTCGGGGTCGAGCGGGTCAGGGATCGAATTCACATCAAAGCCATCGCCTTCATCCTCGATAGTAAATTTGGCCTCAAGCGGTGACACCTCCGCTACGATGCGGACATTCTTCGTAGCGTCGTACTTGTTGCCGTGCTTTACGGCGTTCACAAACGCCTCGTCGAGAGCGACAAAAAGATTTGATTTCTCAGGTTTTACGACGCCAAGCATCTCGACTCGTTTCATCAGGTATTCAAGCACGATATGCATCAGCGATATCACGCTTGGCAGCTCGAATTCAATATGCTCAATGAGGTGCTGAACCTCTTCATCCTTGTCAACGAAGCGGATCTTGTAGTCAAGGACGGTCGCTACGATCTGGCGAAGCTCCTCCTCGACAAATCCTTCCTTTCGATACATCGCTGCACACAGCTTGAAGGCCTTTAGCTTGTCAGTCCTGTCTGCCTGGGAGATATGCGGGAGGCAGGCATCTATTCCCTCGCATGGAGCAAGATCAGCGGCCGCCTCAACATCAAGGTCTGAAATCACGACATCAAAACTATCAAGGTTGCCGAGGCCAATGGCGTCGGCCCGGCTTTGAAGAACTCGGACCTCATGCCCAACGTGCGAGAAGACTTCGCCGAGTGCGCTTGCAAGATCGTCGTGATCGTCGATTATCAGTATGCGCCGCTGCATAAAAGATCAAGAGTCAAAGGGCGGAAATCCCTCAGAGACCTACGCAAATAAGCTTTACGTCGCCTCAAGGGCCCTTGTTGCAGATTTTAGCGTAACGCGTTGCGGTGACAAAGTGTTTGCAGCAAGCATAACGAAACTTATCCAGACCAGGTCGGCGAGAAGGAGGTGCCCGATCTGCATCAGCATCGGCATATGTGTCAATAAAGTTGCCGCTCCGAAGAAGAATTGTATGATAGCGAGCCAGGAAAGTGCTTTTGCCCAGCGAACAATGTCCGGGTCATCGGGAATATTCCTTTTAAGCCAATCGGCCGCAAATATGAGGAAAATGATCGTGCCGATAGAGATCAGCGGGTGAAGCGGCCGCAGAAGCACCAGGACGTTCGAGTCCGAGGAGAAATCCTGCTCTAGGCCACCAAGCAGGCTCTTGCTCGGAAAGAGCATATTTGCCAAGGCGGCGATCGAACCACTTGTGCCAACGACGAGGATCCCTACGAGACAGAAGACAAGGATCAAAATTGGCTTTCTCCCGATATTGAAGGCGAGCGGAGCACCGCCGGCTGCACGTCTGGCAGCGAGGGCTAGGAGTCCAAGCAGAATGAATGTATTGATCAGATGGCCTGCCATCCAGAAAGGGCGAGCAGCGGTCAGATTTTCCGCGGTATTGCCCGTAAGAACGAGGCCTGCCCCGACCAACGCTTCCGTTATGACGAAGAACAATGCTCCCGCACTGAAGAGGAAGGTCGAACGCGACTGTTCATGTCGATGGCGTCTCCAAAGGAGCAACGCCCACACAAAAAGTGCGAAGACCACGACGCCGTCAACCGCGCTCATTATTCGGTGCGAAAATTCAATTACCGCCTTTAGTTCCGGAGCCGTCGGCAGCACCTCTCCGTTGCAAGTTAGCCAATGCTGGCCGCAGCCATCGCCAGATTTCGAAGCACGCAAAAATACGCCCCACAAGATAACGAGAATGTTATAGCCGAGCGTAAACCACGCGTAACGAACAAATGCCTTAGGTGAGCGGTCCATCTTCCTTGCTTCAAAGTTATCACGACACCTCGCCCGATAGGAAAGTTAGGGTAGAATCAAGTTTGCATATCAGTCGAAATGCTGAAGGAACGGATCGATATTTTGCTCACGGAACGCGGGCTAGCGGATTCCCGGACGAAGGCACAAGCCCTCGTTATGGCCGGCGTCGTTCTTGTGAATGAACGCCGCGTTGAGAAACCTTCTGAAAAGGTTGCGACCGATTCACCGATTCGCCTAAAGGAAGGGGCTGTCGCCCGCTACGTGGGCCGCGGCGGCCTTAAGCTTGAAGCCGCCCTTGAACATTTTGAAATAGACCCGAAGGGGCTGACTTGTCTTGATATCGGCTCTTCGACCGGCGGGTTCACAGATTGCCTGCTGCAGCATGGTGCGGAAAAGGTAGTTGCCGTTGACAGCGGGACAAACCAGTTGGACTGGCGTTTGCGCAGTGATGAACGGGTAATATCCCTTGAGAACACAAATGCTCGGAACCTCGCCCTTGTCGATGTCGGCGGAAACGCGTTCGACCTGATCGTTATGGACGTCTCGTTCATTTCGGCGACGAAAATACTCCCGATCTTCCCGAGGCTGTTGACAATAGGCGGAAGGGCTGTGGTTCTCATAAAACCGCAGTTCGAGGTCGGAAGAGGCGAGGTAGGGAAAGGCGGGATCGTTCGCGAAACGGAGAAGCATGAGCGCGTTGTTAAAGAGGTGAACGCGTTCGCAGAAGGCCTTGGATTGCGGGCCGTTGGCATAATGCCGTCGCCGATCCTCGGTGCGGAAGGCAACAGGGAGTTTCTTGCCTGTTATAAGCTCGAAGGCCCGGAAAGATCAGGCGTTTAGAGTAAAAAGACCGGCAAATCGTCATCTTCAACATATGCGGATATCCATATATGTTGGTTTGGATGGATCTCCTCGGTGGGCAGGGTGTGCGGCATGCTGTCGCCCCTGAAGATTACGGAAAGGATGGCTCCTAGCCCTTCGAAACGCTCATTTATTCGATAGTAGATGTGTTTTCCTTCCCGCCGGGTAGCCACTACGTCGTGATCACGAAGGAATGCGAGGTGCCTGGAAACTTTGGGCTGGCTCTCGCCAAGATGTTCGGCCAGGTAGCCGACAGGTCGTTCGTCGGTCGCCAACAGGCGAATAAGTCTTAGCCGTGTTGGATCGGATAGACTTAGAAAGAGTGAGCAAAGTGCGTCGATATTGTCGGTTCCCATTCTTTTTGGACCTCCACCTCAACGCACATATTACGCTACGCATATATATAAATGCAATCGGGACCACAACTACTCATGAAAAATAGCTCAATATTTACCAAGGCGGTCCACGCCGGACTGGATCGCAGCGAAAATCACGGGGCCCTTTCCGTGCCCATATATAACGCATCTGTTTTTGCGTTTGCTGATGCCGATGAGGCCGCAGCCATACACAACGAAGTAGTTCCGGGCTTCTATTACGGAAGGATCGGCAATCCTACAACGGCTGCCCTGGAAGCTGCGATCGCGGAGTTGGAGAATGCAGATGCCGGACTCGCATTTGCTTCAGGCATGGCAGCGATCTCAGCGGCTATCCTGACCACCGTCAAGGTTGGGGAGAACATTGTTGCTCCACGGTCGGGATATTCGACGACGCAGCATTTTTTGAAGTTCATAGAGACAGAATTCGGCATTCAAACGATCTTTGTGGATGCGACCGATGCAGGGGCATATGCCGACGCGGCAACCGATAGGACGAAAATGTTCCTAATCGAGACACCATCGAACCCGCTGCTCAACGTAACCGAGCTGCGCGAAGTGGCCGAGATCGCGAAGAAGCGCGGGATCGTAACACTCGCGGATAACACTTTTGCTACGCCGTTCAATCAGCGGCCGGCCGAGTTTGGGATCGACATTGTAGTACACAGTGGAACAAAATATCTTGGCGGGCACAGCGATCTCACTGCAGGGCTTTTGGCAGGGCGTACCGACCTGATAGAAAAAGCACGGCAGAAGGGGGCGAAATTGTTTGGAGGGAATATTGCTCCACAGGTCGCATGGTTGGTCCTCCGTGGCATCAAAACCCTTGCCCTGCGAATGGAAAGGCATAACTCAAACGCATATGTGATCGCAAATATGTTGGCTTCCGACGAACGAGTTTATAAGGTGTATTACCCCGGAATGCCCTCGTACGCTAATTATGAGATAGCGAAGGGGCAGATGGCTCCCGGCTTTGGCGGCATGGTCTCGTTCGATCTAGGCACGATAGAGCGGGGGCGGGCTTTTGTTAACTCCGTGCGATTGTGTGCCTTGGCGACCTCATTGGGTGGCGTGGAGTCTATCGTTCAGCATTCGGCTTCAATGACGCATGCGACGCTTTCGCCTGAAGAGCGGGAGGCTACCGGGATCAGTGATGGGCTTATCAGATTCTCTGTAGGGATCGAAGATATCGAGGATCTAAAGGCCGACATTCTCCAGGCCTTGGACAACGTCTAGCAAAAGCCACACAGAATGATATATATATGGCGAACCGTATATATTAAAAACAAAAAGGGCGACCCGCCGTCGAGTCGCCAATTGCCTGGTTGGAGAGATGTCTTTGAAAAGCTTACGCCTCTTCTGAGTCTTCACCGTCTTTTGACCGGCTCATCTGCGGTGCAGCTGCCACGGAAGGAAGCGGCACCCCGACGCCGTCAGCACTAACAAGAGGTTCCAGATCGATGTCGTGCCCTTCTTCGGGTTCTGCGATAATCATCTTACCCGACTGCTTGGTGAATATCAGCGATTCCTTTTCACGGTCGAAATCGACAAGTACGAGGTCGCCGGTCTCGACCTGTTCGGTCGCAACGAGGTTTGAGAGCGGATAAACAAGATAACGTTCGATCGCACGCTTGAGGTGGCGGGCTCCGTATTTAAGATCGATGCCCTCATTCAGCAAAAATTCCTTTGCCTTGTCGGAACATTCAAAAATGAACTTCGTGCCGGCAGATTCCGTGATCCGCTCTTGTACCGCCGCCAGCTCGATGTCGAGGATCTGGCGGAGGTGGTGTTCCTTTAAACTTCGGAAGACGACGACCTTGTCGATGCGGTTCATAAATTCCGGTGAGAATTTACGCTTCGCCGCTTCGAGTGCGGTTCGATAGATCTTTGTGTCGATCTCGTTATCTTCCTTGACCTTGTCCTGTTTTGTTGGAGCAAAGCCGATCCCGCCCGAGATCATATCGGACATCTCTCGTGCGCCGAGGTTCGAGGTCAGAATGACGACCGTCTTAGAGAAATCGACCCGACGATTGTCACCAAGCGTCAGAGTTGCCTTGTCGAGGATGCCGAGTAGAAGCTGCCAGAGAGAATCAGAAGCCTTTTCGATCTCATCAAAAAGAATGAACGTGAGCTTATTATCCTCGGTGTGCGCCTTGTCGATATTCTCCTGAGTAAGCATAGGAGATGTCTCGCGATGGCCTAGATACCCCGGAGGCGATCCGATCAGCTTTGCGATCTCGTGTGAATGTTGGAATTCCGCACAATCGATCTTCACGACCGCATGCGGGTCATTGAAGAGAACCTCGGCGGCGGCCTCGACAACGCGAGTTTTTCCGGAGCCTGTCGGTCCCAAGAAGAGCATAGTGCCGATCGGCCGCGACGGATTGTTCATTCCGGCGAGATAGATCTGGAAAAGACCACTCATGCGCCGTACCGCTCGTTCCTGACCGACGATCAGACGCGAAAGACGATCTTCGAAGTCCGCAGCTTTCGGACTCTTGCGATCGGGGTCAAGTAAGATGCCCTTTGCCTCCACGTTTTTCTTTTTCGCTGCTTCCTTATTCATTTGCTGTAACTCCAAAATGCCTAAGCCATTATAAAGATCCGAAACGACCTCGAACTAATGGAGACTCAATTTGACTACACTAGTTGAGCAAGACGTTTCCGTCCTCACTAATGATGATTTCAATTTGTTATTAGTTGGCTGATTCACGCCGGTCAAGCATCCCGCGTGATCAAAAGAGTTTATGGAACAAGCATGGAGACCCATTCCATTCCTAGAATTAACATACAACGCGAAATCAAAGCAAGCACATCGTGCAATTTTTCCGGAAAAGAAGAAGTGATCGTCGTATAGCAAGGATCCTGCTACTCGTAATACTCACGGCCGAGGTGCGTGATCATATCCTCACCCTTCAGATGCCGCAGCGTGTTCTTTAGCTTCATTAGCTGAATGAAGAGATCGTGTTCCGGATAAAGACCCGGTGCGGTCTGCGGTGCCTTGAAATAGAACGACAGCCATTCCTGAATTCCTTTCATTCCGGAACGCTGGGCGAGGTCCATAAAGATCGCAAGGTCGAGAGCCAGCGGGGCTGCAAGTATCGAATCGCGGCAGAGAAAGTCGATCTTTATCTGCATCTTGTACCCGAGCCAGCCGAAGATATCGATGTTGTCCCAGCCCTCCTTATTATCTCCACGCGGCGGATAATAGTTGATCCTTACGACGTGAGAAAAATCTCCGTAGAGGTCCGGATAAACTTCTGTCTGCAGAATATGTTCGAGTACGGAAAGTTTCGATTCCTCTTTGGTCTTGAAGTTCTCCGGGTCGTCAAGCACCTCACCGTCCCGATTGCCGAGGATGTTTGTGGAGTACCAACCGTCGAGGCCGAGCATACGTGCCTTCAGGCCCGGAGCGATGATGGTCTTCATCAATGTCTGGCCGGTCTTGAAATCTTTACCGCAAATGGGAACGTTGTGCTGTTCGGCTAACTGTACGATGGCAGGGATATCTACCGTCAGATTCGGAGCACCATTTGCGAAAGGAACGCCGGATTTGATGGCCGCATACGCATAGATCATTGACGGGGCAATGTTCGGGTCGCTGTCGTAGAGGCCCTTTTCGAAAGCCTCGACCGATCTGTGAACATCGGTCTCTTCGATATAGATCTCGGTCGACGCCGCCCATACCATCACGAGCCGCGCGCAATTCTTCTCCGTTTTGAATCTGGCAATGTCCGCGATCAGTTGCTCGGCAAGGTCCATCTTGGACTTACCGGTCTTCACGTTATTGCCGTGAATACGCTTGACCCACTTTTGCTCGAACACGGCGGGCATCGGCGAAAGGGCTGCGAGCGGTTCGCCTATCTGGTCAAGAAGCGAGCGATCAAGTACCCCGGCATTTGTTGCCGAATCGAACGCGTTATCTGTGAAAATATCCCATGCGCCGAAGACAATATCGTCGAGCGAGGCGAGCGGAACAAAATCCTTGATAAACGGCGAATTATTGTCGGTCCGTTTGCCTAAACGGATCGTGCCCATTTGTGTAAGGCTGCCGACCGGCTGCGAAAGCCCACGCTTTACTGCCTCAACGCCCGCAATGAGCGTCGTGCTGACGGCGCCGAGGCCGACCATCAAGATACCAAGTTTTCCGTCTGCGGGCGCAATTTCTACGCCATTATCTGCCATGAATTTCTCCTATAGGTCTAAAAAAATGATATAGCCCGTAAATACGTAAGGCAAGTAAACCCAACGAATAGAGGTCGAAGGTGCCTTTATCGCGAACGATAAAGGCGAAAATCGAGCTCTTGGAAGATATTGTCGCGGGTGGCGATCTCGTTGAAGAGTTCGTGGTCGATGGTGCCGGATTCGAGCATATCGGCGAGTAAGCTGAACCGTTGGATGTGCGATTCGAAGCGTCGGGTCGAGTACTGGACGGTCGTGCCCTGATAGATCTGGAAGGCCCAGTCGGATGACTGTGCGAGCAGGAGCTCGCGGGCCATCTGGTCAAGGATCCGAGCCTGCTCTTTGGTTGCGTCGGCCCCGAATCTATTTGCAAGTGCGGTCATACGCCTTTCGGCGTCGTGCTGATACGGATACATCCAGGAGTTTCTTTCATTCAGCCAAACTTTGTAATAACCGGCTTCGCCCCAGGACGATGCTATCGGTTGCTGCACCTGGATCGGCAGGCCGGAATCGAGGAAATCACCCGGCGTTATGCATTCGATATCGTCCTGGTCGAAATGGATCTTCTTAAAGAAGAAGTCGATGAACTGCGGACCTTCGTACCACCAATGGCCATATAGTTCCGCATCATAGGGCGAGACAACAAGAGGCGGGTGGCCCTCAAATGTCTCGCGGAGTTTTTTCGCCTGCTCGATACGTTTGCCGATAAAATCCGAAGCGTCGTCTGACGCACGTTGGCGTGCGAGCGAAGGGATGTATGGCAGCTTTTTGTCCTGAGGCGTGCCTTTCGGCGAGATACGATGATATTTCAGTCCAAGGTGGCGCCGTCCGCCGTCGGAATGCAGGTGCGGCAGCAGATACTCAAGCGGTGCATCCCAACCGATGTCGCGGTAGAACTCTCGATAGAGTTGGTTGCCCGGATAGCCCGCTTCGGCTGACCAAACCTGTCGGCTTGTATCTACATCACGAGCAAAAACAGCGACGCCATTTGGACAAACCACCGGAGCGTGCACTCCGTATTTCGGCCGCGGGCTACCGTAGAGTATCGCGTGCGTGTCGGAGACGAAATACTCAATACCGTTCGCTTTCAAGAGATCTTCCGCACCGTTTTCGTACGCGCACTCTGCAAGCCAAATTCCGCGCGGCTGACGGCCGAAGTGTTTCCGGTAGTTATTGACAGCGATCTCTATCTGAGCGTTCTTTGCTTCGGGCGTTGAGATGAGCGGCAGAAAGCCGTGCGTTGCCGCGCATGTGATGATCTCGATCACACCCTCGTCATTAAGTTCGCGGAATGCGGTTAGCAGGTTTCGCTTATAGCGATCATTCCACAACGAGTGCGACGCTGTAAGATTTTCGACGTACATTTGAGCGACGTCATGAAATTCCGCGGCTTCGCTGCGCGTGCGAACCTCTTCTTTTCTAGCTAGATCGATGAGGTTTTCGAGGTGAGCAGTATAACGCGTCTGAAGCAGCTCGTCCGCAAGCATTTCGCAGAGCGGTGGTGAGATGTTCATCGCGAGCCTCGGGCTGGCCCCGGACTCGTGTAGCGATTGGAAGATGAAGATCAGCGGGAGATAGACCTCAGTGATCGCCTCGTAAAGCCAATCTTCTTCCAGAAATTCCGGATATTCCGGATGCCGCACAAACGGGAGGTGTGCGTGCAGGATCAGGCTGAAATATCCAAGCGGCATAGAATGTCGGCTTAACGAAGTGCGAACGAACTAACCGGATTGTATCTCGGCGAATACGCGGGCACGCGCTTTGCGCGTAGGCGTTTCGGGAAGTTCAGGCGGCTGCCGCCGATCGATGTGAATTCCGGTTCGTCTTCAGTCCAGCCCGAGTCGTCAACCTCGAAATGCTCGGCGAGTACGCCGCGCGCGGATGCGGGGTCGATCTTCGAAGCACTTGCTTCGAGCAGGCTGAACAAGGCACTTCCAATACGGTTGCGAAGCTGCACAAGGGACGTGCCGGCAGCAAGCGAAAGCAAAGCGTATCGGATATCGTCATGTGAAATACCGTTGAGCGAAGCATTCGTATTTCCGATCAAGCCCGCTAACGCACGCTCGCTGCGATCCATCGCTCCGTAGGGATCATCGCCGACCATCGCGACATCGAATGCATCCCGCTGGAATCCGGAAACATCGAGGACCTGTGCGAATTTGTTCGCAGAGATACGCCATTCCGCGTCCTTTGCAGGCATAGGGCTTGGTCCACGACGGGGAGTTTCAATCGTGTTCGAATAGACGATCCGAAAATACGGGCGGCTCGGAGAATAGAATCCGATCTCTGCCGAATATCTGCCGTCCGGTTCGACCTCGAACCACCAATTGCCTTCACGTTCAACACGATGGATCTCCTCGATATCGCGCGAAAGGTCCTTTAGCTTTAGGACAAGCATATAGCTTGCAGAGCCAGACTCGCCGAATGTCCTATGGATCTGCTGCCACGGATCTTCCTTCAGCGACCAATAGAAATAAAGTCTTGTCGGCGATTGCATCAAAAGTCGGGCTCGATTTTGCCGTCTGACCTTTGGTAGTTCGACATCTGCCAGGAGGTTGAAAGCACGCGACCGCTCGATAACTTCCGGTTCCGCGGGTGTCTTGACGACCTCGGCAGTTGGCGGATGTAATTCAGGTGCCTTTGCGGCGCGCTTTCTCGTCTTGGTCGCGGGTTTTACGGCCGTTTTTGGAGTAGCGGCCTTAATGGCCCTCGTTTTTGTCGCAGCCTTTGCAGCCTGCTTCTTTGGCGTCGTCTCAACAGACTTTACCTCTTCGGCAGGTGTGGCAACCGCGGTAGCAGCCTTTTCTTTCGCCTTTATCACCTTGATCTTTCTGACCGGCTTCGCGGGTTCTTCAACAGTCTTCGCAAACGCGGCTTCCCGTTCTTCTGCCTTTGAAGCGGTCTTCGCGGTCCTTGGTTTACGCGGGGAAGTGGCTTTTTTCCGAGGCGCGGGCGTATCCACCGTCGACTCGAAAGGATCGGCAGCGCTTATTGCGGATGGTTCAGACGTAAGTTTTTCAGCTTTCTTCGGCATACGAACAACAAAAAAACAGTATGCGGTTCTTTACGCCGAGATTCAAGAAAGATGTTGATTTTTGGAGAGCTAGTCGTCGTTCGGGTCCTGGATTCGAATGTCGAACTTGCCGTATTTGAATTTTACGACAGCTCGGACAGGCGTGCGTAGCGGGTTGTCGGCGAGCCATATCGTCATGCTGCCTTTGCCCTCAATAAGGCGGTTTGGCCCAAAGATCTCGGGCACGATACGGAAGCACCAAAGTTTGCCGATCTCGGTCTTTTGCCGTTCGCGTCGTACAACAGCCACCGGGATCGAGTAGATGAGGCCGGAGTCACTAACCTGGATATTGAACTTATCTCCGACCTTTAGCGGCATCATTCGGATCCGATACGCGGCCGACGACAGGTCGTTCATCGGTGCCAAGAGGTCAGAGGCGATGCGTCGCGGGGGCCGGGTTGGCTCGTTCGGGTCGCTTTCGATGAAAGTAACCCGTTTTTCTGCGTAGTTAAAATCGGCGATGCTGTCGCGGATCCTTTCACGCTGGACGTCGTGCTTTTTTGTCGCGATCACGTTAAATGTCGCCGGATCGACCGTTGTTTCGTAATTCTGAAGGAACGAAAAGCGAAAAAGGCGGGCAAGCGTTCCTTTTGAGTTCGCATCGGCCCGGATCAGATATTTGTCACCGACACGGTCGAATGAGAATTTGACGTCAGCGATGGCGATGCCCTGAATGATCTTGCTGACCTTGCCCTCAAAAAGGAGCTTTTCGCCGACAAAAGACTCCGCCGTAGGGAGCTGCTGAGCTGCCGCAAAACTACACACCGCAAGCGTGATAAGGATGAGACTTGCCGCTCTCGCGATTGCTTTGTTCATCAGGTGAAAATTCCTCGGGACCAGATTCTTAGAAATGTCAGCAAGTATGAGTATAACGGATTCGGCCGCAATTGGTACCAAAGTTTATTGACGCTGATCAGCGGCGATTCGTTGCTTTTGTTTCGGTTCGCATCCGCTTTTGAACAGCTTCAAAGACGGTTTCAACAGGTATGTCCATACAGATCCAGTTCGAGCAAGTACGCCGATGACAATCTACGCGGCAGCCAATATCGGTACGCTCGACGCAAATGTCGTCGGGGTTGAGGCTCCCATTCCGCCACCACTCGGTGGGTCCGAAGATCCCAACGACAGGTGCTCCTGCCGCGATCGCAAGGTGCGTCGGGCCAGTGTCACCGCCCACATAAACGGCCGCTCGCCTTGCAAGCTCATAAAAGCCTTTCAGGCTCGGTTCAGCAAATATCGTGCGTTCGGATCGAGAGTTTGCACGGACGGCGGCAGCGAGTTCACCCTCGTTCGGGCCGGTCACGACGATCGGCGTTAGGTCAAGTTCGCCATCCAACCTGTCAGCAAGCCTTCCGAAGTCAGCCGCTTGCCATAACTTCGTAACCCAGCCGCCAGCCGGATTCAGGATCGCGAAGGCTCGTCCACCTGCCCTTGCGATCAGAGTTTCCACCTCTTTGCGATGCTCGTCACCCGTCGCGATCGGGAATTCGACCTCGGAATCAGCCTCAAAACCGAGAGCTGCAGCCGCCAAGGCAAGATTTTTCCTAATGACGTGTATCTTCGGCTCTGTCGTCACCGTGTCGGTGTAAAAGATGCGTCCAGCGGGCTCGCGCAACCCCTTTTTGTCGAACCCCCAACGCTTTTTCGCCGCGGAGACTTGTGTTGCGACCGCAGATTTGATAAGGCCTTGCAAGTCGATCGCGACGTCGTATTTTGAACGGCGGATCAGGCGTGCCTGGCGTGACATCTCGATCAGAATATTTTCGATCGTCTTTCCACCTTTGAAAGAGCGTGTATCAACCTCGATCAGATCATCGACCAGGGGATTTCCGCGTAAGATCTCGGCGGAACGCTGTTCTGCTACCCAGGAAACGCGCGAGTCGGGCAAATGCCGTTTGATGGCGGCAAGCACCGGCAGGGAATGGATGATATCGCCGATCGCACTAAGACGAACGATGAGAATATTCACGAGTTATATCGTAATGTGGTGAGGCCGAAAATGCACCCTTTCTAACGATCAGCTCGTATGGTCGAGCGTGATACGCCAGCCTTCTTTGAACTTTCGGAAAACGAGCGTGAACTTGCCGTGCGGCTCATCCTTTTGGCGCTTTAAGTGCCAGGAGCCGAGGACGATCGCGGCATCTTTTGAGAGAACGGTGATCTCAAGGTCAGAGAAGGTGAGCACGCCCATCTTTTCGCGTGTGTTGTAGCCCTTCTTGTAACGGTCGAGAGTTGCCTGCCAACCGCGGGTTACTGTGTCGCCGGAAACGAAGGTGAGCTTCTCGGAGACCCAATAGCCTTTCATATAGCCATCGATATCGCCTTTGTTCCAAGCGGCCGCCTGCTCATCCATAACTTTGCGGATGGCTGTTTCCGAAGCGGAGTTTTGACCAAACGAAGCGCCTGCCATAAGGAGAAAGATCGTTGTTCCAAATAGCAGACGCTTCATTTCAAAATTCCTCTTGAGTTAGTCTTTTTTTGATTCAGTATATGCTTTCCAAGCTTCGACGTTGGCCTTTTGCTCGTCTGTCAGGGCAATGCCCATTTTCTCGAGCGTGGCTGCGTTCAAGGTTTTTGTCTCCTTTATGCCCTTAGCCTTCTGATACTCGCCGAGGCTCGCGCGGAAAGCATCAGTGAACTTATCGTCGATCTCTCCGGCGAAAAGTTTTTCACCGACAAGTATAGTTTTTGCAGATTTGATCTGCTCGTCAGTGGCTCGGAATGGAGCAGGCCGCTTATGTCCATCGTGTGCCGAGTTGGCACTATCCGCCTTCTTTTCCGGAGCCTTGCCAAGCTGATGATCGGTCAGCGGAATATTCATTTTCTCGAGCGTCGCTTTGTCGAACTTTCCGTTGACTTCAAGATCGTTAGCTTTCTGATAGCTGCGGATCGCCTCGCGCGTCTCGTCAGTGTACTTGCCTGTCGCCTCGCCTGTAAGAAGCTTAGCGTCGATCAGTACTTGCTGGCCGCTCTTTACCTGGCTCTTGGTAGGCCGAAATGCCTGACCTCGCGATTTATGCTTCTCCGTTTTGGCCGTGGAAGCAGCTGTTGTGGAAGAACCCGTATCCTGAGCCGAGATGCCGACGGCAAACAGCAGGAATACGGTGAGTAGCAAACCAATTGTTTTCATATTTTGTAGTTCTGCCTTTTTTATATCGTGGTGATGCGAGAAGAAGTATCCATTGCCGCTCGCGATAAGTCAAGATTTAGCCGTCAAACTGGCCGCCGAAGGCCATTGTCCTGAATAAATGAACTCTGCGCTTCCGGTGATAACCACTTCATCGTCCATGGCTCTCCATTCGACCTGTGTAATGCCGCCGGGCGAGTGAACGCTAACCTTCCGATCTGTTCTTAGCTGAAGCGCGGAAAGAACTGCGGCACCGACCGAGCACGTTCCGGAGGCGGCGGTTTCGCCTGCACCGCGTTCCCAAATGCGTATCTCGATATTCTGGCGGTCAAAGATCCGTGCGAAAACGACATTGACGCGGCTTGGGAAGCGTTCGTGATTCTCGATCTTCGGCCCGATGGCACGCCAATCAAGTTCGAAAACCGGTACGAACATAACGGCGACGGGATTCCCGACGTTCACGGCCGATATCGTGTAGGTCGATTCGTCCACCTGGATCGGCTCGTTGACCACTGCATCGCTTTCACGGGCAGTGATAATGGGTATCTCGCTGCTCTTAAACTTTGGTTTCCCGATCTCAGATTCAAAATCAAAATAGATATCCCGCTCGCTCTTTAAGAGCGTGAAGCTCTTCACACCGGAGCGCGTCCTCAAACGCAGGTTTTCGCCGGTTGAAAGGCCGTTCTTAACGAGGTAAGCAGCAGCGCAACGTGTTCCATTGCCAGAGAACGTCGCGATCGAGCCGTCCGGGTTGATGATCTCGCAATCGAAATCTGCGATATCGCCATCGAGTTTTGTCAAAAGAGCGACGCCATCCGCACCGGCTCCTGTGTGGCGGGCGCAAATAGATCTGACGAAACGCGGAATGTCCTCACCTATCGCTGATGTTCGCTCGACAACTATATAGTCATTCTTAAAACCGTGAAATTTCGAAAAGGGAATATCCGTCATCCATGTAGTTGGGAACGTGCCCGCTTGATAATTTTTGCAGCTTGCCGGTCATCGTCCGCCTGCATGAACCGGGACGATCTTCAGCGTCAAAGTCTCGCTGCCGCGACGTACGACTATCTCATAAGTTTCGCCGGCCTTCATCTCGCCAAGGGCGAACATATAATCGGAGATATTACGTACTTCCTTGCCGGCAAGCTTTATCACGATATCGCCGCCCTTTACGCCCGCCTTTGCCGCAGGCGAATTATCCCGAACAGCATCCAGATGGAGTCCGTCAGAGGTCTCAGCATAATTCGGGACCGTGCCAAGGCTTACATTGAACGCAGTGCGTGCTACCGGAGCGGACTTCGCGACCTCGTAGGTCGGCCGCGTCGCATTCGCATCCAGGGCGTTCACGATGCGCTCGACAAATCGTACGATCTCGTACTCACCATCGTAGTTGATCTTCTCGGCAGTGTCGGACGGCTTGTGGTAGTCCGCGTGTGTGCCGGTGAAAAAGAAAAGTACAGGGATCTTTTTACCGTAGAACGATGAGTGGTCTGATGGGCCGAAACCGTCGTCATTGAGCTGTAAGTGGAAGAGCGGCTTTCCAGCATGGTCCTTGGAATATTTTTCCACTAACGCTTTCCACTCGGACGCCGTGCCCATACCGCCGATCGTCAATTTGCCTTCGTTGAGGCGGCCGACCATATCGAGATTTATCATCGCCACTGTCTGCGCGATGGGATAGGTCGGATGATTTACGTACCAGTTCGAGCCATATAGGCCCTCCTCCTCGCCGCTGAAGGAGATGAACACTAACGTGCGGGCATTTTTCCCTAAATGTGCGAAGTTCCTTGCCATCTCGATGATCGCCGCGGTCCCAGAGGCATTGTCATCGGCGCCGTGATGGATCTCTGTGGAGTTCGGCGCAAGGCTACCCGAACCGCCGCGTCCCAGGTGGTCATAGTGAGCCCCGATGACGATCGCTTCGTCCTTCAGTTTCGGATCGTTGCCCTGGAGCACTCCGATGATGTTATAGGCAGGAACCGTTTTCTGAACAAGATCGACATTGAATGAAAGCGTCGAAGTTGCGGCAGCATCGCCGCCGCCTTTAATCGCATCAGCTTCGAGCTTGTCCAATCCGGCGGCATCAAGCCCCAACAACGCGGCCGCACCTTTTCTTGAAATAACAAAAGTTGGTACGGCTGCCGTTCCTAGAGTCTGGTCGAAGCTTAGTTTTCTCAAACGCTCATCGGCGAAGTTCTTCTCCCGTGAGATCACGATCAGGCCGGCGGCGCCATTTTCTTTTGCGATCGAAGCTTTTGCGCGCAGGTCAAAGCGGCGAAATGGAGAGTGCGGGTCGTCGTTCGCCTGATTTCCATCGAACGCGACGACTACCTTGCCCTTTACATCGAGCCGGGCACCGTTGCGACTGTAGTCGTCGTATTTTTGATCTTTTGCGGTGATGCCGAACCCGGCGAATACCAACGGTGCATCTCCGACCTTTCCATTTGGCGAGAATCCCACAGGCGAGATCTCGAGGTCCGTCATTTTAAGATCTGAAGTGCCACGCGTTGCAGAAAATGTATTTGCGGGACCGATCTCGACATGGGTTACGTAAGGAAATTCTTGCTTGTAGGCCTTTCCATTAACGCCCGGCTTTAAGCCGGCTGCTTTGAATTGAGCCTCGACGTAATCAGCAGCGAGATTCGCGCCTTTTGAGCCTGTGCGGCGGCCTTCGAGTTTGTCTGATGCGAGATACTCGATCGTTCTTCTAAGGCCGACCGTTTCCTTTGCCGGCTGAACGGCCTGAGCGGCGGCCGATGTGGCCACCAATGCGAAGGTCAAAAATAGGGTGCGGAGATCGAGCTTTTTCATGCTAAAACGGAAAACTATTCGAGAGGCTCGTGCAGCCTGTCGATCCAAAAATCAAGAACAAAGACCGAATTGGACTATTCTACCCAATCGGCAATAAAAACGTTTGTGTCGCCCTGTTTTGCGGCGTTCCGATTAGAACCGAAAACAAGCTTCTTGCCATCGGGCGAGAACATCGGGAATCCATCGAACGAATCGTTGAACGTAACGCGCTCGAGGCCCGTGCCATCGATATTAATGATCGCAAGATCAAAATTCCTCTTCTTTGGATCAGTTGCGAAATAGTTCGTGCAGAAAATGATCCTTTTGCCGTCCGGAGTAAAATATGGAGCGAAGCTCGCAACTCCCAGGTTGGTAACTTGCCGCTTATTCGAACCATCGGCGTTCATCACCCAAACCTCAAAGACCATCGGAACGATCAGGTGCTCTTTCAGATACTGTTTGTCGCGCTCAATAAGCTTTGGATCGGTCGGATGCGAACCGCGATAGACGATCATCTTGCTGTCAGGTGAGAAAAAGGCACCGCCGTCGTAGCCCGGTTCGTGCGTAAGGCGCTTTACGTTCTTGCCGTTGGTGTCCATCGAATAGAGTTCGAGGTCGCCGTCGCGTTCGGACGTAAAGACGATCTTCTTGCCGTTCGGGCTGATCGTGGCTTCGGCGTCGTAACCGGGAGTGTCGGTCAGCTTCTTCAAGTTGCTGCCGTCGGCGTTCGCAGTGTAGATGTCGTAATCCGGATAGACGGCCCAGACGTAACCCTTCGAGAAATCAGGATTCGGGGGGCAGTCCTTTGATCCTGCGCGTGTCGAAGCATAAAGGATCTTCTTGCCGCCCTTAAAGAAATATGAACATGTGGTTCGGCCTTCGCCGTCGGACACCTGTTTTACGTTCGATCCATCGACATTCATCGTGTAGATCTGGTCGCACTTATGTTCGTCACGCTTTGACTGAAAGATCAGGCGTTTACCGTCTGATGAGAAGTAAGCTTCCGCGTTCTCGCCGCCAAATGTCAGCTGCTTGATATTGGCGAGATGCTTTTCGCCCGCGACCTGCAGCGATTTGGTTTGAGCCGGGAAATTGACGCAAAAAACCAATAGAAAGACGAATAACAAGACAGAATACTTCATATCCTTTGAATATATCACTCGCGCCCGTTCGAGGGTGAAACCGAAAATAGCAATTCGACGAACTTTGGTTATAAGCGGAAACGTCTCAAGAGGCCGTTTCCAGGAGGCTTATGACATTTGAATCTAAAAAGGACGTCCTTGACTGGTACGAGGCTCAACCCTCAAGCGTAACTCCCGAATTCTTGTCGTCGATCAATTGGCACGAGGTGCGGCAGTATCCATTTGACGCACGTCTTGTTCCAGTTCTCTTCTATATGCGCGACGTAGAGAGTTTGACGGACATGTACTATCGCGAACTTCGCCGGACGCCAACAGGTCGAGATCCGCATATCAGCAAGTTTATGGCCAGGTGGGGCGAGGAAGAACTGGTGCACGGCCAGCTTCTGAATCGCTTTCTAAATGAATTGGGCTATGAAACCGATGAGCGATGGTATGAAGGGGTTCGCTCATCGGTCGGGAGATTCTACAAGGCTCACACCTATGCCATCACCACCCTGACCAATCTGGTTGGAAGGCGATTCACCGGCACGCATATGATCTTCGGCGCGATCAACGAGATGACGACAGGTCAGGCATACCGCCGTCTCATGGAGAAGGCGAACCATCCAGTTCTTACGCAAATACTGCGAGCGATCCTTCGAGAGGAGTCTTTGCATACGAACTTCTACTCGCGCGTCGCCCGGCTTGAGCTGGAAAGGCAGCCGATCTCGCAGAAGTTGGCACGTTTCGTCATCGATCATTTTTGGGAGCCGGTCGGAGGAAGCGCACTCGGGTATGTACGTTCGAACTATACGATCGCACAACTTTTTGGCGATGACGAAGGACGCAGGGTAATCGATTCGGCTGTTTCGAAGCGATTGAACACTTTTCCGGGGTTTTCCGGAGTTGCGGCGATCAACAGAGCCGCTGAGAAATCCATTCAAGCCGGAAAGATCATTCATCAAATGGAGGCGCTTTCGGCAGTCTTGTAGATCTCCACGCCGGAACTCAATTCGACCGAGAGCTGGCCATTTCCGTGAGCGTAGTCCAGATGAGCGATCGCCTCGGAAATCGCCAGAAAGCGATGCACGCCATGTCCGAATGAATCAGGGAATAGCCTTTTCGCGAGATCGAACGCGGTCGTACCGCTCCCGACCAGCGACATCACCTTTCTCTGGCGGTCGTCGATCGATCGTACATATCGATGAAAGATCTCGTCAAAATCACGGATCGGTTCGCCGTGGCCACCATAAGCGAGGGTCGGTGAAAACGACCGGATGCGTGCGAGCGAGACAAGGTACTCGGCAAGGGCGGGAAAGCGTTTCGTTCGGTCGTGCGGATCAGGCGCAAGCATTGGATTGGGCGTGATGCGCTTCAGGACGCAGTCGCCGCAGATCATCGTACGATCGGCGGCCCGAAACAGCGAGCAGGAGCCCGGTGTATGTCCCGGTGTATGTAGGACCGTGAGTGAACCGCCGTCAAATTTAAGTTCCATCTCATCCCGGAGAGGCTTATATTCGCTTTCGCTCAGAGAGTCCGTCAGCAAGCTGATCTCCGAATACAGCAGTTGCATCTCATCAAAAATACTCGCCGGAACGCCTCCCCGGAGCAGCAGTTCGCGATGTTCATCCTCTGCTAGTCGGCCGAACAGATGGCCGGTCTCCCACTCGTGAACAAAGATCTCGGCGTTCAACGCCTGATCACGAACCTTTTTCGCAAGGCCGCAGTGATCTTCGTGTGAATGCGTAAGAACGATCCGCCGAACGTCCTTGAATGACAAGCCCTCGCGCCCGAGTCCGTCGGCAAGAGCTTTTTCTGCCGCGGCGGTCTTCGGGCCGACATCAATGAGAGTGATCGGGTCTTCGCGGATCAGATAAACATTGACGTCGCCGACATAGAAGGGTGTTGGGATAGAGATCGGAATTATCCGCATAATTTCAGCTGTCTCCGGCTCGCGATACCGAACATATTGTACGGCGCCTCGCAAAAACTGCTAAGCGTGTATTTTCTTTTCATAAAATTGGCACAAATGTCAGTTTTTACTTGCGTAAATCACGCATTTGGAGTACAACTTCGAAAGTTAATCTTTTCTTTCAAAAACTGTTGTCGCAAATGCGTTCCCTGAAGGTGACGTCCATCTCGGGAACTTTCGCCTACACGGCCGTTCTTACGGAGCGGTGCGGACCAACAAACTCGGCGTAAACGGCGTTCCCAAACAGATTTGAAGCTTAAAAATTCTGAGGTACATAAGGAGACACACTCAAATGACCCCATATCCGTCCAGAGCCTTTCAGACGGCGGTACGTATTTTTGCATCTGCGTTCGCAGTTTGCATGTTCACCGCGGCTGTTTTTTCCCAGACGCAATCGACCGCTGCGGACCTTTCCGGCACCGTCGTCGACCCTAACGGAGCGGTTGTCGCAGGAGCAACGGTTACCGCAAAACAGATCGCGACGGGAGTATCCCGAACAACCGTCAGCAAATCCGATGGTTCTTACCAGCTTATCGGCCTGCCCGCCGGCCAGTACGAAGTCTCGGCAGAGGCACCAAGCTTCAAAAAGGTCGTTATTTCGCCCGTTAGACTTACGGTCGGGCAGGCGGCAGACCTTACGGTCAAGCTCGAGATCGGAACACCTGATGCGGTCGTTACCGTTTCGGGAAGCGATGCCGAACTCGTCGAAACGACCCGCACGACCGTATCGAACACGATCGAGCAGGTTCGCATTGAGAACCTTCCGATCAATGAACGTAGTGCGACCGGGTTTGCCCTGACGATCTCAACCGTTGGACGTGACAATGGCCGGCCGATCGGACCTGCTCCGACCTCTGGATTGAACATTGGCGGCCAGCGCGGACGTTCAACGCTTGTGCAGGTGGACGGCGCAGATTTTACCGATAATTCGATCAATGCTGCACGCACGACCGTCTCAATGGAAGCCGTACAGGAATATCAGGTTACGACGAACTCCTATATGCCGGAATTTGGACGTGCGACGGGCGGCATCGTGAACGTCGTGACAAAACGCGGCGGTAATCATTTTCACGGAAACGTTTTCGGCTTCATCCGCGACAAGAGCATACAGGCTCGCAATGCGTTCGCTCCGATAATTGACGGCGACCCGAAAAAGAAGCCGGCATACACCCGAACTCAATACGGCGGGACATTCGGCGGCCCGATCGCACGCGATCGCTCCTTCTTCTTCGTCTCGGTCGAACGTCGTGCTCGTCACGAGTCAGGCTTCTTTACCGGTGATATTGTGGGCGGAGCTACATCAAGCGTAACGATCGGCGCTCCGTTCCTGCCTGTTTCGCAGACCTTCAATGGCCTGACGGCCGCTCAGGCAGCGTTCATTCAGGCGACGCTTGCAACCAGCCCATCCCAGGCCATCGCGTATGCACAGCTCGCGTCGACCGGAACTCAGACGGCTCTTAACGGCAGCAGTACGCTGATAAATTTCCTTCCCGGCCTGGGTGTGCCGCAAGGTTCGGTCATCGGTCCGAGATTCATCCTCTCCGGAACGCCGATACCGCTTACGCGAAATGCGGCGGGGCAGTTTGTCGCTTTCCGTCCGCTCAATCAGCTTCAGAAGGTTTTCCCGGTCTCTGAAGGCTCGGTGTTCACCTCAGTCCGTTTTGATCAGGTGCTGAACGACAACAACAACCTGAGCGTTCGTGCTGGGTACAATCCTGGCACGCTCACCGGTATTCAGGATGAATCACAAAACCAGACGCTCGGGCAGAACGATTATTCCCGTACCGGTATTCAGCAGATCAAGGACATTTCGTTCGGTGCGTCGCTTACGAGCGTACTGCCGAGGAATATGCTGAACGAGTTCTACATTAACTTCGGACGCCGCGACGCAAAATTCAATTCGGCGGTACCAAGCGTTGCTCACCAGATCGCCGGAACAGGCTTTATCGGATCGAATCCGTTCTCGCCCGTGGACCGCCGGGAGAATCGAATACAGGTGCGAGACAACATCACTTGGGCACCGAAGGATCATACGTTCAAGTTCGGAGCCGATCTCGGCTCGATCTACGGAACCGCGAAATTCGAACTGAACTTCCCGGGCCTTTTTAACTTCGGCCAGCAGGCTTGCAGTACGCTTATTACCGGATGCACAGGCCCTGCGTTCACACCGATCCAAACTTATGGACTCGGCTTCCCGTCAGTCTTCCTGCAAGGCTTTGGCGACCCGAACAGCTCCTTGACGAATAAGCCGCTTGCCTTCTTCGGTCAGGATACGTGGCGCATCCGGCGGAATCTAACGTTCAACTACGGCGTTCGCTACGACATTGAGTTCACGAAGCAATATGCCCCGACCGGATTTAGGGATCCGTTGACCGGCATTACGCTTTCGGCGGCCGATGTTCAGGTTGCACAGGACGCCTTGAACGTAACTCAGGGCTTCCCGCGTGATACGAACAACTGGGCACCTCGTTTCGGCTTTGCATGGGATGTTTGGGGCAGCGGCAAGACCGTTGTTCGCGGGGCACTTGGACTCTTTTATGATCATCCGCTCCTTGCCGTTTCCTTCAACTCAGATATCGGTGACGGGTCGCAGCAGCAGCAGGCCACTCTCCTGCCGATCGGCGGTCCTTCGCCCACGGGGTTGTTCAACGCCTTCCAAGTGTTCCAGGGGACGGTCTGCGGCGTGCAGGGTTCGGTTCCTGCGATCTGCGGTGCCACGGTAACGCCGGGGGTCGCATCGTCTGCGCAGTATTTGTACGGCTATCAGCGGTTTAACCCGGGAACGTTTACGGGATTCGGCCCGATCTTGCCGTTCACGCTTAACGTCGATAAGAACTTCCAATATCCGGAAGCTGTTCAGGCAAACCTGTCGGTCGAGCATATGATCGGCAAGAATATGAGCCTTTCAGCAAGCTACATAATGGTGAACGCTCATCACCTTGGCCATCCGCAGGACGTTAATACGGTCAACACGGATAATATGCGGGAGAATTTCCGCCGGTTCGCGGTAAATAATCCGGCATTCCCGGGCTGCACGTCCGCAACACCGAATGCTCCTGCATGCTACCCGCGGAGCCTTTCGATGGCAGCGTTCTTCCCGATGCCGACGGCAAGTAATGCACTGTTCACCGTCGTTATTCCCGGTTTGATCGCCGTCAACAACACAACCGGCGAGCGGTTCGTAAGCCCGATCGCCGCGGATTATTTCCGCCGTCTCGGCCCGAACTATTTCTTTGTTGCAGCGGTTACCGGCGGCCTTGTCAATAAGGCGATCTTTGACGCACAGTTAGCAGGCACCGTGAGAGCCCCGGGCCCGATCAATCCGTACGCGGATGTAAACGCCCAGCTTTCGGACGGCAATTCGTCCTACAATGCGCTGAACCTTGAGATGAAGAAGCGTTTCTCGACGGGCATGCAGTTCTATGCGAGCTACACCTGGTCGCACTCGATCGACGATTCATCGGATCTTCAGACGTTGTTGAAGCCTCAGGACAATACTAATTTCCGTGCGGAACGTTCGAACTCGCTGTTCGATCAGCGTCATCGCTTTGTATTCAGCGGTGTGTTTGCGACGCCCGACAACTGGCGTTCGCAGAACGGCTGGAAAAAATTCCTCCACGGATTCACCTTCTCGCCGATCCTCGAGATCAGTTCTGGCCGTCCGTTCAACATCATTGCTCCGGGCGATGCGAACGGTGATTTCCAGAGCACGAACGAGAGGCCGACGGTTAGGCCCGACGGCAGCCTTTGTGCGACCGGTATCGATCCGAACTGCCTCCAGGGCGAATTTCCGGCGAACGGCAACTTAGGCCGCAATATGGGCATCACGCACGGATATATGTCTTTCGATGCACGTATTACGCGTCGGATCCGATTTAATGAGCGGTTCAACATCGAACTGATCGCAGAGGGCTTTAACCTCTTCAATCGTTTTAACGAGGCGGCGGCTAATCCGTTCTATACGGCCGTCAACGCTTACGGCAAGAAGAAGGGCGGGAAATACTATAGCTACGCGACAGCCGCTTTTGACCCGCGGCAATTCCAATTCGGCATCAAGCTGAATTTCTAACCTTTCTCGGGCTATTCCGGTCCGAAGAAGCATCCTGCAGGCTCGAAAGGGAATATACCTTTTCGGGCCTGCATTTTTGTGTCTATGCGATACTTAGACATCGACGATGAAACTCACCTCGCAAACGATAAAAGATCTGGCACGGTCAGTGGGCATTGACCGCGTCGGGATCGTGCGTGCCGAGAATCTCCCGACCGAGGAAGCGCAGTTTCGCGAATGGCTTGCCAAGGGCTACCAGGCATCAATGGCGTGGATCGAACGCGAACCGGAAAAGCGGGCCGATCCGCGAATACTTTTTCCGGGATGCCGCTCGGTGATCGCCGTCGCTTTGAATTACTACACGCCGCACAAGCACTCTCCATCAGACAATAAAGGCAAGATCTCACGGTATGCATGGGGTGACGATTATCACGACGTCTTTCGCGAGAAGCTAAAGGCGCTCGTGGACAAAATGACCGAGATCTCGCCCGATATTCAAACGAAGATCTGCGTGGATACAACGCCGTTCATGGATAAAGCCTGGGCGGTGCGTGCCGGTATCGGGTGGCTTGGGAAAAGCTCGAATCTGATCACGACGGATCTTGGCTCGTGGGTGTTCCTCGGCGCTGTGCTTGTCGATATCGAGCTTGAATATGACGATCGCGTGGTCGCCGATCATTGCGGGTCGTGTACGGCCTGCATAGATGCCTGCCCAACCGGTGCGATCACCGAGCCGTATGTTGTCGATGCGGCAAAATGCATCTCTTACGCGACGATCGAGCTTCGCGATGAAAAGATGCCGGAAGAGATCGCCGCAAACCTTGAAGGCTGGCTTTACGGCTGCGACATTTGCCAGGACGTTTGTCCATGGAATCGGTTTGAGAAACCAACGCACGAAACACGATTTGAGCCCCGCGAAATGGAAACTTCGCTTTCGCTGGAAAGGGTTGCCAACCTTGAACACGACGATTATGTAGTACGCTTTCGCAAGAGTGCGATAAAGAGGGCAAAACTTTCGGGCCTGAAACGCAATGCCAAAGCTCTGGCGACTAACACTCATCGGTCTGAAACGCTATGATGGAACTATGGCGTTAAGCGACAAATACGGGCGTGAGATCCGCGACTTAAGGTTGTCGCTGACCGACCGCTGTAATTTTCGCTGCTTCTACTGCTTGCCGACCGGCAAGCCTGCACTCGCCCGCAAAGAGACGATCCTGACCTTCGAAGAGATCTTCCGGGTCTCGAGCATTTTTGTATCGCTCGGGATAGAAAAGATACGTCTGACAGGCGGTGAACCGCTCATTCGACGCGATGTTCCGTTGCTTGTCGAGAAGCTTGCCACGCTCAAGCCGCAGCTCAAAGATATCGCGCTGACGACGAACGGGTATGATTTTCCGCGATTCGCTGAGGCCTTGAAGCAAGCCGGTCTTGACCGCGTAACATTAAGCCTCGACAGCCTTCGGCGCGAACGATTCAAAGAGATAACTGGCGTTGACGCCCTCGACCGAGCTCTCGTAGCGATCGATGCTGCAAAAAGCCTCGGCTTCGAACCGGTAAAGGTGAATGCTGTGATCGTTCGCGGCAGAAACGATGACGAGCTTGCCGATTTTGCGAGATTTGCCCGCGAACGCGATGTAACGATGCGGTTCATCGAATTTATGCCGCTCGATTCAGAGCAAAGCTGGACACGCGAAGCGATGGTCTCCGGAGCTGAGATGCGAGACAGGATCAGCGAGGTTTTCCCGCTTGAACTCAAGGAGACGAAACGCGGTGCAGGTACGTCGTGGAAATATGCCTTTGCCGATGGTGCTCCGGGTGGGATCGGCATTATCGCACCGGTTACGGATATGTTCTGCGGCCAATGTTCTCGTGTGCGGCTTACGGCGGACGGCCAGATCCGTACGTGCCTTTTTTCAGAGCGAGAACATGACCTTCGTTCGCTCCTTCGCTCGGGTGCTCGACCTGACGAAAGAAGCCCACCGCCGCCAAGTGCGGGTCATCCAACAGTGATTCAACGGTGTTCAGAGGCGCCGCCGGC
>JAANMX010001400.1_pt1 | contig 27576 bp, 27 predicted proteins | sample 7279681 | NCBI WGS metagenome assembly JAANMX01 (sample SAMN14094542, study PRJNA606508) | bioreactor metagenome | isolation source: A lab-scale SPAN reactor treating ammonium-rich wastewater day 351 | place: Ireland: Galway | collected 2018-01-01 | reverse complement strand
CACTGGTACGCTCAGCGACCGTCATGCATCGTGAGGACCACCTCGATGCCTTCGACGACGGCGGCGCTGGCGGCCTCGGGGTCGTGGCGGCGGGCGAACTCGACCGTGAGGATCGGCACGCCGAGGTCGATGCCGATGTACGAACCCATCGAGCCGGGCGTGGGGTAGCCGATGTTGGGGACGACGCGCCAACGCGGGTCGGCTTGTGCGGCGGCGGCGGCGAAGGCCTCGGCCTCGCGGTCCGCCGGGCCGTCGTAGTTCACGAACGGGCCGCCGGGCGTCGAGTGGAAGACGACGACCAGGTCCGGCGCGAACGAGGCGATCAGCGTGTGCAGGGCGGCGGTCTCCGGCTCGGAGAGCGGTTGCGAGCCGCGCGTGCGGGCGGGGGCGAAGTTGCTCGCGGGCCAGTTCCGGTTAAGGTCGATGCGGCGAGCGTTGCCGCGCGAGCCGGCCGCCGTGCCGTCGGGGTTCGCGTCTCGCACGATGCGGACGGTGGCGGCGCGACACAGGCTCGGCGAAGCGAGGAGGTGGTCGATGAGCGGGTCGATCGCGGGCAGGCCCTCCGGCTCGTCGCCGTGGATCGCGCCGATGATGAGGACACGGCGCGGGCCTGCGCCGATGGTGGCGGTTTCGATGGGGCGGCCCTCGACGGAGGCGCCGATGGCTGACCACGACGCGACGGCGGCAGGAGCGGGGGCGGCGCCGGTGCGCGTGCCGACGGAGGGCGCGGCGCATCCCGGGCCGAGCAGGGCGAGAGCGGCGAGGAGGCAGGTCGGAGCGGCGCGGCGCATGGGCGTGGTATATCGGCCCGGCGCGGCGCGTGCGCGCAGGGCGAGTAGACTCGGGGCAATGTCCTACGACCCGCAGCCCGATCTCGACGAGGGGCTTGACCCCGAAGGACCGTCGGCGGCCGACCTCGACCGCTTCGGCAGCGAGTTCGTCGTGTGCCCGGAGTGCGGGTTCGACGTCTACGACCAGGCCGAGGTGTGCCCGCGGTGCGGGCGCGCACTCACGACGCTGGGCGGGAAGGGCACGCCGGCGTGGGTGATCGTGGTCGTGGCGCTCGTCCTCACAGGGCTGGCGGCGGTGTTCGTGCTCTGAAGATGCGAGGGAGATTCGGCACGGTCGGGGCGCCTCCGCTCTCCCTCATTCGAGGACGAAGCGGAGGTCGTTCCACAGTTTGTCGAGGCGCTGGCGGAAGGACGCGGAGCCGAGGGTCGCGCCTTCAGGCCCGGCGAGGCGCCGACCGCAGGCAACAAGAAGATCGACCAGGCCCTCGTAGTCCGCCAGCGCGATGTACTCTCGGGCGATGCGGGGGGGGGCGGCGTTCGTACCCGCCTGCACCGCGGCAAGATCGGCCATGTTGTGGTAGTTGCCCAGCGGCAGGCAGACGCAGGTCGAGGCAAGACCGCTCGCGCAGAAGACGCTGGCCTCGCACGCCCCCCCCGCCATGAGCTTGCGCTGCCAGCGCCACGCGGGAAGGTCCGCCTGCTTCTGCGTGGCGAGCGGCTGAGCCGGGCCGCCGGCGAGTTCCTCGGCGACCTTCGCGACGGCGGCGGTGAGTTCGGGCGTGAAGACGCTCACACGGTCGCCGACGCGGACGATCGGGCCTCCGCCGATCGGAGAGTCGGGGAACGAGCGGCTGTTCTCGAGAGCGATGAGGCGAGCGCCCGCCCCGATCGTGCCGTGCCGGCACGCGGCGATCGCGCCGACAAAGCCGATCTCCTCCGCTCGCGTGAGCAGCAAGCGCACGTCGCCGACGGGTTCGCCGGCGGCACGCGCCGAGCGAAGCACGTCCAGGGCGGCAAGGGCGGCCCCGAGCGCGGCCAAGTCGTCGCAGGCATGAGTGAGGACGCAACGGACGCCGTCGCGCTCGGCGACCTCCGCGGGCGGGAGCGACCAGACCGCCACGTCGCCGGGTCGGAGGGCGAGGGTGGCGGCGTCGCCGTCGTCGAACTCGGCGAGATAGGTCTTGAAGAAGGGCGATGCGCCGTCCACACGCTCGGCAAGGCGCGCCCCGAACGAACGGTCGTCCGCCGCGTGCGCATTGACGCGCGCGGAGTCGAAGTAATCGTCCATCACGCCGCCGCGGAAGGCGAGTTCGACAACCCCCGGCGCGACGATGCGCTCGACGACAAACGCGGGATGGTCGAGGTGCGCCGTGAGGTAGAGTGGCGCATCGGTGCGCGGCGCGTCTCGGAGGGTAATGGTGATGTTGCCGGAGGGATCGAAGCTGCACGCGAGATCGGGACGCTCGGCCAGCCAGCGATCCACCCACGCGACGACACGCTGCTCTCGCCCCGCGGCGGTCGGAACCTGCGTGAGTTCGAGCAGCCAGCGGAGGTGCGCGGCGCGATCGGATTCGGCGAGCGGGTGCATCCGGGATGGTAGTAGCGCGGTCCTTCGCTCGACCGGGTCGCGTGCACGCGACTCTTCCCGGCGCCGCGTCACCGCATCGCTCATCACCGCCCTGCCGCGCCAAGCAGCCGCCAGAGCAGGGCGTTCTGCGTCCACATGCGGTTCTCGGCCTGGTCATAGACGATCGAGGCGGGCGAGTCGATGACCTCGTCGGTGACCTCCTCGCCGCGGTGGGCGGGGAGGCAGTGCATGAAGAGCGCGCCGCCGGGGATGCCGCGCGAGGCAAGGGCCATCATGTCGTCGTCGGCGCGGTAGGGCGTGAACGCGCCGTCGCGCAGGGCCGCCTGATGGTCCTGGCCCATGCTGACCCAGCAGTCGGTGTAGACGGCGTGATGGCCGGCGGCCGCCTCGGGGGTGTGGCTCAGCGTGATCGTCGCCCCGGTGCGCTTCGCGTCGGCGAGGGCGTCTCGCACCACGCCGAACTGCGGCTCGAAGCCCCGGGGCGTGACGGCCGTGAAGCTCACGCCCAGCTTGGCGCACAGCAGCATGAGCGAGTGGCAGACGTTGTTGCCGTCGCCCAGGAAGACGACCCGCGCCCCGGCGAGCGTGCCGAGACGCTCGCGCAGCGTGAAGAGGTCCGCCAGCGCCTGGCACGGGTGCTCGCGGTCGCTCAGGGCGTTCACGACCGGAACCGAGGCGTGCTCGGCCATCTCGGTCAGCACGGCGTGATCGAACACGCGGGCAACGATGCAGTCCACCCAGCGGTCGAGGTTCTTCGCGTAGTCCTTCACGCTCTCACGCTCGCCGATGCGTTGCTTCGAGTGGTCGAAGTACATGACGTGCGCGCCGAGTTTCGTCGGGCCGACCTCGAAGGTGACGCGCGTGCGGAGCGAGGGCTTCTCGAAGAGCGTAATCACGCTCCGCCCCGCGAGCGAGCCGGCGAAGGGGGCCAGGTCCGCCTTCATCGCCGCCGCCGTCTCAAACAGATCGAGCACGTCATCCGCGGAAAAATCGGCGATCGACAGGAAGTCTCGCCCGGCGAGCGAGGCGGCAGGCTTCGAGGGCTTGACCTCGACAGGAACGGCGGCGGAGGTGGTCTGCGGCATGGTGGTTCCTTCGGCGACAAAGCAGCAAGGCAACAGGGCAACAAAGCGGTACAGTCGTGAGGGCGGAAACCGTTGATTCCTCTTCGAGTTCTTCGTTTCGGCGCGTTCAGCACATGTTGATCGCGGCTATCCGTGCCCATCCGAAGCGAGCGAGGCCCTCGGCGCGCTGCGCGCCCCCGCGGTGAATCGCGTGCCGACGGGCGCGTCGTGGGCGAGATTGCGCAGGTGTTCTGGGGCGTCCCACGAAGCGATGACGGTCGGCACGCCGGCGGCCTCGGCGGTGGCGACGGCGGCCCGCGCCTTCGGGATCATCCCGCCGGTGATCACCCCCGCGTCGATGAGCGATTCGGCACGCGCGGCATCCAGCTCCGCGATCGTGCCGCCGTCCTGCCCACGAACGCCGGGGACGTCCGTGAGCAGCACGAGGGCGTGGGCGCGCAGGATGCGTGCGACGGCGGCGGCCGCGTCGTCGGCGTTCACGTTCAGCGCACCGCCCCGCTCGTCGAAGCCGATCGAACTGAGAACGGGCGTGCACCCGGCTCGCAGCAGCGCACGCCATGCGCCCCCCTCGCCGCCGATGACTTCCCCGACGCGGCCGAGGTCCGTGCCGGCACGCCGATGGAGGTCGCAGCGCGCCGCACCCGCGTCGCCCAGCCGAAAGCCCACAGCGTTCACGCCCGCCGCCAGCAACAGCCCGACGAGAAGCGTGTTCACGCGCCCCGCGAGAACGGCGGCGACCTCGTCCATCTGCTCGGGCGGCGTGATGCGAAGACCCTCGGCGCGGGCGGTGAACATGCCGAGACGCACAAGGTGGGCGTCAACGGCCGCGCCGCCCCCGTGCACGATCACGACGCCGCCGGCGTGCTCGCGCGCGAGCGAGGCGAGTGCGTTCCAGAGCGGACCGCGCGAAGCGGCCTCGTCGAGGGCGCGGCCGCCGATCTTGACGACGATGGGCGCGGTCACAACGCTACCCCCGCGCCCAGACGCTCCGGCAGCAGGCCCGCCGTCTCCGGAAGGCCCAGGCGCACGTTCATGCACTGCACCGCCTGGCCCGACGCACCCTTCACGAGGTTGTCGATCGCGGAAACGAGGATGAGGTGCGCGCCCGCACCGTGCGAGGTGTCCACCGCGAAGGCAAGGTCGAGGTAGTTCGTGCCCCGCACCGCGTCCACGCTCGGCCACTGGCCCGGCGGCAGGAGGCGAACGAACGGCTCGTCGGCGTACGCGGCGTCGAGCGCAGCGCCGACTCGGGCGCGGTCCCACCCCTCGGCGAGTTCGACGTGGATCGTGCTCAGGATGCCGCGGTCGTACGGGCCGAGGTGCGGCGTGAAGACGACGGGCACGCCCGCGTGCGCGACGATCTCGGGCTGATGGCGGTGGCTGAGCACGCCGTAAGGCTGCTGCGAGACCTCGCACAGGTGCGTGCGCTCGGTGGGCGCGCGGCCCGCGCCGCTGACGCCGCTCGTCGAGTCGATGATCGGCCGCGTGCCGTGGCGGATCGCGCGGGCTTCAACCAGCGGGGCCAGCGGAAGGATCACGCTGGTGGGATAGCACCCCGGCACGGCGATCAGTCGCGCGCCGGCGATCCCGGCGCGGTTCCGCTCGGGCAGGCCGTAGACGGCGTCGCGCAGGAGGTCGGGGCGCTCGTGCTCGAAGGCGTAGTGCTTCGGGTACAGCGCGGCGTCGGGAAGGCGGAACGCGGCCGAGAGGTCGAGCGTGAGCAGGGCGCGTTCGAGCAGCGCGGGGGCGAGCGACGCGCTCGCCTCGTGCGGCGTACACAGGAACACCGCGTCCGGCGCGAGCGCGGCGACAGCCTCAAGGTCCAACGGCAGAACGGGCAGGTCGATCTCGCCCCGGAAGCGCGGAAAGAGTTCGTCGAAGCCGCGCACCGCGCCGCCGGCGCGCCCGGAGTTGAAGAGGCCGACAAGTTCGGCGCGGGGATGGCGCAGGAGGATGGCGGCGAGTTCCGCGCCGGTGTACCCGCTCGCGCCGATGATTACCGCCCGCTTCACCGCGAACCTCCGCCGCCCGCGAGATCGGCGGTGCGCTTGAGCTGCATCGCGAGCCGCGCGGCCTGCTGGATGGTGCGCGCCGCGACAAAGATCGTGTCGTCGCCCGCGATCGTCCCCACCACGCCGGGAGGGGGCGAACGGTCCAGTTCGAGCGCGACGAGCGCAGCGTGCCCCGGGCCGGTGCGCAGTACGACGAGGTTCCCCGCCTGCTCCGCCGAGGTGACGAAGGCCCGCAGCGCGCCCTCCAGGGCACGCCCCGCCGCGGTGGGCGGCGGGGCGACCGCAACGCCCGCCGGCACGTAGCCACGCGGCGACTTGGCGACGCCCATCTCGCGCAGGTCGCGCGAAAGCGTCGCCTGCGTGACCTCGATGCCACGCTGGGCCAGCAGGTCGCGCAGTTCCGACTGGCTGCGCACGGGCCGGCGGACGATGAGGTCGGCGATCACCTGCTGTCGACGGACTCGTCCGGTCATGCACGATTATACATTGTATGCATAAACAGTCAAGCCGGCCGCCCCCGCCCGGCGGGCACGCACGCGAAATCGGCGGCCCGGGGTTCCCAGCACCCCGGTATCCTCGACGCGACCGGAGGCACCGCACCATGACCGAGCCGGAAGGAGACCATCTGTCGATGCCCCCTGGCGCGCCTCCGACATCACCCGGGGCGTTGGTGGCTCGCCCCGTGCCTGGCCCTCCGGCCTGGGTGGCGGTGCTGGGCATCCTGTCGATCGTCTTCGGCGTCCTGGGTGCGCTGGGCAAGTGCTGGGGCATCGCCACCCCGCTCTTCTTCATGATGATGGACCGCTTCTTCGCCTCGATGCCCCAGGAGGAGATGCCCGAGGCGGTCGGCCGGTCGTTCTCCATGATGGGGGTGTACGCTTGGCCGATCGCGGGGATCTCGCTGCTCAAGACCATCGTGGCCGGCCTGCTTGTCGCGGTCGGCATCGGACTCCTGAAGCGCCGCGCGTGGGCCCCGGCGTGGGCGATCCGATACGCCGTGCTGGACATCGTGCTCTCGCTCGGCGAGGGCGTGCTCGGCGCGCTGGCGCAGGTGGCGCAGATGGAAGCCATGCAGGCCGCCGACCCGACCGCCTTCGCCCCGATCGGAGGGTGGACGACGCTCATCGCCTACGGCAGCGTCGGCCTCGGCGTCCTCCTCAGCATGGTCTGGCCCGTCTTCCTCGTCGTGTGGTTCACTCGGCGGCGCGTCCGAGAGCACGTCTCGACCTGGAACTGACCGCCCCGGAGCCGACTCGCGATGCGCTGCAAGACCTGCGACTACTCGCTCTGGAACCTCCGCTCACGCCAGTGCCCCGAGTGCGGCTCGCCCTTCAAGCCCTCCGACTTCGCCTTCGTCGCGAACAGCGTGCGGTTCTGCTGCCCCCACTGCGGGCAGGACTACTACGGCACCGGGCCGAACGGACACCTCGAACCGCGGACGTTCGACTGCGTGCGCTGCGGCACGCGCATCGACATGGACGAGATGGTGCTCCTGCCGACCGAGGGCGTGGAGGAGGATCGCACCATCCCGGACGAGATGCCGTGGCTCTCGAAGCGCTCGGGCTTCCTCTCGCGATGGTGGAGGACCGCGCTGCGCGGCGCGGCCCAGCCCGCGCGGATCATCGCCCTGACGCCCCCCGAGAGTTCGACCGCGACCGCGACGTGGTTCCTCGTCGTCACGCACGCGGTCATTGGCGCGCTGACCGTGCTCACGATTGTCGCGCTCTTCGTCGTGATGGGCTTGTTCGCGGGGATGGGCGGCGGAGGTCCGGGCGTCGGGCCGGCGCTCGCCGGTGGGCTGTTCGGCGTCGCCATCGGCACCATCGCCTCGGTGATCGGCGCGATCGTCGTAGCGTGGCTCTGGATCGCAGCATCGCACGGGCTGCTCCTGGTCACGGGCGGCACGGCGCACGGCATCGGGCGGACCGCGCACGCCATCCTCTACACCTGCGGGCCGATGCTGATCTCCGCTGTCCCGTGCGTCGGGTGGTACTTCGGCTGGATGATCGGCGGGGTGTGGTGGTTCGTGGCGGCGACGATCATGGTGATGCGCGGCCAGTCCGTCCGGCCGGTCCGGGCAGCTATCTGCGTGATCGGACCGCCCGCCGCGGTGACCGTGCTCGGCGTCGCCGCGTACGTCGCGCTCATCTTCAGCGCCGTCAGCTCGGCTCGGACCGCCATCACCACGGCGCGCGGCATGAGCGCGGTCGCCGAGACGCAGAACGTCGCCGCCGTGATACAAGCCTTCAGCACTGCGCAGAACAGGCCGCCCGCCCACGCGCTCGAACTCGTGACCGACGGCACGCTCTCGGCCGCGATGTTCTCCTCGGCAACAACCGCCACCACCACGACAGCCCTCGCCTTCGAGAACACCGACCTGCAGACCTTCTCGATCATGCCCGAGGCGCAGGCGAAGGCCTTCGCGGCGAGGGCCGCCGCGTCACTGCCGCAGGGCGTGGTCGCACACCGCGTCGGCGACTTCGTGTTCACCTATCACGGGTTCGACCCCACCGACCCCACCTGCTCCTCGCTCTGGGTCGTGATCCACTCGCCCGACCCGGCGTCGAACCCGGTCTCGACGCCCGGAGCGGCGGCCTTGGCCAACGGCGCGGCCATCGCGATTCCGCCCCGCCAGTTCCAGACCTTCCTCCAGCAACAGAACGACCTGCGCGCGTCGTTCGGCCTGCCCCCGCTGCCGGACCCGAGGACGGTATCGCCGGACGCACCCGCGGTCCGTCTTCCGCAGGACGATCGCTAAACGTGATCCCGAGCGTCCGTCCGGTCGTACAACCGATAGGGAGGGTCGGGGTCGCACCGCGGGGCGCTCTCTATGATTCGGCACCGGAGGAACCCATGAACCGCAGATTCCCCCAGCGATTCCCTCTCCCGGTCTGCCTCATCGCCGCTGCGGCAGGGATGACGGCTACCGCGGACGCTTCCGCCCAGAACGCCTTGGGCGATGGCCGCGGCTTGCAGCAGCAATCCCCGGGACTCGGCACGAGGCTCGGCAACGTGCCGCTGCCGATGGACACTCGCTCGCGCGCCTTCGAGCGCGAACTCGCCTTCCGCGAGGCGATCGTGACCGGCTCCGCGCCCGCCGGGTTCTCCTTCCGAGGCGACGTAACGCCTTCCCGATTCGAGTTCCGCGGCGAACTCGGCTCGGACGACCTCTTCGCCTTCCGGCGCGACTCGCTGTATTCGGGACTCGCCGGGCAGGGCATCCGCGGCACGGACGCGCTGCAGTACCAGTTCTCGCTGACCACCGGGCAGCGCCCGCCCTCGAACCTCGCAGGACCGCTCGCGGTCCAGCGCGGCGGCGGTCGGAGCGACTGGGATCGGCTCGCCGTCGATTCGTTCCGCGACCCGGGCCGAGGCGAGCCTGGACTGACGCGCGCGCCCGCCGAGCCGACGCTCGAAGGCACCCCGCGCCCCGCGACCGACCTGCGCCTGCCGCCCGCGTGGGAGTCGAGCCTGTCGCAGTCGGTGCGTTCGACGGCGGACTTCGCCGCCAATCGCGGCCTGCAGCCGACCATGCTCTCCGTGGTGACGGACAACTTCACGCGCGAGTCCATCGGCCTGTCCGCCTCACCGCTGACCGGCGTGGTGCCGCATCGCCTCGGGCCGGCGCCCCACACCGTGCCGGGCGTGCCACCCGAGGTGTTCATGCCACCGCCGGAGGTCACCGAGCCTGGCCTGCTCGACATCGCCGCCCCGACGGGCGCGATCGAGCCTGGTCGTCCTGAATCCACGTTCGCGCGAACGGCCTATGAGCGTGCGATCGAACGCATGGCCCGGCGCGCCGCCGCGGACGGGCGTGCCACCGCGACCACGCCCGAGGGGACGCCCGCCCCACCGCCGTGGATCCTCGACCTTCAGCAACTTCGTCTCGAGCTGCACTTCCCCGAAGCGCTGAGGAATCCCGTGCTGCCCGAAGCGCCGGCCCTGCCCGCCCCGCTCCCGGGCGCGGAGACCGCGCCCGCCGTCCCGGACCCGCTCGCTTCGATCCCCGGGCTTCCCGCCCCGAACGCGCCGGCCGTTCAACTCAGGTTCGATCCCGCAACGATGCGGATGATCCGCGAATCCGCCGGCGTGTCCGAGACCTTCATCCTCGCCGGCGTCGACGATCGCAACCTCTTCTTCGAGCACATGCGCCGCGGCGAGGAGCTGCTGGCGCAGGGCCGCTACTTCGACGCCGAGGAGAGGTTCATCAGCGCGCTCGCCGCGAGGCCAGGCGACGTCACCGCGCTCTACGGGCGCGTGCACGCGGAGATCGGCGGCGGGATGTTTCTCTCCGCCGCAACCAACCTCCGCAAACTCCTCTTCGACTCTCCCGAGGCGTCGGCGATGCGCTGGGGTGCACGACTGCTCCCCACGGCCGAGCGGATCGAATCCCTGCGCGCCGATCTGCGAGCGCAGGCGGACCGCGAGGGTCAGCCCGCCGCCGACGCCGCCCTCCTGCTCGCCTACATCGGCTACCAGACCGACGATACCGCGCTCGCGCGCGAAGCGGTTGAACGCCTCGAGCGCAGCCGCGACTTCGCCGACCAGCGCCTGGCCGTGTTCCTGCGCGGCATCTGGCTCGGCGATATCCCCGCGTCCGCGCAGCCCGCCGATGCGCCGCCGAACGACGACGACCCGCAGGAGGACGACGCCGGCTGAGCGCGGCGATCCCCGCATGACCGAGCCAACGCACACCGCCGGCGATCGTGCCGCCGCCGATCGCGGTGCGGCCTCCCTGCGCGACTTCCTCACCGACGGCTCCCTCGCAGGCATGTGCGCCGAACTCTCGACCCTTACCGGCATCCGCGTCGAAGTCCGCGACGAAGGCGATCGCGTTATCGTCGCCGACGGCGGGGGCTGGCGCGCCCTCCCGCCCGGCTCTGGCCTCGCCGACGCAGCGATCGGCGCATCCTTCCCCCTCACGGTCGGAGAGCAGACCATCGGGCGCATCGTCGTCGGGCGCGAGGGTCCGCCCGACGGCGGCCGCGAACGACTCGAACGAGCATTGTCTCTCATCGCACGCACCTCGAGTGAGCTGTGCGAGAACGCCGCCGAACTCCGCCACGCGCTCGACGAACTCGGCGTCCTCTTCGAACTCGCCGCGCTCCTCGTGGACTCCGCCGACGTGCGCTCCATGGTGGACACCGCGCTCGCCTCCGCCCTCCGAGTGCTGCGGCTCGACGCCGGATCGGTCGTGCTCCTCAAGGAGGACGCCGACGGCATCGTCTCCGAGGACGAACGCGACCTCGTGCTCACCGCCTCGCGCGAACTCAGCCGATGGTGGCTCGACAGCCCGGAGACGCTCAGTGAGGGGCGCGTCTTCGACCGGCTCGCCCTCGCGGGAGAGGTAGTCGCGGTCGAAGACCTGCTCCTCGACCCGCGCGTCCGCATCCCCGACCGCGTGCGCACCGAGGGGTTGCGCGCGTTCATCTGTGCGGGCCTGGTCTTCCGCGGCAGGCCGATCGGCGTGATGCGCCTCTACGCACGCACGCCGCGGTCCTTCGACGAACTCGACAAGAGGCTGCTGCGCTCGATCGCCCAGCAGGCCGCCGCCGCCGTGCAGCAGTCGAGGCTCATCCGCCAGCGACAACGCCAACGCCAACTGGACCGACAACTCGCCCTCGCCGCGGACGTCCAGCGCAGGCTCCTCCCACGCCGCCTCCCGCGACCGACAGGCCTCGACCTCGCCGCCGGGTATCAGCCGACCTTTGAGGTCGCGGGCGACTTCTACGACGCGTTCGAGTCGCACGGCGGCCTCGGGCTGCTCATCGGGGACGTGGTCGGCAAGGGCATTCCCGCCGCGCTGCTCATGGCGTCCGTCCGCGCCTCCCTTCGGGCGCACTCGGAACGAACGCACGACGTGCACCGCGTGCTCGACGCCGTGAATCGAGACCTCTGCCGCGACACGCTCCCGAGCGAGTTCACCACGCTCTGGCTCGGACGGCTGGACCCGGCGACACTGCGACTCACCTACGCCAGCGCGGGGCACGAGCCTCCATTCATCGTGCGCGCGGGCCGCGGCGCCACGACGCAGGAACTCGACATCGGCGGCATCGTCGCGGGCGTGGACCCGGCGCACGAGTACCGAGCGGCCGAAGTAACGCTCAGGCCCGGCGACGCGCTCGTCGCATACACCGACGGCGCGTGCGACGTAATGGACTTCGAGAACCGCAAGTTCGGCAAGCGCCGGCTCCAGCAGGCCGTCCGCGCCGCCATCAGCGAAGACCCATCCGCCAAGGCGGGCACGATCCTCGAACGGGTGTTCTGGGAGTTGCGGCAGTTCGCCGGCCTCGCGGCACGCCCCGACGACGTCACCCTGCTCGTTGTCCGCGTCGAAGGCTGAGACGATTCACGCCGCCGTCGGTCGGTCGTCATCGCACCGCCCGAGCAGTTCGGACATCGCGTCCATACTCCGCTGAACCCGCCCGAAGGCATCCTCGACCGCCTCGATGGACCGCTCGCCGTCCGTCAATCGCAGCCGCACCGGCCCGCTCGCCCTGGGGAACGGGATCGGCTCGTCGTCGCGGCCGCGGGCGTCGATCGCGTGGTGGAGGATGAGTCTCGGCATCAGGGGCGGCTCCTTCCCCCCGAACATCGGTTCCATCCGCCCGTCGCGCTGAGACTCGGGGGGGGTGGTTGCAGGATCGCCCCCGAACAACCGCGCAACCTTCGCCCGCTTTCCGGCTTTTCCGTCCGATCAGCGCGTGCCGCCGAGGGTCCGCCGATAACGCCCCCCTCAATCCCGGGGAGCCTCCGGGGTGGGCCGGTCGGCTTCATCGCCTTCCGCCCGCGCATCCACACGCCTGCCCCGGCCTCCCCCGACGCGGTTCTCCGTGCCCGCAAAGGTCCGGGCGATGTTCGATCGGTGCCGCCACACGACCAGGATGACGAGGCACGCCATTGCTGCGTAGAAGGGCGTCGCCCCCGCGTGCGTCGCGTCGCTCAACACCACCAGCACGGCGACACCGATCGGCAGCGTCAACGCGGCGATGCACGACGAAATCCCAACGTACTTCGTCGCCGCCACCAGCACGAGCCACACCAACAGCGCGGCGAGCGCCGGGATCGTGAGCATCGGGAAGACGCCCAGCGCGGCCCCGAATCCGGTGGCCACGCCCTTCCCACCCCTGAAGCGCAGCCAGACCGGGAAGACGTGCCCGAGCACCGCCGCCACCGCGACCGCGAGCCACACCCACGCCTCGGGCGCGGGCACGTCCGTCCGCCCGAGCACACCGATCCATGCGCCCGCGGCGAGTGTCGGCACGAAGCCCTTGAGCACGTCGAGCGCAAAGCAGAGCATCCCCCACCGCCGCCCGAGGACGCGCCCGACATTGGTCGCGCCGACGTTCCCCGAGCCGTGGGCGCGGAGGTCCACGCCCCGCGAGCGCGCGATGAGCACGCCGAACGGGACCGAGCCCGAGAGGTAGGCCGCGCCGATCAGGATGAACGCGTCGGGTGTCATCGTGATCCCCGCTCCGAGCCTGTCACGCGCCGGGAGCGAGCCGAGAGCGAACGGTCGCCAGCACCTGCGCCCACACCTCGTCCGGCGGCTTCGTGCCGTCCACGACGGCGTAGCGGTCGGGCTGGGCGGACGCCTGGTCGAGGTACCCCTGCCGAACCTTCGCGCGAAACTCCGCGTCCGCGGACTTGTCCTCCATGCGGTCGGAGAACAGGTCCTTCATCCCCGCGACGGCGCGGCCGCCCCGAATGACCTTGCTGTCCACGCCGCGGGTGCGCTCGATGACGGTCTGCGGGTCCACGTCGAAGACGACGGTCAGGTCCGGCATCGTGCCGCCGGTGGCGATGCCGGCGACGGCGTGAATCTCCTCCAGAGGCAGGCCGCCGGCCGTCCCCTGGTAGGCAAGCGTGCTGGAAACGAAGCGATCGGCCACGACGAGCCGGCCCGCGGAGAGCGCGGGGCGGATGCGCTCCTCGACGAGCTGCGCCCGGCTCGCCATGTAGAGCAGCATCTCGCACCGAAGGCTCATGCCCTCGTGACGGCGGTCGAGAAGGATCGCGCGGACACGCTCGCCGATCGCTGTGCCGCCCGGTTCCCTCACCTCGCAGACCTCGACGCCGGCGGCGGCGCAGGCCGCGACGAAGCGGGCGAGTTGGGTGCTCTTCCCCGAGCCGTCCGGGCCGTCGAAGACGATGAACCGCCCCGCGAGCGAGCGGAGCCATTCGAGCGGCGCGTCCTGCGTTCGGTCGTCCCGGGGCACGCGGCGAGTCTACCCGCGCGCCCGCCGGGCATCACAACGGCGCGGCGGGTCAGTCCTCGTCGCCGTCCTCGTCGCGCGGCTTGCTCTTCTTCTTCTTGGGCGGCTCGCCCGGGCCGGAGGCGAAGAAGCGGTCGCAGGCGAGCGTGCCAGAGCCGGTGCAGAAGAGCGACATCGCTCCGGCGAAGAGGGTGAACTGGAAGAGCAGGTGCTGCCACGACTCGCCGTCGTGCCAGGCGTGGTCGGGGAGGAAGCCGAGGAAGGTGTCGCCGGACTGGATGGCGGGTCCGAACTGCGTGAGCCACATCGCGCCGAGCATGACGCCAGCGATGCTCAGCGCGCCGAGGCGCGTGAGCAGACCGAGGAGCACGAGCACGCCGCCGATGAGTTCGGTGAAGGCGACCGCGCGGGCCGCATAGACCGGCCACGGATCGAAGTCGCGCGAGCGGTCGAAGTCGGGCCAGAGCGGGCGGAGCGGCGCGCTCGTCTCCGGGTGCAGCGGCGGGTGGACGGCCGAGTGCAGGAAGAGGACAAGGCCGTTCATGCTGCGGACCCGCACCGGGTCTGGAAAGTCCGCGGCCGTGTACCGCGGCGGCTGCCACGCGGAGGCGAGTGCGTAGTTCGGCTGGGAGGCGAGCGTCGCGCCCGCGCCGGGGGCGCGCACCGTGCCGTCCCCGTCCGGCGGAGGGAGTTCGGGGACCGTCGGCGGAGCGGGCTGCGGGGCCGCGCCGGCGGGCTTGATGATGCCGTAGTTCGCCAGCAGCGCGGCCGACTCGCCCGAGACCTCCATGTCGTGGAAGACCTTCACCGCGCCGGCCATCAGAAAGACGATGCCCAGCGCGGCCCGGAGGAAGAGGGGCGCGAAGTTCAGGGCGACGGAATCTCGGAATCGCATGGGCGCACCTCGCGCGTCGTTCGGGGCCGGTCGGAAAGGTCCGGGCGCAGGATCGGCCCGTCTGTCTGTCGGGATCGGTCGATCGGGGTTTCGGGCATGATTGGAGGGGGGTCGGAGGAGAAAAAGAAGATGAAAACACAGCCTGCAAGGCCACGCCCCGCGAACAAAGACCCCACCCCAAGAAATGCAGAGGCTTCGCTCTCGCCCGGTCGTAGGATTGGGTCGGACGCGGGCGTGGCGGAACTGGCAGACGCGCGGGGTTTAGGTCCCCGTGGCCGCAAGGCCGTGCAGGTTCGACCCCTGTCGCCCGCAGTGCCGTTTCGATTCCGTGCCTTGGCTGGGTTCGCTACCTCGTGCATGACCGGGGGTCAAGGCGGGTTCAGTGCCGATCCCGGCCGTCCCAGCCGCGGATGGTGTGCATGCCGTAGATGCCGAAGGGAAGCCATGTGCCCTCCCACGAGCCTTCTCCGTTTGGGTACGGCTTGATGAGGTCGGCTTTGGCGAACCGGCCCGCGCTCCCGTCCACGAACGCGAGGCCGATCCCATCCTCGCCGCCGGGGAGCGGGAACCAACGCACCGGATGGATCTCGGTGATCAGTGCCTTCTGCGCAGGAAACGACGCGCTGCTGAGCCGGCTGTGGCCCCACTGGCTCGGACCGGTGCGGGTCTCAGGCTCCCAGTACGCGGGGGCCGCGAGGAACGCGCTGGAGAGCAGGTAGTTGATGCCGAAGTTCTTCGGGTCATCCGGCAGAGGATCGGGATCCGCGGCAGGGTGCAGGAAGGAGCCGTGCTTAAGCACGCCGTTGTAGTAGTCCTCGCACAGCGCGTATCGCCAGAGGTACACGGTGTCGAAGTAGCGGAACACGATCACCGCATCGCAACCGCGAATGACGGACCGCTTGGCCTTCGGATCGGCGAAGGCAGGGAAGTAGTCGTCCCAGTCGGCGGCGTATGCGGCCAGAACCTGCACATGCAATCGCATGTTCGCAATGGAAACCGTGTCGCGTGCTGAGGCCCGAGCGCTGCCGAGCGTGGGAAGCAGAAGACCCGTGACAAGAGCGGTCAAAAGAACGACGAGGATCATCTCGATCAGGGTGAACGCGCGACGCGGCATCACACGCCTCCCTCCTCATCCGGCCCGTGTGTCGGGCCGCCCCGCCACCCGCAGGCGAGCATGACGCAGAGCACGCCGTTGCGAATCAGCGTGTCCCGGAGCGCATCCTGCCGGGCCTGATGGCGCAGGAGGGGGCCGAAGCAGTGACAGTCCGGCGCCTCCGCAACCGCATACTCGACGAGCATGACCGCCGAGAACACGACGATCAACATCAGCACGCACCGGGTGGCGATGCGCCTTCGAATCCCGAGCAACCACGCCCCGGCGAGCGCCACCTCGCCCGCGATCACGCCTAACGCGATGGGCGCGGCCAACGCGCCCGGCACGACCGCCCACCGTGCGAGGGCCTGGGCAAACTCTCCCACATCCATCGCCTTGGCCAGGCCGGCGACCATGACGACGATCATCGCCAGCGTCGGCAGAACGGTCTTGGCCACCCTGCCGACGCGCAGGCGTGATCGATCCGTGCTGTCGTACAACTCGGTCAAGGGCGTTCTTCCGATGGTCGATCACTCACTGCCCGCCGCCACCCCCGCCGACGCAGAGGCTGCCGCTGGCGACCTTGCCCTGTATGGTGTAGTCGCACGACCTGGGAACATTGCACAGCGACGTCTCAGGGTCAACCTCCTTCCACGTCTTGTGACAGAGGAAGTCGAGGTCGACGGATGTCTGTCGGTTGCCGTTGGTCTGGGTCGTCTTCACCATTTCGTTCGAGTGAACTGTCGGGGGATCGCCGCAGTAGTTGTAGGTATCGCATCCATCGCCCAACGAGCACGCGAAAGAGAGATCAATCGTCTTGTAGCACTCCGGCGACGCCAGGGCCACCAAGGCGATGCCCGAGGCAGCGGTCGCAACACAGATGTTCCGGGACTCTCGAGCGGAAGACATAAATGTTCACGAGTGGCTCCTTTCGCTTCACTGGCCTCGCTTCAGCCTGAACCAGACAAGTGCGCCGACGATGACCGCGACGAGCGTCCATCCGGCGGGCTTGAGCCATGAGGGAGGGGGTTGTCGCGACGCGTCCGGGGGGAGCGCGACCGTCACCCGCTCCCCCTCCGACCACGTCTCCGCCGTCCCGGACCCGTAATCCACGATGGACGTGAAGGTCACGAGGCCGCGGACGGGATCCGTGCCATCGGCCGCCGGCCGCGTCATCAACGGGTCGAGTTCGCCGGCCTTCAGAGGTCGAATCTCGTGCAATGCTGTCGTCATGTACGCGAGACCATCGGCATCGATCGAATCCACGCGCGTAGCCGCCCATTGACCGATGGCGTCCACGAAGTACCATTCAGACCAGACCTTGCGATGGCCCAGCCACTTCGGGTCGTCCTCGCAAACGATGAGTTCTCTCACGTCAGCAAGAATCCGATCGCCCTCGACCCGTCCCTTGTACCGCCAGACACGCTGCCCCGACGCGGACGCGGTCGTCGCCTCCCACACACCATCGCGCACGACGGAACTTACCGGCGTGATCCCGAGCGGGCCGGACGAGAACCCCATCGCAAGCCAGTCGTTGAGGTAATGCGGCAGGGCGGAAATTAACCCGGCCGGGTCGCGGCCCTCGGGCGGCCGGCGCGCGTCGAGCAGCCGCAGTTCCTTCGGCGTCATCCACCACGTGCGGGGGCCGTCGTACGCGATCTCGGCGTACTCGTACCCGGCGGGAAGGTGCAACGGGTGCGTCATGCTCAGTCGCCAGCGGTTCGGCCCGCCGTACCACACGCGGTAGCGCGTCGTCTTCGGCCCGATCTCGATCTGCGACTTCAGTTCATCGTGCGTGCGGCGCAGCGGGTGGTCCGGCTTGCCTTCGATGATCCCGGCCAGCCGCGCCAACTCGGCCTCATCGCCCGGGACCCTCGTGAGGATCGAGTAGTCGATGTAATACCCCTCGGGAAGCCCTACCTTCTCCGCGGCCTTCCACTCCGCGCGGAACCACTCCAGCGAACCCAACTCCTGCCCGTCCGCCGCGGCCGCAACGAACACCGAAAGCAACACACACGCGAACGCGCACATGCGAATCGCACCGAGCGACGACCGGGAAGCCGCCATGCTGCTTCTCTGCCCGCATCCTCTCATGCCCCGGCTCCCGTGGGAGACTCCCGCCACAACAGTAGATGCACGCGAGGCCCGCTCTTGTGACATCGCTTCCCGAGTTTTTCCTGATGCTCTGGGCCGACGGGCGGGGCAGAACTTGACACGCCCCGCCGGAGTCGTTCTACTCATCCCCGTGGGCCGCGGTTGCGTTCCGGCACGGCCGGAGGGAGTCGCCGTGCCTCATCGCGTGCCACCGAAGGACTCGGAGGCACGCGAAGCCGTGCCTCACCCTCAACGCTTCGAGGTCCAGCACTCGAGGTAGAGCAGCAGGTCAGCGGAATCGGTTACCCCGTCGTTGTTGTAATCTCCCTCGCCCGCGACCCACGCGTTCAGAAACCGAACGAGGTTCGTGGTAGGATCAGCCCCTACGGCCCCGAGCTTTTCGATCAAACGATCTTCGAGGCGCTCTCGCTGCTTTCGTATGTTCTCGCGTTCTCTCTCGTCGGGCAACAGCTCGCTGAGCCTTTCGAGCGAGTACAAGGCGAGGTCAGGACGACCGAACTGCGCAGCCCCTTTCAGTACGGAGAGCAGGGTTACCTCTGATGATCGCATCCGCCGGTCAAAGGACCCACTCTCGCGCTCGACCGCCGGAGCCGGGTGCTTCCGGATCGTGTCAAGCCGATCGAGCGCCTCACCGGTCACTCCGAGCCACTCATCGACTCTGCCCCGTGCCTTGAGCGCCTGACCGAGCCTCTGCGCTACGACCTCGACTGTCCACGGGTCACTGACCAGGTCGGGGTCATCCCACAGGCGCCTGAGCTCGGCGATGTAGGCGTCCGTAGATCTCGTTGCATCGATGAGTTCGGCGCGCATGAGGCGCAGCCGAGCGACCGCCGCATTTCCGCCGACCACATCCTGAGCGTATTCGCCGAGGAGTTCATCGACGAACTCGATCTGGGAAGTCTTGTCTCCCAGTCGGCCATGGATGTCCGCAGCTGCTCTGAGCGCTGATGCCACCGTCGCACGGTCAAAGAGGCCCCGATCCCTGACGATCCTGGCATTGACGCTCAGCGCACCATGCACGTCGCCGCGAGCCAAGAGCAACATCCGTAGTTGGGAAATGCCGCTGAGGTAGCTGCTTGTGAACCGGCGTTGCATGGACGGATCCGCATCGTAGAGCGCCAACTGCTCCTCGAACGCCCGTTCCGCCTGACGCGACTGCCCGAGCACAAGCCAGTACTGACCCTGCATCCTGTGTGCCGCCGCGAGATCAAAGCCGCTCTCCGGATCCTCCACCACCAGATTCAATACGCGGATCGCCTCCGCGTGTGCCTCGACTCTCGCAAGCGCAGCAGCGGCGCGCCGGAACAGATTACAGTGACCCGGCAGACCCAGCTCTCGCAATCGCAGCGCCTCGTTCAGGTCTTCCGCGATCAGAGCGAGGTACGCTTCCGGGCCGACAACTGCCACCCATGCGCCTTTCCCGACAGGAAGAGCGGCTTCCTGAAACTTCTCTGCGGCGGGTCGCGGGGCGGGGTCGCCTTGCGCATAGGCGCTGAACGCGATTGTCATCGCAAGAATCAGCTTCGTCATGACCATCTTCTCCAGCACGCGAGGGGCTTCTTCCTGCTGATGCGGAATCAGGGGTCAGTATAGCACCCGCAACACGGGGGATCGGGCAGCGGATCACCGCAGAGCGGTTGACAGCACGCCTCACGGAACATGCCGTCGAACTGTGAATCAGGAGGATCGGGTCCACCGCACTCGGGACGAGGCGGCGCATTCTGTACAATCTGGAGGCTGATCGCGTCCGCGTGCCCTTGCGCAACGCGCTCCCCGCACCTCGCCTCCAGCGTCACGATGTAGCCCGGATCCACCGTGCACTCGTAGTAGGCCACGGTTTCCGCTTCCACGACGTAACCGGCTACGTCCAAGACCTCCCACACCTCGCGTGCCGCAACGTCAAAGCAGTTGGCAACCCCGACACTGAACTTGCGCGTTTCCGTGTACGTCTTGCAACTGTCGAAGTTCCCACCTATCTCGACGTTCACATTGAGTTTTGCGAACAGCGATGACAACAGTCCGGTCTGCGCATCCACACTGACGGATGCGCTTACTCCCCGGCATACCTGCTCCTGGCGGCTGTATTCGAACTCCAACTCGTGGCAAGTGGATTGCCACGAGCATGGGCCGTAGAAGCAGTTGCACGCAACATTGATCTTCCACCCGCCCTTGTATTCGGTCGTCCCGACCTCAGTCATCCATGTTTCAACGATGACGTTGTAGTCGTAGGAAACCGAATGCACCTCGATACACTCCGCCCGCTGAGGTGGCACACAGTGCGTTGGACCGTTGCCCGGCTGCGCGACAACCGATCCGCAAAGAGCGAGCACGTGAAGCATCGCGCACACGACGCAACCGATCGATCTGGCAATGAACCGCATCCGGATGTTTCCCATGTCTCGTCCGCTGTCCATCCCGTGCGCGCCCGGAGCAAGGGTCCGGCAAGACGTTTCCGAACGATCAGCCGTGGCATCGGCGTCGCGAACACGCCCAAGTCGAACACGTTGATACAGGCGCGACTCCCGAAGCCACTTCTCTCTACCAAACTGATGCTCCGGACTCGGCCTCTCGTGACGCCATCTTTTCGGTTTTGTTGACCTCAATGCTCGTGAATAGACTTGACAGATACCGTCCCCGTCGTTCTACTGGGGGCGTGGGCTGTGGGTGCGTCCCGGCACGACCGGAGGGATTCGCCGTGGTTCATCGTGCGCCCCCGAAGGACAACCCCGACCTGCTCGCCAAGGCCCTGGGCGGTGACCGCGACGCTGTCGCTTCCTTCCTCTGCCGCAACGCCGCTCGAATCAAGCGGCGGTATCGCGCCAGGCTCCGCGGTCCTGTCCGCCGCTTGATCGACGTCGACGACATCTTTTCGGCCATCGCTCAGCGGCTGGATGCATACGTTCTCTCGGGGCGGTTCGCCGTCGAGAGCGAGGCCCAACTCTGGGCTTTGATCTTCCGGATCGGCGACCGGGCCGTCTCGCGGCACGCCAAGCAAAGCGGCCGACTCCGCAGCCCCGAAAGCCCCAACGGCCCCCACCCCCACCGCCACGGTGCCCCCTCGGAGCGGCCTGACCTCACCTTCGTCGGGATGCTGCGCGAGGTCCACCGCGCCGAGGACCGCGAACTCCTGAGGCTGAGGCTCGCGGGCGCGCCCTACACCGTCATCGCTCCGAGGCTCGGGGTCTCTCCCGCAGCGGCCCGCAAACGCTGGCAACGCCTGATCGCGGACCTTCAAAGACGCACGAACAGGGGGAGAGCATGACCCGAGAGCCTTGCGTTGCATCCGCGACCCGGCTCACCCCGGCTCGCGCTCGCGGTGGATGGTGGCCCCGAGCGAAGTGAGGCGGTCTTCAAGGCGTTCGTAGCCGCGGTCGAGGTGGTAGACGCGGCTGATGGTGGTCGTGCCCTCGGCGGCCAGGGCGGCGACGACGAGCGAGGCCGAGGCGCGCAGGTCGCTCGCCATCACCGGCGCGCCGCGCAGCCGGTGCACGCCCGAGACCACGACCGTCGCGCCCGAGCGGAAGAGGCTCGCGCCCATGCGCCCGAGTTCGGCGACGTGCAGGAACCGCTCGGGGAAGATGCGCTCGGTGATGACCGAGTTGCCCTCGGCGATGCACAGCAACGCCATCAGTTGGGCCTGCAGGTCCGTCGGAAACCCGGGGTGCGGCTGTGTCGTGATCTCGACAGGGCGCGGCGCGCGATCGCACGAGACGCGGCAGGAACAGCGCAGCGGGTCGTCGCCCCCGGTCTGCTCGACGCGCACGCCCGCGGCCTCGAGGCGATCGACCACCGCGAGCATCGCGTCCAGCGGGCAGTTGTCCAGAACGACCGAGCCGCGCGTAATGGCGGCGGCGCACATGAGCGTGCCCGCCTCGATGCGGTCGGGGATGACGGCGTGCTCCGCGCCGCCCAGCGAACGCACCCCCTCGATCGTGATGCGCGGCGAGCCTGCCCCGGTGATCCGCGCCCCCATCGCGTTGAGCAATCGGGCAAGGTCCACGATCTCCGGCTCGCAGGCGGCCGACTCGATGACCGTGCGCCCCTTGGCGAGAGCCGCGGCGGACATGACGTTCGCGGTGCCGAGGACGGTCGATCCGAACGGGCCGCCGAGGAAGACGGTCTCACCGCGCAGGCCCTCGGCCGGAGCCGAGGCGACGATGTCGCCCTGTTCGAGCGTGATGCGGGCGCCGAGGGCGCGCAGGCCGCGCAGGTGCAGGTCCACCGGGCGATCGCCGATGGCGCACCCGCCGGGCATGGAGACGCGGGCGCGTCCGCGCCTGGCGAGAAGCGGGCCGAGCACGCAGATGCTCGCTCGCATGGTCTTGACGACGTCGTAGCGCGCATGCGAAGGGAACTCGTCCACGGACTGAAGCGTGACGGTGCCGGAGTCGGCGGCTGGCCCGCGCTCGTCGGTGCGGCAGCAGCCGAGTTCCGCGAGCAGACCCAGCATGTTCCGGATGTCGGCGAGGTCCGGCACGTCGCGGAACCGGACAGGGCGATCGGTCAGCAGCGCGGCCGCCAGCAGCGGGAGCGCCGCGTTCTTGGACCCGTTGACACGGACCCGCCCCTCGAGCCTCCGACCGCCCTCGACAACGAATCGGTCCATCCCGGCCTCCGTGCGTCTGCATCCCCGACGAACGGCATGGTACATCGGCCGCGCGGCGTCCCGAGCGGGAGACACCGATTCCGCGCCGCCTGAGCGCGGTTTCGGCCCGGCGTGCTCCCGGGGCACGCCGCACAACCCGCACGACCACGCCAATCGAACCCGACTCGCCGGATTACCACCTCCCCGCGCTGGCCGTCACGCCCGGGAGTTTGGAGAGTGAAGGGTGAGGCAAACGGAACCGACACGGAGGTGCTTCATGCGGTACGGGAGAGGTCAACGGAGCGGCACGGCGTTGCTCGCCCTGGCGGGCGCGATCACGCTCGGTCAGGCGGCCGCGGCACAGCAGCAAGGCCCCGATTCGCTGGTGCTGACGGGCATCGTGCGCGATTTCAAAGCCCGCGAGCTGCCCGGGGGTCACACCGACTTCCAGTGGCAGCCGCGGAACAAGGACAACAAGGGCTCCTTCGGCCACTACATGAACATCGTGGCCGACCGGCTGGACACCGACGGCAAGCCCGTCTTCCGCTCGCGCGGGCACCGCGTCACGAGCCAGTGGAGGGACGGGTCGGGGCGGAACATCATGTCGCCGCGAGAGTACCTCGACTCGCGGCCGGGAGACGTCGCCGGCACGATGGAATCCGAAGGCAACGCCGTCAACTCCGCCCAGTCCTTCTCGCAGTGGTTCCGCGACCAGCCGGGCGTGAACATCTCCAAGACCATGCAGATCACCCTGCGGCGCGACCCCGACTCGGGCCACTACGTCTTCGACGACCGCACCGACCCGCAGTTCTCCAGCCTCGGCGGGTTCTTCCCGATCAACGGCGACCTCTACGGCAACTACGGCAGCACCGGCAGGAACTACCACTTCACCTTCGAACTCGGAACCCAGTTCGTCTACCGCCGCAACACGGGACAGGTCTTCACCTTCCGCGGCGACGACGACGTCTGGGTCTTCGTCGACGGCTGGCTCGTCATCGACCTCGGCGGCGTCCACGGCGCGATCGAGCAGACCATCGATCTCGACCGCCTCGGCTGGCTCGTGGACGGGAACACCTACCAGCTGCGATTCTTCTTCGCCGAACGGCACACCACCGAGGCGAACTTCCGCATCACCACCTCGCTCGAACTGCGCGACATCGCCATCCCCGTCTCCGCCGCTCTCTACGACTGATCGCGGCCCGATACCGCCCCCACCCCCGCACGCCCGGCGCTCCCATGAAGCCGGGCGTGTCTTTGTGCGCCGCGGAAATCAGCCCTGCACGTCGATGCTCGGACGCCGCGCGCCCTCGCCCGGCCGCAGAGAACCGTCCGGGGCGTAGGCGGGACGCTCCTGCCGGTCCTCGCGCGCCTCCTCCTGGGCGTTGTCCTTCAGGTTCCGGACCGCCTCCGCGATCTCGACGCGATCCAGCTCCTCCTGCTCGCGCGTCGAAGCGGGATCGCGCGGGCGGCGGGCCTCCTTGCGGGCCACGTCGCGCGCCGCAACCTGCTCGGCCTGGTGCAGGCCAGCGACCGACTGGGCCGCGGATGTGCCGAATGCGCTCACGAACGGAATATCGACGAGAGGACCGTCCGCGCTTCACCCACCACGGGCGATGGGGTTATCGGCTGGAACCTCACCACTACATATAGATGGATGTAGGATGGTGCGCACGAACTGCGCCGGTCAGATGCCGAGCGTGTTCACCCCGCAGTCCACGTAGATGTTCTCGCCCGTGACGCCCGACGAGAGATCGCCGGCCAGGTAGACGGCGGTACGGCCCACGTCGGCCCCTTCCACGTTGCGCCGAAGCGGAGCACGCTCCAGGTTCATCCGCTCGATATCGTCCACGCCCCCCACCGCCGATGAGGCGAGCGTCCGAAGGTAGCCCCCCGAAATGGTGTTCACGCGAATGCCCTTCTCGCCAAGTTCCGCGGCGAGGTATCGGGCCGTGCACTCCAGGGCGGCCTTTGCCACGCCCATCACGTTGTACCCGGGCACGACCTTCTCAGCCCCGTAATACGACATCGCCATCACCGAGCCGCCGCCCGATCGCTCCATGAGCGGCGCGGCCGCGCGGGACATGGCGAGCAGCGTGTAGGCCGAGACGTCGATGGCGCTGAGGTACGCCGCGCGCGGGGTCTGCACGAACTTGCCGCGCGCGAGCCACTCGCGGTCCGCGAAGGCGATCGAGTGCACCAGCACATGCAGGCGGTCGAACGACTCGGCGTAGCGGGCGAAGGCGGCGTCGATCTGCTCGTCGCTCGACGCGTCCATCGGCGCAAGCCACGGATCGGCAACGCCGAGCGCCTCGACGGCGCGACGGGTACGGCGCTCGTTCTTCTCGCCGGGCAGGTGCGTGAACGCGCACCGGCAGCCGTGCTCGAGGAGGGCGGCAGCGATGTGCCAGGCGTAGGAGCGCTCGTTGGCGATGCCGACGATGAGAGCGTGACGACCTTCCAGCAGTTTCATGCGAGGCTCCGGTGTGGAGGGTGATGAGCGGAAGAATAGGAGACAGGGCTTCGAAAGGCCCCGCCGCAAGTCCGCTGCACGATGGTTGAAGGTCAATGCGGGTCGATCGAGCGAAGAAGCGGGCCGGGCAGGAGCAGGCTCAGCACACCCGCGACCGCGAGGGCCCCCGCCGTGACGAAGAACGCAGCCCCCAGCCCGAGGGCGTGGTGCAGCCGTTCGGCGGCCAGAGAGCCGACCCCAGCGAACGCCCATGCGCCGCCCATCATCAGGCTCGAGGCGAGGCTCGTGCGGTGCGGGAGAAGACGCTGCGCGAGCGCGATCGTGACGGGAACGAGACCGCCGAAGCCCGCACCAGCGACCACAGTGAGCGCGAAACCCGCCGGGATGGGCGAGTTCGGGATGAGAGCGGCCGCGGCGGCCCCGAGCATCGGCACGGCGACCAGCGCAGCTTTCTCGTGGTGGGCGCGGAGAAACCAGCCCGCCGCCAGTCCCGCGCAGCCCATCCCCACCTGCATCGCCGCCTGCATCGCGCCGTTGATCGCGCTGGCGCGCTGGGCAAGGTCGAGCGCGAGCGGGTCGGCGGAGGCGTGCGAGCGCACACGCTCCTCGACCCACGCCAGCAGCAGGTACACCAGCGCCATGTTCACGCTGAAACGCACGAAGTTGCCCGCGTAGAGAAGCCAGACCGCCGCCCAGCGCCGGCGGCGGTCCACCCGGCTGAGGCCGCGGTGCTTCTCGTGCGCATCGTGGCGACGGTGCGCAACGGCGTGGATCGCCCACGCGAGCGCAGCAGCGACCGCGACGCCAGGGATCGCAAGCCACGCCAGCGACTCAACCCCGAACCTCGCCGCCTGCTGCGGCGGGAGCACGTTCCCGAGGATGCCCCCCCCATGCCCGCAAGGAAAAAAACCGAAACTGCGAGCGAGCGGCGCCGGCCCGCGAGTTGGCCGACGGCGGCAACCGCGGGCGGGTGGAACGCGCCGACTCCCGCAGCGCCCGCGCTGTAGAGCGCGAGCAAGACGGCGAACGACGGTGCGAACGGCATGACGCAGATGGCGACCGCGGCGACGAGCAGGCCGAGCGTGCCGATCGATCGCGTGTTCAGACGATCGCTCACGAACGCCGCCGCCGGTTGAACAAGCCCGCTGGTGACCGAACCGACCGCCAGCAGCAGCGCGACCTGCGCGGGCGTGGCGTCGAGGCGCGCGCGGAAGAGCGGGAGCAGGCCGATGGGGAGAAACGAGTAGAAGTCCACGGCGGTGTGCGCGCCGATGGCGACGCCCGCGCGGAGGCGCGCCGCACCCATGACGCCGATCGAAACGCTTCCAGGCAGCGCGGTTTCGCGAAAGGGTCGGTCCACGAAGGGGAGTTGTAGGAGCGGCGAAACCGCCAAGACGCCGCACTGTTCGGGTAACCCGAACCGCGGCATCGCGTGCGAGTGGCAAAAGTTCTGGCCAGACGCATTTTTCATGACCCGGCAAGACGCGATTCGTCGCACTGGGAACGGGTGAAGCGGCCCGGACGCTCCCGCAAGGCCCGTCGCGCAGAGATTGCACGCCCCAGGCCGGCTCCGGCTCTTTCATCCCTGAAACCCTCATCCTGCGAAACGCGAACCTTGATCTGGAGAGTCTGGAGAATTCGGGGGATCGCACTTCGCGTGATGACGGGCTTGAGATATCATGGGACAACCACGGGGGCGCCAGAAGGACGGGGCCTCCGCACCTGGTTCGTGCATCTCACAGGCAAGAGGGAGACTCAACAATGAAGACGATTCGGATCGCGATGCTTGCTGCGCTCGCAGGCGGTGTGACGGGCGCGGCGTCGGGACAGAACATCCTGATCACCGAGCACAACACCCAGACCGTATACAAGATGAACGTCTACACCAACGTGATCACCCCCCTGATCACCTACGGTGACCCGAACATCCGGCTCGCCGGCATCGAGCGCGGACCCGGGGGCGCGTTCTACGTCGCCAACGGCCCCCTGCCCGTGCAGGACCCGAGCACCGCCACGATCTTCAAGATCAAGGGCCTCCTCGGCGGCGCGCCCGTCAGCAGCGTCTTCGCCCAGAACGACCCGCTCCAGAACCCCATCGGACTCCGCTACCACGCCCCCACCAACAACCTGCTCGTCGTCAACAACCCGCCCGAGAACTCCATGCAGCAGCCCGCGTTCGACGGCATCCTCGGGTACGACCTGAGCAACGGCAACATGACCCAGGTCTTCCAGCAGGCACCCGCCGGCGACCCGCCCCCCGTCTACCGCCAGGGCGCACGCATGATCGTCGATCCCTCCGGCGCGGGAGACTACATCGCCACCTCCCTCAACGGCGGCGTCTACGACGGCGGCTCCGGAGACCTCAACAAGGGCAGCACCCTCTGGCGCGTGAACGTCGACGGCAGCCTGAACGGCACCATGTCGCTGCTCGTGGACCTCAGCAACACCTCCATCGGCACCCCGCTCACCTTCGTCCGCGGCGTCGCCGCGGGCCCCGCCGGCGAACTCTACATCACCGACCTCAGCACAGACACCCTCTACCGCATCGACCTCGACGGCGGCGGCAACTTCTCCAGCATCGCCTCCGTCGTCAGCATCACCCAGGGCAGCGGCATGCTCGACGTCGTCTACCACCCCATCACCAACAAGCTCTACTTCTCCACCTCCAACAGCGACGAACTCTACAGCGTCAACCTCGACGGCTCCGGCCTCTCCCTCATCGCCTC
>JAANMX010001399.1_pt1 | contig 27590 bp, 18 predicted proteins | sample 7279681 | NCBI WGS metagenome assembly JAANMX01 (sample SAMN14094542, study PRJNA606508) | bioreactor metagenome | isolation source: A lab-scale SPAN reactor treating ammonium-rich wastewater day 351 | place: Ireland: Galway | collected 2018-01-01 | reverse complement strand
GCTTCATTTGCCTGAGCATGTTATGAGCTACTTCCTTCATCCTTGTGTCGCCTATGCTACTCAATGATGTGTGAGTATCTTATTTGCCGATGTAATATCGCACTTCTCGCTGAAGTGACTTGGGCATCCATGCTCCAAGTCACTTAGCTCGGCGTTCGGCCCCAGGAGACTCTCCCTCAACAGAAGAGAATCGCCATGTTCACTGCACATCGCTGGCTCCTCCTCGCGCTGTCTGCGGGCACGATACTGCTCGGCGACTCACCGCAACTCCGGGCGCAGGATCTTCGCGAGGTGGCCACTCTCAGCGACGACAGTAAGCCTCTCAGGACGACCCGATTCGCGTTTTTTACGCCCGACGGCAAGTCACTCGTTATGGGTGATGACTTTGGCGCGGTCAGCCTGTGGGATCGGGAAACCAAGAAAAGTAAGGGGCGGTGGGTCAACCCAACCCTCGACGACCGCTTCCATCACGTTATGAATGCCGCGATCAGCCCGGACGGCAAGTGGCTGGTCACGACGGTAAATCCTCTGGCAGGAAAAGATGCTTCGGGTGCGATCCTATTCGAACTCGCCACCGACAAGAGGCTCCACCGATTCGGACCCGGTGAAAAGGGCGGCGACGTGTGGATCGCCGCGTTCAGCCCGGATGGTAAGACCTTGGTGACAGGCAATGAAAGCGGCTATCTCATCCTCTGGGACGTTGTCTGTCGGCTGTAACGCTTTGATTATCGGAACAGCGGAAATACGAGTTGGCTGATGAGCACGGTTGCGCCTGCCGTGAGAGCAATCAGCAGCCCGGTCTTCCACCACTCGGAGCCGGTCGCTTTCGGCACTCCGGCTGTTTCCGGCTCGCGGGGGAGGGGAAGGACAGGCCGCCGCGCGATCATCGTGGACCGATCCCGGAGGAGGCGCTCAGTGGTCAGCGCCGTGGGCGGCGCGGCGGACGGCGCGACCGTGGGCGGGGCGGCCACCCTGGGCGGAGGAGCGGAGGGCGTGAGGGGCAACCTCCAGGTCGGCACCGAACCCCCGGGCAAGGTGGCCGGCGCCTGGCGCTGCGTGGCCGACGCGCTGACGCCTGCCCGCCCGTTCCCCTCAGGCACGATCCCTTCGCTCGACCGGGCGGGGGCGTGGCCCGGCGCGGGTCGGTCCTGCGGGTTCCCGGTGGAGGTCGCGGAGGGCAGGGCCGGGATAGGCCGATCCCCGAGTAGGTCGTCCAGGAACTCGCGGCAGGTCGGGGTGCGCCGGTCCGGATCTGGTTCCATCGCGCGCAGGAGGGCTTGCTCGGTCCGTCCCGACAGGTCCGGCGCCAGGTCGCGGGTCGGCGTCAGCTCGTTGTTCAGCTTGCGCATCATGATCCGGACCGGATCTCCGTGGCCGAACGGCAACTCGCCGGTCACCATCTGATACAGCGTGGCGGCGAGGGAGTAGACGTCGCACCGGGCGTCGGCGTTCTTGGCGTTGCGGAACTGTTCCGGGGCCATGAAGTTCGGCGTCCCCAGTCCGGACCCGGTCCGGGTCAGCTCGCCGACGGCGTCGAGTTCCTTCCCGAGCCCCAGGTCGGTCAGCTTCGCCTGCCCGTCGGCCGTCACCAGGATGTTGTCCGGCTTGACGTCGCGGTGCAGCAGGCCGAGTTCGTGCGCGTGCTGCAGCCCCTCGCCAACCTGGACGATGATCCGCAGCGCCTTCTCCTCGGTCAGCCGCCCCTGCCGGTCGAGCTGCTCGCCGAGCGACACGCCATCGACGAACTCCATCACCAGGTACGGCTCCTGCCCCTGCCCGCTGTACTCCAGGACGCGAACGATGCTGGGGTGGTGGACCCGGCTGGCGATGCGGAACTCCTGCTCGAATCGCTTGAGCAGGAGCGGCTTGCGGGCGACGTGGGACGGCATGACCTTGACGGCCACGATTTCCTTGGTGACCCAGTGGGCCGCCTTGAAGACCGCGCCCATGCTCCCCTCGCCCAGTTTTTCCAGCAGGTCGTAGTTGCCGAGGGTGCCGAGGGAAGCCGCAGAGTTCTCCAGCGCCATGGGCTCGGTTCTCCAGAACGGGTCGGCCGGAGGGCCGCGGAAGACGCCTCCGGCGACACACGAGCGGCACGCGCCGGCGAGCAACCGGGGGTGGGGTTCCTGGACTTCTAACGGAAAGGTAGCACACGAAACCGGGTCGCGCCGGATCGTCGGGATGTGCGGAGCCCTGACGCAGGTTCAAGGAGAGTGGTGCGGAAAGACCCTGCCAAAGCTCACGGGCAGCGTTCCGTGGGGGAAGTCTCCGGCGCTTCCCCCACGGAACGTCGCCTGTGGGCTTTACAGCAGGCCGAGGTCGAACGTCTGGGACAGCGAGCGCCATGCCCACCACCCGAGACTGTGGTACTCGACATGGATCTTCACCTGCGCCATCGTGCCCGGGGCGATCGAGCTGTCCGGGTTGATGAAGTGGACCCCGACCAGGTACACCTGGGCCTGCGGTTCCAGCGCGTTCGGCTGCGACGTCGGCTTGACCGCCAGCGGGCCGCCGCCGCGCGTCGAGAGCTGCAGCGGGACCGTCCGGTCGGCCGACTGCGGGAGGTGGACCACCTTGCCCTGCCACGTCTTCCCCGCCAGTCCGCTCACCCGGATCGTCACCTCCAGCGGCTCCCCGGTCTGGCGCTTCTGGCGCAGGTCGGCGCGGACCAGGTCGTAATCGGCTGGCGAGACCGGCACAAGCACCCGGAGTTGCCGTGGGTCGCCGATGCTGCAGAACGGGACTTCCAGATCCTTCACCTCCCACGTCTTGTACAGCTCGTCGATCTTCGGCAGCCCCATCACGTAGCCGTCGGTCGGCGCCACCAGCGTGAGCCGCTTCGTTGTCTCCACCAGGGTGGCAAGCCGCTGCTCGATCACGCGCCGCTCCGCGACCGCGTCGGCATGGCGCTTCGTCAGGGTGTCGCGCTCGCTGCTGTTGGTCGTTCGGGCCAGCTCGGCCTCGAACGCCCGGGCCAGGTCGGCCTGGTGCTGCAACTGGGCGCGCAGCTTCAGCTCGTCCTCGGCCAGCTTCTGGCTGGTGAATTCGGCCAGGATCGCCCCCTTCTTGACGTATTGCCCCTCCTTGACCGCCACCCGCTCCAGCCGGCCGGGGACGACGACGGGCACCTTCTCCATCGCCTGCGGTTGCACCTGCACCAGCCCGGACTGCCGCACCCGGCTGACCGGCAGCGGCAGGAAGAAGAACGCCAGGATCAGGCCGGCCAGCACGCACGAGCTGAGCGTCACGCGCACCGGTTTCATGTCGGGAAGCCTCCCACGCTTGTAAAGGTTCTGGCCCAGCCGGAACAGCGGCCAGCCGATCATCGACCCGACCGCCAGCAGGGCCAGCAGGTTGCTGATAATCTCGAGCTTGTACGGCTTGAGGAACGTTGCCATGAACTTGAGGATGACGAACGTGATCACCCAGCGGTAGATGTAGCTCGTGATCGCATACGTCACGAAGAGGATGCGCCGCCACCGCTCCATGTACGGCTCCGGCTGTACCTCGATCCCCAGGCAGTGGTCCATCACAATCCGCTGCAGATAGCGGTTCGACCGATCACGCAGGTTCGGGATCTCCAGCCAGTCGGCCAGGATGTAGTACCCATCGTAGCGCATCAGCGGGTTGCCGTTGAACACCACCGTGCTGACGCTGCACACGACCATCAGGCACAGCGACATGTGGTTGACGAACGGCGACGCGGGCGTGTTCCACCAGATGAACGTCGCGACGGCGGCAATCATCAGCTCGACATAGATGCCGGCGAAGCTGATGATGATGCGCTTCCACTTGCTCGGCAGCGTCCACGCATCGGACACGTTGCAGTACATGCACGGCGACAGGCACAGGAACAGCAGCCCCATCTCGTGGACTTCGCCGCCGAACGCCTTGCAACTTAACCCGTGGCCGAACTCGTGGATGACCTTGACGATGCCGAGGGCCGCCCACAGGTAGATGACCGTCTTGAAACTGAAGAACTCGTGGTACGACGGCAGCCGGTCGAGGAACGACTGGAAGTGAGTCAGAACGAGGAAGACCGCTCCGAGCATCACGCCGACGCTGAAGAGGAGGAACCAGGTCGTGAAGATCCAGCGCAGGTACGGCAACATCCGGGTCAAGAGCCGATCCGGATCGAAGATCGGCAGCTTGATGTAGAGGATGTTGGTGAACGCCTGCAGGATCTCGCGCCGGCGCCGCTTCTTGCGGCGGTCGAACAGCTGCTGGCCGGCCTGCGGCGACTCGTTCTGGGCGAGGCCGGCGGTCAGGAGTTGCTGGCCGAAGTGTTCGAGATCCTCGAGCGTCAGCCGGTCCGGGCGAAAGCGCTTCTCGAACGCCTTCTGGGCATCGTCCAGCGTGTGGCCGCCGTCCATCTGGCGGATCAGGAAGTGTTCCTGCTCCTTGAATCGATAATAGCGGAGGCTGACCGGATCCTTGACGACGTAGTATGTCCGCCCTTCGTACTTCTGCGGCGTGACCTGCAGGTCCGGCCGGACACGCAGGCGGACCTTCTTGCGTCGTTCGAGGTCGCTGGCGGGGGTTTCTTTCATGGGATGTCGTGTTCCGGAGTCGCCATCCGAGCCCGCAGCGTCAGCGCGGGTTAAAGACAAGCACCCGCGCTGACGCTGCGGGCTCGGATGGCACTGGTTGCGCCGGGCGCCGTCAAGCACCCGCGCTGACGCTGCGGGCTCGGATGGTCGCTCACCCATTACGGTTGTTCGACGACCAGCGTGACGCGGCGGCCCGGCATCAGTCGGCCGCTCGGGTACTCGGGCGTCTCGGGATTGTCCAGGTTCACCGTCAGCCGTAGCTTGCTCGCGTCGAGGGTCCGGTCAACGTGCGTCACGGTCAGCGGCTGACGCTGCTCGTTCACCCGGATGCGGTGATTCTTGACCTCCTCCCGAGTCGGGACCGGCCACAGGTGGACGTATCCGTCCTTCGTGCCGGAGACGGCGAACGTCCCGTCCGGGGCGAACGCGGCGCACGTCACCGGCGAGCGCTCGGTGGTGACGAACTGGCGCACCTCGTACCCGCGCGCGGTCGGCGTCGGGGTCCGCCACAGCTGCATCCGGCCCTCGGTCCCGCCGGCCGTCAGCAGCAGGGTGCCGTCGGGCGAGAACTGGGCGAGCGTCTCGAACGGAGTGGCCGCCGGGTTCTGCAGGACGGCCATCGTCCGGTGCTTGTCGGTCGAGAGCAGCTGCAGTGTCCGCCCCTGATCGAAGATCATGAGCTTGCCGTCGGCGCTGACGCCGGGGTGCTGGACGCTCCCGCCGCGCCCAAGGATCGGCCTTCCGTCGAGCCGGGCGCCTTCCTTGTGCAGGTTCCAGACGCGCAGCGTGTTGTCGCGGCCCGCCGAGATCAGCTTGCCCTGCGGCGTGAAGGTCAGAGCCGTCACGATGCCCTGGTGCGGATTATCGACACCGTGTTCATGGTCGAACGGGTACAGCAGCTTGGCGCTGGCCGTCTCCCACATCAGCATGCGGTTGTCCTGGCCACTGCTGGCGAAGTACTTGCCATCGGGGCTGAAGGCCAGAGCCGTGACGGCATCGGTGTGCGCATCCTTGATCTCACGCAGCGTGTCCCTGGGGTTGTCCAGATCGCCCAGGAAGATACGGCCATCGGCGGTGCCGGCCACGAACAGGCTGCGCCCCGAAGCAGGCGGACTGCAGGCGACGACACGTACCGGGGAGTCCACGTAGACCGCCTCCGGCGCGCCCTCCTGGTTGCGCCGCCACACGCACACGGTCCGGTCCTCACTGGCCGAGATGAAGCGCGGATTGGTCGGCTGCTTCCTGTCGAAGCTGATGGCGACACTGTTGATCTCTCCGCGGTGGGCCTTGATCAACGGCAGCGGGGCCGTCTCGTGGGTCGGCTCGACGATGACGCGCATCCCCTGTTTGACCAGGTCGGCGTACTGCGACTCGACCGACCCCTCGACGCGCAACCGGCTGATGCTGTACAGGTGCATCACGGGCTCAAAGTTCTTCACCCCCTCGCCCATGTGCTTGTAGATCATTTTGATGATGCTCTTGCCGGGGAACATGTTGCGGATCTCGTGCTGCCGCAGCTCGGCCACGGCCTGGTCCGCCTCGATCCGGGTCAGGTTCACCGCCTCCCGCTTGGCGACCTCCTCCTGAACGTACTTGTCGCGCGTCAGTACGGCCGCGGCGTACTCCTCCTCGGAGATGACGTTCCCGATGCGGGCCTGCCGGAGGATCTTCGCTCGCTCCAGGCGTGCCTCCGCTTCCTTCGCCGTGGCAACGGCGGCGGTGTGGTCGGCGATGGCGGCAACGATCTTGGCCTGTTTGAACAGCCGGTCGTTCATCGCCTTGGTCGGATCGACCAGGGCCACCATGCGGCCGCTCTCGATGATGTCGCCGTCCTTCCATCGCCGGTAGGTGAGGGTCGTCGGTTTGCCACCGACCAGAATCTGGGCGGTCGGCAGGTTCTTCTGCCCGAGGATCTCCTCGGACTCCACCAGCTCGCCGATAAACAGGATGATACCGTCCTTCGCGGCGGCGATGTCCTGCTTGTCGATGGAGTTGATCAGGCAGTCAGGAATCACGACCTGCCGGCGGCTGACGGGCTCGTCGTCGAGCGGCTGCAGCACCGGGACCGGGAGCCTGTACAGCGCGTCCCCGAGTTTCGCGACCGCGGCGTCCCGCTGGCTCGCGTGGGCGGCCGAGGTGGTCGGTTCCGGGGCGAACGGACCCAGCTCGCAGTACCACGCGACGATACCACCGATGCCCAGCGCCAGGATCAAGGTCAGCAAGAAACGGCCCATGCCAGGCCCTCCAAAAAGCGGTCAGCGGTGGTGCGAGAACCTCTCCCCTCCAGCCCCCCTCCCCTGCGAGGGCAGGGGGAGGGGACCGGCCGAGAGGTTGAGACACCACCTCTGAGCGCTCACCGCTCTCAGAAGAAGAACACGATGTTTTCGTAGATGAACTCCCACACGCCGTAGAAGAGCGAGTAGCCCATGGCGCGGTTGCCGCACCGGATGCGGGAATGCACCTCGGTCCCGGTCAGCAGCAATTCCGGCGGGAGCCGGTAGTCCGGCGGGATGTCGTCGTTGCCGTTGGCGTCCTTCTCCGGGTGGATGCGCACCCAGGCGTAGACGACCGGCTCGGACTCGTTGTTCTCGTTCTTGTTCGGCGCCGCCTCGGAGCCGATCCGATCGCGCCGGAGTTTGCCGCGGAAGGTCTGCGTCGGCTTGGTCGTCAGCAGCAGGTCCACGTCCAGCTCGCCGTTGACCGCCTCGCCGCGGTTGAATGCCGTCAGCACCTGACCGACGTTCTTCTGCGGGATCTTCAGCTCGATCTCCCATTCGTCCAGGCGTGTCACCTTCGGATCGACCTTGCCGATGCGCAGGATCGGCTGCGACGGCTTGACCTGCATCCCCTTGAGCTGCTCGCGGAAGTCGGCCGTCAGGACGATGCCGGTCAGCGGCGACTTCAGCCAGAAGTACCCGACGCGGGTACGGTCGGCGTTGTACAGCCGCCGCTTCTCCTCCAGGATGCGCGTCTTGGTCCGGTGGGTGATCTCCTGCTCGATCAGCTGAGTCTTGAGGCTCGCCTTGGCCTGGTCGTCGCGGGTGGACTGCAACAGCTGCCGGAGCGAGGCCATCTTGTCGGCGGTCGAATCGATCTCCGCCTTCGCCGTCTCGATCTCCTCGAGCAGCTGCGGGGAGTACATGAGAACCAGTTCCTGGTTCTTGAAGACCCGGCTGCCGACCTTGAGGAAGTCGGGGAAGTCCTTGACGACGCCCTCGGCCGGGGCGTAGACGATGTTCCGCTCCCGCGGGAGGAGCTGGCCGTTGGCCTCCATGCGCAGCGGGTACGGCACCAGGATCATCGCCAGCACCAGAGCGACGGCGAGCACGCCGACGCAGGCCCAGATGGCGCGCGCCTTGCCGCCCAGCCCCTCCTGCAGCTTCGCCAGCGGCACCCACAGGAAGCGCATCGGGATGCGCTTGTGCTCGGCCGCGTTGTACAGGGCCGAGACGGAGTGGCGGCCAACGACCTCCAGGCGCGCGATCAGCTGCTCGGGAGCAGCGTTCGGCTCGAACGACTCCATGATGAGCGCCGATCGGGCCGGCTTCTTGCTCTCGGCCTCGCGCTCGTCGCGCAGCGGCAGGACGACGAGGAGTTTGCTGTTGCTCTCCGCCAGGTAGCCGTCCAGAGCCCGCAGGACGGCCGGCGGGAGCGCCTCGTCCTTGCTGCCGGTGTAGACGAGTTTCTCGTTCCAGGCGAGGACGGCGTCGGTGAGGGCACGCATCAGCTGGACGAGGTTGGACCGCTTCTCCACGACGTCGGCACCGCTGATCGCCTCGATGGCGACACGCTTGCCGTGCCGGACAGCGACGCTGACCCGGTCGCACTCGACCAGGCGGCGCCCCTCGTTGGCGACGAGGTAGGCGACCTCGGTCGGGTTGAGGCTGTTGTGGACCTGGCGGGCGAACGACTCCAGCGACGTCCACACCTGCTGCTGCCCGACCATCTGGCGCAGCTGGTGGTTGCGCGTGTATCCGGACGCCAGGCCAGCCATGCGGACGAGGAACTGCAGGAAGCCGCGCTGGGCGTCGGCCCCGCGGTGCGGATCCTGCCAGACCTCGACGAGCCCCTCGACCTGCTTGTCCACGAGGATCGGGGCGATGAGGATGACGAAGTCGGTCGGGTTGCCGGGGCCGGTCTGCCCCTCGTCGCCGTCGCCGATCCCGCTGTGCGGCGGGATCAGCCCGGGCTGGCCCTTCTTGAACGCCTCCTCGAGGAGCTTGTTGTGAATCTCGCGGCTCTTCTCGTCGCGGTTGAGGCCGACGTGCTGCATGTTCACCTGATACTGCAGCTGCAGGTTGCCCTGCTGGGTCCGCAGCCAGATGGCCCCGGCCGGGGCGGCGATGGCAGTCAGCACCCGCTGAAGGAACTCCCCGTAATACTGAGCAGGGGGAAGATCCATTTCCGACAGGTGCGAGATTTCCTCGGCGAGGCGGTTGATCTGGCGCCGGGCCTGCTCGATCAGGTTCACTTCATTGGGGTCGTGGCCGGTACTCACGGGCAACCTCGCGGGGCAAGGAGAGGAGAGGGGGGAGCGATCAAAGCCGAGACCAGCTTGTCATGGTAACTCGGGGAAGGCGCACTCACAAGGGACCAAATCGGAGAACCCCTGGGGTTTTTCTCATTCGCGCTCTGGTGGTTGCTGTCCGGGCCGCATACGCAGCGCAGCGGCGCGCGCAGCCCAGACCGCAACCAGCGGCCGGCCCTGCTGGTTGTACGGGTGCCCGGGCGATCAGCAGGCCAGACGATCCGCCTCCCAGGACAGTATACCCTGCATCAGGTCACAAGGATCCGCCGGGCCTTCGGGCAACGGCCAGGTAAACCGAGCGACGGCGGCAAGTTGGCAGGCGGCGCCGTATTCGCGGGCCAGGCACCAGAGGTGGACGAAGCGGCCTATGACGCGCGCCCGGCCGCACAGCTCGATGATTTCCCCCCGGGCGATCTCCTCCGCGGAGGCCGCCGTGCCGAGGCGCTCCGCCTGCTCCACCAGCCATTCGACCAGCACCCGCGCCTCCGGATCCCCCAGGCCGCGCGTCAGGGCGTCGTTGTCGAGAATCGGGCTGAGTAACGGTTTCGAGAGCGGCTTGCCCTTCATGCTCACCTCGTCCCCCCGAGGCGCCGGAACGTGGCAGGTTCCCCGGCGCGGCCGGGCGGCGAGTCCCGGGACCGGGCGCCAGGTTCCCGCACAGCCCCCTGGTCCAGCGGGATCACCTGTCATCAGCGCTCATGGATGTAATGAAACGGGAAGGCGGGACTATAGCCGCGGGGGAGCGCCGCTGCAACAGCAAAAATCGGGCTCTCTGTGGCGTGGCCCGGGAACCCGTCCGGAAGTTTCTTGACCCTTGCGCGCCACCGCATTACGATACCTTTCGTCCCCGAGAGTTCTGTTGCTCCGGGGATACTGCCACCCCCCAACGGACAAACCGACCGCGTGGACCTTCGCCCAGGGGGCAGGCCCACCACCCCGATTCGCCAGCCGCGGCGCGGCCGGCGACTCACCGCAGCCCACTACCTCACACGGACCGTTTCTTGTTCGAGGAGACATCCATGCAAGGGGACCGGGTTCCCGCCAGACGTTTTCTGACCGGCACGGCGGCCGTCGCCCTCCTGGGCGGCCTGCTGCTGGCCGGTCGGGTCCACGCCCAGCCTCAGCTCGGCAGCCTGCAGGCCACCCCCCGCCTCACCATCGTCACCCCCGCCGGGGCAAAGGCCGGCTCCACCGTCGATCTCGCCTTCACCGGGACCGACCTCGACGAGCCGAAGGCTCTGCTGTTCAGCCACCCCGGGATCAAGGCCGTCGCCGTCGCGCCGACCGTCGTCAAGGTCGATCCGAAGACGCTGCCCAAGGGCAAGGGGATGAAAAAGGGTGGCACGCCTCAGGTCGCGAAGTTCACCGTCACCGTCGCCCCCAACGTCCCGCCCGGGCACCACGACGTGCGCTTCGTCGGCAAGCACGGCGTCAGCAACCCACGCGCGTTCATCGTTGGGGAGCTGGCCGAGGTACTCGAAAAGGAAGCGAACAACGACGTGGACCAGGCCCAGCGCGTCGAGGTCGAGACCACCGTTACCGGCGCCGTCAACGCGCCGACCGACGTCGATTACTTCGTCTTCAGCGCGAAGAAGGGGCAGCGCGTGGTCGTCCACTGTGCCGGGGCCACCATCGACAGCCGCCTCTCGCCGGAGCTGAAGCTGTTCGACGCCAGCGGCCGGCAGCTCGCCTACCACCGCCCGCCGCCCGGGAACGACGCCCTCGTGGATCTCACCGCTTCCGCGGACGGCGACTACTTCGCCCGCCTTTGCCAGTTCACCTACACACTCGGCGGCCCCGAGTACTTCTACCGCCTGACGGTCACCCGCGGCCCGTGGATCGACGCCATCTTCCCGCCGGTAGTCGAGCCGGGTAAGACCGCCCAGGTAACCCTCTTCGGCCGCAACCTGCCCGGCGGCAAGCTCGACCCGGCCGCTGTCCTCGACGGGCGCGTGCTGGAGCAGCTGACGGTCTCCGTCACCGCCCCGAACGACCCGGTCGCCCTCCAGCGGCTCGGCTTCAGCGGCCGCGTCTCCCCGGTTACCGGCACCCTGGACGGATTCGAGTACCGGCTCAAGACGCCTGCCGGGTCGTCGAACGCCGTCCCGGTGTTCTTCGCGAAGGCGCCGGTCGTGCTCGAAAGCGCTGCCAACGAAACCCAGGAGAAGGCGCAGGAGGTGCCCCTCCCGTGCGACCTTGCCGGGCGGATCGAGAAGCGGCGCGACCGCGACTGGTTCAGCTTCACCGCGAAGAAAGATGCGGTGTACGTCATCGACGTGCAGAGCCAGCGCCTCGGCGCGCCGACCGATATGTCCCTGATCCTCTACAACGCGACCGGCAAGCAGGTCGTCGAGATGACCCAGCAGGACGACGAGCCGCCAGCGTCGAACCTGAGCCCGACGCGCTTTTACAACCTCAGCCGCGACCCGGCGCCGTACCGCTTCGTCGCCCCGGCCGACGGCAAGTATTACCTGCTCGTCTACAGCCACCTGGGCGACACGCTGGCCGGCCCGGACCACGTTTACCGGGTGTCGATCACGCCCGAGCAGCCGGACTTCCGGCTGATCGTCATGCCGCCCGACACCTACCGGCCCGACACCTGTATCCTCGCCCAGGGCGGGCACCGTAACTATGTCGTTTTCGCCCAGCGCCTGGACGGGTTCAAGGGCGACATTAACCTCACTGTCGAGGGGCTGCCGCCCAGCGTTACATGCCGGCCGCAAACGATCGGCGCGGGGATGAAGCAGGCGAACCTGGTGCTGAGCGCCGCGCCGACCGCGGCCGCCTTCCTCGGCGAGGTCAAGGTCAAGGGCACCGCCGTCATCGGAGGCAAGTCGGTGGTGCGCGAGGCGCGGCCGGCGACCATCACCTGGCCGACCCAGGCGCAGCAGAACATCCCGACGATCACCCGCCTCGATCGCGCGCTGATGCTCGCGGTCAACGGCAAGGCGCCGTTCAACCTGACGCTCAGCCCGGAGACGGCAACCGTCTCGTCCGGCGAAAAGGTGACGGTGAAGCTGAAGGCGGCCCGCCTGCTGGCGGACCTCAAGGGGCCGATTCAGATCCAACCGCTGCCGCAGGAGTTGCCACAGGGGATGCAGTTCCCGGCCCAGAACCTGACGGCGCCGAAGGACGAGGCAACGATCGCCCTGACCGTCCCGACGAACCTGCTGCCGGGCACGTACACCATCGTCCTGCACGCCTCCGGGGCTGTCCCCCCGGGCGGCAAGGGGAAGCCGGTGAACGTGGTCCTGCCCTCGACGCCGCTCGTCCTCACCGTCCTGCCGAAGCAGGTCGCGACGCTGAGCCTCGCCAACGCCAACCCGGCGGTCAAGGTCGGCAACCAGGTCGAGGTGGTCGTGCGCGTGAACCGGCAATACGAGTACGCCGGTCCGTTCAAGGTGGAACTGGTACTCCCGAAGAGTGTGCAGGGACTGTCGGCCGACGCGGTCACGATCCCGGCCGGCCAGAACGAGGCGAAGCTGCTCATCCGCGTGCCGCCCGGCGCCCAGCCTGGCAACCGCCAGAACCTGATCGTCCGGGCCATCGCCACGATCCAGAACAACGTCGCCCTGAACCACGAAACGAAACTGAGTGTGAACGTCACGAAGTAGTCGATGGTGTCCGTCCGAGCCCGAAGCGTCAGCGCGGCAAACCAAACACCTGCGCTTATGCTTCGGGCTCGGATGGAGGACCGATTATCGAAGGAGCATTCCCCGATGCGTCGCATCTTCGCGCTGTGCCTGGTGGCGGTGCTGCCCACCCCGGTCCTTGCCCAGGAGAAGAAAAAGGAACCCGGCCCGATCAAGATCGTCGAGCTGGACCGCAAGGATTCCGTCAAGTACGAGAAGGAAATCGAGCCGATCTTCTACAAGCGCTGCATCTCGTGCCACAGCGGCAACAACAAGGAAGGTCAGTTCGACATCAGCAGCTACGAGAACCTGATCAAGGGTGGCAAGAGCGGCTCACCCGTCCTGCCCGGCAAGTCCGACCAGAGCCGGCTGTACCGGGTGTGCGCCCGCATCGGCAAGCCGTACATGCCGCCCAGGGAGGAGGTGCCGCTGACGCCGCAGGAGGTGGCCCTCATCAAGCTGTGGATCGACCAGGGGGCCAAGGCGCCGACCGGCCCGAGTATCCGCAAGACGATCGTGATCGGCGTGCCGCCGGCCAATGTCACCCCGGTCCGGGCGGTTGCCGTCAGCCCGGACAAGTCGGTGGTTGCGGCCGGGCGCGGGAACCAGATCCACATCTATGACGCGGGCTCGGGCACCTACGTCCGCTCGCTCCTCGACCCCGGCCTGAAGACGTCGGCCAGCAAGCCGGTGAAGGCCGCTCACCTGTCGCTCGTCGAGTCGATGGCGTTCTCGCCGGACGGCAAGTTCCTCGCGAGCGGCAGCTTCCAGACCGTCTCCCTGTGGGATGTTCGGACAGGACAGTTGCGGCACCGGCTGACCGGGTTTGCCCACAACGTCGTCGCGCTGGCTTTCTCCCCGGACGGCAAGCTGCTCGCGACCGGCGGCGGCGCCCCGACCGAGGACGGGGAGGTCAAGATTTACGAGGTCGGCAGCTGGAAGGAGGTCGCCAGCATCAAGGGCGGCCACAGCGACACCGTCTACGGCGTCTGCTTCAGCCCCAGGGGGGACAAGATCGCCAGCTGCGGGGCCGACAAGTTCATCAAGGTGTTCGAGGTGCCGTCCGGCAAGTTCCTCAAGTCGTTCGAGGGCCACACGCATCAGGTACTCGACGTCGGCTGGTTCAGCGGCGGCAACCTGCTCGCCAGCGCCGGTGCCGACAACACCGTCAAGGTGTGGGACTACGAGAAGGGCGAACAGGTGCGAACGATCAACGCCCACACCAAGCAGGTGACGCGGTTGCTGTTCGTCGGTAAATCGACGAACTTCGTGACATGCAGCGGCGACCAGACGGTGAAGTTCTGGAACGTCCAGAACGGTGGGAACGTGCGGAACTTCGGCGGCAACAAGGACTTCATCTACGCCATCGGCGTCACCCCGGACGGGGCCATCGTCGCGGCCGGCGGCGAGGAGGGTGTTGTCCGGATCTACAACGGCACCAACGGCCAGCTGGTGCGCGCGCTGCAGCCACCCGACGCGAAGCAGTAGGCAGAAAGCAGCAGGAGGCAGAAAGCAGCAGGCAGCCACGGCCCGTCGGCCCCTGGCTGCCTGCTGCTTTCTGCCTGCTGCTGACTCTGCGGAACTGGGCCAGGCCGACCTGCCGATCTGCTCCGTCTGCGCGTCAGGGTCGCGAAACGCACACTGGGGAGGTGGGGCCGGTGCCCCGGGCGCGCTCAAGAGTTGTCGTAGAGCAACACCTCGACCTCCTCGCCGGCCGCCTGTCCTTCCGAGTCCGCGGGCACCAGGACGAAGCCGTCGGCCCGCGTCGTCGAGCTGAGGATCGAGGCACCGCTGACCGCGAGCGGCTCGACTTCACCGGCGCGGATCTGTACCCGCACGTAATCCACGCGCCCGACCACCGAGACGAGCTTGCGCGCCAGGGGCAGGCGGCGGCGGCGGTACGGGAGATTCTGGTCGCGGCCCCCCAGTCCGCGGACCGCGCGCGCCGCAAACAGATCGTAGGCGCACAGGCACGACACCGGGTTGCCCGGCAGCAAAAAGACTGGCCGGCCGCCCAGGAACCCGACCCCGGTGGGGCTCGCCGGCCGCAGCGCGACGCCGTGGACGGTCAGTTCCCCCAACTCCGCCAGGAGACGCGGGGCGTGGTCCTCCAGCCCTACTGACGACCCGCCCGAAACGAGGACGACGTCCGCGCTCGCCCCGAGCAGCGCGTCGCGGACCGCCTCCGGACGGTCGGGGACCAGGACCGGGTCGCCCGGCACCCCGCCGTCGCGGCGGACCAGGGCGGCGAGCATGACCGAGTTACTATCGACGATCCGGAACCCTTCCGGCTTCGACCCGCACGGCAGCAGTTCGTCGCCCGTCACCAGGATGGCAGCCGACGGCCGTCGGACCACCGGGACCGGACTGGCGCCAAGCGCGGCCAGCACGGCAACATCCTGGGGGCGCAGGACGCGCCCGGCGCGAAGGACCACCGTACCCGCCTGGATGTCCTCGCCCCGCCGGCCGACGTGGCGGGCCGGCGGCACCGGCTCGCGCACCCGCAGCCGCACCGCCCCCTCGCTGGGAACCTCCTCCGCCGCCTCCGCCTGCAGCACCGCGTCGGCCCCGTCCGGGAGAGGAGCGCCGGTCATGATGCGCACCGTCTCGCCGGGCCGCACCGTCCGGGTGTACGGGCGGGCCGGAAGCGACTGGCCGACGATCGTGAACTCCAGCGGGTTGTACGGGTCGCAGCCGAACGTCTCCTCGCCGCGCAGCGCGTACCCGTCCATGGCTGCCCGGTCGAAGTTCGGCACCGGCTCGGCCGCGGTCACGTCGGCCACCAGAACGCGGCCGGCGGCGTGGTGCAGGTCGATGGCTTCCTGATCGAGCGGCCCGATGCGTCCGTCGAGGAGTTGCCAGACGGCGGCCACCTCGGTCCGCGTCTGGAAGCCGCGCATGCGGACGTCGTGGTAAGAGGCGGGGCGCCGGTCGGGTTCGGAAGACGGGTTCATCGCGCCGGCCGGGTGACGCGCGAGGGTCGGTAAACCGGCCGGCCGCCTGCGCAGCCGGTGCAGGCCGGCTGACCCTCGCCACCGGCTGCGAGGACCATCATAGGGCGCCCGGCCAGCCCGCTCAAGCAACCGATCCGGCACAACCCGCGCGCCCCGCGCGACCTCTGCCGCCGCCACGCCTCGCCCACGCGATACAGGTTGGCGCCGACGGACGGAGATGGGACGCAGCCGATTCAAAATTCGTTGATTCCCCCCGACCCTGGTTCTACCGTTTAGATAGTTCGTGGCCTGATCGGCGAATGGCACCGGGCAACCGGGGGCCGGGACTGGGGCCACGAAGCGAGGGCGGTTTCCGTGCCCCAAGGAGCAGGAGAAGGAACTCTCCGCGGCACGATACGCTCGCCGTCCCGCCAGCAAGTCGAAACTTGCGACCGCGGTCCCACGTCCGGGCTCTGGCCGGGTGATCGCCGCGGTAGGTATGTCCGCACGGGCGCCTGGCAGGTTGCTCTGGCCGCCGCCCACCCTAGCCTGGAGGAACTGTCATGATTATGCGGCACCTGATTGCAGGCCTGGCGTGCGGCGCTGCCCTGCTCGTCGCGGGCTGCTGCCATAGCCGCCGCTGTGCCCCGCCCGCGGCTGTCGTGGGGACCGCCCCGATCGCCCCGCCTTGCTGCAACGGCGCCGGCGGCGTACCGCCCCCGCCCGCCCCGGTCGGCGTCGTCCCGCAGATGGGGGTGCCGCCAACCGGCGTCTACGCCCCGCCGTCCGGCGGGTTGCCTTGAGCACCAGCAGTCCGCCTCACCCCTTCGATAAACGCCGAAGCCCCGGCAGGGTAGTCACTCTGGCCCGCCGGGGCTTCCTTATCTTCCGGGATTCCCCCATCCTTCGCCGTCACCCGGACGATACCCTTCTGCAGGAGGGACACCGATGCTCCGTCGTCGCTTGCTGACCGCTGGCCTCGTGGCCTTGGCCTTGATTGTGGTATCTGCCGACACGGCACGGGCCGCGCGGGTGCGTTACCATTATGGGGCCGGAGATGTTTGCGGCGCCGTGGTGAGCGCGTCCGGGCCGCAGGCCGCCTACGGCCAGCGTGTCTCGTACTTCGGGACGATCCTCGGGCCGGCCCCGTGCCCCGTTCGGCCGACGCACCTCGTGACGTTTTACCACCCTCACGCCGGCCGGAACGTGAACGTGCCGCTGGCACTCCCGCCCGACAGTACGCCGCGAATCGAGCACCGGCGCAACCGAATCATTTTCAACTACGGCAGCGACACCGTGGAAACCATCTTTCTGGAAGATGGCTCGGTGGACGTGGAGTATAATAGTGGGTTCGGCCGCCCGCTGAGCTGGTGCTACAGACGCTGACGGCCCGCGCCAAACCCGACGAGTCGGAAGCGTCAGCGACGGCAGTTTGGACAAAGCCGGCGCTGACGCTTCCGGCTCGTCGGCGTCAGGGCATTTGGTCCGCCAGGTCTTAATACTATGGCTCACCGCAAAAGTTTTGCCACACTAACAACTCCTCAAGAACCACCCCAGAGGAGTGTTCGCTATGGACGGTCTGCCGTATTCCACGTTTGACCTTCGAGTTCGTGCCGTTCAGGCCGTATTGAACGGGACACCGATTACTCAAGTTGCTGACAACCGAGGCAGTATCTCGGCGCTATCGGCGATCAGTCCTCAAGGGCGTCTGGTGTTTCGAGTGCATGACAAATGGATTGCCTCGGGAGAAGTGATTGATTTTCTGGGGCAGTTGCTGCGTCACCACCCGGGACGGGATCTGGTCGTAGTCGTGGATCAAGCTCCTCCGCACACCTCCAAGAAAACGATAAACCACATCAACAGTCAGTCACGCTTACATGTATTTCATTTGCCAACGTATTCACCGGATCGGAACCGGGCCACGCTCCACGACCTGGAAGGTGGGCATTTCATCGACACACACCACCCAGATGCCCTGTTCGGCGAGTCGAGCCGCATTGCCTTAGCACCAAAGGACTTGCTCTGCCCTCTCTTTGAACCGCCTATCCAGGCGCGTTGTCTTCCAATACCGCGTCCGATGGGGTTGCCAATCGGCATCCCAACTGGCCTGCTGTCGCTGGGCGGTCATCTGCTAACCACCCATCTGCACGATTCGGTCGTGTTGATCGGCCACTGCTTGGCAGTCGTGTTCTATTTCTGGGCGGCAGCGATGATCGTCGCTTCGCTCTTTCGCCGCCAAGTACTGTCGCCAGATAGCGTCTTCGGAGTGATCTGCGGCTATTTGCTGCTGGGGATGGCCTGGGGAGTCCTGTACTCGACGCTGGATACGGCATGGCCTGGATCATTCCAGGTTGGGGACCGATTGGCGGAACAGGTGCAGGCGGGCCATTCACGGATTCACCTGTTTACCTACTACAGCTTCATCACATTGACGACGGTGGGCTACGGCGACGTAACGCCGCTCTCCACGCCTGCTCGGACATGTGCATGGCTGGAAGCTCTCACCGGTCAGTTCTACCTCGCCGTGCTGGTTGCGGGCCTCGTAGGAGCATTGCTGTCGAAGAAGGAGGAAGCCAGTGACAAGGGAGAGTCACGCCAAGGCAAGCCTCAGTAGATTCTGTTAAGGGCGTGGGTTTGGAAATCATCTCCCGTAGCTTGCTCGCTTGAGACAGAGGAGTCGATTCTATCTCTGTGAGCCACAGATAGTCAACAATCAGTGTGTGATGGTCAGCGTCACTTTCTTGCCACCCTTCAACAGAACATCGGTCACGGTCATCAGCCCATTCTTGTCTGCCGTCACCTTGCCGGAACGACCATTGGATGTCATCCACTGCAAGGATGCGCCGGCCTTGGCCTTGAACTTTTGACACCGCCGCGGGGTCACGTCCACCGTCATGTTGCCTGTCGCCAGTTCGTTGGAGAGCCGCACCGACCACTTCGCTTCCTCGTCCACGACATCCGACCACTTGAACCCCAGGTTGATGCCGCCTTCGAGATCACCGTCCTTCGGGTCGCCGTTGCCGAGTTTCTGGTCAATGGAGCTGTTTGCAAACGCCGGGTAGCTCCTGTTCCGGGCGAACAACTCGGGCGGGTAGTACTTCAGCATCTTCGCCATCGGTTGCGCCCCAGAACTGTGGTCACCGTTGTTCCAGGCGAAGGCGAAACCGTGCCGCGCCGCAGTCATCGCCTTCACCATGTCGAGCTGTTCTTGCCAGGTGGCGAAGCCGTCGCGCCGGCCGCAGCACCACCCGTAGAATGGGAGGTCGCCGGGGTGCTCGGAGACGAATTTCACCATGTCCATGCGTGTGAAGTAATCCGTGATCCCATCGTCGAGGAAAACTTGCTGTGTCTTCGGGGTTGGCTTGATGATCGTAGGCAGGCCGCGTTGCCGGGTTCGAGGCCGGTTCGGGTAGAGGGCCGCGAACCGTTCGGGGTGGCGAAGCCCGTATGTCGTCGTACCCCAGGCTCCCATCGAACCGCCGGACATCGTCACTTGTTCGGGATCGACGGTGTACGCCTTCATGACCCAGTCGATAATCCACTCCTGGCGGCGTTCAGTGAACGGGTACGCCCGCGGTTCCGAGTGCGTTGCGTGCTGGGGAACGCAGGCGTAGCCAAACCACACGGTTTCCCTGGCACGCGTACCGTCGGGATGCTCGATGGCGTCGCGGCCTCGAAGCAGGAGATAGCTTCCTGATTTCGCCTGAAGGTGCTGGACCGAAAAGACACCGGGGAGCCCATCGCGATAACCCATCTCCGGAGTGGCGAAATAGAGGTAGTAGTTGCCATACTGGCCCGCGCCGCCGCCCTGGGCCTGGCTGCCGTGAAGTTCCACACGGAGCGGCAAACCCTTCGGGAACGTGATCGGTCCTGGCGGCGAAAACTGCTGCCGTTCCTTCGAGTCGTGCAGCTTGATGGGCCGGATCGGCGCTACTTCCTCGGTGACCGGCTCAGTCGTGGCGCTCTTCCCGGGGGCGACCTTCGACAGTGGGGCGAACTTCTCGTCCGTCGCGACGACGGCGTAGTACGACTTCCCCGGCTTGCGGACGGTACGCACGGCGAGCCCACTCCACATCGGCAGCGGCGTACCGCCCTCGACGATGATTGCCGTCGGCTTCCTGGGGTCGATGCGGTCCCTGGCGTTGAACGCGGTGCCGAACAGTCGGGCGGAGTTGTTCAGCACCCCGTGGTAACACAGTTCTGCATCCTTGAGGGTGCCGGCGGTGATCGGCTTGGCGGAGCGGTACAGGCTGTACCGGAACTTCGCCCCGGCCTCGCCCTCGGCCGCATCGATCCAGGTGATGAACGTCTGCCCGTGGCGGTGGACGGCCTTGAGGCCGGCGACCTCGGGGTCGGCCGCAATCGCTCCCGTCACGATGAGTAGCGAGGTAGCGAGAGAAAGGGATCGCGTCATAGTGCGTGCCTCCAATTGTTTGGGCTCGTCATGTGGTTATTTTCCCGTGGACAGCCGCAGCGCCCACACGCGGATCGGGGTGCCGTCACCACCGCCGCCGATATCGATACCCGTGGCCCGCTACGGTCATTACTCATGGTTCTTCTACCACGGGCACGGCACTGCTCGCCTCACTTGTCCGTTATTCTATCACCATACCGTCGCCCCGGTTAAGGTGGCCACAATGGGAGATGCTGGCATGGAGCAACTACCAAAAACGATTGCGTCAGAGAGTGCTCATCGTAGTGCGCGGCGGTCTCTCCCACCTATCGACTGCGGGAGGTGGGGATAACGAAGTACAGGTTTGACTCTTGCATGGAGCGCTTGTCCTCGGGGTTGGTCGGTCATGGGCACGGCTTGTTGAGCAGATCGTGTAAGGTTGATTGGGCCATGCTTCCATTGCAGCCTCTGCGAGTGCGAAGATCAGCGCCCCGGTAAGGAAGCAAATAAGGAACCCGCCAAGTAACAGGCTCACTATTCCCCCGGTGAGAAACCTGGGTATGGCGGACACGGCGGCAACCAGAAAGACCCGCCCCGCGAACGGCGGGTTTCGGAAGCTGCTAAAACGGCTCTTCATCGCCGGATTCACTGTATAGATGCACCCTGACGGTGTCATCACTCACTCCTCCTATTCCTTGCGCGTCTGCCGTAGCGAGTCAGCCTGGGCCTTGCCGCGACCCTCGGCCATCGCCTCGGCAAAGTTGGCGAACAGGACGGTGAACCACAGCCACGCGGAGATGGTCAGGATGAAACCCGGCGATTCCTGTCCGTTGGTGAAGAGGGCCTGGACGCCCAGCACGGTCGTCAGGACACTGCCCACGAGCACCGTGAACATCACCGGGTTGCGGGCCTGGTGGCGCGGATCGAGCTTTGTGAAGGCGTCGATCACGGCACGCCGTACAATCGGCGGGTCGAACAACGGTCGCGCTCTCGCGGACGCGGACATGAGGGACTCCTATGTAGCCGTCACGCTCCGCGTAAGGAACGCTCGTCACGCGGAGCGTGACGGCTACATTCGCATCTTCAAATGCTCAACGACCGGCCCCAGCGCCAGCGCGGGAACGAACGTCAGTGCCCCGACGAGCAGCACCGTCCCCACAAGCAGCACCACAAAGAGCGGTGTGTGCGTGGGCAGGGTGCCGGTGCTGGGCGGCGTGTACTTCTTGCGGGCCAGCGCGCCGGCAACGGCCAGCACGGGGACCATGAGCCAGAAGCGGCCCATGAGCATCGCCAAACCGAGGGCGGTGTTGTAGAATGGTTCGTTGGCCGACAGTCCCGCGAATGCGCTGCCGTTGTTGTTCGCCGACGAAGAGAAGGCATAGAGCACTTCCGAGAAACCGTGCGCGCCGGGATTGTTGAGATTGCTCTTCACCTCGCTCGTATCCGCGGCCTGGCGGCGGTCTCCGACCATGACCCCGAACGTGTAACACAGGAAGGCGGGGATCAGCAGAATCGCCAGCATTTGCAGGAAGTTCGACAGTGGTGTCGGGTTCTCGTAGGGGTGAACGGCGGCGATACCCTCCTGGCCCAGGCCACCGGCCTACACGTCGATACCATCCGCCGCGGCCGTGAGGAACTCGACACCGACCTCCGCGGCCGGCCGACAGACCGCGTCCGCCGACCCGGCGCCGGGCGGTCGGTGGCAAAAAAAACCGCCCGCCGTCCTCGAAGAGTTGAGACGCCTGGCCGAACCGGTCACCGGCGGCGACCCGATGACCGACGACAAGTTCGTCCGCCGCAACCGCCGCACCCTCAGCGACGCGGAATGCACAGTTTCGCTGATCTACTGGACCCGAGCAAGGTCAACCTAGCGCTGTAGAGTTAACAGAAAGAGATCGTGACGCCGGGCAAGAATGTGAAGCGTTGTAGTCCCCCGCAGCCGCGGGCGAGACCCTTCAGTCCGAGGCACCAACGGGGGAGGCAGGCGAGGACGAGGGCAACCCCGAACTGCTGTGCGGGGCGTGCTGTTACCCGCTGGTCCACCGCCGCGTGGGGGTAGTCGTCGATACCGCGATGAGCCTGGACCTGACCACCCCTCTGGGCGTCGAGGTGGACGACTGGGACTGCCGGAAGCAGGGCATCTACTGCCCCAACTGCGAGGAGTACATCAGGGTCGAACTCGACGAGGACGAGATCAGCACGGCCATCCAGGACTGCACGATCCTGGTGGGGAAGGAGGGCGACGGTGGCGCTCGACCCGTACATGATCTTCTGCCTGCGAGACCGCAGGTATGCGGCCCTCACCAGCGACCCGACCGAGTTACGGAGGCACTTCAAGGTGGCCGGACGACGCCCGCATCATCCTCCGGGGCACCGCCGAGGACTATAGTGGACCCCATTGTCTAATCACCGCTCCCGTCGGCGCCGCGCGTCCGCCGCCTGGCGGGTCAGGTCGGCCCCGGGGGCGCCGCCCGCCAGCTGCGCCAGGAACCGCCGCGCCTCGTCCGAGCCGATCCGCTCCAGCACCTCGACGGCCCGCAGTCCGCGTAGCCACTCCGGCCGATCCTGTGGCCCGTCCAGCCGCGCCAGGAGCTGCTCGATTCGCTGCCGCACCTCCAGCGGCGGGTTCTCGCCAAGCCACCCTCGCAGCGCCGCACGCGCCCGATCGCCGAGCGCGTCCAGCTCGCGCATCGCCTTTTGCCGGACCGCAAACCGCGCGCTGCCCAGGTCGGTGAGCAGCTGCTTCCGCCGTGCCGCATCGGTCGGGCGTGCGGGGACAAGGGAGTAGAGCACGAAGCGCCCGCGCTTCTCACTCTGCACCAGACCGGCGGTGCGCAGCACGTTCATGTGGTGGGACACGTTGACGGCGGCGATCTGGAGGAAGGCCGCGATCGCCCCGGCATTCCGCGGACCGTCGCGCAGGAATCGGACGATGCGCAGGCGTTCCGGCGCCGCCAGCGCCGCCAGGCGCTTCGCACACATCTGGGGTTGCAGGGGATCAGGTTCCACGGCGAATCCTGGAACAGGGAGCGGCGCGCCTCACTCCGCCGCGGCCATTCTACCCCCTTTCCGGCCCGCCCGGTAGGCTGTGTCCCCGTCGCCCCGGTTCCCGCCCGGGCTTCCATTCCGGTTTTCTCCACGCCAGTCGTTGCCGTGGCGCCCCTTCCTCGCTAACAATTTAATATTAAGGCACGCTTTAAAATGTCGTGGTGGGGTCACGACAAGCACTCTCTCCCCCTGCCGGCCCACCCCGCGAGGATGCTCCATGCCCCGCCGCCGCGCCTTCACGCTGATTGAGCTTTTGGTGGTGCTCGCCATCCTCGCGGTGCTGATCAGCCTGCTCCTGCCGGCGGTCCAGAAGGTTCGCGAGGCGGCCAATCGCACCCAGTGCCAGAACCACCTCAAACAGATCGGCGTCGCCCTGCACAACTACGAGAGCGGACAGCGGCGCCTGCCCTCGGTGTTTCCGGCCACCCCGAAGCCCCCCTACGTCGGCGTGGTGCCGGCCTACTTCTACGCGTGGAGCGCGCTGGCCCAGCTGAACCCCTACCTGGAACAGACCGCCATCTACAGGCGGATGAACCTCAACGAGCCGATGTTCACGCTACCGTCGCTGACCGTGACGGCCAGCAACCAGTTCGCGGTCCAGCAGACGATTCCGCTGTTCCTGTGCCCCAGTGACCAGATGCAGCCGGTCGGCAGCGGGTACGGCGTCCCGGTGTTCGGGCCAGTCAACTATGTCGCCTGCACCGGCTCCGGAACGACCGTGGGCGGCCCGCCGTACGGCTCCCCGTGGGACGCGGACGGTGTCTTCCGGGCGGCTATCAACGGCCGCTTCGCCGAGGTCACCGACGGCCTGTCGAACACGGCCGCCTTCTCCGAGAGCACCCTCGGCGAGGGGCCGACGATGGCGACCGGCCCGATTCCCGGCGACCCGCAGAAGGTCTACGCCACGGTTACCCCGCCGCTCAGCCCGGCTGCGTGCGAGGCGGCGAACCAGTGGAACGTGCAGCAGCGCCGGGGCTACCTGTGGGCGTCGGGGGAAATCCGGTGCGCCAGCTACAACCACTACTACCCGCCGAACGGGCCGAAGTACGACTGCGTCGCGAACCTCAACGTGCCCGGCCAGCAGCAGTACACCGCCGTCGGCTTTCGGGCGGCCCGCAGCAACCACCCCGACGGGGTGAACCTCCTGCTGCTCGACGGATCGGTCCAGTTCGTCACCAACGACATTGACCCGAACACCTGGAGGGCACGAAGTACCCGCGCCGGAAGAGAGTAGTAGCGAGCGGTCGCCCGCCAGGCCGTAAACGGCACGAAGCGGCAACCGGGCGATCCCGTATAAAAGCGGCCCCGCCTGTTCCGCAGCGCCAGAACCTCACCCGCTCCCAATTATCCTCGTTAGAGACATTTTATCTGTTCTTTTCACCCACCCAAAGGAGCATTACCATGTTCACCACCCGAGCGAAATCAAGGGCTGATATCCCAGGCGGACCGGCCGGGCCACGCATCGGCCGCAACCCGAAACTCGCCCGCCGGCCACGCCTGCAGGTGGAGCGACTGGAAGCCCGCGACGTCCCGGCCGCGCTCTTTGCCTCGTCCTTCTTCGACGGCGCGGTCTATCAGTTCGACTCGAACACCGGGGCGCTGCAAGGCACCCTGGTCGCGCCCAACAGCGGCGGGCTTCTGTCCGGCCCCGCCGGACTGGCCCTCGGGCCGGACAACAACCTCTACCTCAGCAGCCAGAACAACAACGCGATCCTCCAGTACAACCGGACCACCAACGCCCTCTCGACCTTCATCCCGTCCACCGTCCTCCAGCCGATCGCCGCGACGAGCGGGAACGCTGTCTTCGCCCCGGCCGGCCTCACGTTCGGCCCGGACGGCGACCTGTACGTCGGCCTCAACGGCGGCCAGTCGTCCAGCGGCGGCGGGCAGGTGATCCGGTTCGACGTGACCGCCACGAACGGGACGCTCGCCTACGGTGGAACGTTTGCCGTCACGGCGTCCAACCTCCTCCAGCCGGCCGGGCTGACGTTCGGCACCGCCCCCGGCGATACGAACAGCCTGTACGTCAGCGGCCTGGGCATCACCCTGGTAGGCGGGAGTCCGATCGCGGCCGGCACGGTGTCGAAGGTGACGAATGCCCCGACCGCTCCGACCACCAGCACGTTCGTCCCGCCAAACAGCGATGGGCTGACCTTCGCCTCCGGCCTCACCTGGGGGCCGGACGGCAAGCTATACGCGGTCGATCTCGGAGCGACCTCGAACGTCGGGAGGATCCTGCGCTACAATACGGACGGCTCGTTCGACGCCGTGTTCACGCAGGCGAACGGCGCCGGGCAGGGGAACCTGATGTTCCAGTTCCCGTCCGACGCGAAGTTTAACGACCAGGGACAACTGCTGACCGCCAACCTCGGCCCGGCGTACCCGCCGAACCTGCAGGGGTCGATCAACCTGTACGGCGTCGATGGCGTGTTCGCCCAGACGCTCGTGAGCAGCGCCCAGTTCCCCAACACTGGCGCCGGCACGTCCGGCATCTCCCCGTCCCAGATCGTGCTGGCCCCGACTCCCCTCGTCACCGCCGTCAGCCCCACGCAGGGAGCAGCGAGCGGTGGGGCGACGGTCACGATCACCGGCACGAACCTGGCCAGCGCCACTGCGGTCACCTTCGGCAACGCGATCGTCACCAACTTCCTGAGCAATACGGCTACCCAGATCGCGGTGCTGGCCCCGGCAGGGACGGGGACGGTGGACGTGCGCGTGACCACGGCGAACGGCACCTCGGCCGCGACCGCCGCCGATCGATTCACCCATGTTCCCGCGCCGACAGTCGCCCTCGCATCCACGGCGCCCGACCCGACCGGCAGTTCCCTCATCCCGGTCATCGTCACCTTCAGCAGCGCAGTCACCGGCTTCACGGCCGGTGACGTGGTCGCGACCAACGGGACGATCACCGGCTTTACCGGCAGCGGGGCCGCCTACTCGTTCCAGGTGCTCGCCTCCGACCAGGGGGTGGTGACGGTCAACGTGCCCGCGAACGTCGCGCAGGATGTCGTGGGGAATGGGAACCAGGCGGCAACCCCGCTCAGCCGGACGTTTTCCGCGGCCCTGCCGCCCACCGCTGCCGGAGCGGAGAGCACCGTCGGCGCGTTCGACCCGGCCGCTGGCGTCTGGTATCTGCGCTTCAGCAACAGCCCCGGCGCGCCTGACGTCGCGCCGTTCGCCTACGGCGCCCCGGGTTGGACGCCGGTGATCGGCGACTGGGACGGCAACGGTACGGTCACCGTCGGCGTGGTCGATACCTCAACCATGACGTGGTATCTGAGGAACAGCAACACCCCGGGCGCTCCCGATTACGCACCCTTCCAGTACGGAGCCCCGGGCTGGGTTCCCGTCGTGGGCGACTGGGGCGGCACCGGCCACACCGGCATCGGCGCGTTCGACCCGGGGACGGCCACGTTCTACCTGCGAGGCGAGGTCGGCCCCGGCCTCCCCAACGTCGCGAGCGTCCACTACGGCGGTAGCGGCTGGACGCCGGTCGTCGGCGACTGGGATGGCGACGGTACGGTCACCGTCGGCGTGGTGAACCCGCTGACCGGAACCTGGTATCTGAGGAACAGCAACACGCCAGGCGCTCCCGACCTCGCTTCCTTCGCCTACGGAGGGCCGAACTGGGAAGCCGTGGCGGGCGACTGGAACGGGGACGGCCGCACCACTGTCGGGGTGGTCAATCCGGCCACCGGCGTCTGGTATTTGAGGAACGCCAACTCTCCTGGCGCCCCGGATTTCACGCCGTTCGCCTACGGCGCCCCGAGTTGGGTGCCAGTGGCAGGTGCGTTCAACCCGGACGCGCGCCCCCTCAAGGCGGCCGGCGGGGCGGCGGAAGCTGCGGACGACGCCTTCCCGCTAACGCAGGACGTTGCCCGGGGCGTGCTTGCGGCGGCCCTGGCCCGTTTGCAGCAGAACGGCGTCAGCTCGCAGTTGACCGCTCAGCTCGGCTCGGTGCAGGTCGAGGTGGGTGTCCTGGGCGGCGGACTCCTGGCGCGGGCGATTCCGCAGGCGGGACGTTTCACCCTCGACGCGCAGGCGGCCGGCCACGGCTGGTTCGTGGATCCGACGCCCCTGCAGGATGAGGAGTTCGCTTCCGGAGAGGCCCTCTCGGGCGGGCCAGCAGCCGGGCGGATGGACCTGCTGACGGCGGTCCTGCAGGAGTTGGCCGTGGTCGGCGGGCTGGAGGGCGACACCTTCACGGCTGCCCTGGCCGCCGGGAGCCGCAATCTCGACGCGCTTACCAGCGCGTTCGTCCAGGCGAGCCGGCAGTGATCTTCCGGGAAGACGCGCTCGGGGGTGAGCCGGGCGCGGGCGGGGAAGGAGGCGAAGGGGAGGGACTGAACCCAGGACGGCGCCTGGACTCCCTGGAGGATTACACGAGTTGGGACCTGTCACTCCAGAGCCTTGCGGGCTGCCTCGGGGACGGCCACCTCGGTGGTCCCGACGCCGCTCACAGTCACCGTCTTCACGGCGGTGCCGTCCACGTCGGCGCCGCCGATG
>JAANMX010001398.1_pt1 | contig 27623 bp, 25 predicted proteins | sample 7279681 | NCBI WGS metagenome assembly JAANMX01 (sample SAMN14094542, study PRJNA606508) | bioreactor metagenome | isolation source: A lab-scale SPAN reactor treating ammonium-rich wastewater day 351 | place: Ireland: Galway | collected 2018-01-01 | reverse complement strand
ATATTAGAAAAACCATAAACCCGCCATCCAATAACGGTATAGGCAGGACATTTATCAGGGCTATAGCCATGGAGAGCATGGTTAGGAAGACTATGTAATTGCTTATCCCCTCTTTGGCTGCCCCCCCGGCATATTTTCCCAGTTTTAAAATACCTCCCACTATTGGCTCTTCTGTCCGCCCCTTATTGATCACCGCTAATAGACCTACAGTGGTCTTAATACCTCTCCATATCTGATCTGCGGCCCGACCGTAGGCTGCAAATAGGTAGTCGCGTTTAAACTCCAGTTCATCTTTGTCGCTCATAAAAGCGCGATCATAGTGGGCGTGCTTTGGGTCGTTCAGATGCTCATTCAGTTGTGCAGGGAAGTATGTCAGGAAAATATCCCTATCCTCGTCTGTAAGATCGTATTCGACCAAAATTGGCTTATCAAAATTCTTTTTGATCAAATCGCGGACTTTATCGGGGTTGTCCTTTGTGTCTATGCCCTCGACGGCTATTATGTACTCAAACAGAGTCGTGACCCCGTTGACCATACCCGTTCGCCCTCTATCCTGGATTTTTCTGCCTTTGAAATCGGTATGGTTTACTTCACGAGATGTCATGGTAATCATGATTTCTTTGCCGTCTCTAAGCACCTTGTACTCGTGCGGCTTTATCCAGTCCTCCGATGTGACCTTATAAATTTCATTAAAATCCTCGATTTTCCGACCGTCCATCTCGAGGATTCTGTCCCCAAGTCGGAAGCCCGCATCGTAACTGGCTGTGCCAACCGCCAAACCCCTTATGATCGGGGGGTTAACGGGAATTCCGCGAATCATAAACAGGCCCGCCAGAAGCGTGAACGCCAAGAATACGTTGATGCCCGGTCCGGCGGCTACGATGATCATGCGCTGCCAGACCTTGCGGGTGCAGAAGGCTACGGCGAGTTCCTCGTCGCTCAGCCTTCGTTTTTCCTTTTTTTCGGAGTCCCATATAACCGGGTCGGCGGGATCGACATCCCCGAAAATGGCCACGTAGCCCCCGATCGGCAGGCGGGATAGTGCCCAGCGCGTGCCTTTTTTGTCGGTGCGGCCCCATATCTCCTTGCCGAAGCCGATGGAGAATTTCGTGACCTTCACGCCAAAGGCTCTCGCCGCCAGATAATGGCCGAATTCGTGGATCAGGATAATCAGGGCGAGGCTAATGGCCGTTACAACGCCATACCGGAAAACCAAGTCACCTATTTCGAGAAGGGTCATGGCTTCCGAGGGCGCAGCGTCCATAGGCTTATCCGTGCTTCATGGGTCAGCCGGAACCGGCCCGCAGGAGTTGTAGAATGTCGTTCAGGTTGGCGAAGGCCATGATTCCAATCAAAAAGACCAGACCGAAGCGGAATGCGTATTCCTGCACCTGTTCGGAGACCGGGCGGCCCATAATTCCCTCGAAGAAATAAAACAGCAGGTGTCCACCGTCGAGCAGCGGGATCGGCAGAAGGTTTATGAAGCCGAGATTGATGGAGAGCAGCGCCATCAGGATAATCAGGGCGAAAAACCCGTTTTGCGCGATTTCTCCGGTTATGGCGCCAATACGGATAATGCCGCCGAGTTCGGTCGCGCTGCGAACGCCCGTAATCATCTGGCCAAGTCCCTCAAGGATCCCGCGGGTCACGAGGTAACATTCCCGCGCCGCACGGTAAACGGCCTCGCCGGGGGTCAGTTGTATGAGCTCTTTTGGCTCCTGATTCGAGAGGAACAACACTCCGTAATAGGTCTTGTCCTCAGGATTGGTCATATTTTTGTTCAGTTCAGCCATCGGGCGAACAACCAACTCTTCCTTTTTCGGGCCCAGATCAATTTCGAGGCGGTAGGTTTTGCCCATGCGCTCCTGGAGCGCCTTAACCTTGTCTTCGTTGTTTTCTATCGCCTGCCCTTCGATCTTGGTGATTTTGGCAATTTCGACACCCCAACTCGGTTCATAGATACCCAGTCGGCCCTGACTGCTTTTGAACCCAAAATTATCCGTCATTTCCTGACGATCCGGCCGGGCATAGATGTCCACGGTCTGTCCATCTCTCTCCACGACGAAATGGCGTTCCGTATCGAGCGCGAGCATCATCTCGCGCTGGAGATCCTTAAAGCTCTCCATGGTCTTTCCATCGATGCTTACAATACGGTCGTGGGGCTGGAAACCATGACGTTCCGCAGCGGTTCCGATACCGACCGCCGCCGCCACCGGGGGAGAAACCGACTGGCCGTAATACATAAAAATCCCTGCGTAGATCAGGAACGCGAAAATATAGTTGATCGCGGGACCGGCAAATACGATCGCCGCTCGCTGCGAAACGGGTTTGGCGAAGAAAGCCTGAGAGCGCTCCGAGTCGGTCATGGTGCGCTTTTCGCCCTGCTCCTTATCTTCGACCTGATCGGTGTGTCCGGCGCTCGCCGGGTCAACATCTCCGTAAAGCTTTACATAGCCGCCGAGCGGGATGAGCGAAATTTTCCAACGCGTGCCGTTACGGTCGTTCCAGCCGCAGAGTTCCTTACCGAAACCGATGGAGAAGCTGTCGACCCTTACACCGCAGATCCGCGCGATGATGTAATGGCCCCATTCGTGCACGAAGACCAACACGCTCAGTACGACTAAAAATACGATGACGAAAAAGAAGAAGTTATGGCCAAAGATTTGAACCAGTTCCATGATGTTCATGAGGGACTTACCGCTTTCCTATGTTGTCCGTGTGTCTGGCGGGTTTCAATGTACTCTTCCGTCAAAGCGCGCATAGTTTGATCCAATTTTTCAATCTCTTCAACCGTTTTCGGCGTTTTTGCAACCGGGTTACACCGTTCGTCCGCCAACGCATGGGATACGGCACCTAGAATATCCATAAACCCGATGCGCCGCTCCAGAAACGCCTGAACCGCTGTTTCGTTCGCGGCGTTCAGGGCGATGCATGCGGCTGCACCGCGCTTCAGACACTCGTCAGCATAGACTAATGCCGGGAATTTATCAAAATCGGGGCGGCTGAAGGTGAGGGTGGAGACGGAAGCCAGATCGAGCGTACGCCCCCCCTTCTCCAGCCTGTCCGGCCAGGCCAGCGCGTGGGCGATGGGAACGCGCATATCGCTTTCGCCAAGCTGGGCGAGTTGGGAACCGTCCTTGTAAGCAACCAAAGAGTGAACGACTGATTGCGGGTGGCTCAAGACTTCGATTTGTTCGGGCTTCAGGTCAAAAAGTACAGCTGCTTCAATAATTTCAAGCGCTTTGTTCATCATAGTGGCGCTGTCCACAGAGATTTTGGGCCCCATCGACCAGTTGGGGTGGGCCACAGCCTGCTCGGGGGTCGCCTTGGCCATCTGCTCGTACGTCCAGTTGAGGAACGGCCCGCCGGAGGCGGTCAGGATCACTTTTTCGACGGCGCTCCTGTTGTGCTGCTCCAGAACCTGAAAGATCGCGTTATGCTCGCTGTCCACGGGGATCAGCTTCGCGCCGCCTTTTTTGGCCGCTTCCTTGACCAGATGGCCCGCCGCGACCAGAGGTTCCTTGTTGGCGATGGCCACATTCACGCCGTTTTCGAGGGCGGAGAGGATGGGCCGGAGCCCTTCGAACCCAACAATAGCCGCCAGAAGGATATCGGCGGGTTGCGCTGCCGCTTCGATCAGGGCCTTTCGCCCGGCCAGCGCCTCGATGCCTGAGGCTGCGAGTTGGGATTTCAGGGGTTCGAGCAGGGCTTCGTCTGCAATAACGGCCTGCTTTGCGCCCAGCGTTTGTGCGGCCTGCGCCAGTTTTTCGACGTTTCTGCCCGCCGTGACGGTCTGAACGTCAAATCTGCCGGGGGCATTCAGAATCACGTCACGGGTGCTGGTTCCAACCGATCCGGTCACGCCGAAAATGCTGACTGTTTTTTTAGAAGACATAATGGAGGACGCTAATCAGAAACAGAAAAACTGGTGCGCCGAGCATCATCGAGTCGATCCGGTCCAGAAGGCCGCCGTGGCCGGGGATCAAGGTTCCTGTATCCTTGACGTTGGCGCGACGTTTTACGTAGGAGATCAGCAAGTCGCCGACCTGCCCCACGCAGCCGATCGCAAGACCGACCATGAACCCGGCGGGCAGGAGCATCAGGAGGCCCAGTTTCTGGAAATGGTCATGGAAGCCGAAGATGCTGATCCAGATTACCGCAAATATAGCCGGAAAGAAGAGCGCGCCGCCAAAGCCCGACCATGTCTTGTTGGGGCTGATTTTCTGGATCAGCTTGGGGCCGCCCAGCGTCTTGCCGGTAAAATAGGCGCCGATGTCGCTGAACCAGATCATGCCGATGAAGATCATCAGAACGTTCAAGTTATAAAATTCGCGCAGGAAGTAAAAGCTGCCGTAGGCCGTCATCATATAGGCCGTGCCCATGCTGAAATAGAACAGAAAGCGGTCGGTTTTTTGAGACAGACCGTACCATTCATAGAGCGACAGCGCAAAAGCCAGAAGCAGGAACGTCTGGAAGATCACGCCGCCCGTATACATGATGTAAATAAAGCACGGAGCCATGATCAGGGCGGAGATCACCCTGAGCTTTAATTTACCGAACTCCAGTGTTTTTGCCACTTTTTCGATCCCTGCTTGCCGTGCCTTCGCCGGGGCCTTTCGCCCGGATTATGCAGAAAAAGCCTTGCGAACGCTAGGATTGTTTTACCGCGCCGAAGCGCCTATCGCGGTCCGCGTACTCGTCCAAAGCCTGATCCAGCTCCGCCGGGCCGAAATCGGGCCACAGGACGGGGGAGAAGACCATTTCGGCGTAGGCGCACTGCCACAGCATGAAGTTGCTGATGCGCTTTTCGCCGCTGGTGCGGATCAGCAGGTCCGGGTCCGGCAGGGCGTGGGTACGGAGGTTGCGCTCAAGCGCCCGGGCGATCGCCTCCTGCGGAGGGACGATCCCGGCTTCGAGAACCTCCTTGCATAGCTTCTCGACGGCCTGTGCAATGTCCTGCCGACCGCCGTAATTGAGGGCGATCGTCACGTTAATGCGGGTATTCTTTTCCGTCAGGGCCTGTGCATTGTCGATCAACTGGATGATATCCGGATCGAAGGCGGCAAGATCCCCAACCACGCGCAGCCGCGCGTTTCTTTTATGCAGGTCGGCGGTTTCCGAGCGCAGGTAATAGCGCAGGAGCTTCATAAGCTCCTCGATCTCCGCGCGGGGGCGATTCCAGTTTTCTGACGAGAAGCCAAAGAGAGTGAGGTATGCCACGCCCCGGTCTGCGGCGGCCTCCACAATTTTGCGGGCCGCCTCAGCGCCCTGCTTATGGCCGGCGGTGCGCGGAAGTCCCCGACGCTTGGCCCAGCGCCCGTTTCCATCCATGATGATGGCTACGTGTCGCGGGATCTTCGACCCTGTATCCTGTTGGCTGATGACCATGTGCGTGCGTGCCGGACCTATACGGTCATAATCTCTTTTTCTTTGTCGGCCAGAATCTTGTCGATTTTTTTGATCGTCTCGTCGGTCATTTTCTGGACGTCCTCGGATTTTTTCTTCTGCTCGTCCTCGGACATCTGGCCGTCCTTTTCCATTTTTTTCAGGGCATCCATGCCGTCACGCCGCACGTTGCGGACGGACACACGTGCCGCTTCGGCATATTTTCCGGCGATCTTGGAGAGTTCGGTGCGGCGCTCCTCGTTCAGGTCGGGGATCGGGAGACGCAGGGTCGTGCCCTCGATCTGCGGGTTCAGGCCGAGTCCGGATTCGCGGATGGCCTTTTCGACGGCGCGGACGTTAGCGTTGTCCCAGACCTGTACGCTGATCAGGCGCGGTTCGGGAACGTTGACGGTCCCGATCTGGTTGATCGGCATGCGTGTTCCGTAGACTTCCACGGTGATCGGATCGAGCAGGCTGACAGAGGCGCGGCCCGTGCGCAGGCCTGCAAATTCCTTGCTCAGAATTTCAACGGCGCCGTTCATGCGGCGCTGGATATCGGCTTTATCGAAAGACATGGTTTACTCTCCCTCAACAGTGTTCACAGACTTCCCGGCGCGATGGGCGTTCAGGCGTTCGTTACGACGGTGTATTTACCCTTCGATTGGACGACCTGGGCGAAGTTCCCCTCTTCGCGCACTGAGAAAACGATAATCGGTATGTTATTTTCACGCGCCAGCGATATAGCCGTGGAGTCCATCACGCGCAAATCGCGGGTCAGCACTTCGATGTATGATACCCGGTCAAACCGCTTGGCGTCGGGGTGCGTTTTCGGGTCTGCGGTATAGATACCGTCCACCTTCGTGCCCTTGAAGATGGCGTCGCAATCCATTTCCGAGGCGCGCAGCGTGGCGGCGGTGTCGGTCGTGAAATAAGGATTTCCTGTTCCGGCGGCGAAGATCACCACGCGGCCCTTTTCCATATGGCGCAGGGCGCGACGGCGGATGTAGGGTTCGCAGATTGAGTCCATGCGGATCGCGGATTGCACGCGGGTATCGACATTGATGCGTTCGAGCGCGTTTTGGAGGGCGAGCGCGTTAATCACGATGCCCAGCATGCCCATATAGTCGGCGGTGGTACGGTCCATACCTTGCGCCGCGCCGGAAACGCCGCGAAAGATGTTGCCTGCGCCGACAACCACGCAAACCTCTACGCCCATATCCACGACTTCCTTGATGTCGCGGGCGACGCGGGCTACGGTCTCGGGGTCCATGCCGTACTCCTGAGGGCCCATGAGGACCTCGCCGGACATTTTGAGCATTACACGCTTGTATTTCAGTGCAGATTGAACGTCAGCACTTCCCTTTTCCGCCGTCATCGCCATGGCCTTATCTCTTTGCGTGAACCCGTTTCGTGTCGTGCTTCAATATAGGGAATGCCGCGTCGGGTTGCAACGCGGCACTTTTGTTTTATGCCTTTGCGGCATTTAAAATATCAGGAGGGCCTCAATCAGGCCGCCAGATTTTCTTCTTCGGCCTGTGCCACGCCCTCGCCAAGCTGGAGGCGGACGAAGCCAGTCAGCTTGATGTCCTTGCCGGCTTCTTTGGCGGCGTCAGCCACAACCTTGGAGATTTTGCGCTCCTGATCGATCACGAAGATCTGCTCCAGCAGGCAAACTTCCTCAAAGTATTTGCGGATACGGCCATCGACCATTTTAGCAATAATTTCTTCGGGCTTGCCGCTGGCGCGGGCCTGCTCGCTAAAGATTTCCTTTTCGCGTTGAAGCTTCGCGGGATCGACGCTGGACTGATCCAGAGATTCCGGATTGGCGGCGGCAACGTGCATGGCGATCTGCTTGCCTACACCTTGCAGGGCGGAAGCGTCTGCCTCGGTTTCCAAACCGATCAAAACGCCGATCTTGCCGAGGTTGGGGGCCAGTTCGCTGTGCATGTAGGCGATGACGGTGCCCTTGGGAACGCTGAGAGACTGAAAGCGACGGAGAGTCATATTTTCGCCGATCTTTGCGATCAGGTCGGTGAGGCTTTCCTCAACGGATTTTCCGCCGTCAAGCTTTGCAGCCTTCAACTCTTCGAGCGAGGAAACGCCGAGAGCGGCCTGCGCGACCTTCTTCACGAAACCCTGGAACTCCTCGTTCCGGGCCACGAAGTCGGTTTCGGAGTTCAGCTCGATGACCGCGCCTTTGTTGCCCTGAACCGCGATTGCGACCAGACCGTCGGAGGCGGAGCGGGAGGATTTCTTGGCGGCCTTGGCGATGCCCTTTTTACGGAGCCAGTCGTTCGCGGCTTCGATGTCGCCGTTGTTTTCCTCAAGCGCCTTCTTGGCATCCATCATGCCGGCGCCGGTGATTTCCCTGAGCTGCTTGACGAGCGCTGCTGTAATCTGTGCCATGTCTTGATTCCTTTATGCTTGCGTTTCAAGAGAGGGGGAGCGCGGGTTGACCCGTGCGCCCCCTTGATCGTTTTAAGCCTTATCAGGCCGATGCCGCTTTCTTGGCGGGATCTTCGGCTGCTGGGGCTTCGGCTGCCGGGGCTTCGGCGGAGGCTTCGCCGCTTTCAGCTTGCTTGCCTTTGCCTTTTCTGCCACGGCCCTTGCCTTCGGCGAGGTCCTTCACATCGGAGGATGCGCCGAAATCGCGGCCGGAGGAGGATTGCTCAGCCTGCAGACCGTCAAGGATCGCGCCGGTGAACAGTTCGCAGAACAGGTCGATGGCGCGCAGGGCGTCGTCGTTGCCCGGAATGACGTAATCCACGCCATCGGGTTCGGCGTTGCTGTCCACGATTGCGAAGACCGGAATACCCAGGCAGTTGGCTTCCTGAATGGCGATGCGCTCCTTGATCGTGTCGATCACGAAGATCGCGTCCGGCTGGCCGCCCATCTCGCGGATCCCGCCGATGGAGAGGTTCAGCTTGTCGCGCTGGCGCGTCATCATCAGGATTTCCTTCTTGGTGAAGCCCGCGAGGTCGCCGTTCAGCTTGTCGTCAAGGTCGCGCAGAAGGTTGATGGAGGTCGAGATCGTCTTCCAGTTGGTGAGCATGCCGCCCAGCCAGCGGTGGTTCACGTAATACTGGCCGCAACGTTTCGCGGCTTCGGCGATCGGCTCCTGAGCCTGTTTCTTGGTGCCGACGAACAGAACGCGTCCGCCGTTGGCCACGATGTCGCGCATCGCTTTCAAAGAAGAGGCCAGCAAGGGCTGGGTCTGCTGCAGGTCGATGATGTGAACGCCGTTACGTACGCCGAAAATAAACGGGCGCATTTTGGGGTTCCAGCGGCGGGTGTGGTGACCGAAGTGTACGCCTGCTTCCAGAAGCTGACGCATGGTGAATTCAGGTAATGCCATAGTTATATCTCCTTTACCGGTTATACCTCTGCGGGCTGTGCATAGCCTTTTTGGCTACACCGGACGGGCGCCTGACCTTATTGTAAGGGGGAACCCAAAACCCGCATGTGAATTTACGTTGCCGGGGTTTTACAGGGTCAAAAGGGGTTTTGCAAGCAAAAACGAGGGGTTTAGAGGGTGTTTTGGCGCTCTTACTAGCTTTCGGCCACCGATTTCACGCCCTTCTGGGTGCGGATGATGTCGCGGGCCTGTGCGCTGAGCGACCAGCGGCCCGGCAGTTGTATCACCGCCATGCGGCCCTGATCCAGCGCGACGTGCAGCCGGATATAAGAGACTCCGCCGCCTTCAATGTCCAGAAACTGCTTGATTTTCGGCAGGGCGGCGGCGGAGTCGAGATGGATTGAGATATCGCTGATCCGGCTTTCCAGAATCTTTTCGAGCCGTTCCAACCCCTCAGCGGTCAGGCGGAGTTGATCCTCCTTCTGTTCGGCGTTGAGGGTCAGGAGCAGCGCCTGCCCCGGTTCCAGAAATTCCCGCGTCGCATGCAGGGTGTCGGAAAAGACCGTGACTTCGAAGACGCCCGTAGGATCGGAAAGCTGTAAAAAGGCATAGCGGTTGCCCTTTTGCGAGATTTTTTCCTGTTTTTTGAGCAAAACGCCCGCCATTTTGACCCGCAGGGCGGGCTTGTCGCGCATCTGGCGCTCGACCTCGGCGATGGGCAGGATGTTCATCCGTTCAAGCTGGGCGCGGCGGGAATCCAGCGGATGGGCGGAGAGATAAAAGCCCACGGCGGCGAATTCATGGCCAAGTTGTTCGAGCGGCGTCCAGCGGGGTACGTCCGGCAGGGCGGGCATCCCGAGCGCCCCTTCACCGCCCGCATCACCGAACAGGCTGACCTGCCCGGACGCGCGTTCCTCCTGCAAGGATTGCGCGTAACGCAGGACAGCTTCCGCGCCCGCGCCAACCTGCGCGCGATCGGGATTCAAAGAGTCAAAAACGCCGGCGGCGGCCATCTGCTCAAGCTGCCTGCGGTTCATGGTTTTGGGGTCTACGCGTTTGGCGAAATCCTCCAGCGACTTATACGGACCGCCTTTTTTTCGTTCGGCGGCCAGCGCGTCCATCGCGTGTTCGCCCACACCCTTGAGCGCAGACAGAGCGTACCTGACAGCGCCCTCCTCGACGGAAAAATCGGCTTGCGAGCGGTTGATGTCGGGCGGCAACAGCCGCAGGCCCATGCGGTCTAGATCCTGCTTGAACAAAGCGAGCTTGTCGGTGTTGCCCTTATCGTAGGTCATGGAGGCCGCCATGAACTCCAGCGGATGGTTGGCTTTGAGCCATGCGGTCCAGTAAGCGATCAGCGCATAGGCGGCGGCATGCGATTTGTTGAAGCCGTAGCCCGCGAACTTGGCGATCTGCTCAAAGATGAAACTGGCCTGATCGGCGTTTACGTTGTGGCTTTCCTTCGCGCCCTTAAGGAACATGTCGCGCTGGTCGTCCATTTCCTCCTTGATCTTTTTTCCCATCGCGCGGCGCAGAAGATCGGCTCCGCCCAGCGAATACCCGGCCAGAGACTGCGCGGCCTGCATGACCTGTTCCTGATAGATCATGATGCCGTAGGTTTCCTCAAGATACGGTCGCAGGATCGGGTGGAGATAATCCGGCTGCTCGCGCTGCTCCTTCACGCTGATGTATTTCGGGATGTTGTCCATCGGGCCGGGGCGGTAGAGGGAGACCAGCGCGATGATGTCCTCGAAGCGGTTGGGCTTGACCTTGCGCAGCGTGTCGCGCATGCCCGCGCTTTCAAGCTGGAACACGCCGACCGTGTCGCCCGCCGACATGAGCGCGTAGGATTTTTCATCGTCGAGAGGGATATCCAGCATCCCGATCCCCTGCCCCTTTGCCTCCAACATGTCCAGCGTGCGCTGGATCACCGTCATGGTCTTGAGGCCAAGGAAGTCGAACTTAATGAGGCCCGCCGTCTCCGCCGATTTCATGTTGAACTGCGTGACCGGCATGTCGGAGCGCGGATCGCGGTAGAGCGGCACAAGCTCGTCGAGCGGACGGTCGGCGATGACCACGCCCGCCGCGTGGGTGGAGGCGTGGCGGTACAGCCCTTCGAGCTGGAGGGCAATGTCGATCAGCTTTCTTTGCGTGTCATCGCGGTTGCGCTCATTGCGCAACTCCTGATCCTGTTCCAGTGCCTGCGCGAGCGTCACCGGGTTTGCGGGGTTGTTCGGGATCAGCTTGGCGATGCGGTCCACCTGCCCATACGGAATTTGCAAGACGCGGCCCACGTCACGCACGACCGCGCGGGCCTGTAATTTACCGAAGGTGATGATCTGCGCCACGCGGTCGTAGCCATAGCGTTCCTGCACATACCGGATCACCTCGTCGCGGCGGTCCTGACAGAAATCCACGTCAAAGTCCGGCATGGAGACACGCTCGGGGTTGAGGAACCGCTCAAACAGAAGGCCCAGCGCAAGCGGATCAAGATCAGTGATCTTGAGGGCCCATGCGACGACCGATCCCGCGCCCGAACCCCGGCCCGGCCCGACCGGGATTTTATTATCCTTCGCCCAGCGGATGAAATCGGACACGATCAGGAAGTATCCCGGAAAGCCCATGGCGTTGATGGTGTTCAATTCAAAATCCAGACGCTCGCGGTAGGGTTTCGCCTTTTCCTCGCGCTGCTCGGCCGTGTCGCCGGGTTCATAGACGAATTTTTCGAGCCGCCATTCGAGTCCCGCCTTGGATTGCTCCTTCAGTTCCTCCTCCTCCGTGCGTCCGGCCTCGCTCGGGAAGGCGGGTAGGACGGGTTTGGCGGGTTTAAGCAAAAACGAGCAGCGCCGTGCGATCACTTGCGTGTTCGCCACAGCCTCGGGCAGGTCAGCGAACAATTTTTTCATCTCCCGGGAGGATTTGAAAGAGTGCTCCGGCGTAACCTTGCGGCGGTTTGCTTCGCTGATGTAGCGGCCCTCCGCGATACAGAGCAACGCGTCATGCGCCTCATAGGCGTCGCGCTCCCCGAAATAGCAATCGTTCGTGGCGACCAGAGGGATCTCGTGCTTGTAGGCGAGTTCGATCAGGGCGTCCTCGACCGCGTCCTCGTCCGGCCATCCATGACGCTGGAGTTCGATATACAGGCGGTCCCTGAATATGCCCTTGAGGTGCAGGAGCGCCGCCTCGGCCTCATGCGCGCGGTGGTGGAGCAGCGCCTGTGCCACCTCTCCGGCCAAACCGCCCGTGAGGCAGATCAGGCCTTCGTTATACTGCGCGATCCGTTCGGGCGTGACCTCGAAGGCGCGGTTCTCTCCGGCCTTCATGTAGGATTCGCTCACCAGTTTCGACAGGTTGCGGTATCCGGCCTCGCTCTGGACGAGCAAAACAATCTGTTCCCCGTTCGCGCCGACCGTGAGCTGAACGCCGATGATGGGCTGCACACCGGCCTTGGCGGCCTCGGTGGCGAACTCCATCGCGCCGAACAGGTTGTTCGTATCGGTCACGGCCACGGCGGGCATCCCGCCGGCCACGCATTTCTTAATCAGATCCTTGACCGGAATCGCGCCCTCGGCCAACGAATAGGCCGAGTGGACGTGCAGGTGTATGAATCCGGATTCCGTCATGGTTCTCGCAGGGCACCACAGCCGTCTTTGCGGGCCGCAGGCTTATGTTTTCTGATGCCGTTTCATGCTATCGGATGCGGCCCGGGGGAAGAAGCATTTTCTGGCCGTTCGGGCCGTTTCTTCCCGGAATTCTCTGGAGTTTTGCGGGGCGGATGTATATAATAGGGAAAATTATCAAAGCGGGAATGCACTGTTTATCAATGACTTAACCCGCAATTTTTGAGACTTTCACAGCCTGTATCCCCTAGCGGGTCCGGGCGGTTTTGGTTTTTAGGGTGATTTTTTAAGGGTTGTTCGGTTCGTCATGGCCTACGCGCTGGCGTCTTTATTCGATGAAGCAGTTCAGGATCAGGGAAAATATACGATTTTCCGGCCCGAGAACACGCTCGAACCCGTCGATTTCAAACTTATGGCTCAGATGCATCAGGCCAGCGGGCTGGACGTGCCCGAACTGATTCGGCTTAAGCCCGAGCGGCTGGTTTCGCAGTGGGTCGCTGCGCTCGTGCCCTTCGGTTTTAAAATCGACGATGACGCACATTTTCTCAAGATCGCCGAAAAGGTCCGGGAGTTCAGTGTCGAGAATATCGATATTGTCAATGAGGAACTCACCCCCTATTACGCCCGAATGCTTACCGATGTTGCCAAAGCTGTTGAGCATGAATTTGACGAAGGGCCGGGTCCCGACGAGCCAAACGAAGTCTATGACGCGGTTCATCAGATCCACCGCCTGATCGCGCTGCGGCAGGATCTCGGTATGTGCGAATTCGACGAGGCGGATACGCGGCGCCTGACGCATGAACTAGCCGTGTCGCTTTTCTACAACCGCGAGGCCAATTTGATCGTCCAGAGGCACGTGGACAGCGCGATCGATTCCCTGATCATCATGGGCGAGCCCGGCCTTGAGGAAATTCCCGATCCCCGGAACAAACCTCACAAACACATTCACGTCAGTGGCGGCCAAGGCGCGGGCAAGACCCAGCTCAGCCGCCGGACGCTCGGCTTTTTAAATGAGAACGAGCAGAGCTACATCCGCGTCAACAAGGATATTTTCCGCCCGCTGGTCCTCGACCCGCACACCATGAACGGCGAAGGCGATCTGTCGGATCCCGATCACCGAAAGCTTTACGGGCGGATTACCGAAGACGAACTGAACATGATCAAGCGCAAGCAATGGTCCACGATTGTTTCTCTGGCCGAAAGCGACAACCTTCCCAACGTGTTCGTTGACAGCACGAGCATCATTCACCCGCATCATGTCGCTGCGCTGACTGAAAAGGAATCATCGCTGAGTCTTCTTTACGTCCATACGCCGTTCGATGAGGCGCAGCGCCGGATCGCCGAGCGTGCGCTGGGCGACGGCATCCCCGGCATCGACACGTTGCGCGAAAGCCTTGAGACCGAAATGATTCAGGGGCACAGGGAGTCGGCGCGGCAAGTCGCCTCGCTGCTCATTCACGGCGCGGGCAAGAATATCAAGGTCAAAATTCTGGATGGCCGCTCGGCGGACCGCACGAAGCCCGTCGAGGCGCGGGTCGAGCTGGACAAGGGCAAGATGGAGATCCGCAATGTCCGCGCGATCCTTGAAATCTTTCATAAATCGACAGAGGGCAAGACGGCCCACATGCCGACCGACGACGATCTCGCCGCGCAGATCCCGAACTTCGACAAGATCGCCTCCGTTATGCACGAGATCACCTTCCTTGACCCGGAGTCGGGGCGGCCGATCGCGAAATACGATAACGGGGCGGGGCTACAAATTATTGAAGCGGCGCTGGTGGAGGACGAGTTCCTTGGCACGCTGACCGGCGACGTGATGGAGAGGCTCAATCAGTTTTATAACACACACAAGGCCTCACTCCTGAGGGTCATCGCCGAGAAGAAGGGCCACGTGTTCGAGCACCGCCGCCCCTTCGGCGCGGACGAGCCGTTCAAGATCGTCACCGACAATTTCGAGACCGAAGTGCCCTTGGTCGAGCGGAGCCTTTATGTCGATGACTCGGCCGAGGAGCGCCTTCTGGAATGGCGGCATCTGGCCAAGCGCGGCAAGTTTCTTGACGGGCAGTTCGATCCGTGGCGGAAGACCGCGCCCGACGAAATCCGCATGCTGGCGGCTCGTTCGGTGACGGATGCCTGGCTGACCGACGCGGTCGTCGAAAAGATCGCGGACAATGTGGCGCAGAAATTGGGCGGAGAAAGCGCGAAGACACCCATCACGGTGCATATTTCCAACCCCGTGAAAGATCACACGCGCCCGGGCGTCAATATCAACTATATGGTCATGGCCTATACGGAGGAGCTGACCAAGCGCCTCAACGCCGCGATGAAGTCCCGGCACCCGGATCTGCATATCGGCTTTGCCGCCGACCGGCCCCTGATGGCGCTGGCGAGCGACCGCGCGACGCGCACGACGGCGGGTACGCTCGAACGGCTCACCTCCCAGCCCTTCTACGATTACAGCGTCTTCGGCGAGGGCGAGCATGTCATCTTCGCGGACGAGCACGTGCAGGCCGGGGGCGTCATGCTGGCCGCGCGGAACGTCATGAATTCCGTCGATCTTGATATTCTGGGCTACACGGCGCTCTCCTCGCATAATCTGGGGGCGGAACTGCGGATCAATCCCGACATCCGCATCGCTCTGGACACGGCCATCGAAGAGAATGCGCGGATGAACGGCGGCGATGCGGAACTCTATAAAATCAATCTCGACGAGGCGCTCGACCAGGTCGGGCTGCGCCGCGAGACGATTACCAACCTTGAAGGACTGATCCTGATCGCCTATCTGCTGGACGGGAAAGAGGATTCGCGCCGCAGCTGGTTTGAGACGCTCAAGCGCTCGGCGGGGCTGGAAGACAAGGATGTGCGCGAGGGTATGGACAGTCTTGATGACCTTCTGGCGGAGGATCCTGTGACCCCGGCGGAGCTGGGCACGATGATGAAGGACCAGATCGAACGCAGCCGCAAGGCCGTCTACCCCAGTATGACCCTGACGTGAGCGGAGAGGATATGACGATGGATCAAGAGACTGAGAAAAAGACGCTCACGGAAGACGAGGCCAAGGCGCTCGGCGAGGGGTTGCGCGAGGCCGCGCAGCTGCAGGAACAGGTCGCGGAATTTCAGGAAACCTACCGTGCGCTCGATAAAAAATATCCGCTCAAGAGCAAGAGCAAATATAAAGACTAAATCTTGTTATCTGAATTAATATGGAACCAGCTTGCCGCCCTTGAGTTCGAGGATGCGGTCCATTTCTTCGGCCAGCGCGATGTTGTGCGTGGCGATCAGGGCGCCGATGCCCCGGTTTCGGACCTGTTCGAGGAGGATTTCAAAAACCTCGTGTGAGGTCTCGGGGTCGAGGTTTCCGGTCGGCTCGTCCGCGAAGAGAAGCTTGGGCTGGTTGACAAGCGCCCTTGCGATGGCCACGCGCTGCTGCTCGCCGCCAGAAAGCTGCGTCGGGCGGTGTTTTACGCGTGTGGCCAGACCCATGGCCCGGAGGTATTCCTCAGCACGGTCTTTCGCCTCCGTCAGGTTCACGCCCCCGATGATCAGCGGCAAAGCGACGTTTTCCAGCGCCGAGAATTCGGGCAGGAGGTGGTGGAACTGATACACGAAACCGATGGATTTATTGCGCAGGCGCGTGCGGGCCTTGTCGCGCATCTTGCCAACGATCTGGTCGCCGATGATGATCTGGCCGTCGTTGGGCGTGTCGAGCAGGCCGAGAATATGAAGAAGCGTCGATTTTCCAGAGCCGCTCGGCCCCACGAGCGCGGTGATCTCGCCGCCGCGCAGACGGAGGTTCAGCTTCTGGAGGATGTGCAGGGTTTTTCCGCCTTGCTGGTAGTGTTTTTCGAGGCCCTGCACGGTCAGGAGGATTTCGCCTTCCCCGGCGCGGGGCTTGTGGGCGCGGAAGACGCTCGGTTCGCGCTTGATTCCGGTCCCTTCACTGGCAGAACTCTCCTCTTCTAAAACAAAGGGCGCGCTGTGCCGCGCGAAGGTTTCGGAGAGTTTGACGGATTTTTTTGCCATGACGCGCCGCCTCCCCTACTCGTACCGCATCGCTTCGACGGGGTCGAGCCGCGCCGCGCGCCAGGCGGGGTAAAGGGTTGCCGCAACGGACAGGAAGAAGGCCATGCCCAGCACGGCGGCGACCTCGGACCAGTCGATGACCGCCGGGATTTCGGAGAGGAAGCGGATTTCTTCATCCCATATCGTATAACCCGTCATGCCTTCGAGCCATTTGCGGATGGATTCAATATTGAGCGCGAAGGAAATGCCGATTGCCGCGCCGACGAACGTCCCGATAAAGCCGATGCTGGCTCCGGTCAGGATAAAAATCTTCAGCATGTTGCGGCGCGTCGCACCCATGGTGCGCATGATGGCGATATCGTGGCCCTTATCCTTCACAAGCATGATCATGGAAGAAATGATATTGAACGCCGCGACGAGGATAATCAGGCTGAGGATCAGGAACATCACGTTTCGTTCGACCTGCAGCGCGTTGAAGAAGCTTTTGTTCATGTCACGCCAGTCGTAAACTTTCGCGAAAGGGTCCAGCTTGATCTCGACAGCCTGACGGATTTCATCCAGCCGATCGGGGTCGTTGAGGAAGATTTCCAGGGAGCTTACGCTGTCCCCGTAACCGAAGAGTTTTTGTGCGTCCTGAAGCGGCATAAAGATAAAGCCGCTGTTATATTCGTACATTTCGACATCAAAGATAATTCCGACTTCATAGGTCTTCTTGCGCTGCATATTGCCGAAGGGACCGCTTTTGACCTCCGGCGAGACGAGCGTGAGTTTTGCGCCAGGCTGAAGTTTGAAGCGTTCGGCCAAGACGGTTCCGATGGCGATTTTATCGGATGCGAAATCTTCGATCCCGCCCTGTCTGATGGCGTTGTAGAGGATATCGCGGCTTGCGAAGTCGGATTGAGCGAGGCCGCGTACCATAACGCCGTTGGCGGCGTTGCTCTGGGTGAGCATCAGGGACTGGCTCTCGATCACGGGCGTGATGGTCTTGATTCCGTTCACGTCCTTGATGCGCTCGACCATCTGGGGGTAATCGTACAGGCGGCCGCTGGTTGAATAGGCGTTCATGTGGCCGCCGAGGCCGAGGATACGACTGAACAGCTCTTCGCGGAAGCCGTTCATCACGGACATGACGATGATCAGGGTGGCCACGCCAAGCAGGATGCCCATAAAGGAAAATCCGGCGATGACGGAGACGAACCCCTCTTCCTTTTTCGAGCGGAGGTAGCGCCAGGCCACCATTCTTTCGAATTTCGAGAACATTACCGATCCTTGCTCCCTTTTTCGCAGCGCCTTAATACGCCCGGCCGATCAGAACCTTGCGCCCCTCGTCCGTGAAGGGCTTGTTGCGCGCGGACAGGCCGTATTCCGTCTTGATGGCAGCCAGTTTTTCATCGTTCAGAACCTCGACGGGTACCTTGATCAGGCCGGTTTTGCCGGCTGCAAAATAATCCTTCACTTCAGAGGCGGTTTTGCCTTCGGATGTGCTGGCAGCGTGGAAAGCGCGGGAGCGTTCGAGCATGCTGTCGTGGATCGCGTCCAGAGTTTTGCCGATCTCGGCGAGGAAGCCATCCACGGGCAGTGTGGTTTTGGAATCGCGGCCCAGATCGCGGCGCACGAAGGTCACGTTTTTCTCCTGCGCCTCGCGGCCACCGATCTCGACGCGAACGGGGATGCCCTTTTTCACGGCGTCCCACATTTTGTCCGGCGTGCGCATTTCGCGCTCGTCCAGCTTGACCGCCAGCCCCTGAGCCTTGAGCTTCTGTGTCAAGGTTGCGCAGAATTCCATGATCTGCGGTGTCGTGCCGTCGTCTTTCAGAACGGGCAAGATGACGACCTGCTGCGGCGCGATGCGCGGGGGCATGATCAGGCCGTCGTCGTCGGCGTGCATCATAATAAGGCCGCCGATCACGCGGGTACTGAAGGCCCAGCTTGTCGTATGGACGAAATGTTCGTTGCCGTCGCGCCCCTGATACTTGATACCGCAGCTCTTGGCAAAATTCCGGCCGAGATCGTGGGTCGTTGCGGCCTGAAGGGCCTTGCCGTCCTGCATAATGGATTCGAAGGAATAGGTTTCGTCGGCGCCGGGGAAACGTTCTTCGGGGGTTTTTACGCCCGTAAAGCCGGTAAAGGCGCAATAATCGCGGAAGAATTTTTCATAGAAGCCAAGGACGGTCAGACAGTCGTTCTTGGCGCCTTCCGCGTTTTCGAACGCGCAATGGCCCTCGTGCCAGAAAAATTCGGACGTGCGCAGAAACATTCTGGTGCGCATTTCCCAGCGCATGACGTTGCCCCACTGGTTAAGCTTCATGGGCAGATCGCGGTAGGACTGGATCCAGCGAGACATCGCATCGCCGATGATGGTTTCGGAGGTGGGGCGGATGACATAAGGTTCCTCAAGTTTTCCAGTCGGAACCAAGCCGTTTTCTCCTGCCTCAAGCCTGTGGTGTGTGACAACCGCGCATTCCTTGGCGAAGCCATCAACATGTTCGGCCTCGCGCGAGAGGAAGCTGACGGGGATCAGGAGCGGAAAGGAGGCGTTCTGGACGCCGTAATCCTTAAGCCACGGGTCGAAGATGCGCACCATATTCTCCCAGATCGCGAGGCCGTAGGGCTTGATGATCATGCAGCCGCGCACGGGCGAGTTTTCGGCCATGTCGGCGGCCTTGATAACCTGCTGGTACCATTCGGGAAAATCTTCCGCTCGGGTGGGCGTAATTGCGGTTCTGGTCGCGGCTTTGGCGGGTTTATTCATGGCTGCGCGCCTCCGTTCGTGTTCTTTTGGGCGTTATTATCGCCAGACACTAAGGGATCCGCGGGGTTCTGTCCATCCTGTTCAGGGAAGAGAGCCGGGTTGTCCAAAGGACAGCGTGTTCGTATATCCGGGCCGATATCCTCGCCGTTAAAGAGAATACGCCCGTCTCCGTAGATTTCCAACCAGGAGACTTCGGGCTCAAGGTTTAATCCTGAAGTTTTCCCGGCGTAGCGGCTGCTCAGGTCGATTGTGATGGGAATGACAACCGGATCATAGATCCCCTGCCCGCCTCCGCTATCCTCAATATCGGCGGGGGCCACGGGGTTGCCCTTCACGTCTACGCCGGGGACGAAGTTGGCTCCGGCCTCGTCGTAGGCGGTGAGCTGCTCGCAGATTTTATTCATGTCCGGGCGTTGCGCGGCCGCAGGGCCAGAGCCTGCGAACACTATCAAAAGCCCGGCCAGAGCGGGTTTTAAAAATCCTGGGTTTGAGCGCTTACGGTCAGCCATATTTCTGCAACGAGAGTTCACGCAGGTCGATTACGCCCGAGCTGATCACCGCATAGGCGATGAGCCAGAGTACGACAGAAATGACCGTTGTAATAAGCATTTTTTTTCCGATTTGCGGGTTGGCTGGCGCACCCGGTGCCGTGAGGGGGTCGTGCTCAGCGGGTGTGGACAGGCCGATGGGCAGGATGCAGAAAATAACCGTCCACCAAATACAGACAAAGACGACGATTCCCGAGAAAATGCTCATTTCACAGTCCCTTGCCGTGCGATCTTGAACGCGTGAACCGTGGTTTTGGGCTTGAGGCCGACACGGTTGTGAACATAACGGCGCAGGCAGATACGGACCTCCTCGGCCAACGCGTTCTCATCGAGGTCGGGGCCTTCGGCGCAATCAGCGATGATCTCCTCGATTTCGTGGCGGATATCTTCCTCCAGCTCTTGCGGCGGGCCGCCGTCGGTGAGGCCGATCACGTCGAGGCGGATATCGCCGATAATCCGGTAATCGGGTGAAATCGCCAGCGAGACATGCACGGCGCCGCTATATTGCAGCTTCCGGCGGGCGACGATGGAGGGGTCGGAGGCTGGAATGAGGCGGTCCTGATCGACGGCCAGAAGGCCGGTCGCGATCTGGCCGATCTGCGCCATCGGGCCGGGAGCCAGGCGGATCACCGAGCCGTTCACTGGCACAATGGTCTGACTGACCTGACATTCGCGGGCCAGAGCGGCGTGGGCTTCGAGCTGTACGCGTTCGCCGTGGACGGGAATAACGCATTGCGGGCGGAGCCATTGCAGCATGTTCTCGATCTCCTTGCGGCACGGGTGCCCGGAGACGTGGATTTTATGAAGGCTGTCCGAGGGTGTGATGACACGTACACCCGACGCGACGAGATTGTTTTTGACCGCGTTGATGTTTCGCTCGTTCCCCGGAATGGCGCGGGCGGAGAAAATCACCGTGTCACCCTCGCTGAAACTGATTGCGTCATGATCGCCGCGCGCGATCCGGGCGAGGGCCGAACGGTATTCGCCCTGAGAGCCCGTCACAACGATAACCGTCTTGGAACCGGGCAGGCGCTCCATATCTCTTTCGTCAATAAAGTCTTTGATATCGTTTAAATATCCGCATTCCTGCGCAGCCGCAACCATGCGGCGGAGAGAGCGCCCTACGACTGCGACATGGCGGCCCGCCTGCTTGGCAGCCTCCGCGATGCTGATCATCCGGCCGATGTTGGAGGAAAAGAGGGTCACGGCGATCCGGCCCCTGCATTCCCTGAACTCCTCCACCAGCCCTTTGGCCACTTCGCGTTCCGAGCCGGAGACGCCGCGCACGTTGGCGTTGGTGGAGTCGCCGACATAGGCCAGAATGGACTCCGCACCCAGCTTACGGAAGACTGCCTCTTCGGTCTTGCCGCCAACCACCGGATCGGGGTCAAGATTCCAGTCGCCGCTGTGCAGAATATTTCCGTGTTCGGTGCGGATCATCAGGGCGCAGCTATCGGGCACAGAATGGGAGACTGGCACAAATTGAACCTTAAATGACCCTACTTGAACCTCTTGCATCGGTTCAATTTGGTGCATTTTAGGGTCATAAATTCCGACCTCTTCCAGCTTTTTTCTCAGAACCGCTGCCGTAAAGGGCGACGCGTAAATGGGACATCCGAGACGGGACCATAAATGGCTCACTGCACCGATGTGATCCTCGTGGGCGTGCGTGATGATCAGGCCCTTGAGCTTCTTTTTGTTCTCGACCAAAAAGGCGGGATCGGGCAGGAGCAGGTCGATCCCGGGAAAACGCTCGTCCGCGAAGCCCATGCCGCAATCGACCGCCAGGAGCTGCCCGTCGAGCGCATACAGGTTCAGATTGACGCCGAACTGTTCGCTGCCGCCCAGCGGTATGAAATAGAGACCATCTTTTTTAAGCAGCTTGTTGGCGGGCATCGTTACGCGTTCCGTTTATTGTCTTCGTATATTTTCAGGAGGCCCTTGAGGGTCAGGTGCTCATCCACCCGGTCGATGACGTTCGTGCTTTCAGCGTACAGCACGGCCAGACCGCCTGTCGCCAAGACGAACGGCTTCTCGCCCATTTCCTCAGTTATATGCGTGAGGATGCCCTCGATCAGGCCAATATAGCCCCAGTACATGCCCGATTGCATCGCGTCGGCGGTATTCTTGCCGATCACAGCAGGCGGCTTTTTGATTCCGACGCGCGGCAATTTTGCTGCCTTACTGTGCAGCGCTTCGATAGACAGGCGCACGCCGGGGGCGATCACGCCACCCTGATAGGTGCCATCGCGGCTGATAACGTCAAAGGTCGTGGCCGTGCCGAAGTCGATCACCACGGCAGGCACCTGATAGTGCGCCATCACGGCCACCGCGTTGACGATCCGATCCGCGCCGAGTTCGCCGGGGCGGTCGAGGCTGATTTTGACGCCGCGCACGGTCTCCGCCGTGACGAAGACACAGGGGCGGCCGATATATTTCTGGGTGAAGCGCTCGATATGCAGATCAGCATCAGGGACCACGGAACTAACGATGACATCGGTGACATCCGTCCATTTGAGGCCGGCCAGATCGAAGAGCGGCCTCAGAAAGACGGCATATTCATCGACCGAGCGCGCGCCCTCGGTGCGACAGCGCCAGAACTGCGTCAGGTTCCGCCCTTCGAACAACGCGAAGACCGTATTGGTATTTCCGATATCAATCGCCAGTAGCATGGGCAAGGGTATAACACATCAAAACAGGGCGGGCATCCCTAAAAACGGGGTTCGCCGGGTCAGCAGCAGCCGCAACCGCCGCGCGGGCTGGTGTGGTCGGCATCGCAATCTTCCTCGTGCTCGATCTCGTCGGCCGCCATGGCTTGAGGTTTTGCGGGTTCGGCGGGGGTGGCCTCATGCGGGTGATGGTCGTGGTGTTCCTCGCCGTGATCTTGGCCGCAGCAGCCGTCATGGTGATGGTGGTGGTCGTGATGGTGGCTGTGCGCCAGCCCGTGGCCGAACCAGCCCGGTCCGCCATCCGATCCGGCGGGCAAAGTCGTTGACATTGAGAGGGCGCGTTTAATGCGGCTAAAATCCTTGCTCATCCGAGTCTCCTTATCAATCCGGTCACTGTTCTGCCTCTAACGGGGCTATTTTGGCAAGATTTTTTTGTGATTTTTACCAGTCTACACGGGTTTTAGGGCACACGCACGCAGCGCTTTTGCTGGAACAGGCCGATGAGGCGCTGTTTTTCGCTCTGGGCCTGATAGCCCTGCTGGGTCTTGATCTGGTTGCCGTGTCCGCCGCCGTTGCCGAAGCCGGAGGCCAGACCGCTCAGCTCGCGCACGCCCGGCACCTTATAGATCGCTCCCGTTGCCGCGAGGCCGGTATTCACGGTCTTTGAGGCCATGTTGCCGTAATTTGCGCCGGAGCCGCCCTGCGATTGCATGATGATTCGGTCCATCGCCTGAATCTCCTGCACAATCTCGTTGCAGGAGGCCGCCGGAGTCACCAGTTGGGCGTTGGTCAGGGCCGACTGGTTCGTATTGGACCCCCCGGAACAGGCTGCAAGTAAAACCCCCAACGATATGAAAATAAACGGATATTTTTGAATGAAGGTGGACCTATCCTTAGGAGTAGCCATAACTTTTTCGCCTTGACGCTTCGGGAATTTCACCCTAGTACATTCCTTTGATTCGAGAAAGCTATGATGTGTAAGGCGCTGGACCTTCTGATGAACAAACTGCGTATTTTTAAACAGTCGCTCTCTGTTTTGTGTTTTATGCTGGTTCTGGTCAGCTGTTCTTCGGTTTCCGAGAGCGCCGGGCCGTATGCTACCTATTACAAGGTTCCCAAACCCATTCAGTGCGTTCCCTATGCCCGCGACGTTTCGGGTATTCCGCTTATGGGCGACGCGCATACATGGTGGGCAAAGGCGGGCGAGCAGAATTTCAAGCGCGGCAAGTCCCCTGCTCCCGGCGCCGTTCTGGTTCTGAGCAAAACCGATAAATTGCGGCATGGGCATCTGGCCGTGGTCAAGCGCGTCGTCGGACCCCGCGATATCGACATCACGCACAGCAACTGGGGCAGCGACAAGAAGTCGCGCAGCCTTGTCTACAAATCCATGCGGGTGAAGGACGTTTCGCCCAAGAACGACTGGAGCCTCCTGCGTTTCTGGAACGGCAAGAGCTTCGGTGCGCCCTACCCGGCTCAAGGGTTTATCTACAAGCGTTAATATCTTACGCAGTCCGGTCTTGTGCCTTCGCGATGCAAAGAGAGCACGCACCCCTGAATTTTTTCAAAGCTTCCCTTTCAGATCCTCGGCGATCTGCTCGGCGGTGTCTTTCGCCGGATAGAGGGCGATGTTCGCGCCGTCGGGGCCCATCAGGTAGGTGAAGGCAGAGTGGTCCATCATATAGCCGTCCATGCCCTCCATCTGGATTTTCGAGGCGAAGACCTTATAGGCCTTCTTCGCGGCCTCCACCTGTTCGGGGGTTCCGGTCAGGCCGACAAGCTTTTCGTGGAACTGGCCGATATAGTCCTTGACGGTCTGCACGTCGTCGCGCTCGGGATCGACCGAGATAAAGACGGGCTGGATCTTTGCGGCCTTCTCGGGGCCGACCAGTTCCATGACGCGGGAGATTTTCTGCAATTCAGTCGGGCAGACTTCGGGGCAATAGGTGAAGCCGAAGAAGACCAGCATATAGCTTCCGGCAAAATCCTTTTCTGTCACGGTCTTGCCGTCCTGATCGACCAGCGTGAACGGGCCGCCGATCGCCACGCCGGGCATAGAGGGGTCGGGCCGGGATTCCGGGGCCGCGATTACTGTCGCGGCATCGGCTTCTGTTTCTCCGCCGCTGGCGGCGCTCAGGGCAGAAATTTCGACTTCCTCGTCGATATTTTCATTCATTTTCTGCTCGTCCATGAAAACCTTGAGGCCAAAGCCTACGGCAAGACCGATCAGAAGAAACGACACCAGACGGATAACGCGCAACATGGGGACCCCCTTTTTGCATCTTTAGAAAGCCGAAAACGCCCCTTTATAAGGTGCGCGATGGCGCTTGACAATTCCTTTCAATCTGCCACCCTTGGGCGATACCATGAATGCAGTCCTTAGGGGTGCTCCGGGGCGTTTAGCCGGGGCTGAGATTACACCCTATGAACCTGTGGGTTAACACCTTCGTAGGGAAAGGAAAACGATATGTCGCCTAAAGACCAATCCAATACTCAAGCCGAGGCGGGTGTTTGCCCGTCCACCACCCATGTCACGCGCGGGCCCCTGCCCGCCTCCAAGAAAGTCTATGTCGGAGATCTCAAGGTGCCGATGCGGGAGATTTCCCTGACCAACGGCGAGAGCATCACGGTTTACGATACCTCCGGGCCGTATACGGATGCGTCGGTCGATCTGGACATCATGCGCGGGTTGCCGAAGACGCGGATGCAGTGGGTGCTGGAGCGCGGGGACGTTGAATATATCGAGGGGCGCCAAGTCAAACCCATCGACAACGGCTATAAGACCGAGGCGCAGCTCAAGAACCGCAAGATCAAGCACGAGAAATTCCCCGCCTCGCCCGAGAAACCCCTCCGCGCGAAAGCGGGCATGAATGTCAGCCAGATGCATTACGCGCGCAAGGGCATCATCACGCCGGAGATGGAGTATATCGCGCTGCGCGAGAATCAGCGACGGGCGGAGGTTCATTCCTACGCCAAGGGCGGCGAGAATTTCGGCGCGAATATCCTGCCGTTCATCACGCCGGAGTTTGTGCGGAAAGAAGTGGCGGAAGGGCGCGCGATCATCCCCGCGAACATCAACCACACGGAACTGGAGCCGATGATCATCGGGCGGAACTTCCTTGTGAAGATCAACGCGAATATCGGGAATTCCGCCGTGACATCCTCCATCGGCGAGGAAGTGGACAAGATGGTCTGGGCGATCCGCTGGGGCGCGGACACGGTGATGGATTTGTCTACGGGCAAGGACATTCACGATACGCGCGAGTGGATCATCCGCAATTCGCCCGTGCCCATTGGAACGGTGCCGATCTATCAGGCGCTGGAGAAGGTCGGCGGCGTGGCCGAAGATCTCAGCTGGGAGATTTTCCGCGATACCCTTATTGAGCAGGCCGAACAGGGCGTGGATTATTTCACCATCCATGCGGGCGTGCGCCTGCCCTATATCCGTCTCACGGCGGACCGGGTGACGGGCATCGTGTCGCGCGGCGGGTCGATCATGGCGAAGTGGATGATGACGCATCACCGCGAGAGTTTCCTCTATACGCATTTCGAGGAAATCTGCGAGATCATGAAGGCGTACGACGTTTCATTCTCGCTGGGCGATGGCTTGCGCCCCGGTTCGATCGCGGATGCGAACGACGCGGCGCAGTTTGCGGAGCTAGAGACGCTGGGCGAGCTGACGAAAATCGCATGGAAACACGACGTGCAGGTCATGATCGAGGGGCCGGGCCATGTGCCGATGCATCTGATCAAGATCAACATGGAGAAGCAGCTTAAGGAATGTCACGAGGCGCCGTTTTATACGCTCGGGCCGCTCACGACCGACATCGCGCCGGGGTACGACCATATCACGAGCGGGATCGGCGCGGCGATGATCGGCTGGTTCGGCTGCGCGATGCTGTGCTACGTCACGCCGAAGGAGCATCTGGGCCTGCCGAACCGCGACGACGTGAAGACGGGCGTGATTACCTACAAGATTGCGGCGCATGCGGCGGACCTCGCGAAGGGGCATCCGGGGTCGCAGTTCCGCGACGATGCCTTGAGCAAGGCGCGGTTCGAGTTCCGGTGGGAGGATCAGTTTAATCTCAGCCTCGATCCCGACACGGCGCGGGAGTTTCACGACGAGACCCTGCCCGCCGAAGGGGCGAAGCATGCAAGCTTCTGTTCCATGTGCGGGCCGAAATTCTGCTCCATGAAGATCACGCAGGACGTGAGAGAGTTTGCGGCGGCAAACCCTATCGTTGAGGCGGCGGAATAGATGAGCGTTTCAAATGACGATTTGGCAAATGACGATCTGGATGCGGTGATTATGGCGGCGGCGAGCGCGGAGTGGCAAAAGGTCGCGCTTCTGATCTCCGCCGTGTTTGACGCTCTGGCCGCAAGGCAAATTACCACCCCCGCCCAAACCATCGCCGAGCGTATCTATGCCTTGGCCGACAGCGGGAAGCTGGATTCCGGCGGCAATCTCCGCCGCTGGCGCGATGGCACCGTGCGCGTGAAGGGGTAGCGGCGGGATTTTGTGTCGGAGACGGAGGAGTGAATACATGGATGATGCGCATATCGATCATTTAATTCTTAAATCATGCAGCCAGCATTACCTGAAGGTGGCAAGGATTATCGTTGATGTCTGCGGCGCATTAGGAAAGGACGCTACCGATGAAAATGGCGCGGTCATCGAACAGCGTATCCGCGCCCTGATTGATCGTGGCCAGCTGGAAGGCGATGGGGATTTGAGCCAGTGGCGTTATAGTGAAATCCGTCTGGTGACTAAGCACTAAGGGCTAGACGGAGGGTGAAGAGAGGGCGGGCGGATATTACCGCCGAATAGGCGAAATGAGCTTTAAAGTCGGAGATTTTGTTAAAAAGAACCCCGAAACATGGGTGCCGAACGATTTTGATTCATGGGGGCGCGGCATAGGAGTTGGACAAGTTGTCGAGCCTCCATTTGCGATGGAACCGCATGAAGTTGATGTTCTGTGGCCAGCCGGAAGATGTTTTGAGTTTACAGCACAGCTCTTGCCTGCCTCGAAGGATGATGCGATAGGATAAGTCTCAGCGAATACAAAAAATTTGTTATAAGTTTTTTTCTGAATCAATCAAAAGGGTTATTAATGATGCAGTTTGGTGCAGTTGAAAGGACGCCAAGTGTTGATAAGCTTGTACTGCTTTAGTGCCAATGCCATGCCCACCCTCTTTATTTCTAATCGTAGGTACGCCGCTTTCCAGCATTTGCTGAAAGGAGGTAAAGTGTGTTTGCAAATACTGAGGTATCAA
>JAANMX010001396.1_pt1 | contig 27640 bp, 25 predicted proteins | sample 7279681 | NCBI WGS metagenome assembly JAANMX01 (sample SAMN14094542, study PRJNA606508) | bioreactor metagenome | isolation source: A lab-scale SPAN reactor treating ammonium-rich wastewater day 351 | place: Ireland: Galway | collected 2018-01-01 | reverse complement strand
CGAAGAGCATCACCACCGTGCCGGCCGCCGTGAGCGGAAGCCCGTAGGTCAGGTGCAGGTGCGTCGGCACGAACGCCAGCGCGCCGACCAGCAGCAGTCCTTCGACATAGACGGTGAACAGGACGACGCGCGACCAGCCCACCTCGAGCACCGCGACGTAGCGCCGCAGCGCGCCGTCCTGGTCGTGCGCCGCGCTCCGTTCCTGCGCGGGAACGAAGCGCCGCAGCAGCAGCGCCGCCGCGGCGAACCATGCCGCGAGCGCGACGAAGACGGGTCCGCTGCCGTAGAGATCCGCGCCGACGCCGCCGAGCACCTGTCCGAGCGCAATGCCGAACATCTGTCCGATCAGGTAGCGCGCGAGCACGCTCTGCCGGCGTTCGTAGGGCACCACGTCGCCGATCCAGGCGAGCGAGAGCGGGATCAGCGCACCGGCCGTCGCGCCGGCCAGCGCGCGCGCGACGACGAGTGATGCGAGGCTGGGCGCGAAGGCGCAGGCGAGCGACGTCAGCGCGCAGGCGAAGGTCGCGATGGTGATGACGCGATACTTCCCGTAGCGGTCGCCGACCGGGCCGTAGATCAACTGGAACAGGCCGTAGGCGATCGCGAACGCCGTGACGGTCTGTGCCGCCGCGGCCAGTCCCGTGTCGTGCTCGCGCGCGAGATAGGGGATCAGCGGATCGCAGACGCGCAGCGCGGCGGAGGAGCCGCAGCCTGCGATCGACAGCGCGACGATCGACCGGGTCGGGATTCGCGCTGTCATCGAGCACGGGCGCGTGGCGGGTGGCCGTACCCCTTCATGCGCGCGTCCCGGCGACGCGGTGCGCGCCGCACATTCACCGGCGCACCGCAGCGGTCGACGCGGATGCGCGGCGACCGGCCGGTGCGCATGTCGGCACCGGTCCGGTGCTGAGGCGAACGACGAGGTCGATGCCGAGCACGACCTGGCGCGGGTGCGGGCGCGCTTCGATGCGCGCAACCAGCGCCTCGGCCGCACGCTCGCCGATCGCCTGGGCCGGGAATCGCACGGTGGTCAGGCCCGGCGTGACCAGGCCTGCGATCTCCTGGTCGTCGAACCCGGCGACCGACAACCGGCCCGGCACGTCGATGCCGGCCTCGCGGGCGTGCTTCAGCATGCCGATGGCGATCGCGTCGTTGCCGCCGACGAGCGCGGTCGGACGCTCCCGGGCATCCAGGATCGAGGCGGCCGCGACGGCGCCGGCTTCGATCGAGTACGGGCACTCCCGAAGCCAGGCGGGCGGGATCGCGATTCCATGCGCGGCCAGGCGCGCCAGCACGCCTTCGGCGCGCGCGCGTGCGCGGTCGTTGGTCGCCCGCAGACCGGCGACGAGCGCGATGCGGCGGTGACCGAGGCCGACGAGGTGGTCGACCACGAGCGCGCTCGCCGCGCGGTTGTCGAAGCCGACGGACCAGGTGCCGCGCGGAACGTCGGCGTTCCACCCGACGACGTAGGGCGTCTGAGTGCGCCGCAGGAGTTCGGAGAGCGCGCGCGAACGCTGCAGGCCGACGAAGAACAGGCCGTCGACGCCGCGCGCCACGAGTTCGCGCGCGAGGCGCGTCTCGGCCTCGAGGTCGTAGCCGTGGCATGCCAGCACCAGCGTGTAGCCGCGATCGGCCAGTGCGGTCTGCAGTCCCTGCGCGGTCAGCGCGAACGAGGTGTGGTCCAGCGTGGGCAGCAGCGCGCCGATCATCCTGCTGCGGTTGGACGCGAGCGTGCGCGCGGCCGCGTGCGGCACGTACGACAGTTGCGCGATCGCCGCCTCGACGCGGGCGAGCGTGCCGGTGCGCAGGAGCGCGGGCTGCGAGAGCGCGCGCGACACGGTCGCGGGGGAGACACGGGCGAGGCGGGCGACGTCCTCGATCCGGGCCACGGATCTCGCGTTCGGGCGGTCTGGCATGTCGGGGCGCGCGGCTTCGCTGCGTCGCAGCTTGACAGCGGATGATAACGCCCATAGGCTCGGTCTGAAAGCGCTTTCATTCGCAGGGGCCCGCGGCCGCCGGTCACGGGGATCGGCCCGCAGGCGATGCTGCGGGTCTCAAGTCGACTCGAGGAGGAACGCGGCATGGCAGGCAACGATCCGCGGGCGCTTGCGCCCGTCCGTCCGGCAAGCACCGAGCGTCGCCGCTTCATGCGCGCCGCCGGCCGCTATGGATTCACGACCGCGGTCCTCGCCTGGACCGGCGGGACCCTGTGGTCCGACGACGCGCTCGCGCAATCCGCCGCCGACGAGGAGGCGAAGCAGAAGGCCGCGAAGTACACGATGATCTTCGCGACCGAGTACAAGATCGAGGACGTGGTCCGCTATCCGGTCATGCAGGCGGCGTTCAAGGCGAACGTCGAGGCGGCGTCGAAGGGGATGATCTACGTCAAGCTGCACCCGGCGGGCCAGCTCGGCGTCGGCGCCGCACTGGCCCAGAAGATCCAGGGCGGGACGGTACAGGGCGGGGCGGTGTCGCTCTCCAATTTCTCGCCGTTCGCACCTTCCGTCGACCTGATCAACATCCCGTTCTGGTGCGGCGAGAACCAGAAGTTCGCCAATCTCGTCACCTCGGCCGCGTGGAACGGCGAGATCACGCCGAAGGTGACGGCGAAGGGCTACAAGCCGATGTTCTACTTCACCGTCGACCCGCGGACCGTGTCGACGCGCAAGGGCTACAAGCAGGTCCGCACGCCGGCGGACATGCAGGGCATGAAGATGCGCGTGCCGCCGTCGCAGCTCCTGCAGCAGTTCTACCGGCTCGCCGGTGCGAACCCGACGGTCGTACCCTGGGGCGAGACCGCGACCGCGATCAAGCAGGGCGTCGCCGATGGACTCGACCCGGCGGTCTCCGCGCTCGCGACCTTCGGGTTCCACGACATCCTGGGCAACGTCACGACGGTGCGCTCGGTGTCGGACGCGCAGATGTTCGCCGCCAACGCCGCGTGGTACCAGGCCTTGCCGAAGGACCTGCAGGTGGCGTTCGACGCGGCGAGCGACAAGACCCAGGTCGAGAGCTTCGCGCAGATCGCGCCCGCGCGCGAGGTCTCGATGAAGATGATGCGCGAGGGCGGCGCGAACTTCTACAACCCGACGCCCGCGGAGTTCCGCCAGTGGGTCGATGCGTGCGGCGAGCAGCGCAAGGAATGGGACGAGTTCAAGGTGCGCCTCGCCGGTTCGCTCGCCGCGTTCGACAAGCTGCGGACCGCCGCCGACACCAAGGGCCCGATCACGGTCGGCGACTACACCGGCTGAGCGCCGACCGGCCGGGACGGGCGCGCGTTCGTCCCGGCACCCCCCGATGAACGACACCGCGCCGATGCAGCGTGGGCGCCGTCCCGCGTCCCTCAAGATCGCGTTCGCCCTCTATGGCGCCTACGCGGCCTACGTGCTCGTCGCCGCGGCGATGCGGAAATCGACCGGCAGGCCGCTGCCGCTCCAGCTCGGCGATGTCGGCGAGTTCCTGCTCGTGCTCGTGGCGACCCTCTGCTTCGTCGCCGGCGTGCTGCGGCTCGAGCCCGGCCGCGAGGAGCGCGGCGCCTGGGCGCTGCTGGACGAGAACGGCGAGCGTTACGCGATGCTCGTCTTCTACGTGCTCTGCTGCTTCGTGATCGTGCAGGAGGTGCTGCGCCGCTTCGTGCTCAACTACTCGTCCGCCTGGGCCGAGGAGATCGCGCGCTACGCCTTCATCTACCTCGGCTACGTCGGCACGGCGTACGCGGTCAAGGAGCGGGCGCACATCCGCTTCGACATCCTCATCGGCCGCGTGCCGGACCGGGCGCGCGCCCTGCTCCATGCGCTGGCGGAGGTCGCGACCATCGTGTTCGCGGTCGTCGCGTTCTGGTGGTCGATGCACACCGTCGCGCAGCTCCTCCGGTTCGAGGGCACGACGCCGGTGCTGCGCATCAACAAGGCCTGGTTCGCGGCAGCGGTGCCGATCGGCTTCGCGCTCGTCGCCCTGCGATGCCTCCAGGCGCTGAAGCGTGACCTCGGCGACTTCGCGGCCGGCCGCGCGCCCTGGGCCGGCAAGTCCATGTTCGAGGAGTAGCGGTGGCCGTCGTCCTGTCGATCGTCCTGCTGTGCGTGCTGCTCGCGCTCGGCGCGCCGTTCTGGGTCGCCATGGGCCTCGGCACGGTGACCATGCTGGCCTCGACCGGCGTGCTGCCGCTGACGCTGGTCGGCGAGGCGCTGTTCGACGGCGTCGATTCGTTCGCGCTGATCGCCATCCCGCTGTTCATCCTCACCGGTGACGCGATGGTGCGCAGCGGCCTCGGCATCAAGCTCCTCAACTTCGCGGAGGCGAGCTTCGGCAGCTTCCGCTCCGGCTTCGGCACGTCGACCGTCATGGGCTGCGGGCTGTTCTCGTGCATTTCCGGCTCGGACGCGGCCGACGCGGCGGCGGTGGGCCGGCTCACGATGGATCGGCTGGTCGAGAAGGGCTACCCGAAATCCTACGCCTGCGCCCTCGTCGCCTCCGGGGCCTGCACCGGGATCCTGATCCCGCCGTCGATCGCCTACATCATTCTCGGGCTCGTTCTCGGCATCTCGTCGGCGACCCTGTTCCAGGCCGCGTTCGTGCCCGGTGTCATGGTGCTGCTCGCGGTGATGCTGACCAACGCGATCGTGAACCGGGTGAAGGGCTACGAGCGCTCGGTCGGGCGTTTCGACTTGGCGCGCTGGCGCGCGGCGCTGTGGGACGCGAAGTGGGCGCTGGCGATCCCGGTGATCATCCTCGGAGGGATCTACACGGGGACCTTCACGCCGACCGAGTCGGCCGCCGTGGCCGTCGCGGTCGCGCTGGTCGTCGGGTTCCGGCAGAAGACCATCGGCTGGAAGGACGTGCCGGCGATGCTCGGGACCTCGGCGCGCGTCTGCGGGGTCATCCTTCCGATCATCGCGGTCGCGCTGCTGTTCGCGCAGGCGCTCACCGTGCTCGACATCCCGCAGAGGTTCGTCGCCTTCGTCATGTCCTTCGGCGTCGACCGCAACAGCGTCATCGTGCTGATGCTGCTGATCTGGGTCGTCTCGGGCATGTTCATGGAGGCGAGCCCGAACATCGTCGTCCTCGGCCCGCTCCTGCTGCCGCTCGCCCAGAAGGTGGGCATCGATCCGATCCACTTCTGCGTGTTCATGATCTCCACGCTCGGGCTCGGCTTCATCACGCCGCCCTTCGGCCTCAACCTCTTCGTCATGTCGGGACTCACGCGCACGCCGGTCACCGCGATCGCGCGCGAGGCGCTGCCGTTCGTCCTGGCCGTGGTCGTCGTCTCGACGATCATCGGCTTCGTCCCCGAGCTCTCGCTCTTCACCCTGCGCCGCTGACGGCGCACGCTCCCATGGCCACCCATCTGCTCAAGCGGGCGTCGAAGACGCCCGAGTCCGAGACCGGCAACGCGCGCGAGGTCGCCGGCGCGATGCTCGCGGAGATCGAGCGGCGCGGCGAGGACGCCGTCCGCGAGTACGCGCGCACGCTCGACGGCTGGACCGGCGACATCGTCGTGACGGACGCCGAGATCGAGCGGCGCACCGCGGCGGTGCCCTCGGACGTGCGGCGCGACATCGACTTCGCGACCGACCAGGTGCGCCGCTTCGCGCTCGAGCAACGCGCGTCGCTGCACGAGTTCTCGGTCGAGCTGGAGCCGGGGCTCGTCACCGGCCAGCGGCTGATCCCGGTGAACGTCGCCGGTTGCTACGTCCCGACCGGACGCTACGCGCACATCGCGTCGGCCTACATGAGCATCGCCACCGCGAAGGCCGCGGGCGTGCCCCGCGTCGTCGCCTGCTCGACGCCGTACCGCGGCGAGGGCATCCACCCGGAAGTGCTCTACGCAATGAAGGTCGCGGGCGCCGACGTCGTGATGACGCTGGGGGGCGTGCAGGCCGTGGCGGCGATGGCGTTCGGGCTCTTCGGCGGGCGGCCGGCCGACATCATCGTCGGACCGGGCAACAAGTACGTCGCCGAGGCGAAGCGGATGCTGTTCGGCCGCGTCGGCATCGACGTGTTCGCCGGGCCGTCCGAGGTCTGCGTGATCGCCGACGACTCGGCCGATCCCGCCATCGTCGCCTCGGACCTGGTCGGGCAGGCCGAGCACGGACACGAATCGCCGGCCTGGCTCATCACGACCTCGCGGCGCATCGCCGAGGCGGTGCCGCCGATCGTCGAACGACTGGTCGCCGCACTGCCGCCTACCGCCCGCGACGCCGCCGGCGCCGCCTGGCGCGACTACGGCGAGATCGTGCTCTGCGAGTCGCGCGAGGAGGCGGCTGCCGTGTCGGACCGCTACGCGCCGGAGCACCTCGAAGTGCACTGCCGCGACTTGGATTGGTGGCTCCACCGCTTGACTGCCTACGGCTCGCTGTTCCTCGGCGAAGAGACAACGGTGGCGTTCGGCGACAAGGCGTCCGGGCCGAACCACATCCTTCCGACCAAGGGCGCGGCGCGCTATTCGGGCGGGTTGTCGGTGCACAAGTTCATCAAGACGGTGACCTGGCAGCGGATGAGTCGCGACGCCAACCGCCGGATCGGCCAGGTGACCGCGCGCATCTCCCGACTCGAAGGCATGGAAGGTCACGCGCGCACCGCCGACGACCGGCTGGCGAAGTACTTCCCGGACGAGACCTTCGACCGGGGCCTGCCGGTCCGGGACTGAAACGGGGCGCGCCGTGCATCAGGCGATCCGCGGACTCTTCGACCTGTCGGGGCGGGTGGCGCTCGTCACCGGCGGCAATTCGGGCATCGGGCGCTCGCTCGCACTCGCGCTCGGCCGCGCGGGCGCGCGCACCCTCCTCGTCGCGCGCCGAGCGGAAGAACTCGACGCGGCCGTGCGCGAGTTCGCGGCCGACGGCATCGAGGCGCACGCGCTCGCCGCGGACCTGACCGATCGGGCGTCGATCGCGGCGCTGCCGGCGCGCGCGATTGCGGCGGCCGGAGCGCCGGACGTTCTCGTGAACGCCGCGGGCGTGAACATCCGCAAGCCCTTTCCCGACCTCGACGATGCGGACTGGGACGCGACGCTGGCGCTCAACCTGACCGCGCCGTTCCTGCTCACGCGCGCGTTCGCGCCGGCGATGGCCGCGCGCGGCCGCGGCCGCATCGTCAACATCGCGTCGCTGCAGTCGGTGCGGGCCTTCGCCAACAGCGGACCCTACGGCGCGTCGAAGGGCGGCATCATGCAACTGACGCGGGCCACCGCCGAGTACTGGTCGCGCCGCGGCGTCACGTGCAACGCGATCGCTCCCGGATTCTTCCCGACGCCCCTGACCGGACCGGTGTTCGCCGACCCGGCGCGCGCGCGGGCGATGGCCGATCGCACGATGATCGGCCGCAACGGCGAACTCGACGACCTCGCAGGCACGGTCGTGTGGCTCGCGAGCGACGCGTCGGCCTACGTGACCGGCCAGACGATCTTCGTCGACGGCGGCTTCTCCGCCGGTTGACACGGAAGGCGACACGATGAAGGCATTGATCTACACCGCGCCGAACGAAATGACGCTGATGGATGCTCCGCGTCCGGCGCTCGTCGACGGCGAGGTCGTGCTGCGCGTCGACGCGGTCGGCATCTGCGGATCCGACATGCACGCGTTCCACGGCCACGACCCGCGGCGCAAGCCGGGTTTGATCCTCGGTCACGAACTCGCCGGTACGATCGTCGAGGGACCCGGCGCGGGTCGTCGCGTGACCGCGAACCCGCTCATCACCTGTGGAACCTGCGACTGCTGCGTGCAGGGACGCAACAACCTGTGCAGCCATCGCGCGATGGTCGGCATGACGCGGCCGGGCGCGTTCGCCGAGTACATGGCGATCCCCATCGCGTCGCTGATCGACATCCCGCAGGACATGGATGCGCGCGTGGCGGCGCTCACGGAGCCCGCCGCCACGGCCTGGCACGCCATCCACCTCGCGGCGCGCTCGCTCGTTCGACCGCTCGCCGAGGCCGAGGTCCTGGTCATCGGCGGCGGCGCGATCGGGCTGCTGTCGGCGTTGCTCCTCGGGCACTGGGGCGTGCGCGTCACGCTCGTCGAACGGAACCCGCTGCGCCGGGCGTCGGCGGCGACGCACGCGGGGTGCCGCACGCTCGACCCGTCCGTCGGCTCCGGCGGCGCGAAGGAGAACGCGTACCCGTTCGTGATCGACGCGGTGGGCGCGAAGATCACGCGCGACTCGGCGCTCGCGGCGGTGCAGCCGGGCGGCGTCGTGCTGCACATCGGATTGCAGGACTGGGCGAGCGAAATCGACATGCGCAAGCTCACGCTCGCCGAGATCACGCTCGTCGGCACCTACACCTACACGACCGCCGACCTGCGGGGCACGGTCGCCGCGCTCCATGGGGGATCGTTCGGCGACCTCGGTTGGGTCGAGGAACGCGCGCTCGACGATGGCGCCGGGGCGTTCCAGGACCTCGACCGCGGGCGCTCGGCCGCCGCGAAGATCGTGCTGCGACCGCATTGACCGCGCGCTCCGGTCGCGATGTCCGGCATTCGGCCTTCTGCGGAGGCGGTTCTCCGGAAGGTGGACGGCGCAGCGCGTCCGGCGGGCTACGCGAGGCGAGAGCGGTGATCGCGAACGCCCCGAGCCCTCAACCTCGCGCCGGACACGGTCGCTCGGAAATCGTGAACGAACCTGGTCGGGCTGCAGCGATCGTTGAAGGCTCCTCAGTCGACCGGCTTGCGGCGGTTCGCCTTGACCTGGCCGCGCCGGACTTTCGCGTCGACGCGGCGCCGCTGCGAGCCGGGGGTGGGCTTCGTCGCGCGCCGCGGCGCTTCGACGTGCGCCGCGTCGTCGACCAGCGCCTGCAACCGGGCGTACGCGTCGGCCAGGTTGCGCTCCTGCGTGCGGTGGCGCTGCGCCTTCAGCACGAGGACGCCGCCCTCCGCGATGCGCCGGTCGCCCGACGCCAGGATCCGCGCCTTCACCCGCTCCGGCAGCGACGATGCGCCGACGTCGAAACGCAGGTGCACGCCGGTCGCGACCTTGTTGACGTTCTGCCCGCCCGCGCCCCGGGAGCGGATTGCCGTCCAGGTGCATTCCGCGGGATTGATCGCGATGGGCATGGCTCGTGGGTGGCGCCGGAAGCGTTTCCGGCGCCGGAGTGCGCGCACTATACCCGCGGCACGTGAGGGCTCGTGACCGCGCGGCGAACGGCCGTTGGCGGCGACGTGGATGCTGGACATCGACCCGATCGTGTGGATAATGGCGCCTCCCGTGCGCGCCCGCGCACCCTACCGAGGAGGACGAACATGGCACCCCACGAGACCGTCCTTCCCGCCGGCCGCCGTTCCGCGCTTCGTCCGCAGTCGCACTGACCCACTTCCGGCACGGGCTATCCCGCCCGCGCCCTCGCGTTCCGCGCCCGAACTCCGGGCGGCCGCCGGAGTTTCCCCCGCATCGAAGCGACGGATGCGCCTTCGCGCGCGTCCCTTCGGCGGCGCTGTTGCGCCGCCCGCAGGATTCGAGGAACGCACGACCATGCCGGAACACGACCCGGCGGCACTGGCCGCCATAGGCTTCGACGAAGGACTCGCCGCGCGCGCCCGCGCGCTCGCGGCGGGGCTCGACCATGCCACGCGTGCACGGCTCGCGCGCGTGACCGAAGTGCACCGCGAGACCGTTGTCGTCGACGACGGAACGCATGCGCATGCCGCGCGACCGCATCCGAAGCTCGTGCGCCTGCTCTCGGACTCGTCGACCGCGCTCGCGGTGGGCGACTGGGTGTTCGTCGAGGGCGACGGGCACGAGCGGTGGATCGTCGCGCGGGTGCCGCCCGCCACGCACCTCGCGCGGCGCGACGCGGACGGCCGCCGGCACCCGATCGTCAGCAACGTCGATGTCGCGCTGCTCGTGATGGGCCTCGACGCCGACTTCAACCCGCGCCGCCTCGAACGCTTCGTCGCGCTCGTCCACCACGACGCGATCGCGCCGGTGGTCGTGCTCACCAAGGCGGACGTCGCGCGCGCGGCCGGCGACGACGTCGAGTCGCGCACGCAGGCGATCGCCGCGCGGCTGGGCGGCCACATCGCGGTGGTCGCCGTCGATGCGACCGACCCGTCGGCGGCCCTGATGCTCGGGCCGTGGTGCGAACCCGGGCGCACACTCGTCCTCCTCGGCTCGTCCGGCGCGGGCAAGTCGACGCTGACCAACACGCTCGTCGGCGCGGCGGTCCGCGACACCGGTCCGGTGCGCGAGGTCGATGGGCGCGGCATGCACACGACGACCGCGCGCACGCTGCTGCGGCTCCCGGGGGGCGCGTGCATCGTCGACACGCCCGGGGTGCGCACGCTCAAGCCGGACGGCGGCACGTCGCTCGCCGGCGCCTTCGCCGACGTCGAGGCGCTCGCCGGCGAGTGCCGCTTCAACGACTGCCGCCACGAGTCGGAACCCGGGTGCGCGGTGCGCGACCGGGTCGATCCCGATCGCCTGCGGAACTGGCACAAGCTCGAGCGCGAGCACGCGCGCGACACCATGACCGCGCTCGACCGGCGGCGGATGGTGGGCGAGTGGAAGGCGCGCGGACGTGCCGCGGCGGTGCGCGCGCGGATGAAGCGGGGATTCGACGGCGGCGGGGGAGACGGAGGCTAGGTTTCCGGCCGTCGCTGCATCTTCACGTCGGACAACTCCTCGTCGACGAGCCACTTGCCGCGGAAGGCGATGGCCGACGAGACCGGCATGGTGAAGCCGCGGCTCGTGAACTCTCCGTCGCCGGCGACCGGTGCCACGGCGCGTCCGGCGGCCGAAGCTCAGCGCTTCGCGTGCGGACTCACGTAGTCGCCGACCGGCGTGCGGAACGCGACGTTCATCCGGTTCCAGCCGTTGATCGCGACGATCGCGAGCGTGAGGTCGACGAGCGCCTTCTCGTCGAAGTGCGCGCGCGCGGTCGCGTACACGTCGTCGGGCACGTCGCCGCCGGTGAGGAGCGTGACCGCCTCGGTCCAGGCCAGGGCGGCGCGCTCGCGCTCGCTGTAGCAGCGCGCCTCGCGCCAGACCGGCAGGAGGTAGAGGCGCTGCTCGGTCTCGCCGCGCGCGCGGGCGTCCTTGGTGTGCATGTCGAGGCACCACGCGCAGCCGTTTAGCTGCGAGGCGCGCGACTTGACGAGTTCGAGCAGCGGCTCTTCCAGCCCGCTCTTGTGGACCTGCTGCTCGGTGTGGAGCATCGCCCGAAATGCCTCGGGCGAGGCCGCCTTGTAGTCCAGTCGTGGTTGCATCGTCGATCTCCTGCGGTGGTTCAGTCGTGCGGAAACAGTTTCTGCATGTCAGCGTACCCGAATGCGGTCTCGAGATGGCCGACCCGGCCGCTCTGCCGCAGTTCCATCGCGGCGGAGCGCGCGGCCGAGAGCGCGAACGTGGCGAGCCGGGTGGCGGTGCTGACCCGCGCGACGCCGAGCCGGCCGAGCTCCGCGAGGTCGGGCAGCCCGGCGCGTGCGCCGACGTTGACCGGCGCGTCGATCTCCGCGCACAGCCGCGCGATCGCGGCGGGATCGGCGAGCGCGATCGGATAGATGCCGTCGGCGCCGGCCGCGAGGTAGGCCCGCGCGCGCCGCAGCGTCTCGTCGATGCGGTCGGTCACGCTCGCGCCACCGCCCACGATCCAGGTGTCGACGCGCGCGTTGATGAAGATCGGCACGCCCATGTCGCGTGCTGCCCCTCGCGCCGCCGCAATGCGCCGCGCCGCGTCGTCGACGTCGCGCAGCGATTCGTGCCGGATGCCGTCTTCGAGGTTGATGCCGGCCACGCCGGAGTCGATGACCGCGCGGACGTTCGTCGCCAGCGCCTCCGGCGACGCGCCGTACCCGGCTTCGAAGTCGGCGCTGACCGGCAGCGGCGTCACGCGGACGATGCGCTCGATCGCCGCGACCACCTCGGCGAGCGGCGCGGCCTCGCCGTCCGCGTAGCCGAGCGACCACGCCACGCCGCCGCTCGTGGTGGCGATCGCGTCGAAGCCGAGGCTGGAGAGCATCCGCGCGCTGCCGGCGTCCCAGGCATTGGGCAGCAGCAGCACGCGGCGGCGGTCGTGCAGCGCGCGGAAACGCGCGACCCGTTCGAGTTGTGCTTGCCTGTCCATGTCCCGCATCCCGGGGTATCCGATCGTGTCCGGCGCGAACGCCGCCGGGTGCCGCACCGCCGACACCGGCAACGATACCCCGTGCGCGCTACTTGAGCGAGCTCGCGAGGAACTGGCGGAACTCCGCGGTGGCGGGGGCCGCGAACAGGCTCGTCGACGCCCCGATCTCCCACACGCGGCCCTCGTTCGCGAGCGTCTCGAGCACGAGGAGACCGCGGCGCAATCCGGGGACGAAGTAGATCGCGTGGTTCTTGTGCTCGGCGGCAGCGACAGGCGCGCGCCGCGCGCGCGGGCTCCGCGCGGGACGCGGGCTCGTTCTGCGGGTGGAGGCGGCGGGGGGCATCGTCGGGTCGTAGGAGGGCGCGCGTTCGCACGCACGAACGTCATGGTACCGGACCTTCGCGCCTCGTGTTTGCCCGCAAAACCGCGCGAGGCCCTCGGCCGGGGTCCGCGGTGCGCGACAATGCGCCCGAGGTCCGGGTGGCGGACCGGGGGATTCGCCGTGCTGATGCTCTCCGAACACGATGTCGACGCACTCGGCCTGACACCGCACGACTGGCGCGAAGCGATCCATGCCGTCTTCGCGCGTTTCGCGGACGGCCGGGTGCAGGTGGCGCCGAAGTCGCACCTGCGGCCGTCGCCGGGCGAACTGCTGCTCTCGTTGCCCGCGGTCGATCTCGAGCGCCGCTACAGCGCGTGCAAGTGGGTGAACGTGGTGCCTTCGGAGCGCTCGCGGGGCGGGCCCACGGTGAACTCGGTGATCGTGCTGAACGACTGGCGCAGCGGCCGTCCGCTGGCGCTCATCGCCGCCGACCGGCTCACCGCGGCACGCACCGCGGCGATGAGCGCGGTGGCGGCGCGGCACTACGCGCGACCCGAAAGCGAGCGCATCGGTTTCGTCGGCTGCGGCGTGCAGGCGGCGAGCCACTTCGACGCGCTGCGCGACCTCTTCCCGGGATTGCGCCTGGCGACGGTCGTCGGCCGCCGGATCGAGGCGGCGCGCGCTTTCGCGGACGGGTTGCGCGCACTGGGCATCGAGGCACGGGCGAGCGAGGAACCGCGCGACGCGGTCGCCGACCAGGACCTCGTCGTCACCACGGTGCCCAACGGCCTCGCGCGTCCGTTCCTCGACGCGAACTGGCTCGCGAACGGCGCATTCGTCGCGGCCGCGGACCTCGGCCGCAGCTGGCGGCGCGACGGGCTCGCCGCGTTCGCGCGGGTGATCACCGACGAACGCGAGCAGTCGGTCGAACTCGCGCGCGAGGGCCAGCTCGTCAGCGGTGGGCCGTACGAGGCGGATCTCGCCGACATCGCCGCCGGGCGCATTCCGCGTCCGCGCGATCCCGCCGGACGCACGCTGTTCGCGTTCTCCGGCCACGGCGCCGCCGACCTCGCCGGCGCCATCCTGATCTACGAAGCCGCGCTGCGCCGTACCGCGGCCGACACGCCGCTGCGCTGAGCGAGGATTGACGGGCATCAAGCGAAACGCGCATCGGGCGGCGTGACCTGCGTTTCGGCGCGGCGAACGGGCGACGACCGGCTCGCCTGTGCTAGAGTAAACTCGGCGAGTCATCCTTCGAGGAGCGTGCGATGTCCCCGATTCGTTCTTGCGTCGCGCTGGGCGCGGCCGCGATGTTCTGTGCCGGGTTGCTGCCGTCGGCGCCGGCCGCCGCGCAGGCCTATCCCACCAAGCCGATCCGTCTGGTCGTGCCCTACACCGCGGGCGGGTCGTCTGACTTCGTCGCGCGGCAGATGGCGCAGAAGATGAGCGAAGGACTCGGGCAATCGGTGGTGGTCGAGAACAAGCCCGGCGTGTCGGGCATCACCGGCACCGAGTACGTCGCCCGCAGCGCGCCGGACGGCTACACGCTGGCGCTGGTCGGCATGACGACGCACGCGTCGAACGCGTGGCTGTACAAGAAGCTGCCCTACGACCCGATCAAGGATTTCGCCCCGGTCTCGGTGGCGATCGTGTCGCCGCTGGTCCTGGTCGTGAACCCGGAGGTTCCGGCGAAGAACGTGCAGGAGCTGATCGCGTACGCGAAGGCGAACCCGGGCAAGGTCAACTACGGCTCGGCCGGCGTCGGCAACACGCTGCACCTCGCTGGCGAGCTCTTCAAGTCGCGCGCCAACATCGACATCACGCACGTGCCGTACAAGGGCGCGTCCGCGGCGATGAGCGACCTCCTCGGCGGTCGCATCCAGATGATGATCGACCTGGTGCAGACCCCGCTCCCGAACATCCAGGCCGGGAAGCTGCGGGCGCTCGGCACCACCGGGTCGCAACGCGTCGCGCTGTTGCCCGATGTGCCGACGATCGCCGAGCAGGGTCTTCCGGGATTCCAGTTCGCGACCTGGATCGGCATCGCCGCGCCGGCGGGCACGCCGAAGCCCATCGTCGATCGCCTGTACGCCGAGATGGTGAAGGCGCTCGCGATGCCGGACCTGCAGGCGGCGTTCGCCAAGCAGGGCATGCAGGTCGCGCCGTCCGCCTCGCCCGAGGCGTTCGCGCAGTTAATGAAGTCCGAGCACGATCGCCTGGGCGAGCTCATCAAGCGTGCCGGGATCCAGCCGGAATGAACCGGCGCGAGCGTTTCCTCGCCGCGGTCGAGGGCCGCGAGCCCGATCGTCCGCCGGTCACCGCGTGGGTGCACTTCCTGTCCGACCATCTGTCGGGCGAGGACACGGCGGACCTGCACGTCAAATTCCTTCGCGAGTACGACTGGGACATCGCGAAGCTGATGAACGACTACCGCTATCCGGTTCCCGCGGGGCTCGAACGGCTCGACAGCGCGGACGGGATGCGGCGCTTCCGCCGGCTCTCGCTCGACGAACCGGCGTTCGCGCGGCAACTGCAGGCGATCCGCTGCCTGCGTCGCGAGCTCGGGCCCGACTGGCCGATCCTCGACACGCTGTTCGATCCCTACCAGCAGGTCGTGCGCAACGTCGGCTTCTCCGAGGGCCGGCACATTCCGCAGCATCGCCAGGCCGCGCTCGACATGATCGGCTCCGTCTGCGACACGCTGTGCGACTACGTCGCGGCGGCGCGCGACGCCGGCGCCGACGGGTTCTTCATGTCGATCAACAGCGCGATTCGCGAGGGCGCCCCGCGCGGCGTCGGCGACGCGGTGTTCCGCGAGTACCAGCGCCCGTTCGACCTCCGCCTGCTCGAAGCGGCCGAGGGCTCGGTACGCGTGCTGCACGTCCACGGCGTCGGGCTCGACCTCGATCGCGTGCTCGACTACCCCTGCGAGGTCATCAGCCTGTCCGATCGGCTGCAGGGCAACCCGTCGCTGTCGGGGTTGCGCGCTCGCACCGACCGGTGCCTGATGGGCGGGATCGACGAGACGCGCATCCAGGAGCGCCCGCTGCCCGAGCTGCGCGCCGAGATCGACGACGCGCTCGCGCAGGCAGGACGCCGCCGCTGGATCGTGGCGCCCGGCTGCACGGTGGCGTCGTTCACGCCGCAGCGCTCGCTGCGCTGCCTGCGGGACCACGCGCGAACGCTCTGACGCATCGCGCGGCCCGCGACGAGCCTCTCGGTCGGGGGCCGCGAATGCATCCGGCCGGACGCGGAGCGCTTTCGCGGTGTCTCAGGCCGCCGCGACCGGCCGAGCGCCGACGTCGAGCAGCGCGTCGAGCGCGCGGTCCTTCTCCTCCCAGATCGCGGCGAGCCACGCCCCGACTGCCGCGCGGTACTCCGGGTCGCCGGTGGGGTCGCGTCCGATGAGTTCGCGCGGAATCGGTCGCTCGTCGACGCGCACGACCACTTCCTCCATGCGGCCGCACAGCAGATCCCAGAACGTCGGCGTGCCGCGCGGATAGGCGATCGTCACGTCGAGGAGCGAGGTGAAATCCTCGCCCATCGTCGCGAGCGCGATCGCCATGCCGCCCGCCTTCGGCTTCAGCAGGTGCCGGTAGGGCGAGCGCTGCGCCGCGTGCTTGGCGCGCGTGAAGCGCGTGCCCTCGACGAAGTTGATCACCGACGTCGGGATCGTCCGGAACTTCTCGCAGGCGCGCCGGGTGGTTTCGATGTCGCTCTTCCCGCCGCCCGCGCCGCGCTTGAGGAACGGAAAGTCGAGCGCCCACCACGCGAGCCCGATCACCGGCACCCAGATCAGTTCGGACTTGAGGAAGAACTTGAGGAACGGGATGCGGCCGCGGAACACCTTCTGCAGCACGAGGATGTCGGTCCACGACCGATGGTTGGGGCTCACCAGGTACCAGCCGCGAGACGACAGGCCGTCGGCGCCCGAGACGTCCCAGCGCGTGCGGCCGACCGCCGCCATGATGGCGTCGTTGACCGCGACCCAGCGTGTCGCGATCCCGTTGAGCGCGCGATCGCAGGTCCGGCGTACCGGCCCCCCGCGCACTGCGAGCTTGACGAGCGCGAAGGGCATCATCAGCGCGAAGCCGACGACGACGTTCAAGCCGAGCGCGGCGCTCGCGGCCACGCCCCTGACGGTGGCTCCCAATGTGTGCATCCGGGGGGAGTATGCCCGTTGCGCGCACCGAGTAAAGCGCGACCCGTCTGCCACCTGATCGGAGTCAAGGCAATGCGGCGTGGTTCGCGCCGACCGACGGCGCGATGCCGCCCCCCCGACGCCGTCCGCGGCCGCGAAGTTGCACGAATGCGCCGGGGGTCGGAGGGCGCGACGGTACAATGAAAAGTTGCGCGCGCCGCGAAGTACCCCGCCACCCGAACGTGAAAGTCGAACGAACATGCTCGAAGAGACGATCGAAGCCACCTACCAGCAGGTGATCAACCGCAATCCGGGAGAGACCGAATTCCACCAGGCCGTGCGCGAGGTGCTCGAGTCGCTCGGGCCGGTGCTCGTGAAGCACCCCGAGTACGCCGAGCACAAGATCATCGAGCGCATCTGCGAGCCGGAGCGACAGGTCATCTTCCGCGTGCCGTGGCAGGACGACCGCTGCGCGGTGCAGATCAACCGGGGCTTCCGCGTGCAGTTCAACAGCGCGCTCGGGCCCTACAAGGGGGGACTGCGGTTCCACCCGTCGGTGTACCTCGGCATCATCAAGTTCCTGGGCTTCGAGCAGCTCTTCAAGAACGCGCTGACCGGCATGCCGATCGGCGGCGGCAAGGGCGGCTCCGACTTCGACCCGAAGGGCAAGAGCGACGGCGAAGTCATGCGCTTCTGCCAGAGCTTCATGATCGAGCTCTTCCGGCACCTCGGCGAGTACGTCGACGTGCCGGCCGGCGACATCGGTGTCGGCGGCCGGGAACTCGGCTACATGTTCGGCCAGTACAAGCGCATCACCAACCGCTACGAGTCGGGCGTTCTGACCGGCAAGGGCCTGGGTTGGGGCGGATCGCTCGTCCGTCGCGAGGCCACCGGTTACGGCGCGACGTTCTTCGTGCGCGAGATGCTCAAGGTGCGGCGCGACAGCCTCGAGGGCAAGACCGCCGTGGTGTCGGGCTCGGGCAACGTCTCGATCTACACGATGGAGAAGCTCGCGCAGCTCGGTGCCAAGGTCGTGGCGTGTTCGGACTCGAACGGCGTCGTCTACCACGAGAAGGGCATCGACCTCGCGCTGGTCAAGCGTCTGAAGGAAGTCGAGCGCCGCCGCATCGCCGACTACACGACGTACCACAAGGACGCCGAGTACACCGCGGGCGGCAACATCTGGGCGATTCCCTGCCAGGTCGCGATGCCTTCGGCCACGCAGAACGAGATCAACGGCAAGGACGCGCGAACGCTGGTGAAGAACGGGTGCATCGTGGTGGGTGAGGGCGCCAACATGCCGACGACCCCCGAAGGGGTGCGCGTGTTCCAGGACGCGAAGATCGCCTACGGGCCGGGCAAGGCGGCCAACGCGGGCGGCGTCGCCACCTCGGCGCTCGAGATGCAGCAGAACGCGAGCCGCGATTCCTGGACCTTCGAGTACACGGAACGGAAGCTCGACACCATCATGACCGGCATCCATCGCTCGGTGTTCGAGACGGCCGAGGAGTACGGCGTGCCGGGCAACTACGTGATCGGAGCCAACATCGCCGGCTTCATCCGCGTGGCCAACGCCATGGTGGCGCTCGGCGTCGTGTGACCGGTCCGTGACGGTGGGGCCGGCTCGCGGGGAACGACGGCGAGCCCGACCCTCCGGGTTCCCCCCGTTGGTTGCGGCCGGACGTACAATCGTCTCGCGCCACCGCCGACAGGAGGATCCGATGACCGTCCGCTCTTCGCCCCGACGCCGTGCGCTCCGCACGGCGATCGCCCTGCTCGGTTCGCTCGCCGCGGGAGCCGCGGCCGCGCAGGGCTACCCGACGAAGCCGATCAAGCTCCTGGTGCCGCTCGCGGCCGGGAGCACGGCCGACATCGTGTCGCGTTACGCCGGACAGGAACTCTCGAAGGCGATCGGCCAGCCGGTCGTCATCGAGAACAAGCCGGGCGCGGGCGGCACGATCGCGATGGCCGAACTCGCGCGCTCGGCGCCGGACGGCTACACGATCGCGTTCGCTTCGCAGGGGACGCTCGTGTTCAACCAGGCGATCTACGCGAAGCCGGGCTACGATTCGGTCAAGGACTTCGCGCCGCTCGGGTTCGTCGGCGGCGTGTCGAACGTGATGATCGTGCCGCCGGGAAGCCCCGCGGCGAATCCGCTCGACGTCGTGGCGGCCGCGAAGGCAAAGCCGGGCGAACTCACGTTCTCCTCGGGCGGGGCCGGCACGAGCCACCACCTGTCGGGCGTGCTGTTCGCGCAGTTGACCGATACCAGGCTCGTCCACGTGCCGTACAAGGGTTCGCCGCAGGGCGTGCAGGCGGTGATGGCGGGTGAAGTGACCATGGGCTTCTTCAACACGCCGACGGTCATCGGCCAGATCAAGGGCGGACAGGTGAAGCCGCTCGGCGTGACGAGCCTCGAGCGCTCGCCGCTCCTGCCCAACGTGCCGACGCTGGACGAGCAGGGCATCAAGGGCTACGAGGTGAACACCTGGTTCGGTTTCGTCGCGCCTGCGGGGACGCCGCCCGACATCGTCGCCAGGCTCAATACCGAGTTCAACCGGATCTTCGCGTCGCAGGCGGCGAAGGACAAGCTCGGTCCGCTCGGATTCGACCTCGCACCGCCGATGACGCCCGACCAGTTCGGCAAGCGGATCTCCGACGACCTGGTGAAGTGGGTGCCGATCGTCAAGGCCGCGGGCGCGTCGTCGAACTGATCGAGGTCCACCCGAAGCGGCGCGCGCCTGCGCTCCGCCGCGGTTCGTCGCGTGTCGTGCATCAGGCGTCGGGCTGAAGCCCGACCCACAAGGCCTCCGACGCCTCTTGCATGTGGGTTCGGCTTCAGCCGAACGCCTTTCGCGTCGAGCCGTCGGCTGTGGGTCGGGCTTCAAGCCCGACGGGGTTCGGTGCATCGAAGTCGATCGTGGGTCGGGCTTCAGCCCGACGTCTTTCGCGTCGAGCCACCGGCTGTGGGTCGGGCTTCAGCCCGACGGGGTTCGGTGCATCGAAGTCGATCGTGGGTCGGGCTTCAGCCCGACGGGGTTCGGTGCATCGAAGTCGATCGTGGGTCGGGCTTCAGCCCGACGGGGTTCGCTGAGTCGACACGAAAGGCGTCGGACTGAAGCCCGACCCACAAGACCTCCGACGCCTCTTGCATGTGGGTTCGGCTTCAGCCGAACGCCTTTCGCATCGAGCCACCGGCTGTGGGTCGGGCTTCAAGCCTGACGCCTCTCGTGCGCGGCTCCTCATCGCGTCGCCGGTCGTTCTTCTTGATCTGAATTAATTGCGAATCATTCCTATTTGCAATAACCTTGGAGACACCTTCCCGACCGAAACCTGACCTTGAACCGCATCGCCTCCCTCGGCATCCTCCTCGTCGCCGGCCTCGCTGCCTTCACCTCCGACCCGTTGATCGCCGCGGAGGAACCCGTGGCCCTGAAGGAGGTCGTCGTCACCGCGAAAGGTTACCCGGCGGACGCCCAGGACACGCCGCAGGCGGTGAGCGTCCTGACGCCGCCGACCGGCAGCGGAACGCAGACCCCGGGCACACTCTTCCGGAGCGAACCCGGGCTCGCGGTCATGAGCGACGGCGCGTGGGGCCAGAATCCGGTGCTGCGCGGCCTGCGGAAGGAGAGCGTCGTCATCCTGATCGACGGCGTTCGCCTCAATTCCGCCCAGCCCGCGGGCGCCATCGCGTCGTTCATGAACCTGGGCCTCCTCGAGCGCATCGAGGTCGTGAAGGGTCCTACCTCGGTGCTCTACGGCACCGGCGCGATGGGCGGCGTGGTCAACCTGCTGACGCCCGACCCGACCTTCACGAAGGAAGCCGCCGTGCGCGGCCGGATCGCGGGTACCGCGAGCAGCGTCGATCGCGGCTTCGCCGGCGCGGCGATCGTCAGCGCGTCGAACGAGCGCAACGCGCTGGTGGTGGGCGCGGCGGCGAACGATGTCGAGGACTACGACGCACCGGACGGGCGCGTCGAGCACACCGGCTTTCGCACCGATTCCCTGCTCGCCAAGTACCGCTACGGCATCACCGATCGCGTCAGCGTGCGGGTCAACCTGCAGCGGCACCAGGACCATGACGTCTGGTATCCCGGCTCGGCGCGCACCGGCGGACAGCCCGGCGGGGCGGGCATTCCTCCGCCGCTCGGGACCGTGACGCTCCACTCGCCCGAGCAGAAGCGCGAACTCTACGAAGGAGGGCTCGACGCGGACATCGGCGCGGGCAGGCTTTCCGTCGACGCCTACCGGCAGGACGTCTACCGTCAGGTCCGCGCGTGGTCGTCGACGCTCCAGCGCGACTACGTGAGCACCGACGTGACGTTCTCGACCGACGGCGCGCGGGCGAGCTACGTGGTGCCGATCGGCGCTCACCTGCTGACGGTCGGCGCCGACCTGTGGCGCATGAAGGCCGACCCCGAGCGAACCATGAACAACAACCCGCCCACGTTCGACAACCATGTGCGCAACGACCCGTTCTCGGACGGGCGCATCGAGTCCGCGGGCGTTTTCGTGCAGGACGAGTTCGAGATCGCGCGCACCCGCATCGTGGCGGGGCTGCGCTTCGATCGGATCGAGGGCGACGCGGCGCAGAAGGGGGCCGGGGCCGCCGCGCGCACGACGGGCCTCGGGCACACCGACCGCAATCCGTCGTGGTCGATCGGCGCGATCCATCCGCTCTCCGCGACGCTCGGCCTCTACGGCAACGTCGGCCAGGCCTACCGCGCCGCGGACATGCGCGAGCGCTTCGAGGACTCGGCGCGCGGCGACGGCTACTACCACGTCGGCAATCCACAGCTCGAACCCGAGCGCTCGACGAGCTTCGAGGTGGGCGTGAAGGGCCTCGCCTACACGGCCGAGTTCGCGGTCGCCGCGTTCTACACGACCATCGACAACCTGATCGCCGGGCGCATCACCGGCGCGACGCATCCGGGAAGCGGCCTGCCGATCAAGGAGACCGGCAACGTCGACGAGGCGGAGATCTGGGGCTTCGAAGGCGGTGCGAGGATGCCGATCGGACCGGTCGTCGTCGATGCCGCGTTCACCTGGCTGCGCGGCGACAACCGGCAGGACGACGAGCCGCTGTCGCAGATGCCTCCGCCCGAGTTCCGGATCGGCGTCGGACAATCGCCCGAAGTCGGGTTCCACTGGCGCGCGCAGGTGCGCGCGGTGGCGAAGCAGGATCGCGTCTCGGAACGTTTCTCGGCCGGCACCGAGAATCCGACGCCCGGCTTCGCGACGCTCGACGCCGTGCTGGGGTGGCGATTCGGGCAGGTCGGCGTGCTCTCCGACGCGAGGGTCGACCTCCGTCTCACCAACCTGCTCGACAAGGGCTACCACGAACACCTCACCGAAGGCGTGTCCGGCCAGGAGATCCAGGCACCGGGCCGCGGCGCGGCGCTCGGCCTGAATGCGAGGTTCTGACGTGATCGACCGTTTTCGCCGTTACGTGGTTGCCCGATGGGCCGCGACGATGGGCATCGCCTGTCTCGCTCTCGCCGCACTCGCCGGCGTCGCGCAGGCGCAGAAACTCCCGCGACTCGTGCTCGCGGGTCCGATGGCCTCGGTGTCGAATCCGCTGATCCACATGGTCGAATCCGGCGCGCTCGCCGACCTTGCCGACCGGGTCGAGTTCGTCCCGTGGCGAGACCCCGACCAGTTGCGCGTGATGGCGCTCGACGGCAAGGCCGACGTGCTCGCGATGCCGGTGAACGTCGCCGCGAACCTCTACAACCGCGGCGCCCGGCTGCGCCTGATGAACGTGTCGGTCTGGGGCATCCTGTGGATGGTCTCGCGCGATCCCGGGCTCGCCACGCTCGCGGATTTCCGCGGCAAGGAGATCGCGATGCCGTTTCGCGGCGATATGCCCGACATCGTGTTCGGACTCGTCGCGGAGGCCGAGGGACTCGACCCGCGCAAGGACCTCCGCATCCGGTACGTCGCCACGCCGGTCGACGCGGTGCAGCTTCTCGTGACGAGGCGCGTCGAACACGCGCTGCTCGCGGAGCCGGCGGTGTCGATGGTGTTGCGCAAGACCCGATCGATGCCGCTCGCGCCCGAGCTTCACCGCAGCATCGACCTGCAGAAGGAGTGGGGCCGAGCGTACTCCCGCGCGCCCCGCATCCCCCAGGCAGGCATCGCGGTCATGGGCAGCGTGAAGGACAACGCGAAGCTCGTCGCCCGCCTCGAACAGGCCTATGCGCAATCGCTGGACTGGTGCAACGCGCACGCGGCCGAGTGCGGCCGCATGGTCGCGGGCCGGTTCGAGGCGTTGACGGCCGAGGCGGTGGCCGACAGTATCGCGACCGGCTCGATGAAGTCAGTCACCGCCGCGGCGGCGCGCGGCGAGGTCGAGTTCCTGTTCGAGCGGCTCATCGCGAAGAATCCCGCGCTGGTCGGAGGCCGGATGCCCCCCGACGACTTCTACGGCGGGACGCCCGCGCGAAGATGAACCCGCTGCGCTCGGTGCTGCGTGGACTCCCGGCCTATGCGTGGAGCGGCTGGGGTGCGGCCGCGAGCCTCCTCATCGCGCTCGCGGCGTGGGAGGCGGTGAGCGTGGTCACCGGGCCGCTCGTGCTTCCCGATCCGCGCGCGGCGTTCGCGGCGCTCGCGGACCTCGTGGCGCGCGGGGAGGCGTGGCGGGAACTCGCGATCACGACGCGGCGCGCGCTCGCGGGATTCGCGCTGTCGCTCGCGGCCGGAAGCGCGCTCGGGCTCGCCGCGGGACTCTCGGCCACCGCATCGACGATGGCGCGCCCGATCGTGACGGTGCTGATGGGGACCCCGCCGATCGCCTGGCTCGTGCTGGCGCTGCTGTGGTTCGGCGCGGGCGACGGCACGCCGGTGTTCACCGTGTTCATCGCGAGCTTCCCGATCGTCTTCGTCGGGGCGCTGCAGGGCGCGCGCACGCTCGACAACCAGCTTCGGTCGATGGCCGACGCGTTCCGGCTGCCGTTTCGCATGCGGCTTCTCGACGTCACGCTGCCGCACGTCGCCTCGTACCTGTTCCCGGCGTGGATCACCGCGCTCGGCATGTCGTGGAAAGTCGTCGTGATGGCCGAACTCCTCGCCACCCAGGACGGCGTCGGCGCGGCGCTCGCGGTCACGCGCTCCCACCTCGACACCGCGGCGACGCTCGCCTGGATCGTCGCGCTCCTCGCCGTGCTCCTCGCGGCGGAGTACCTCGTGCTGGAGCCGCTGAAGCGTGAGGTCGAGCGTTGGCGCGACGGGGCGACGTGAATCCGGGCCCGAGCCTCGTCGTGCATGACCTGAGCCACGCCTTCGCCCGGCGCGAGGTGGTCGCCGGCGTCGGATTCGAGGTCGAAGCCGGGCGCGCCGTCGCGCTCGTGGGGCCGTCGGGGTGCGGCAAGTCGACGGTGCTGAACCTGTGCGCCGGACTTCTGCGCGTGCGCGAGGGGTCGATCGAGAACGGCTACGCGAATCCGGCGTGCATGTTCCAGGAGCCGCGCCTGCTGCCGTGGAAGTCCGCGCTCGACAACGTCGCGCTGGGCCTCAAGGCGATCGGGATGGCGCGCGACGAACGGCACGCGCGCGCCCATGCCCTCGCGCGGCGCTTCGGACTGTCTGCCGAGGACGTCGACAAGTTTCCGCACGAGCTCTCCGGCGGCATGCGGAGCCGCATCGCGCTCGCCCGCGCGCTCGCCATCGAGCCGGACCTGCTGCTGCTCGACGAACCGTTCTCGGCGCTCGACGTGGGACTGAAGGAGGAACTCTACGGGCTCCTCGTGGCCTATCGCGTCGAGCGCGACGCGGGCGTGTTGATGATCACGCACGACCTCGCCGAGGCGGTGCGGCTGTCCGACCGCATCCTCGTGATGACCCCTTCACCCGGGCGCATCGCGGCCCGGTTCGACCTTGCACTGCCGGCATCGCAACGCGACGACGCCTGGGTCTATCGGCACGCCGCCGGAATCCTCCAGTCGCGCACGGTGCGCGAGTGCTTCGGCCTGCCTCCCGTTGCCGCCGCGCCGGATGGCGACGCTTCGGCCAACGGCGGATTCGCGCCGTCGGAGGTCTCGGTGCGCGAACGCACCTCGGCCGAGAGGGTGGCGCTCCCCGCGCATGCGCGGTGCGGGGCATGAACGCTTCCTGCCGTCCGCAGGGCGCGCGCCTTCGCGCTGCCGGGCGAGGACGGGGGCGGGGCGTCGTGGGGAGGTTCGAGCGCGGGCACCTGTCGGCACCGACTCGGGATGCAACGTCGCACCCGCTGTTCCTCTGCGCGTTCCGCCCGATGTTCTTCGCGTCCGCGGCCTGGGCGGTGATCGCACTCGCGCTGTGGTCGGTCTTCCTCGCGTTCGACCTTCCGCTGCCTGCGGTCGAAGGTGGACCGTTCGTGTGGCACGCGCACGAGATGATGTTCGGGTTCGTCCTCGCCGCGGTGACCGGCTTCGCGCTCACGGCGGTGCCCGAGTTCACGTCGACCACGCCGTTTCGCGCCCGCGTGGGGTTCCGATTCGCGCTCCTCTGGCTCGCGGGCCGGATCCTGTACGGGCTCTCGGGCGTCCTCGGGCCCTGGCCCACGGCGGCGGCCGACCTCGCGCTGCCGATCGCGCTCGCCGCGACGATCGGCCCGCGGCTCCTGCGCGATCCGGACCGCCGCCACACCGGATTCCTCTGGGCCATCGTCGCGTTCGCCGCGGCGGCCGCGGGCTTTCACGCGGACGTGCTACGCGGCGCGTACCCGATGCGCTTCATCGACGCGGCGATCGGCGCGACGATGGCACTCGTTCTGGTCGCGCTCGGCCGCGTGTCGATGCGCATCGTCAACGACGCGCTCGACGCGGTGCACGGCGGTGGCGGCGACGTGCCTGAGTATCTCGCGCGCCGCCCTCGGCGCAACCTCGCGATCGCCGTCGTCTCCGCCGCGACCGTCGTCGAACTCGTCGCTCCCGGCGCCGCGGCCGGCGGTTGGCTCATGCTCGCCGCCGCCGCCGCGGTGCTGAACGTGCAGAACGACTGGCACGTGGGGCGCGCGCTCTTCACGCGCTGGGCGTTCCTGCTCTACCTGGTGACCTGGCTGATGGCGCTGGGCTACGCGGCGCTCGGAGCGTCCGCGCTCGGCGCGGGCATTCCGCCGACGTCCGGGCGCCACCTGCTGACCGCGGGCGTCATGGGCCTGTCGATCTTCGCGGTGATGAACATCGCCGGGCGCATCCACGCCGGCTACCGGCTCGACGCGGGTCGCTGGGTCACCCTGGCCGCGCTGCTGATCGTCGTCGCGGCGATCGCCCGCGCCGGTTCACCGCTCGCGGGCGAGGCGGCCCGGCCGCTGCTCCTGGCGAGCGGCGCGTGCTGGGTCGCGGCGTTCGCGCTCGTCGTCGCGCGTGTCGGGGTCCTCTGGTGGCGACCGCGCGTCGACGGTGGACGCGGCTGCGACGAGGTGCGCACAGTGGACCCCGCGCGTCCGTCCTCAGCCTGAATTGCAGGCGTCGCGGTCGGGAGACCCGTGGGTCCGGCTTCAGCCGGACGCCGTTCGATTCATTGCAACGAGAATCGTCGGGCTGAAGCCCGACCCACCAGGAAGGCGAAAGCCGCGGATCGCTCGTGGCTCCGGCTTCAGCCGGACGCATCTTGCGTCGATTCGCCGAACCCCGTGGAGGCCGCCGGATCGATGTCCTAAAGGCCGAGGGCGTCGGCGACGAGCCCGCGCAGTTCGCGCCGCAACCGCTCGCGCACCGGCGCGTGCGCCCGGCTGCGGTTCAGGTTCTTCATCTCGTACGGATCGGCGTCGAGGTCGTAGAGTTCGTCGAGTTCGCCGTCGCGGCCCCGGTTCACCCAGTGAATGTACTTCCAGCGGTCGGTGCGCACCGCCTTGTACGACATGCCGACGAGCCACGACATCGCCTGCTCGGCCCAGTACTCGCACAGGATCGACTTGCGCCATCCGCTCCGCCGCCGCGCCTCGCCCGGCGCGAAGAGCGGCAGCAGCGAGCGGCCCTGGATCTGCGGCCCGGGCTTTCCTCCGGCGAGCGCGATGAACGTCGGCGCGATGTCCTGGCAGATCACGAGTTCGCGGCGGCGCGAGCCCGCCTTCACGCGACGCGGATAGCGGACGACGAACGGCGAGCGGATGCCGTCCTCGTAGGCGAAGCGCCGCTCCGGCCCGAGCCCGTGCTCGCCGAAGAAGAACCCGTTGTCGCCGAGGAACACGATGCAGGTGTCGTCGAGTTCGCCCTTCCTCTCGAGCGCGGCGAGGATCGCTCCGACGCCCTCGTCGACGGCGGCCATCATGCGCGCGCGGAGCCGGATCTCCTCCTGGTCGAAGGTGTGGAGCGCCGCGAGCACGGCGCGGGCGTTCTCGTCGCCTTCGCGCAGCGAGAAGCACTCGGCCCACGCGGGCTTGTTCCGGACGACCTCGGCGGGGGTCATCATGTTCGGCGTCGGCGGAAACACGGCGTTGCGGTAGAGCGCGCGGTGCCGCTCGGCGACGACGTAGCCGCCCTGCGCGGCGATCCGCAGGCGGCCGTCGGATCCCTGCTCGGCGTCCGGGTGGACCGCCTTGTGCGCGAAGAAGAGCGACCAGGGACGATCGTGCGGCCGCTCGACGAACGCGACCGCGAGATCGTTCATGATGTCGGTGATGTAGCCTTGGTGCTGCACGCGCCGCCCGTCGTGATTCAGCACCGGATCCATCAGCTTGCCGTGGCCGTCGTAGCTGACCCACGAGTCGTACCCGGGCCGGGGACTGCCGTCGTTGCCCATGTGCCATTTGCCGAGGTGCGCGGTCCGGTAGCCCAGCTTCTGCAGTTCGAGGTGGTAGTTGGGCAGCCGGTGGCTCATCGCGTCGCGCGCGACGTTGTCGATGATGCCGTGGCGGCTCGCGTACTGGCCGGTGACGATCGAGGCGCGATTCGGCGAACAGATCGGCGTGGTGTGGAATGCGCGCTCGAACAGCGCGCCCTCGTGCGCGAGCCGGTCGATGTTCGGCGTCTTCATGTACGGGTGGCCGCCCGCGCCGAATTCGTCGTGGCGGAGGTCGTCGATCAGGATGACGAGGAGGTTGGGCTTGCGCTTCGCGGGCATGGCGTGGGGAGCGTGACGATCCTGGGCCCGAGCATACCCGCACGGCGCCGCGACCGCATCCCGCGGATGCTGCGGCGTCGAG
>JAANMX010001382.1_pt1 | contig 27839 bp, 26 predicted proteins | sample 7279681 | NCBI WGS metagenome assembly JAANMX01 (sample SAMN14094542, study PRJNA606508) | bioreactor metagenome | isolation source: A lab-scale SPAN reactor treating ammonium-rich wastewater day 351 | place: Ireland: Galway | collected 2018-01-01 | reverse complement strand
TGCCGGCGCTGGGCGGCCGCGGCCATGCGCCGCCCCTCCGCCGTCAGCGTCACCGGCTTGTACGGCGCGGTCTCCACCAGCCCGCATTCATGCAAACGACCGAGAATGCGCGACACCGTCACGTGGCTCACGCCCATCATCGCGGCCAGGTCGCGCACGCGGGCCTCGCCGCGCCGCTCGACCAGCTGCATGATCGCCTCGGTGTAGTCCTCGGCCGTCTCGTCCCGGTGCGCGGACCGTGTCGTCCGGAACCGCTCCGCTTCGCGCCGCTCGCCCTTTCGCCGTCCCGTCGCCACTAGCCCCAGAATAGCGATACACCCTTGGTCAGGCCTCTCTCGGGGCGGGGCCTTACAGGCCCCATCTCCCCCTCTTCCCCATCATCAACTCACCACTTTCCTTCGACATCATGAACGCGCACCCCCTTCACGAGCAGCGTCTTCTCCGCGCTCGTGTGTCCCGAGACGACTTCAACCGCCGACGCCCGCACGCCCAGTTCGCGTGCGATCAGTTCGCACACCGCCCGGTTCGCCCGTCCCCCCTCCGGGGGCGCGGCCACGCGCACCTTCAGCCGGTCCCCCAGCCGACCGGCAATGCCGTCCCGCCTCGCCCCCGGCACGACCTTCACGGCCAGCAGCACCGCGCCAGGCTCGTTCGCCGGCGAGATCATGCGCTCTTGCCGCGCCCGCGCTTCCCGTTCAGCCCCGGCCGCGGCGGGTGGATCGCCGTGCTGGTCGGCGACGACGCCGTGCCCTTGCGGATCATCCCCGCGCCGATGCGTTCGACCGCGCGCTCCGCGTTCGCCTTGCTGTACTCGACGCCGATGAACCGCCGCCCGTGCGCGCACGCCACCACGCCGGTCGTCCCGCTCCCCGTGAACGGGTCGAGCACCAGGTCGCCCTCCTCGCTGCACGCGAGGATCACGCGCTCGAGGTACACCTCCGGCAACTGGTTGTCGTGCCCTGCCCGCCGCTCCTTGTTGTTTCCCTGCACGCGACCCCAGTACCGCCCGTACCACACGTCCATCGGCACGCGCAGCCCCGCCGGCATCCCGTCACGCTTGCTCTCGGTGCGCGGATCGCCGTAGATCGAACGCCGGTCCGAGACCTCCAGCACGCGCTCGGGGCGCCACACCCGGTTGAACGGATCGCGGCAGAAGTAGAGCGCGTGCACCTTCGAGTTAATGAACCGCCGCGACGTGTTCTGCCCGAACCGGTAGTGCCAGATGCACCAGTTCACCATCTGCATGCTGCGCTGCTTCAGGTGCACGACGATCTCCGCCGCCCAGTCGTCCGGGATGTTCACCCACATCGAGCCGTCGGGCGTCAGGGCATCCACGCACAGGTCGAGCCAGCGTCGAGTGAAGCCGAGGTACTCCTCGTCCGGCATCGCATCGTGCCACTCGTCGTACGCCCGGTTCCAGTTGAATGGCGGGTCCGCGAAGACAAGCCGGACCTGCTGCTCGCGCGCTTCCTCCAGCCGCGGCAGCACCTCACGGCAGTCGCCCACCCACACCCGCGCGTCGCCGCGCCCGCCCTTCGCCGGCACGGTGAGCGGATTCGGCAGCCTCGGTTTGGCCTGTGTTCGTGGGAGTGTCGTCATGGGCGGCCGTAGCGTAGCGGCCCGCGCGCGCCCGCGCAACCGTGCCGCCTCGCCATCACCCGATCCGACGCATCAGCCCCATCCCGTAGTTCAGCGGCGACAGGTACAACTCCACCTGCTCGTACCGCCCCTGCCCGATCGAATCCGCATGGTCCAGGATGTGCCGCGGCCCCATGTGCCCGCCGCACTGCTCCGGGAACGTGTCGTGCAGCAGCACGTACCCGCCGGTGTTCAGCACAGGCTCGACGGCGTGGAAGTCCGCCGTCGCCCCCGGAACCGAGTGGTCGCCGTCGATGAACGCGAAGTCCACGCCGCCGAGGCGCGCCAGGTCGTCGCGCGCCGCCGGCAGCGTCTCCCAACTCAACCCCTTGTGAAACCGCACGAAGTCAATCAGCCCCGCCCGCTCCAGCCGCTCCTTCACGAACTCGAGCCGTCCTTCGAGCATCTCCGCGTCGCGCCACGGCCCCTTGTGGATCGGTCCGAAATCGTCGAAGCAATGGATCTCCGCACCGCCCGGCCCGCCCGCGCCCGGCGTGCGCCCCGCCTCTTGCAGCGCGGACGCCATCCAGTGCGTGCTCACCGAGCAGAACGACCCGACCTCGACGATCACCCGCGGCTGGAGGTTGCGGATCAGCCCGTGCAGCATCAGCCCCGCCTCCGGGCTGAGCGACGCCGGGAACGAGATCGGCATCGCGTACATCTCCTTCAGCGCCTGCAGCCAGCGCACGCGCGGGTTGTCCAGCCACGCCGGGAACTCCCAGCGAGTCGGGTGCGGCCCGTCGTTGCGCGGGAAGAACCCCAACTGCTCGCGCGGCAGCGCAACCGTCACCGCGTCCGGTTCCGTCTCCGCGGACTTGCTGCGCTTCAGCGTGAACATCGTGCGATCCCTCCCGGTTCCCTTCCCCGGCCCATCCTAGCGACCGCCGCTCAGGCCAGCGGGTCGTGCAGCGGTGTCGGGTCGCCGTGCTCGGCAACGCGCTTGCCCACGAGCCGCACCACCACCCACGTCAAGCGACGGCGCAGGTCGTCGGACGCCAGAGGGAACGCGGATGCGACGGCCGACTCGAAGACCACCTGCACCGTCCGCATGGGGATGGGCGAGCCGACGCCCGCCGGTTCGATGAGCAGCGACGCGATCATCCGCGCCATCGGCCCCAGCCGCCGCCCCCGCGACCGCCGCACCGCCACGCAGTCCACGACCGCGACCGACGGCCGCGACCCGACCGCGCCCGTCACGATCAGGTTCGAGGGCTTGTGGTCGCGGTTGAACAGCCCGGAGCGCACGATCGCGCCCACCTGCTCGCCCACCGCGCCCGCCAGCGACTCGGCTTCGCGTTCGCTCATCGTTCCGTCGGTCAGGTGCGCCAGCAGCGTCTTGCCCTGCAACCGCTCCATCGCCAGCACGACGACGGGGCGACTGTCGATGCGCGCCGTCGCCAGCCACAGCGGGCGCGCCGTCGCCACGCCCGCCCGTGCCAGACGCTCCGCGCCCTGCCAGTGGCGGTGGCCGCGCGTCGTCGCGGTGAGCAGTTGCAGGCGTCGCCGCACGCCCTCGACCGGCCACGCCTTCACGATCACGCACGCGCCGACCGCGTCGGCCTCGAACACTCGGCTGCCCTCGTGCTCCTTCAGCACGCGCGCCGTGCGCGCCCACGCCCCCCCCGACAGCCGCTCTCCCCAGCCGCCGGCACGGTCCTCCCGCAACGTCCTGCCCGGCACGAAGTCCATCGGCGGACACGGTAGCGTGGCACGGCACGGGACGGGCGGCGCCCCATTGACATCCGCCCCCCCGCGCCCGACCATGCCGACGGATGACTCTCTCCGTCGTCATTGTCTGCCGCGACAACGAGCCCACCATCGGCCGGACCCTCGCCAGCGTCGCCAGTCTCGCCACCGAGATCGTCGCCCTCGACTCCGGCTCTACCGACGGCACCATCCCGCTCCTCGAGCGCGAGGGCGCGCGCGTCGAGCGTGTCCAGTGGCGGGGCCACGTCGCCACCAAGCAGCTCGCCCTCCGCGCCGCCTCGTGCGATTGGATTCTCAGCATCGACAGCGACGAGTCCGTCGAGCCGGACCTGGCCGCATCGCTCCGGGCCTTCCTCGCCTCGCCCGAGCCCGGCACGGTCGCCGCCCGCGTGAACCGCAAGGTCTGGTTCGCCGGGCGGTTCCTCGAGCACGCCTGGCAGCCGGAGTGGCGGCTCCGGCTGGTGCGCCGCGACGACGTCAGGGCCGAGCGCGCCAAGTGGGGGGGGGTCAACCCCCACGACAAACTCGGCGTCGAGACCGGCCCGGGACGCCGCGTCATCGACCTTCCCGGCACGCTCCGCCACGACTCCTTCACCGACATGGCCGACCACCTCGCCAACCAGGTCCGGCACGCCCGCGTTTCCGCCGAGAGCCTGCACACCCTCGGCCGGCGCGGCAGCGTCTGGCGGCTTGCCACCTCCCCCCCCGCGGCCTTCCTCAAGCAGATCGTTCTGAAGGCCGCCTGGCGCGACGGCTGGCGCGGCTGGGCCGCCGCAGGCTCGACCGCCGCCTCCACGCTGATGAAGCACATCCTCCTCATCGAACGCTCCGGCAAGGCCTCCGAAGGCCCGCCCCCACCCCGCGCCTAGACTTCTCGTGACCCGAGGCCGGGCTGGCGATGCCGGAGTGGCGACGCACCGCGTCTCGGGCCGATGTTCAGAGGCACGCCGCGCTTCTGTCCGAACCGTCTGCGGCGGATGGCGAGCGTTCCCATCCCCCTTTCTTCGGGGCTGCCAACGCCTGTCATCCGCCGTGGGCCGGACGAATCCGTCGCGGCCACGGAGACCCCATGACCCAGATGATGATGCCGGACGCCGGCGCAGACCCGGACCACGCCCACGCCACGCCAAACGGCCAGCCCGCCGACGGCTCGCCCGAGGGCGACAAGCCCCGTCGCAAGCGACGCCGCAGACGCGGCGGAAAGGGACGCACCGGCGCACCCGCCGGCGCAGCCCCCGACACTCGCGAACGCCTCGACGGCGATGCCCCCCCCTCACGCCCCGCGCCCGCGCGTCAGCGCGGGATCGGCGCGGATACCGCCAACCCCGAGGTCTTCGATCAGACCACCGCCTTCGATACCCTCGGCCTGGCTGAGCCTGTGCTGCGCGGGCTGCACGAGGCCGGCTTCCAGCGGCCCACGTACATCCAGGCGCGGCTCATCCCCGCCGTCCTCACCGGCCGTGACGTGCTCGGCCAGGCCAAGACCGGCACCGGCAAGACCGCCGCCTTCGGCCTTCCTCTCCTGCACATGGTGCGCAAGGGCGCGGCCTTCAGCTCGCTCGTCCTCGCACCCACCCGCGAACTCGCCATGCAGATCACCGAGGAGATCAACCACCTCGGACGGCACACCGGACTCACCGCCGTCACCGTCTACGGCGGGCAGCGCATCCAGACCCAGGTGGACAAGCTCAGCCGAGGCCCCGAGATCATCGTCGGCACCCCCGGCCGCATCCTCGACATGGTGGATCGCGGCCATCTCCACTTCAAGAACGTCCGCTTCGCCGTGCTCGACGAGGTGGACCGCATGCTCGACATCGGCTTCCGGGAGGACATCCGGCGCATCCTCTCCAGGTGCCCAGCCGAGCGGCAGACCGTCGTCGTCAGCGCGACCATCAGCCGCGACATCGAGGACCTCGCCCGTCGCTACATGCGCAACCCCGAGAAGATCGTCACCACCGCCGGCTCGCTCACCGCCAGCATGGTCGAGCAGCACTACCTCACCGTGAACCCGTGGGACAAGAAGAAACTCCTCCTCCACCTGCTCAAGCACGAGGAGCCGGCCCTTACCCTCGTCTTCTGCCGCCTCAAGCGCACCGTCGATGAACTCGCCCGCTACCTCAACGCCAAGGGCGTCGAAACCCACGCCATCCACGGCGACATGAGCCAGAGCCGGCGCACCGCGACCATGCGCAAGTTCAAGGAGGGCGAACTCGCCGTTCTCATCGCCAGCGACCTCGCCAGCCGAGGCATCGACGTCGACGGCATCAGTCACGTCGTCAACTACGACCTCCCCGAAGACCCCGACCTCTACGTCCACCGCATCGGCCGCACCGCTCGCGCCGGTCGCAAGGGCGTCGCCTGGGCCTTCGTGACGCCCGAGCAGGGCAAGCTGCTGACGCAGATCGAGCGCCTCGTCAACGCCGAAATCCCGCGCATGGACTACCCCGACTTCACTCCCACGCCCAAGCCCGAGACATGGCGGCCCGAACCGACCGGCGGCCGACCGCCCGTCGAGATCGTGGGAGTCCCCGAGAAGCCCCGCAACCGGCTCGCCGCGCCGGAGGGGCCGCAACTTCCCGACGACCCCGCCAAACTCGCCGCCAAGTTCCCAGGCGGCATCGTGCCCGCGAAACTCCCGCCCAAGACCCTGCGCGGGCGCGTTCCGACGCGGCGGGGCGGCTGAGCCGCGCTCTCATCCTCCCAGCCGGGACGAGCCGCTCCGCGCCGTTCCCAAACCCGTCACCCCGACGGCCCCGCTCAGCCCACGCGGGCTGACGATCACGCCGATCCCCGCCTCGTCCGTGATCTTGTTGTAACTGAATGCCACGCCCAGCGTGAGGTTCGGGAAGTCCCGCGTCAGGGTCGCCGAGAACCGCTCGAAGTCGCCCGCGTCCGTGTCGTAGTTCGCGCTCAGCCCCGCCCGGTACTTCGACGTGAGCGTGTAGTTCGCCCCGAACGACACCACCGTCGAGTCCATCGCGTTCACGAAGTTCGTCGAGACGTACGTGCGGAAGTCCGGCGTGTGGTCCACCACCACGCCCGCCGACGAGTACGACGGCTGGTTCTTCTCGAAGTCGTACACCATCCGCCCCGCGATCCCCACCGCGTCCGTCGCCTGCCACAACGCCTCGGCGTTGAGGAACTCGCCGGGGTTGGACAGTTCCGGCCTGTCCTCGAACCATCGACCGATCGGCGACTCGGGGTCCGTGTCCTCCGACGACCACACGTACTCCGTCCGCAGCGTCAGCACGTCCACCGTCCGCCAGCGGCCCGGCCCGCCGCGCTTCGTCTGCCACGCCTGGTCGATGCCCGCGCGGATCATGGTGCCCTCGGCGATCGATTCGACCGAGTCGTCGTACACCGGCAGGTTCACGCGATCGACGTTCGTGAACCCGTGCCACACCGTCACCCCCGGCTCGATGACATGGCGCACGCGGTGCAGATCGAGCAGCCGGCTGTCCACCGAGTCGTCCACCCGGTGGATCGTCGTCGAGAACCGCACGCCCGCCCCGCCCCAGAGCCTCGCGTTGTCGGTCTCCTCGGGCGAGTAGGCGCTGAAGTCCGTGTCCCACGCCGTGCCTCGCGCCACCACGAAGGGGTTGACGTTGATCGGGCCTGCCGCCAGCTGCATCGAGAACTCGTTGCGCGTATCCGCGCGTACGATCGGCGACTCGTGCAGCCCCTCGGATCGCAGGCGGTCCGCGATCGAGTCCACGGGGTCGATCCCGAAGGCGGCCTCCGCCGTCCGGCGCGTGCGGTACCCCGTCTCGCGTGCCTCCGGGTCGTGGAAGTTCAGCGCGAGCTGGCCGACGCGGTGCTCACCGTGGTAGGTGAACAGCCCCGGATACCGGTCCGGCGAAAGGTCAAGCCCGACGACCGAGTACACCGCCTCGGGCAACTTGTCGACGCTGTAGCCATGGCTCGACAGCAGGTAGTCGTTCGTGATGAAGTCGTCGAGGTTCGCCTTCGCCTCGATCTGCAGCAGGGTGTGGTCGTCGCGCCGCGCCAGGTGCCCCCGCGTCGTCACCTCCCGACGCCGCTCCGTGATCCCCTGGAACAGCGCGGGCGCCAGCCGCGGGTCCGAGATGTACGACCCCTCCAGCGTCAGCGTCCACAGGTCGTTCACGCGCCAGCGGTGGTCCGCCAGCACGATGCCTCGCGTCCCGCCTTCGCGCGACAGCCTCGGTCCGGGCTTCATCACGTCCGTCCCCGAGTCATCGAAGAGCATGTACGCGAACAGGTTCCCCTCGTGGTCTCGCCGACGGATCGAGGCCTCCGTCCCGACCGCGAACCCGCGCTCGTTGTAGTAGTCTGCCAGCAGTTCCGTGCTCACGCCGTCGGGGGGGCGCAGCCCCAGCAGGCTCCACGCGTCCCACGACGTCTTCCACGCCGGCCCGGTCCGGGACGACGACTCGAACGCCACGTTCCGCAGCGGGATCGCGTTCGGATCCCCCACGAACCGGGGCCAGTACAGGAACGGCACGCCGGCGCCGCGCAGCGTCAGGTCGCGCGCGTCCACCAGGTGCCCGCTCGTCCCGTCGCGGCGCGAGTACTGCGTCACCGACACCGAACCCGCCCCGATCGAGAAGTGAGGCCGCGAGAACCGCGTGTTTGCCAGCGTCGCGCGCTCCGCCACGAACTGCCGTTCTCCCTCCTGCCGGATCGACGACGCGCGCACGTAGAGCGGGATGCGCCGCCGCGCGTCGTACGACCACAGCACCGCGTCCGCCACCAGGCCCCGGTCCTCGCGCACGTCGTAGTAGATGCGCGGCCCGCGGAGCGTGTACTTCCCGTCCGTCGCGTTCGCGTCGCCCTCCAGGTACACGCCCAGCACGTCCTCCGCCGAAAGCCGCGAGAGGTCCGCCGCGCCGCCCGGCGACAGGAAGATCACCGCACGCTCGCCCGTCAGCTGCATCGTCCGCTGCGATCGGGGCTGCCAGTACTGCACGCGCACCCCGCCCGTCAGCAGCACGGCCCGCTCGTCCTCGCCGGGCACCAGCACGATCTGCCCGGCCGAGAACGTGAACACGCCGTCGGAAGGGAAGATGCGCGTCGGCGGCGGCTCCGGCTCGACCACCCGCCCGCCCGGCGCAGGGGGGGGGAGCGTCGCGGCTTCATCGACCGGCGCGGGCGCCTCTCGCGGCGGCGCGCCGCGCTCCTCGGGCACGCGCACGACCTCCACCGGCGGAGGTGGGGGGGGGGCAGGCTCACGCACGGGCGGCGGAACCGCACGCGCAGGCTCCTCGCGCGCCGGCGGGCGTTCGACGATGGGCCGATCCGGCCGCCACCGTCGTTCCGCGCGCACGGGCGGCGCGGGAGGCGCAACGATCGCCCGCAGGTGCTCCGCGAGTTCCGCCTCGGCCTCGTCGATGAGCGCGTCGCGCGGCCGCCCCTCCTCGGCCAGGTCCACGTGCATCCGCACCGGCTCCTCCGTCGCCACCACGCCCTGCACCGAAAGCCGGTCCGCGCTCACCGTGACCGCCGCGTCCGCCGCGCCGCCCCCGACCCGGTCGAAGTAGACGTACACCTGGTGCACCGACGCGCCCGGCGGGGCATCGTCGGCCTCGCGCGGTTCCAACCGGCGAATCCACACCACCGCACGCTTCGCGTTGAACCTGTGCAGCCCGAGCGTGACGACGACGTCGCCCTCCAGCAACATGCGTCGGACAGGCGGCGAAACGCTCCCGTCACCGCGCCGCACGCCCGGCTCCGCCCACACGCGCGCCCGGCGCGCCGCGAACTCGACCCTGCCCCTGACCGCACCGGCCGGCAGCCGCATCGTGCCGAAGTCCAGTGCCGTGATTTGCTCGGGCTGGCGGGCGGGCGCGCCCCCAGACACGCCCGCCGCGGGAGCGCCGATCGCAATCGCGCCTCCGACGATCGGCAGGGCCAGCCAGCGGCGCGCGGGATGTCGAAACCGCCGGGGCATACGGCCGCTCGTGGGGTGCCACCGGACCCGGCCACCACGGCGCGGACCCGGAGAGAGCGGATGCTAACCGGGGTCCGTGATCGCCACAAGTCAGCCCGCGCTCGCGCCCGTCAGACCGCCGACTCGGTGACCCGCAGAACCTCCTGCACGGTCGTCAGCCCCTTGGCCACCTTCGCCATGCCGTCGTCCCGCAGCGAAACCATGCCTCGTTCGAGGCACATGCGCCGGAACTCCGAGACGTTCGGGTTCCGTGCGATCACGTCGCGCAACTGGTCGTCCACGACGAGCAGTTCGTAGACGCCCACGCGGCCCGAGTATCCCGTGCTCCGGCACCGGTCGCAGCCGGGCGCGGTCCAGACGGTCTCCGTGCGCATCCCCATCATGGCGAGGTACTCGGCCAACTCGCCGTCGGGCGGCTCCTGGGTCTTGCACGCCGTGCACAGGCGCCGCACCAGCCGCTGCGCCAGCACGGCGTTCACCGCCGCGCCCACCAGGAACGGCTCGATCCCGATGTTCACGAGTCGCGTGATCGAGCTTGGCGCGTCGTTCGTGTGCAGGGTCGAGAGCACGAGGTGTCCGGTCAGCGCGGCCTGCACCGCCACGTGCGCCGTCTCCTGGTCGCGGATCTCGCCCACCATGATCACGTCCGGGTCCTGTCGCAGCAGGGCCCGCAGGGCGCGCGCGAACGACATCCCGATCCGGTCGTGCGTCTGCGTCTGCGTGATGCCGTCGAGGTGGTACTCGATGGGGTCTTCGACGGTGGAGATGTTGAGCTTGTTCTTGTCCAGTTGCCGCAGCGAGGAGTAGAGCGTCGTCGTCTTGCCCGACCCCGTCGGACCGGTGACGAGCACGATGCCGTGGGGGGCGTTGACCTGCCGCTTCCACAGTTCCAGCGTGTTCTCGGCGAAGCCGAGGTCTTCCAGCTGCACGTTGATCGATCGCGTGTCCAGCAGGCGCATCACCGTCTTCTCGCCCGCGGGCGTCGGGATGGTGGACATGCGCAGGTCGAGTTTGCGCCCCTGCACCGTGCACCGGATGCGCCCGTCCTGAGGCAGCCGGCGCTCGGAGATATCCAGGTTCGCCATGATCTTCAGGCGGCTCGTGATCGCCGCCGCCATCGACACCGGCGGGTTCATCATCTCGAACAGCACCCCGTCGATGCGGAACCGCACCTTCAGCTTCTTCTCCGACGGCTCGACGTGGATGTCGCTCGCGCCTTCCTTGACCGCCGTCTGGATGATGTAGTTCACGTAGCGGATCACAGGGCTTTCGCCCGCCTGCTGCTCGAGATCGACCTCGTTGGTCTGCTTGGCGGCGTCCACCTCGACGTCCGCCTCGTCCACGTCCTCCAGGATCGCCGACAGGTCCGGCTCGGGCTGGTCGGATTGCCCGATGATCTCTAGGGCGGCCCGCACCTCGAACGCCGTCACGATCACCAGTTTCACCGCGTGCGCGCCCAGCCGCGAGCGGATCTCGTCGAGCAGGAAGACGTCGTCGGGCCGCGTCGCGCCGATCACGACGCGGGTCCCTTCCGTCCGCAGCGGCACCACGAGGTGCTGCTTGCAGAACTCCCCCCCGAGCCGCTGCAGGAGCCGCCCGTCGAACCCGCCGTCCAGGCCGCGGTTCAGGTCGATCCGCTCGAACGGCACCCCCGCAAGTTCCGCGATCCCCCGCTGCACTTCCGCCTCGTCGACGCCCTGTTCGATCAGCACGTCCGCGAGCCGACGCCCCGGCGACTGCCGGATCACCTGCTCGGCAGAGGTCAGGCGCTCACGCTTCACCACGCCGCGCGCGATCAGCAGGTCGCCCAGACCGCGCGACTCGTCGACCGTGGGATCGCTCTCCGGGGTGTAGAGGTCCGTCATCGCCGCGTCGTCGGCACGCTCCACCGGCGCGTGCCGCGGTGTCTCCGCGGCGAGTTCGTTCAGCAGGTCGTCCGCGCGGCGCTTCGCCATCGGGGGCCTCCTCGCGTCGGGCGTTCAGTTCCGGCGCGGCGGTGTGCGCGGCGGGGTCCGAGGCTGCGACGACGGTGTGCCGAACTCCAGCACGAACTCGGTGTCCTCGGCGACCAGCACCACCCGCCGACCCTCGATCTGCGTCACCTTGAACCCGCCCTCGAGCATGTCCCCCACGCGCACCAGCTTCCCGCTGATCCGTGCGATCGGCATCGTCCCGCCCATGATTCCCTGCAACTCGAACCGTCCGAACGCCGTCTGCAACTCACGCTGGCGCCGCTCGCGCTCCAGGCGCTGCTCCTCCAGCAGTTTCGCCTGTCGCGCCGCTTCTGCACGGGCGACCGCCTCCGGGTCGTCGGTCATCAATGGCGTGCCGGCGTCGGTCCGCAGCCGGAACGGATCCTTGTCGATCACCTCCGCGGGCACCTGCACCGCGCGCTTGCTCCGCTCGAGGTCCGCCAGCAGCCGCGGCGAGACCTCCGTGCTCCCCGACGCGCCCGGCTTGAAGTCCAGCACCAGGCCCGCGAGGGCCGCGCCCGGACCCATCCCGATCGCGCGCATCGCGAAGATGCCCGCCGCGGCACCGACCAGCACCAGCCCCGCCACGACGATCCGTCGCGGCCCGCGCTTCGGCGTCGCGTCGAAGGGGTCCTCCTCGCCCGGCGCGCCCTCCGAGAGCAGCGACACGCCCAGCGGCATCAGCGGCGCGTCCTCCGGCGTCGCCTCCAGGGTCTCGTGCTCCGCCTCGCGCTGGCTCACTTGCGCTCCTCCTGGAAGAAGATGCTCAGCGTGAACGAGATCGTCACCTTCCCGTCGTCACGCGTCGAACGGCGCAGGTGGAAGTCCGAGATCCGCGTGATCCGCGGCAACCGCTCCAGCCGCTGCAGGAACTCGTAGTACCCCCGGAAGTCACCCCCGGTCTGCACCTCGATCGGCTGCTCCCAGTACGTCGCCGCCTCGATCGGCTTGCCCGATTTGAGCGCGGGCACGTCCAGCCCGGATTCGACCGCCAGGTCGGAGATCTGCCGGACGATGTGGTCCAGTTCCTTGTTCGTCGGCAGCCGCGCCTCGATCTCCTCGATCGACGCCGCGATCTGCGCGTTCGCTCGCTCCAGGTCCGAGTTGCGGGCCGTCTCCTGCTCCAGCTTGCGCAGCGTCTCCCGCTTCAGACCGATCTCCTGCACCGCCGACGCGATCTCGGCGTTCTGCGGCCTGAACACGAAGAACCACGCCGCCAGCGGGATCGCCAGCACGAGCGCGAGCAGCGCGAACTCTCGGATGCCGAATCGCATGGCTCACTCTCCTCCCGGCGACGCCGTCGCCGAAGCGTGCGGCACGCGCACCGGCGCGCTCAGGGCCTCCAGCTCCACCTCGCGAGCGTTACCCACCTGGCGCGGGTCCGCGTCGTCCCGCAGGCGCGCCACGATCTCGAAACGCCGGAGGTCCAGCGTGTCCAGCGTCGTCTGCGCGATGTACAGCAACTCCACGCTCGTCAGCAGCGGCGATTGCTGCAGCAGCCGGAGGTAGTCCGCCACCTGGTTGTTGTCCGACGCCACGCCCACGATCGTCAGCGAGTACTCGAACCTCGGCGGCTCCACCTTCGGCGGCTCCGTCGGCTTCGTCGGCGCGGCCACGCCCGGCTTGCTCAGCGAACGCGACGCCGCAGGCTTCGCCTTCGGGTCCGGCGCGGCCGCCGCGGCAACGCGGATTCGCTTCGATTGCAGCTTCACCTCGAGCAGCGTCACCCCACGCGGCAACGCCGTCACCATCTCCGCCAGCAGCACCGACCGCGGCACCGGCTCCAGCAGCGCGGTCGTGATCCGCGCCTTGTCCAGCATCTGCGTCCGCTGCGCTTCGAGGCTCTTCAACTGCTCCAGCTTCAACGCCGCCTGCTCGTACTGCGCGTTGATCGCACGCTGGTCCGAACGCACCGACGACCAGCGCTGGTTCGTCACCAGGAACGCGCCCACCACCGCCAGCATCACCGTGAAGAACAACGCCAGCGTCAGCGCATAGAACCGGCTCTCCGTCTTTCGCTCCACGTAGTCCGTCGGCAGAAAGCCCTGGGATCCGGCATCGGGTCGCTTGAAGTCGTCCATCGGGGCCTCCCTCACAGATCCGTCGGGCTGAGGCACAGCCCCAGCGCGACCGCCCAGCCCGGCTGCGGCTGCGAAAGGTCAACGCCCACCACCCGCTCCTCACCCGTGCGCGCCAGACGCGCCAGCGGGTCCGCCACCTGCGCCGGCACGCGCAGCGCTCGCGCCACGTGCTGGCACAGCCCTCGGTGCCGCGCCTCCCCCCCCACGAACACCGCGTTGTCGATCCGCCGCCCGAACAGCGACTCGTGGTACCGCAGGCACAGCCCGACTTCGTCCGTCAGGATTTCGACCTGCTCCGCCAGCGACACGCCGCGCGGCGACGCCGGCGCGTCAGGCTGCTCGTCCAGGCTCGGCGTCAGGCCGGGCGCGATCGCCCGCTCGCGCCGATCCTCCTCGACCGCCACTCCCCCGTGCGACGCCGCTCCGACCGTCGCCCGTTCGGGCCGCGGTCGCACAGCCGGGGACACAAGGTCGTTCATCGACAGCCGCGCCGCCCTCGCCCGCTCCAACTGGCACCCCATCTGCTCCGCGACCGACCGGTCCAGCAGCAGGCCGCCGGCGTTGATGACGCGCGTGAAGACCAGTTCCCGGCCGTGGGCGATCACCGCCCGTGTTCCGCCGCACCCCACGTCGAGGTACAGCGTCGCACGCGTCTTGTCCTCCGCGCGCCGCGTGACGTAGTCGAACGCCCGCAGCAGAGCCGTGAACTCGGCGTGCATCCCGACGGGTTCGAGTTTCGCACTCTTGAGGGCGTGCATCAGCCGGTTCACCACCTCGCGCCCCGTCGCCAGGCAGATGACCTCGCTCTTCCCGCCACCCACGCGCTCCGCCCCCGGCACCTCGTAGCAGCGGTACACAAGCCGCGAAGGGTCGCGCCCCACCTGCTCCGCCAGCATCAGCTCCACCATCGACGCCAGCGGTGCATCGTCCGTCCGTGCGAACTGCGCGTGCTTGCAGAACGTGTGCGACGACGGGATCGCGCACACCGCCCGCTTCGCACGGATCCCCGCCGAACGGACCAGCCCGGGCAGCTGCTCCGCCTGGAACTCAAGTCGCTTGCGCGGATCGTCGAGCAGCGCCTCCGGCGTCGGCAGGCTCGCCGCGACAACCAGCTGCGGCGTCTCCCCTGGCGCGATCTGCAGCACCTTCAACGACGCCGTCCCGAAGTCCACCGCGACCGGCGGCCCGGGCTGCTTCACCAGCCCCAGCGCCCCGACCTTGCTGCCCAGACCGCGAAACGCCATCGCCCGCTCACCTCCCGGCGCGCCCGAACCGCAACCCCCCGGCGCGCGCGGCACGCCGTCCAAGCCAGCATCGGCCCAACCCGCGCTCCCCTTCACCCCACCTCAAAGACCCCCCGGAGTTCCGAGCCGCCCCCTTCCGCGCAGCCCGACCCGCCCGCGCACGCCGCGCAACCCTCACATCCCCACCCGGAGCCGCTTCACGCTCACACCGGACGGCGCGTCGGGTTCAGCACCACGTTGTCGCGCCCCAGCACCAGCACGTCCGCGATCTCCACCGCCTCCTGAAAGCTCTCGAGCGCCTGCTCGGGGTCGGCGCACCGCGTCGGCACGCGCCCCTGCTCCAGGTGCTCAATCGTCGGGATCGCGTCGCCGCAGATCAGCGTCGTCTGCGCCCCGGCGATCAGCAGCCCGCACGTCCCCGGGGTCACACCCGGCACCGGGAAGAGGTCAACCCCGCGCTCCAGCCGATCCGGCGCGGCCCGGCAACGCCGGAGCAGCGCGACGCGGTACTCGAGTTCCGCCCGCGCGTCCTCCTCCGCGTCCGCCGCGTCGGCGAGCAACCTCGCCAGCGGCACGCCGACGCCCTCGCGCTCCGCCTCCGAGATGAGCCACTCCGCGCCGTCAAAGGCTTCGATCCCGCGGCAGGTGTCCGCCTGGAAACTCGTCAGGAACACGTGCGTCACGTCGTCGGGCGAAAGTCCCGCCCGCTCGTCCAGCCGCGCAGCCACCGCCGGACCCGGCAGGCCCGGATCGACGAGGATCACCGCCTCGCCCGCGCGCACGAGCGTTGTCGTCGCGTGCCCGGTGCGCACGCGACGCTGCTTGTCACGCAGCGGGTGCTCCGCCAGCGTGCCGATGCTGATGACGCGAACCTCCACGGCACGAGCCTCCGTTCCTCAGTGGTCCGCGTGATCGTTGCGCAGCCGCTCCAGCGCGGGGTGCTTCTCGCGCTTCTTGCGCGCCAGGGCGTCGATCACCGGCGCGGGCACCATGGTTCGAAGCCGTCCCATGTCGTCGCCCAGCGCGGCGATCTGCCTGATGAGGCTCGAACTCGTGTAGGCGAAACTCTCGCCCGCCACCACGAACGCCGTTTCCAGCCCCGCCACCTCGCGGTTCGTCACCGCCTGCTGCACCTCGTACTGCAGGTCCGAGAGGTTGCGGATGCCGCGCAGCAGCGCGGTCGCCCCGACCGACCGCGCGTAGTCCACCGTCAGCCCGCCGTAGGAATCGACGCGCACCGGCGCTTCGTCCGGCTCTTCGGCGGCGAGGTCCGTCACCAGCCGGCGCGCCATCTCCACCCGCTCCTCGACCGTGAACAGCTGGTCCTTGCCGGGGTGCCGGCCGACCGCCACGATCAACTCGTCGAACAGCCGCCGACCGCGTCGCACCACGTCGAGGTGCCCGAAACTCATGGGGTCGAACGATCCCGGGAAGACAGCCCTGTGGGTGCGCGGCATGGCCGAAGTCTACCGCCCAGCCCGCACAGACCGAACACGCGCCCGCTCTCGTGCCCCCTGCCGGTGGCCTCGCGCTCCGCCGTTTGGCACAGTCGTCTCGGTTCGTTGTGCGGGCCGTCCTCCGTGCCCGCCGAAGGTCAGGGGCCTTTCGACCTGCCGCGCCCGATCCGAGCGGAGCCTCACGGGCGACCGATCCCCTGCCACGCCCCGCGCCGGTCGCCTCATCGGTGCGGGGCATTTTCGTGCCGGCCCCGCGTTGCGGGCGCTCACTGCTCGATCACGAACTCGTCAAAGAGAGTCGATTCACGCCCCTGCGGATCGACCGTGCGGAAGACCGCCTTCAGCAGCAACCGCCTGCGCTGCCCGTGCGGCGTCTCGCCGCGCTCGACCGCCTCGCGCCGCGAGATCATGTCACGCACCCAGGGCGGCACGCGGCCCAGCCGCAGCCGGTACGTCCGCGTCGCCGGGTCGAACAGGGCCGAGTTCACGTCCGGCTGCATCATCTCCGGCACCGGCCACGTCGCCTCCTGGCGCAGCGTGCTCCCGTCCGTCGGGTACGAGAACAACTGCACCTCCAGCTCGCCGACAGCCTTCACGGCGTCGCCCCAGCGGTCCTTCAACTCGACGTGGCACATGATCACGTCGCCGTGCTCCGGGTCGCGCGTCAGGTGTGTCAGCGGATAGATGCGGATCGCCGTCGGCGCGAACGGATGGCGCATCACCGCCATCTCGGACGGCCCGGCGTCCGCCCCGGCGCGCGTCAACGAGCACCCCGGCACGAACGCCAGCGTCGCGGCGCACACCACCATCGAAGCGGCGACCGTACGGCTCATCGCGGTCCAGTGTACCGCGCCGGCGACGGCCCCGTCGGCCGCCGCGCCCCCCGCGCCCCGGTGTCGCACGCCGACCGCAGCCGCTCGATCGCGCCGCTCAGGTCGCGTACCGCGCCCTCCACGCCCGCCATCGCGCGTGTGTTCGCGCCCACCGTCGAGAGCAGCGCGTCGAGCGAGGTCCGCTCGCGCGTCAGCGCGTCGTGAGCCTCGGCCAGCTGCCGCTCGCGCGATGCCGCCGCGCGACGCTCCGTGAGCCACATCCACCCGATCAGCCCTGCCGCCCCGAACTGTGCCACCGCGCCCGCCAGCCCCGCCTCCATCCGTCCCCTCCCGCCTTCGGCCTCATCACCACCTCACGACGTCCTCACCCGCCGAAACACGGCCACGTACGCCACCGACCGCACGCGACCGCGATCGGTGCGATCGCCCTCGCGCCAGTCGATGAACGTCATGTTCGACCACGACCGGCCGTGCAGGTCCACAAGCGTGCCCGGCGTCGGCGACTCCTGGAGTTGCGCCACGACCGCGTCGCGCAGCGTCCAGAGCGTGCTCTCGCTCGCCGCCACCAGCCGGCCCGCGACGATCACGTCCGGCTCGCGCAGCCCGATCGGGATCGTCCCCGGCGAGATGTCTCCGAAGTACAGCCGCGTGAGCATCAACTGCCCCTGCCGAGCCTGCGAGAACCGGTGCGGCCCGCTCCCGAACAGGTCAACGCCCTTGAACGAACTGGCCATCATGCCTCCTCAAGGCGCGAGAAGTTGCGCAGCGGCAGAGTGATGGAGTGACGAAGTGGCTGCTCGCGTTTCCCATCCTTCTCTCGGCCCCTTCGTGATCTTCGCGTTCAACTCATTCCGCGTTCGTCCGCTTCAGCCGGCATCCTCGACGACCACAGGGTCCGCCGCGCCGTCCGGCGAAACGGCCACCAGTGTCACCGTCCGCGTCGCGCCGCCCTTGACCGAGAGTTCGTGCCGCACGTCCAGGACGACCGCCTGCGCCAGGACGCGACGCCGCGCCGCGTCGCTCCCGGCGGGCGAGGTGGCGAACGAGAGTTCGCCCGCGTCGCCGGGCTTCGGGCCGTCCGGCGCGTCGCGCGTGATCCCCTGCACCACGCGCACGGTGACCTCCTGCTCGGGCACGTCCGCGAGCGTGACGTGCGGCCCCAGGTCGGACCACTCGACGACCTTCCGCCGCGCCGAGCGGTCTACCACGACCGCCGACACGTCCTCCCAGGTCACGTCACCGAACCGAACCACCCGAGGCGTCAGCAGCAGCATGTTCGTCTCCAGCACGATCGATCTGAACGCGAGGGGGCGGAGAGCGCGAAGGGAGCGGTGCAAGAAGTCGGGCTGCACGATCGGTCGCTCTGTCACTGTCTCTCCAAGAGCAGCACGCTCGGCCTCCGCACCGCGTCCGCCTCGCCGTCGCCGTCGGTGTCGATGCGGGCGGCGACGCGCTGCCGCTCGGCCGCGAACCGCTCGCGGTACATCTCCGCCCTGTCACGCAGCGGCGACCCTGCCGGCGCGAGGGCGGACGCCGCCGCGTAGACCAGGTGCAGCGCACCCAGCGACATCAGCAGCCGCATCGCCCACGGATTCGTGACGCTCGCCTCGCCCGGCCCGTCCCCGCTCTCGGGGTGGATCCCGAGCATGCGCATCGTCTGGGCGTTCACCAGCGCGATCTGCGGGCGGAACGTCATCACTTCCACCGGCACGCCGGACGCCGGGCTGGCCGGCAGCAGCGGGTCGCTCTCCGCCGCCCGCAGCCGCGAGATCACCAGCGACGCCGGCGTCGTTCGTTCGATCACCTCGTACGCCGTGCCGTCCACGAGCACGACGTTGCCGGCCCCGATGCCCGCGTCGTCGAAGCCTGCGTCCTGGCTGGACATGGCGAGCGTGGTGCCGGCCGCGCCGCCCGTGCCGCGCACGAGGCGTTGTCCCGCCCAGCCGACGTCGCGCAGCAGGTTCGGTTCGAGCGTGAGCAGGTCGCGATCCCTGGCGAACATGGTTCCCCCTTCCGCGCCTCGGCGCGATCGGCCGTCTTCAAACCCGCGGCACGCCTTTCGACGGGCCGCGGGCACGCACGCGGAGTCCCCCTCCCCGCGATCAGTCGCCGGTCACGCTCAGGCCTCCGATCAGCCCGTGCGCGTTCTCGTTCTTGAACTCGAGCGTGTACTCGCCGACGAGTTGCCCGCGCACGGAGTCGCCGGTCGCCGCCAGCGGTGCGTAGTGGAACGACCGTCCGGCGAGCGGCATCACCTGGATGCGGCTGCTGTCGAGGAGCAGCACCTTGTCGGCGGGCGCCCACCGGCTGAGCACCACGCGGCAGACGCCGAAGTCGCTCTCGTAGACGTTCACGAGGTTGCGGAACGAGTCGTCATTCGGCCCGAACGACCGCTGCGACCCGAGGAACTCGTTGAGCATCCGCTTCTGCGCCCCGTTCATCACGATCGTGTCGATCGGGCCGTTGGACTGCTCCCAGATGCGCTGCAGTGCGGCGTTGAGCAGCTCCTCGGTGAGGACCGTGCCGCTCGCGCCCCCGCCGTCGGGCAGGCCGCCCTGGCCCGGCGCGAAGCGGTTGGTGGCGATGGAGGGCACGATGCCGTTCATGGTGCGTCGCACGGTGGACGAGCCTTGCTGGTCGCTCGTGGGCGCAACGCCGTTGATGACCGTGTTCTCCAGGTCGCGGATCAGTTCGCGCAGGCGTTCCTGTTTCTGGTAGTCGGCCTCGTCCTCGACGCCGTGGGCTCGCGCCGCCTGCATCGACCCGCTGACCCAGACGCTCGCCGTGAAGGTCTGGGTGTAGTTCCGCCTGCGGGCGCGGTTGGTGAAGCGGGCGGTGGGGGCCTCCGCGCCCTCGAGCGCGGCGTTGCCGATGATGATGAGGCGCAGGTTGTCCTCGAGCGTTGCGTTGGGCGTCCCGCCGTACCCGCGCACGACCGTCAGCACGTTCCCCACCACGTTCGCCACCAGCATCACCTCGTTCCACCCGTCCGGGCGCACGAGGTCGCCGATGCGGAAGCGCGACCCGTTGTCGACCGTCAGCGACGTCGCCGTCTCGGGGTTGGGCACGAAGACCGTCTGGTTGAGGTGGTCGAAGTTCGGCAGCAGTGCGTCTTCGATCCACTCGTGCACGGTTCCCATCGCCTCGCGTCGCGGGTCGCCCAGGTAGTCCAGGAGCGGCGTCTCGGACGGACTGACGATGCCGATCACGTCGGACACGTCCTCCGCCATCTCAGGAAGCCCGGACCCCGCCGAATACGTCGCCTTTCCCGTGAAACTCATCGCTCCTCCTCCTTCAAGTCCGCCGGACACGGTTCACCCCCGCTCGCTCTGCGCCGGACGGTCGCGGACACGCGCCGCGCCGCGGCCGGCGAGCCTCTTCGCTCCTCGTTTCGCCGTCACGGCGCGGCGCGCCGCTGGCGCAGGTAGCGCAGCAGGAGGCGCCGGTCGCCGCTGGTCCGCGCCGCCGCGGCCAGTTCCTCGATGGTCTCCGCTCCTCGCCGGGCCACGCTCGCGGCCGAGGCACGCACGCCCTCGCGCCGCGCGAAGAGCGCGGGCCTCCTCCGCCGCAACTCGGCCACAGCCGCCGCCGCGCCGCCGGGCGCGACCGTGCCGAGCGCCTCCCGCGCTGCCTCGATGTCGACGGCGCCCGCCCGCAGCAGCTCGCGATCGATCTCGCGCTCGTGGCGCACGCGATCCAGTTCCGCGAGGGCATCGCTCGCGCGCCGCTCGGCCTCCGCCAGCCGCGCCGCCAGACCGCCGAGCGGCTCGCTCTCCGCTGTCCCCTCTCCGGGGCGGTGCCTTGCAGGCTCCACTTCCAGCCCTTCCGTTCCTTCCATCTCTCCCTCCGCAACCACCGCGCCCTCGTGCTCTTCCATTGCGTCCTCCTTCCGGTGTTCACACCACGCCGGCGTCGCTGGGCTGGTATCCCAGTTCGTCGAGCACGCGCTCGGCGGGCACGCCCAGTTCGACTTTCCGCTTCGCGGCCAGCGTCTCGTCGAGCACGTCGCTCGGCAGCGGGTCGGGCCATTCGAGCCGCACGCCGCGGTCGCGCTCGTCGAGATCGACGACGCCCGCCGCGTCGAGCGCGCCGAGCACGATCGCGCACACCTCCGCGATGCCGCGGCCGTAGGTCACGCGCTTGCGCTCGGTCTTGCCCAGCAGCCCGACGAGCGTGATCTTCAGCGCGTTCGCGCTGGAGAGGTTCCCGACGCGTCCCTGCACGACGCCGGTCGCCAGCGGCGGGACGCCCGAGGTCTTGTCGAGCGCGTCGCGCACTTCCTTGACGTGCGCTTCCTCGCTCGGGCTGCTCGCGTCGCCGCCGAACGCCTCGACGCTTGCCTGCGGGTTGTCCGTGCTCCACACGCGTCCCGGTCCGACGGGCATCCGCTCGAACCCATCGATGCCCCTGGCCAGGTACATCTTGAAACTCTGGAGCGTGACGCGGCTCGCGCGGTCGCTCAGCCGCGTGTTGAGTTCGTCCTGGAGCGGGATGAGGGGCTCGACCTCGCTCAGCCCCGAGTAGCGGAACGGCTGCGAGACGTTCTGTACATGCACGACCGGCACTCGACCGGCCGTCAGGGTGATCGTCGATTCCTCGACGATTTCGCCGTCGTCGTACACTCGGCGCGTATCGCCCGTGATGACCTCGGTGACGACCGAACGCCGACGCCGCGCCGGCGTGCCGGGCCCGAAGACGTCTCCCCGCGTTCGCTCGACCTCGTTCAGTTCGCGTTCGAAGTGGACGGCGTAGGCGTCCAGTCGCCGGTAGTCGCTGGGGTTGAGCACGGGGACGCCGCGGGTCGGCTCGACCAGTTCGATGCGCGCGTGCTCGGCGATCTCGCCGGCGTCCGGCGGCGTGCCGCGTCTTCCGAGCAGCCTCAGCCCGGCTTCGTCGAGGCGGAGCACGAGGTCCGCATGGCCGTAGACGTGCCCGAGCAGCGCGAAGTCCTGGAGCAGCGCGACGCCGCCGGAGGCCTCCCACACCGCGTCGAGGATGCGCTCGACGCGCTCGCGAGTCGCGGCGTCGCGGGCGGCGCTGAGGATGCGCACCGGCTTGCCGAACATGAAGTCCACCATCGTGTGGATGCGCCAGGCGATGTCGTTCTCGATCACGACCTCGCGATCGCCGGCGCGGTCGTCGCCGCCCGGCGGGCGGCCGACAAGGCGCGGGGGCAGGCCGGCCCGTTGTGCGAGCCGTCGTCCCGCGCCCGACGTCCCCGCAGCGGCGTCCATCGGGTTGCGGTAGTAGCGCCAGAGCATTTCGAGGCGCGGCCTGACGAGCGACTCGTGCTCCTCGATCAGCGCGGCGATCGCCCCACCCTCGATCCCCGACACGTCGTCGATGCGAACGCTCATGCACGCCTCCTGTCCGACGGGCTGGACACCGTGTCCCCTCACCCATCCCCCCGCGCGGACAGGACTGCGCGCACGGTGGCGGACGGTGCGCAAGCAGCAACCGTCGCGCAAACCCGTGAGCGGCAAGCGACTGCAAAAAAGTGCGGTGACTCCGAAGATTTCCGCCCGCACGGGACACCCCGTGCGCGCGCGTTCAGACGGTCGCGGGCACGGGCGACAGCCCTGCGATCTGCAGCGCGTTCAACGCCGCCCCCTTGCGCAACTGGTCCCCGCTCGCCAGCAGGCACCAGCGGCGACGCGCACGACCCTGCCCCGCAGCCTCGCCGGGGTCGGGGCGCACGCGGCCGACGAGCACTTCGTCGCGTCCCGCGGCCTTGCGCGGCGTCGGGAACGAGTTCGCGCCACGATCGTCCACGATCTCCAGCCCGCGCCCGCCCGCCAGCGCGTCGAGAACTTCGTTCTCACACGCCGGGCGACCCAGCGTGACCGTGATTGCCTGCGTGTGAGCGCGCAGGGCGGGCACGCGCACGCACGTCGGCGTCACGCGGATCGCGGCGTCTGCCCAGATGCGCCGCGTTTCGTCGATCATCTTCCGCTCCTCGCCGTTCACGCCCGTCGTGTCGTCCACCGCGGAGTCGTGGCTGAAGACGTTGAACGCGCACGGTTCGGCGAACACGCCCCCCGCGCCGCCGCCCTGCAGTGTCCAGCCGATCGCCGACCCTTCGCGGTCCAGCGTGGCGATGCCCTCGCGTGTTTCGCGCAGGAGGGCTTCGATCCCGGCCAGCCCCGCGCCCGAGACGGCCTGGTAAGTCGCCACATCGATCGCCGCGACGCCGAAGGCCCGGCGGAGCGGCTCCAGCGCGAGCAGCAGGATGGTCGTCGAGCAGTTCGGGTTGGCGACGAGCCGCGTCGAGTCTGTCACGGCGCCGCCGTTGATCTCAGGCACCACCAGCGGCACGGCCGGGTCGGCTCGGAACGCCGACGAGTTGTCCACGACGAACGCGCCGGCGCCGAGCGCGGCAGGCACGAAGCGGCGTGCGGTCTCCGCGTCCGCGGCGAAGACGGCCGTGCCCACGCCCTCGAACGACCGCTCATCAAGCGTGGCGACGCCGATTTCCGTTTCGCCGTAGCGCACGCGCAGCCCGTGCGACCGCTCGCTCGCCAGCGCGCGCACGCGAGACGCCGGCACGCCGCGCTCCGCCAGGATCGCCAGCGCCTCGCGCCCGACTGCCCCGGTCGCTCCGACGACCGCGATCAGCCCCTCACGCAGCATGCGCTCACCTCTCTCTCCGAACTCTCGGAGCGTGGCCTTGCGCGCCCCGTCTCCTCCTCTTCAAACCCCACACCCAGCGCACCGACTCTCGACGCGCTGCGTCCTCCGATGCATGACACCTCGAACGCCAGTCCGCGCTCCAGCGCCCAGCGCACGGCCTTGTGCTGCACGATCGTGCCGTCCAGCCGCAGCGCTTGCTCCCACGGGAGCGTGGCGTAGCGTCGCGGGCGTGGTCCGGGCGAGGCCGGGTCCCACTCGTAGAGGCCGTCCACATCCTTGACGAGTCGGCACGTCGCGCCGAGGCGATCGGCGAGGAAGAGCGCGGTCAGGTCCGACCCACCGCGTCCGAGCAGGGTTGTTCGTCCCGTGGAATCGCGTCCGACGAACCCCGGCACGACGACGGCCCGCGAGCGAGCGAGCGTGCCGAGCACCGTCGGTTCGTCCAGCGAGATCGGCGATGCGTCGAGCGCGTCGTCCGTCGTGCGCAGTCCGATCGACGCCGCGTCGAGCGTCTCGACCGCAAGCCCGCGCTCGGCGAGCGCGAGGCCGAGGAGCGCGGCGGTGGTCAGCTCGCCCGTCGCGAGCAGGAGGGCGACGGAGTGGGCGTGCGGCTTGTCGCCGTAGCCGCGCGACTGCGCCAGCAGCCGATCCGTGGTTCCCTCGAGCGCTGAGACGACGGCGACGACGCGCCATCCGTCGGCGACGAACCTGGCCACCTCGCCAGCCGCGACGCGCACCGCCGCCTCGTCGCGTAGCACGGAACCGCCGAACTTCAGCACGATCACCGGATCACGCACGGCGTCACCTCGCTCTCTTCCTCTCTTGCGGCACACCCGCCCGGCACGCCCCGGTGAGCCTCCGCGATCGCCCGCTCCAGGTCCGCGATCACGTCCTCCGGCTCTTCCAGCCCCACGCTGAGGCGGATCAGCCCGTCGGTGATGCCGACCGCGAGGCGCTGCTCGCGCGGCACGTCGGCGTGCGTCATCGTCACCGGGTGCGTGATGAGCGTTTCCACGCTGCCGAGGTGCTCGACGAGCGAGCACAGCCGCACGCCGTTGAGGACGCGCACCGCGGCTTGTGTCCCGCCGGCGACCTCGAAGCTCAGCAGCCCGCCGTGGAGGCCGCCGCGGTGCTGGCGTGCCGCCAGGTCGCGCTGCGGGAAATCGTCCAGCCCCGGGTAGTTGACCGCGGTGACGTGCGGGTTGTTGCGCAGGGCGATGGCGACCTTCAGGGCGTTCTCGGAGTGCTGGCGCAGGCGGAGGGGGAGCGTCTTGACGCCGCGCACCGTCAGCCACGCCTGGAAGGCCGCCTGGATGCCGCCGGTGCATTTGCGGATGAACCGCACGCGCTCGAGCAGCGCCTCATCGCGCGAGACGACCGACCCGCCGATGGCCGTCGAGTGCCCCTCGATGTGCTTGGTCGTCGAGTACACGCAGACGTGCGCGCCGAGGTCCAGCGGGCGCTGGATGACGGGCGTGAGGAATGTGTTGTCCACGGCCAGCGGCACGCCCGCGCCGCGCGCGATCCGCGCCACGGCCGCGATGTCGGTCAGTTTCATGGTCGGATTGGCGGGGCTTTCGATGAAGACGAGCCGCGTGTTCGGGCGAAGGGCATGCCGCACGTTCTCGGGGTCGGACGAGTCGACGAAGGTGGACTCGACGCCCAGCCCGCTGAACACCTGCCGGAAGAGCCGGACCGTCCCGCCGTAGATCGCGTCGCCGAGCACGGCGTGGTCGCCCTGGCGCAGCAGGGCGAGGAAGAGAGCGGTTTCCGCGGCCAGCCCCGTGACGAAGCAGACGGCCGGGGGAGCGTCCTCGATCGCGCCCAGTTGCGCCTCCAGCGCGCTCACCGTCGGGTTCGAGACCCGCGAGTAGGCGTGCCCCTTGCTCACGCCCACGGCCTCGTTGACGTAGGTCGTGCTTTGGACGAGGGGGGTGACAAGGGCACCGGTCTGGGGATCGGGGGCCAGTCCGCCGTGGATGGCGGTCGTGCAGGGGCCTGGAGTCGGTTCGTCGAAGGCGGAATGACACATGCCGCGAACTCCTCACGGCATCAATCGGGCCTGCCTTGTGCGTGGGTGGACAGCGAACCGCGCTGCCCTTTTTGCCCGAGTCGTCCGAGGACGGTTCCGGCCGCATCGTTCCCCACGCGGGGGCTGGCCTCGGCACCGCGGCCGGCTGGACGCCGACTCGGTTGCCGCCCGGGCAGTTGGCTGACCCGGGACTCTTGATGCTGGAGGCGAGGATAACGAGTCGCAACGCGCAGTCAAGTGGGCATCCGCAGAATCGTCGATGGCGGCTCGCTTCTCCGGTTGCTTCGATTCACGCCCGAAAACCCGCCATCCTTCACGCGAGAAGGTTGGTCACGCCCCCGCGCCGTGGTATCTTGCCTCGGGGGCAGGGTGTGCGGCCGATCCCGGCCCCCGCCTGCCCTGCGTGCAGGAAGCCACCCATGACCCTCCGTCGCCGCATCGTTCGCTCCAGTCTCGCCCTCGCCGCGCTCGCGTTTGCCGTCCCAACGGCGTTCGGCCAGGTATACTCCGCGCCGACGCCTGCGGCAGGCCGCACCCCCATCCCGGCACGCCTCGACAACCTCTACCAACTGGGGGTCTCGACCGACGGCACGGTGTTCTGGAACACCCTCCCGCCGCCGAACGGCGACGGCGAAGGCGGCGGTTCGAACCGCACCTGCACCTTCGTGAGCACGCACACGGATGCCGATTTCGGCGGCGGGATGTTCACGGTGCAGGCCGGGTTCGCCGAGAAGGAGATCCTCGCCGCCTCCTACGTCATCTCCGCCTCGCAGTTCCCCATCCGCATCGACCTGATGGAGTGCATCTTCGCCACGGTCAACGCCGTCGTCCCGACCACCACGCACTGGTCGGTGCTGGTCTGGGACGGCCCGCCCAACACCGGCATCCTCGTGGCGGAGTACTCCTCCGATGGGCTGATCCTGCCCCACATCGAACTGCCCCCGGGCACGAACGGCGTGAACGTCGCCGTCCTGGTGGACCCGAACGACCCCGAGCAGATCATCGTCACGAACGCCAGCGGCACGAACCGCTTCTCGATCGGGTTCCGCATCGACAAGCACAACGACCAGACCCAGAACCCCTGCTTCACGCCCCCCCCCTCGAACCGCAACGCCTTCCCGACCACGGATGTCTCGGGCCTCGCGCAGCCCTCGCACAACTGGCTCTGGGGCGTGAACTGCGGCCCGCTCGGCTGCCCCGCCAACGGCGGGTGGTCCACCTTCGCCGCGCTCCCGTCGTACTGCCGACCCTCGGGCGACTGGGTGCTGCGTGCGACGTGGACCAGCCTCTCGTGCCAACCGGGCGTGGGCGCGTGCTGCAAGCCGGACGGCTCGTGCGTTCTCGCCACCGCGGCCGACTGCCAGAACCTCGGCGGCACCTACAAGGGTGACGGCTCGAACTGCCAGACCGCCGACTGCCCCCAGCCCAACATCCCGTGCTGCTTCGAGTCCACGGGCGGGTGCGTCATGCTCAAGGAGTCCGATTGCATCGCCGCCGGCGGTATCCCCGGGCCGGCTGGCCAGACGTGCAACACCTACGTCTGCTTCCCGATCGGCGCGGCGTGCCTGCCCGACGGCACCTGCATCGACGGCGTCTCGCCGGACGAAGCCGACGCTCTCGGGGGCGTCTTCCAGGGACACGGCACGACCTGCGCGACCGTCGATTGCCCCGAGCCTGTCGGCGCGGCCTGCTTCCCGAACGGCTTCTGTCTCGTGCTGACCGAGGCGGAGGCCAACGCCGCGGGCGCGACGTGGATGGGGCCGGGCACGACCTGCGCCGACAACAACGGCAACGGCAAGGCGGACGCCTGCGAGGCTCCCGCCTGCCCGGCCGACTTCAACGGCGACACCGTCGTGAACTCGCTCGACTTCATCGCCTTCCTGAACGCCTATTCGGCGAACGACCCCCGGGCCGATTTCAACGGCGACACCGTCATCAACTCGCTTGACTTCATCGCCTTCCTGAACGCGTACGTCAGCGGTTGCCCGTGATGATGGCCGCACGCCGGCGCCCCTGGGCAAGGGTCGCCGGCGTGCGGGCGGAACACACTCGGGCGTGACGACTGCCTCGGAGCGCGTGGCGCTCCGCACAATCGCCGAGGCTCGTGGTTACGGGTGCACCTCGGCGGTCTCGATCGGCTCCGGCATCGCGGCATGGTGGTAGATGCCCATCTCGCGCGGTTGGCCGAAGAGTTCCGGGTGGATGTACCGGCCGCGGACCTCGGCGGGCTTGTCGATCTCGACCGGCGCGCCGTAGGCACGGACGTACGCGTCGTTGCGGATCGCCTCGACGCGCCATGAGACCTCAAGCCCCGG
>JAANMX010001381.1_pt1 | contig 27864 bp, 25 predicted proteins | sample 7279681 | NCBI WGS metagenome assembly JAANMX01 (sample SAMN14094542, study PRJNA606508) | bioreactor metagenome | isolation source: A lab-scale SPAN reactor treating ammonium-rich wastewater day 351 | place: Ireland: Galway | collected 2018-01-01 | reverse complement strand
ATGTGGCAGATCCTGTTCAAGGACAAGTACGTCCGCTACTTCGACGTCCCGCAGAACTACCAGGACGCGATCGGCGGCAACTACTACGTGCACGAACTCGAGGTGCTGCGCGACGGGCTGGCGGCGCTGCGCGGAGCCCCGATCACCGACGCCGAGCTGAACGCGTCGATCGCCGTCTACAACGAGAACCGGGCCGCGATCCGCGATCTCTACGCCTACCGCGCCGACAAGCCCTGGCAGGCGCCCACGACCGAGGTCTATCTGCTCCTGCGCGCCGGCATGGTGCTGCCGCCCGAGGAGCACACGAAGCTCGTGCGCGAGTACCTGGCCGAGGTGGACAAGCTGCCGCGCCCCAAGCGCGACAACGCGCGCGTGGTCATCAACGGTTCGTTCTGCGAGCAGCCGCCGCTCGGCCTCATCAAGTCGATCGAGATGGCCGGTTGCTACGTGGTCGACGACGACTTCATGCTGGTGACGCGGTGGCTCCTCGACGACGTGCCGACCGACGGCAAGCCGCTCGAGGAGCTGTCGAAGGCGTTCCTGCACCGTTCCGCCTCGACCGCCGCCAAGTACGACGAGAAGCGCGAGGACAAGGGCCGCTACCTGCTGAAGCAGGTGAAGGCCGGCGGCGCGGAGGGCGTCGTGTTCGCCGCCCCGTCGTTCTGCGACCCGGCGCTCCTCGAACGGCCGATGCTGCAGGACGTGCTGGCGAAGCACGGCGTCCCCTACACCGCGTTCAAGTACGCGGAGAACACCGGCCAGATGGCGCCGATCCGCGAGCAGGCCGGCACCTTCGCCGACTCGATCAAGCTGTGGTCGGCCGCCTGAGCCGCGCCGCCCGAAGCGCTCCCAACGTACCGCCCGAGGCCCACCGATGACCGCCACCGCCGCGATGCCCGCCACCTCGAAGAAGCCGCAGAACGTCCAGAAGGAGGACGCGATGTGGCTGCAGAAGGAGCTCATCAACAAGAACTACATGGAGCTCGCCACCGCCCGCGCGAACAACCGCAAGGTGTCGGCGACCTTCGTCCCCGGCAACCTCAACGAACTCCTGATGTGCTTCGACTTCGCGCGGAGCCTCCCCGAGACCAACGCGCTGCAGAACGGCATGCGCAAGAAGTCCGGGAAGTTCATCATGGACGCCGAGCGCGACGGCCAGTCCGAGGACGTCTGCACCTACGTCAAGGCCGACCTCGGCATGATGATGGGGGGCGAGATCGGCCCGACGGGCGATCCGCTCCCCACGCCCGACGTGCTGCTGCTCTCCTACACCGGCTGCTTCACGTTCATGAAGTGGTTCGAGCTGATCCGGCACAAGTACGGCTGCGAGACGGTCATGCTGCACGTTCCCTACCAGGGCGACGGCAAGATCGACCCGAACATGCGCAACTACGTCGTCAAGCAGCTGAAGGAGACGGTGATCCCGACGCTCGAGCGCGTCTCCGGCGTCAGGTTCGACATCGACCGGTTGCGCCAGTACATGCGCGAGTCCGAGAAGGCCGAGGAGGATCTCGTCCGCGTGCTGCAGTCGGCGAAGAACCGGCCCTCGCCGATCGACGGCTACTTCGGCGCGGTCTACTACATCGGCCCGATCTTCACCGCGTTCCGGGGGACCCCCGAGGCGACGCAGTACTACGACGTCCTGCGGCGGGAGATCGACGAGCGCGTGCGCCTGGGCAAGGGCCCGATCACGCCCGACGGCGAGATGGGCGAGGAGAAGTACCGGCTCGTCACCGAGGGCCCGCCGAACTGGACCAGCTTCCGCGACTTCTGGAAGATGTTCTACGACGAGGGCGCGGTCGTGGTCGCGTCGACCTACTCGAAGGTCGGCGGCCTCTACGACTTCGGCTTCCGGCACGACGCCGCGAACCCGCTCGAGTCGCTCGCCGACTACTGCCTCGGCTGCTACACCAACCTCAACCTGCCCTCGCGGATCGACATGATCTGCAAGTACATCGACGAGTACCAGGCCGACGGACTGCTCATCAACTCGATCAAGAGCTGCAACAGCTTCTCCGCGGGCCAGCTCCTGATCCTGCGCGAGGTCGAGAAGCGCACCGGGAAGCCCGCCGCGTTCATCGAGACCGACCTCGTCGACCCGCGCTACTTCTCGGCGGCGAACGTGAAGAACCGCCTCGAGAGCTATTTCCAGATGGTCAAGCAGAAGCGCGCCGCCGCCGCGGCCGCGCACTGAGGAGCACCGCATGCGCTGCTTCATCGGCATCGACCTGGGCTCGACGACGACCAAGGCGGTCGTCATCGACGAGGACCAGAACGTGCTCGGGCGCGGAATCACCAACTCGCGCTCGAACTACGACACCGCCGCGGCCGTCGCCAAGCAGGAGGCGATGGTCAACGGCCGCTTCCACCTGTTCCGCCAGTCGCTCGCGAAGACCGGCGCGCTGAACGGCGAGCTCGATGGGTTCCTCGGCCAGCTCGAGCGCGACTTCCGCCTCGAGCAGTACCTCGAGCAGCTCGCCGACCTCGAGGCGACCTGCCAGCGCAACACCGAGGGCGCGAAGTTCGGCGACGCGACCAAGGACGTGACCGCGGCGCTCTCCGAGGTCTTCCGGCGCATGCAGCAGGAGGCTGCGGAGCTGTTCGCCCCCGGCGCGAAGCGCAAGAGCGACTTCTTCCGCGACATCGCGGGCAGCGTCTACCTCGCGACCGGCGAGACGGTGGCGAAGGAGGCGGGCATCCGCTACGACTTCCTGTTGAACGTGTTCGACCGCTCGATCATCGAGGTCGAGAACCGCGTCTACGGCGAGTCGGTGCGCCGCCACCTCGCGAGCGCGCTGGAGCGCACCTTCGTCGCGCTTCCTTCCACCGCCGGCCGCCGCGACCGCGTCGAGGCTCCGATCAAGGGCATCCTCGACACGCCGATGGAGGAGACCTACGTCGTGGGCACCGGCTACGGCCGCGCGCGGCTCCCGTTCTCGAAGGAGCACATCCGCTCCGAGATCCTGTGCCACGGACTGGGCGCGCACGTGATGTACCCGGCCACCGCGACCGTGCTCGACATCGGCGGGCAGGACACCAAGGCGATCCAGGTCGACCCGCACGGCATCGTCGAGAGCTTCCAGATGAACGACCGCTGCGCCGCCGGCTGCGGCCGCTACCTGGGCTACATCGCCGACGAGATGAACATGGGGCTGCACGAGCTCGGGCCGCTCGCGATGAAGTCGACCAAGACCATCCGCATCAACTCCACCTGCACCGTGTTCGCCGGCGCGGAACTCCGCGACCGCCTCTCGCTCGGCGACAAGCGCGAGGACATCATGGCGGGACTGCACCGCGCGATCATCCTGCGCGCGATGTCGATCCTCGCGCGCTCGGGCGGCATCCGCAACGAGTTCACCTTCACCGGCGGGGTCGCGAAGAACGAGGCCGCGGTCAAGGCGCTGAAGGAACTCGTCGTCGAGAACTACGGCGAGATCAAGCTCAACATCGACCCCGACTCGATCTACACCGGCGCGCTCGGCGGCGCCACCTTCGCGTGGCGCGCGGTGGTCGAAGAGGGCAAGGTCGCCGAGGCCAGGGCGTGAACCGCGGGATCCGGGAGAGCACATGACCATCACGATCGGCATCGACATCGGTTCGGGCGCGGTGAAGAGCGTCCTGTTTCGGAGCGGCGCGGGACGGCCCGAGTGGCTCGCCAAGCGCTGCGAGCGCATCCGCCGGCGCGATCCGATGACGCTCGCGCAGGAGGGCCGCGACGGCGTCCTCGCGGACGCCGGCCTCTCCGCGGACGACGTCGACTACGTGGCGACGACCGGCGAGGGCGAGAACGTCACGTTCGCCACGGGCCACTTCTATTCGATGACCACGCACGCGCGCGGCGGCGTGTACCTCGACCCGGAGGCGCGCGCGGTGGTCGACATCGGCGCGCTGAACGGCCGCGCGATCTCGATCGACGAGCGCGGCAAGGTGCTCTCGTACAAGATGACGAGCCAGTGCGCGTCGGGCTCCGGCCAGTTCCTCGAGAACATCGCGCGCTATCTGGGCGTCGCGGTCGAGGAGATCGGCCCGCTGTCGCAGAGCGCGGGGAACCCGGAGAAGGTCAGCTCGATCTGCGCGGTGCTCGCCGAGACCGACGTCATCAACATGGTCTCGCGCGGGATCGCGACGCCCGACATCCTGAAGGGCATCCACCTGTCGATGGCCTCGCGCATCGTGAAGCTGCTCAAGGTCACCGGCGTCAAGGGCGGCACCGCGCTCATGACCGGCGGACTCGCGCTCGACACCGGACTCCTCGCGGCGATCCGCGAGGAGATGGCGAACGAGAAGGTCGCCGTGAACGCCGTGAGCCACCCCGACTCGATCTACGCCGGCGCGATCGGCGCGGCGCTGTGGGGCGCGTTCCGCCACCGGAAGCTGCGCGAACTGCAGGAACGCGCCGCCGCGTAGCCCCCACTGGAGAATCCGAGATGGCCCTGCTGATCACCGAGAACTGCACGCTGTGCGACGCCTGCCGGCCGGTCTGCCCGAACGAGGCGATCAGCGTCGGCGACCCGGTCTACGTGATCGACCCGATGAAGTGCACCGAATGCGTCGGCGCGGAGGACGAGCCGCAGTGCAAGCTCGTGTGCCCCGCCGACTGCATCGTCCAGCATCCGGACTTCGTCGAAACGCCCGACGAGCTGATGGCGAAGTACGAGTCGCTGCACGGCTGATCGCGCGAGCGGACCGGGTCCCGGCGCGCGGGCGGACGGGTGCGCCGGGCAGACCATCCGCCCGGGCGGTCGCGGCGAGATCGAACGCCCGCGGGGACGTGGGCGTCCGGCCGACGCCGGCCGCCCGGCCTCACGCCGCGTAGTGGAGCACCGCGAAGTAGTGGCAGGCCGTGCCCGCCACGACGAACAGGTGCCAGACGAAGTGCCCGTAGCGCAGGCGCGAGTCGAGCGTGAAGAACACGACACCGGCCGTGTAGGCGATGCCGCCGGCGGCGAGCAGCACGAGTCCGCCGGCCGCGACCCGGTCGACGAGCGGCCCGAGCGCGATCAGGACCGACCAGCCCATCGCCAGGTAGAGAGCGGTCGACCACGCCGGATGGGCCATCCGGTCGAACGCCTTGAGCGTCATGCCGACGACGGCGAGCGACCAGACGATGCCGAACAGCGTCCATCCCCAGGGTCCGTTCAGCGCGCCCAGCGTGAACGGCGTGTAGGTGCCCGCGATCAGCAGGTAGATCGCGCCGTGGTCGAGCCTGCGCAGCACGCGCTTGGCGCGAGGATGCGGCACCGCGTGGTAGAGCATCGACGCCGCGTAGAGCAGCACCATCGCCGCCGCGAACACGCTGGCGCCGACGACCGCCGACGCCGAGCCGCCGTTCGCCGCCGCGACGATGGGGAACGGCGCCGCCACCGCGGCGGCGACGAGCGCCGCGCCGTGGCTCACGCTGTTGGCGATTTCCTCGCCGAGCGACTGCGCGCGTTCGTCCATGCGCGCATTGTCGCACGGCGCCTCTCCGCTCCCTGCGGCGCAAGCCGCGCCGGCGCGGCGAGCGCTGCGGTCGTGGTGCGGCCGCGACGCGTTGCCGTCGTTCGCATGCCGCACCGCGGCCCGCGGGCGAGACATCAGCCCCGCGCCCTGCCCCGCACCACCGCCGTGATCGCGGTCGCGATGAACACCGCGAGCGCGACGCCGTTCGCGATGCCTCCGGCCGAGAGCACCCGCTGCGCATCGAGCGCGTCGCCCGCGAGGCGCAGCGCGACGCTCAGGTGCAGCAGCACGAGCGGCGCGTAGAACGCCGGCCCGTACGGCAGCTTCACGCGCAGCACCGCCGGGACGATCACCGGCGCGTGCCCGAACACCATCGCGAAGACGAAGCCGAGGAAGAACGCGTGCAGCGCCGCGTCGTACGCCCGCGTTCCCGGCGCGAGCCCGGCCAGCGCCATGACCGCGCCCGCGGTGGCGAGCCACACGTACCCCGACAGCAGGCACACCGCGGTGAAGCGCGTGAGCCCGCGGTCGCGCACGGTGCGCCGCGCCAGGTCGTTCGCCCCCAGCCACACCGCGAGCGCCACGATCGCGACCCCGAGGAACCGTGCGCCGAGCGGGTGCCAGGCGAGCGCCGAGCCGAGCGCGAGCGCGATCGCGATCGCGACGAATCCCGCGCGGGCGCGCGACGAGCGCGGCAGGAAGCGCGTGAGTTCGAGCCGCTCGCCGGCGATCGTGAGTGCGAGGAACGCGATCCACCAGGGCACCGCCGGCCCCGGATATCCGCTCACGACCCAGGCGAGATTGCCGACGGCGAGTGCCACCGCTCCCGCCGCCACCACCCACGTGTGGAGCTCAGGCGAGATGCCGACGAATCGCAGCGACACGATCGAGAACACGATCGCCCCGGCGAGGGCGAGACCTGCCGCGAGCGACGGTTCGCCGACGAAGAGCGCGATCGCCGAGAGCCCGCTCGCGAGCGGCGCGGCATAGGTCCACAGGCGGCCGGCCGCCACCGCCCGCTCGAGCGCGATCACTACCCCGAAGAAGCCGGCCGCCATCAGCGGGCCATGCTGCCCCGCGAGCGACGCGGCCCTGGCGTCGACCGCGACGCCCATCCGCGCGAGCCCGGCGAAGACGCCGGTGACGAGCGCGACGAAACCGAGCGCGAGGAGCGGCAGCCGCGCCCGCGGAGCGAGATCCTTCATCGCGCCATTGTGCCCCGGCGGCCGGGATCGCGCCGCCGACCGCTCAAGCCATCGTCCGGACGAACGGGATCCGCTGCGAAGGCGCGAAGCCGACGTCGTAGAGGAATCCGAGGAGCCCCAGGTCGCGTGGTGCCACGACCGTCTCGATGCGCTCGATGCGCAGCGCCGCGAGATTCAAGCAGAGTTGCGACATGAGCGCGTGCCCGACGCCCCGGTGCTCGTACTCCCGGTCGACGCCGATGGTGTCGAGCACGGCGGTCGGATCGGTGCGCCCGAAGTCACCGAGGTCCGCGCGCGCCATCGCGAAGCCGACGATCGCGCCGTCGAGGCGCGCGGCGAGCGACACGCGCACGCCGCTCTCGTCCATCGCCTCGGCGAGCTTGCGGCCGATGTAGCCGGCGCGGTCGCGTCCGGTCAACCCCCGGTCGATCCGGACGATCTCGGCGAGATCGGTCGGTTGCATCGCGCTCACTTCGCAGGTGTCGCGCGCGAGGCGCTCGTAGTCGTTGCCGCCCGGCGCGCCGTAGTCGACCTCGCGCCCCGCGTCGACGAACACCGGGGCATCGACCGGAGCCTCGATCGCCGTCGCGTCGATCGCGCGCTCGACCACGTGGTTGGGGGCGAGCACGAAGCCGTGCTCGTCGAACCAGCGCAGCATCGCGTGATCGTTCCAGCGGGCGGCGCTGCGCAACTCGCGGACGCCGCGCTTGGCGCAGGAGGCCGAGAGCGCGTCGAGCAGGCGGCCGCCGACGTTGCGCCCCTTCGCGTCGGCGCGTACGCCCAGCGTCTCCAGGCGGAGCGCGGGCGCGGCGCGCCCGAACTCGCCTTCCATCACGCGCCCGAGCATGTAGCCGGCGAGACCCTCGTCGTCGTCGATCGCGACCTGGACGTGCAGGTCGGGCTCGCGGATCGCGGCCGCCAGCCGCCGCTCGAAGTAGGTGCGGCGCGTGCGGCCCTCGACGCGCGCGTCGATCGCGACGACCGCGTCGAGGTCGGTGCGCGCGAGCGCGCGGGTGCGGGCTTCTCGAACCGGGGCGATGGAGTCCATCGGGTCGTCTCCTTGGGAACGCGGATCAGGCCGACGCGAGCGCGAACGACAGCGCGCGGTCGGTCTCGTCGTCGAGCATGTCGTCCAGCACCGGCAGCAGCGCCATCGACTCCTTCTGGATGTGCGCGACCTGCCGTTCGACGAGTTCGAGGGCGAGCCGGCGAAACGCGTCGCGCGCCGGCGCCGTGGCGCGCGCCCCGGGCGGGACCAGCGGCCCCAGTTCGGCCACGACCTCGCGGATCGCCCCGTGCTCCTCCTCGAGCAGCGCGGCGATGTCGCCCTCGCCGGACTCGGCGAGTCGCGGGAAGATCTCGCGTTCCTCGATCTCGAAGTGGTGCCCGACCTCGACATCGAGATGGCGCGCGAGCGCGCCGGCGAGACGCGCGAGCGCGTCGTCGTCGCCCGCGGCCACCGCCTGCTCGAGCTTGCCGTAGAGGGCGAGCGCGGCGCGGTGCTCGTCGTCGAGGGCCTGCGGTGTCTGGTGTCGGAAGGTCATGGCGTCGGGGCGCGCGAGCGCGGTCGGGGGAAGGGTGGCGTCATCGGGCGGCCTGCGGCGAACCGTTGCCGCCCGAGGCGGCGCGCGCGGCACCCACCGCCTTCGCGAAGAACACGGCGAACGCGCAGGCACCCGCGGCGCCCGCGATGCAGGCGGCGCGGGCGAGCGTGCCGCTGTCGACGATGATCGCGAGCGCGAGCAGCGCGAGCGCGGAGAGGTGCAGGCAGAGGTGGATGCGCAATGCGCGCTCGTCGGTCAGCGACGACGGCGTCGGCGGCCGGCGGCGCCCGCGCGCCGCGTGCATCGATGCGAGGAACGGAACGATGCGCTGCAGGACTCCGAGGACGAACGACAGCAGCCAGCCGGCGATGAGCGTCGCGCCGAACAGCGTCGCGAGCCGCGACCAGGGCACCTCCAACGCGAGGGCGAGCGCGAGTACGAGGCTCGCGACGAGCGCCACCCAGGCGTGACGGATCAGCCGGAACCCGGTGCCGAGTTCGCGGCGCAGGCCGCGCGCGATCGCCTCGTGCATCAACTGGACGTGGAGGATCGCGGCCACCGCGCCGAAGCCCGCGGCGGCGATGCCGAGCACTTCCGGCAGCACACCCAGCGCCGCCAGGACACCGAGCGCCAGCGCGGCGGTCGCGAGGCCGAACGACGCCCAGCCGCGGTGCGCCGCCGGGGCCTCCGAGAGCGTGAACATCGGGACGAGCACGTAGGAGAGCCCGAGCGCGAGCATGCCCATGAAACCGTAGCCGGCGAGCGCAACGTGCAGCGGCACGAGCGAGCCCCGATCGACGGCGAAGCCCGACGTGTACACACCGACGAGCGCGAGCGCCAGGACGAGCGTCGCGGCGAGCGACGCGGCCGCCACCGTGCCGTGCGCGATGACGAGCGGCATGCCGCGCGCGCCGGAGAGATTGAGCGCGAACAATGCGACGAATCCGACGAGCGCGAAGGCCACCGCGATCGCCCCCGCGCCGAGCAAGGCCGTCGATGGAAATCCCATGCCGACGACGATCGCGGCGACGCCCGGCACGTAGGTCCAGAACACCGCGCCGATGAGCCGCGCGTGCGCGATCGGCCGGCGCGTGGCCACCGGGAAGAGCTGCAGGCTCGCGCCGATCGCGGTCATCGCCAGCACGCCCAGCGTGACGGCGTGCAGCGCGGCGAGCGACCAGCCGAGCCCGCCCCGGAATGCCGGCAGCGCTTCCGCGCCCGCCAGCGCGGCGAGCCACGCGACGAGGTGGAACGCGACCGCCGCCCCGAAGAACCGGAACGGGACCGCGAACGGCAGCAGGCGTCCGGGAGCGCCCGCGAGGAAGGTGGCGCCGAGCGTCATGGGCGCACCCGCTCGATCGCGAGGCGCACCTCGCCCGGTTCACCGTCGACCTGCCGCGCCTCGAAGCCGCGCTCGGCGAGTTCGGGATACAGGAACACCGGATCGCGGTCGAGGTGGACGACGAACGCGTCGCCCGCTTCGCCGCGCTCGATCAGCGACAGGATCGCGACCATCGGACCCGGCGGCGCCATGCCGCGCGCGTCGAGGTGCAGGCCGTCGGCGGCGTGGTAGATGCGCGGCACCGGACCCGGTCCGTTCATCGCCCGACCGACGCCTCGCCGGAGGCGAGTTCGCGCACGAGCCGCTGCGCATGCACGGCCGCGACCTGCCGGCGCCAGTGCGCCGAGGCGAGCGTCGTGCGCATCGGCGAGCACTGCTTCTGCACCGCCTTGCCGATGGCGTCGAGCAGCGCGTCGTCGACGTTGCGCCCGGTCCACGCCGCACACCCGTCGAGCCGGAACGGGCGCGAGGCCGCGCCGGTCACCGCGATGTCGAGCCGCTCGATCGTGCCACCCCGGGCGGCGAGGCGCACCGCGACGCCGGCGAGCGGGAAGTCGATCGCCCCGCGCATCCTCGCCTTGCGGTAGGCGCTCTTCGCGCCGCGCGGCTGCGCCGGCACGACGACGGCCACGATCAGTTCGGCGGTCTCGAGCGCGAGATGGGCGCGCCCGTCGTCGCGGTAGAGGTCCTCGAGCGCGATCGTGCGCGTGCCGTTGCGACCGGCGATCTCGACCGACGCACCGCACGCGATCAGCGCCGGGGCGAGGTCGCCCGCGAATGCCGCATGGCAGCGGTTCCCTTGCGGCGCGACGTGGCAGACGTCGCCGCCCCGCTTCAGGCAATACCCGTTGGAGCGCCGCCACCACTCGCTCTGGTTGTAGTAGACGCAGCGCGTGTCGACGCACAGGTTGCCGCCGACGGTCGCGACGCCGCGATGCCCCGGCGCCGCGATCGACGCGGCCGCCTGCGCGACCGCGGGCAGCGATGCCGCGACGCGCGGATCGGTCGCGAGGCGCGCGAGCGTGACGCCCGCGCCGATGCGGGCGCCCGCGGCGTACACGTCGAGCGCGCCGGCGCCTTCGAGGCGCGACACGTCGACCAGCACGCCGGGCGCATCGAGGCCGTGGCGAAGGTTGGGCACGAGGTCGGTGCCGCCGGCGATCGGGCGCGCCGACGGCGTCGCCGCGAGCACCTCGATCGCGCGGGCGAGCGAGGTCGTGCGCTCGAGTTCGAATGCCGGCAGGCGTTCCATGTCAGGACGCCCCTGTCGGCGCGGACGCCTTCGCACGCGCGAGCCGCTCGGCACGCCGCCGCGCGACGATCGCCTCGAGCACGCGGTCGGCCGTGACCGGCAGCGCGTCGAAGTGCAACCCGGTCGCGTCGGCGATCGCGTTGGTGAGCGCCGGCAGGAACGCGGAGAGCGAACCCTCGCCCGCCTCCTTCGCGCCGAACGGCCCGTTGGGATCGGGCGCCTCGACGATCGAAGTGTCGATCGGCGGCGATTCGACGATCGTCGGGAACCGGTAGTCGAGGAAGTTCGCGCGGGCATGCAGACCGTCGAGGTACTGCGTCTCCTCCCCGAGCGCCTGGCCCATCCCCATCCACACCGAGCCCTGCACCTGCCCTTCGACCGCGAGCGGATTGATCGCGCGCCCGCAGTCGTGCGCGACCCACACGTTCTCGACCCGTACCTCCCCGGTGCCCTCGTCGACCTCGACCTCGACCACGATCGCCGCGTACGAGAAGCCCGCCGTCGATCCGACCGCCGCGCCTCGGAAGTTCCCGCCCTGCGTCTCGGGAGGCGTCGACCACGTGCCCTTGACCGTGATCGTGCCGGTGTCGCGCAGCGCCTCGGCGACGACCTCGCGGTAGTCGAGCCCGCGGTCGGTGCCGGCGACGCTGCAGCGCTCGCCCTCCCACTCGATGTCGGCCGGGCTCACCTCGAGCCGCTTCGCCGCCGCGGCGACCAGCACGCGCTTCATCTCGTCGCCGGCGCGGATCGCCGCGTTGCCGACCATGAACGACACGCGCGAGCTGTACGAGCCGTTGTCCTTCGGCGTCACCACGCTGTCGTTCGCGAACACGGTGAAGCGCGACATCGGCAGCCGCAGCACCTCGGCCACCGCCTGCGAGATCAGCGTCGAACTGCCCTGCCCGATGTCCGCCGCCCCGGTGAGCACGGTGATGCCGCCGTCGAAGTCGAGCTTGAGGTTGATCACCGCGTGCGGCTCGCCGGTCCAGTTCACCGGCTTCGCGGACCCCGACACGTAGTGCGAGCAGGCCATGCCGAGGCCCCGGCCGCGCGCGAGCTTCCCCTTGCGTTCGCGCCAGCGCGAGCGGCGCTCGACGATGTCGAGGCATTGGTCGAGGCCGCAGGAGTTCACCTGCAGGTCGTTGATCGTCCGGTGCGGCGCAGTGATCAGGTTCGCGCGGCGGACCGCGAACGGATCGAGGCCGAGTTCCGCGGCCATCCGGTCGAGCGTCGCCTCGAACGCGTGCCGCACGTCCACCGTGCCGTGGCCGCGCATCGCACCGTTGGGCGGCGTGTTCGCGTAGACGCGGAAGCCGCGGTAGCGCGACGCCGGCACGCGGTAGATCGCGTGCAGCAGCGCTCCCGCGTAGAGGATCGTGACGAGCCCGTAGCCCGCGTAGGCGCCGCCGCGCTGGATCACCTCCGCCTCGACCGCCGTGATCGCGCCGTCCTGCGCCAGCCCGATCTTCATCCGCACGTCGGTCTCGGGCCGCCCGCGGTGGGTGACGAAGGTCTCCTCGCGCGAGAGCTCGAGGCGCACCGTGCCGCCGGCCGCCCGCGCGAGCAGCGCCGCGATGATCTCGAAGTTCAGTGTCTCGGTGCGGTGGCCGAAGCCGCCGCCGACGAACGGCTTGACGACACGCACCGCCGACTCGTCGAGTTCGAGGCACCGGGCGAGCGCCAGGTGCACGTAGTAGGGCACCTGTGTCACCGAATGCAGCGTGAGCCGCCCGCGTTCCGCGTCCCACTGCGCGAGGGCGGCGTTCGGCTCCATCATCGCGTGGTTGACCTCCGCGTAGCGGTAGTCGAACTCGCGCACCAGCACCGCGGCCGCGAAGCCGCCGTCCACGTCGCCGAACGCCTGCTCGACCGCGCGCTCGATGTTGCCGGGCTTGCCGTCGTGCAGCTGCACCGCGCCCTCGGCGCGCGCGGAGCGCGCGTCGAACACCGCCGGGAGTTCCTCGAGGTCGAGCTCGATCGCCGCGAGCGCCGCCCGCGCGGTGGCGTCGTCGTCGGCCGCCACCGCGGCCACCGGCTCGCCGCGGTAGCGGATCTTCCCGCGCGCGAGCGGGTACTCGTTCTGCGCGATCGGGATGACGCCGTAGGCGATCGGGCAGTCGTCCGCGGTGACGACCGCACGCACGCCGGGCATCGCGCGCGCGCGCGTCGTGTCGATGCCGCGGATCCGCGCGTGCGCGGACGGACTGCGCAGGATCGCGCCGACGAGCGCGCCGCGCGGCGCGAGGTCCGCCGTGTAGCGCGCCGCGCCGGTCACCTTCTCGATGCCGTCGACGAGCGGCAGGCGGACGCCGACCGCCTTCGCCGCGGGCGCGCTCTTCGGGCCGGGAATCACCGTCCGCCTCCCGCCGCGGCGGCTTGCACCGCCTCGATGATCTTCACGTAGCCGGTGCAGCGGCACAGGTTGCCGGAGAGCGCCTCGCGGATCGAGGCCTCGTCGGGCGCGGGGTTCGTCCGCAGCAGCGCCTCGGCCGCCATGATCATGCCCGGCGTGCAGAAGCCGCACTGCGCGCCGAGCTTCTCGTGGAAGGCCGACTGCAGCGCGCCCATCCGCCCGCCTGCCGCGAGCCCCTCGACGGTCTCGACCTTCGCGCCCTCGCAGCGCACCGCGAGCGCGAGGCAGGAGAGCTGCGGACGGCCGTCGACCAGCACCGTGCAGGCGCCGCACTCGCCGCCGTCGCAGCCGCGCTTGGTGCCGGTCAGGCCGAGCTGTTCGCGCAGGAAGTCGAGGAGCAGCGTCGCGTCGCCGACCGCCTCCTCGCGGCGGCGGCCGTTGACCTCGAGCGCGAGCACGCGTCGCGACATCGCGCTAGCCCTTCGGCCGGAGGTCGCGCACGCGCACCGCCTTGCCCTGCGAACGCGGAATCTCGCCGGGGGCCTTCACGACGACATCGGTCGTGATGCCGACGAGCGACTTGACGTGGTGCGCCGCCGCGTAGGCGACGGCCGGCCAGGTCGGCGGCGCCGCATCGGCCGCCGCCTCGACCTCGATGGTCACGTGGTCGAGGCTCCCACGGCGCTCGACGACGAGCTGATAGTGCGGCGCGATGCCCGGCAGACCGACCAGCACCGCCTCGATCTGCGACGGATAGACGTTCACGCCCCGGATGATCAGCATGTCGTCGTTGCGGCCGGTGACGCGCAGGATGCGCCGGTGCGTGCGGCCGCAGGCGCAGGGCTCGCTGGTGAGGCGCGTGACGTCGCGCGTCCGGTAGCGCAGCATCGGCAGCGCTTCCTTGGTGAGCGTCGTGATGACGAGTTCGCCGATCTCGCCCTCGGGCAGCGGCTCGCCGGAGTCCGGGTCGATCACCTCGAACAGGAAGTGGTCCTCCCAGCCGTGCTGGCCCGCCTGAGCCTGGCACTCGCAGGCCACGCCCGGACCCATGATCTCGGACAGACCGTAGACGTCGATCGCCTTCAGACCGAGGCGCGCCTCGATCTCGCGACGCATCGCCTCGCTCCAGGGTTCCGCGCCGAACAACCCGACCTCGAGCCTGCCCTCCTTGCGCAGGTCGACGCCCATCGACTCCGCGACTTCGGCCATCGCGAGCGCGTAGGACGGCGTCGCGCACAGCACGCGCGCCCCGAAGTCGACGATCAGCGCGATCTGGCGCTCGGTCGAACCGCCCGACATCGGCACGACGACGCCGCCGAGCTTCTCGGCGCCGTAGTGCGCGCCGAGCCCGCCGGTGAAGAGCCCGTAGCCGTACGCGTTGTGGACGACGTCGCCTCGACGCGCGCCCGCGCAGGCGAGCGAGCGCGCCATCAGGTTCGCCCAGGTGTCGAGATCCCGCGCGGTGTATCCGACGACCGTCGGCTTGCCGGTCGTGCCCGACGAAGCGTGCAGCCGCGCGAGTTCGCCGACCGGACGTGCGAACAGGCCGAACGGATAGGTGTCGCGCAGGTCGGTCTTGACCGTGAACGGCAGCCGCGCGACATCGTCGAGCGTGCGGATATCGTCGGGCGCGAGCCCGGCGGCGCGCATCCGCTCGCGGTGCAGCGGCACGTTGCTCCACGCATTCGCGACCGTCGCCCGCAGCCGCTCGAGCTGCAGCGCGAGCAGGCGCTCGCGCGGCATCGTCTCGATGGCCGGTTCTCGGTACGCCGCGTCGCCTGCCCGCGACACGACATTCGATTCCGCCCTGGTCGTCGCGCCCATGGTCCTCCTCCCGTTCGCGGTCTTCGCCGCCGCGTCAGGCCCGCTTGCCGCGCACCGGCATGCGCGGGATCGCGAACCCCTGGTTGAACGCGCCGCGCACGATCATCGCGGCCTTGAACCACGCACCCGCGATGACCGCGAGTGCCCCTGCCGCCGCGGCGAGCCCGAGCACCGTACCTTCCTGGCCGGACACCGCCGCGATGGCGACGAGCGTCAGCGGCACGAACGTGCCGCCGACGGCGAGTGCACTGCCCGGGAGCGCGAGCGCGGCGGAGGCGCGCGCGTTCGCGGCGATCGAGCGCCGGTAGGCGAGCCACGCCACGAGCCGCACGACGAGCAGCGCGCCGAAGACCGCGAGCCCGGCGCGCGTCCCCTGCGCATGCCAGGCCGCGGCGATCCACCACAGGCCCGCGCCTTCCGCGACCGCCGTCGCGACGACGAGCGCCGGCGTCGCCGGCGACCGCCAGGCCGGGATGCCTTTCGCGGCGCGCAGGATGCGGCCCTGGCACCATGCGAACACGAGCGCCGCCACGGCAGCGAGGCCGCCCGCGACGGACGCGAGCGCCGATCCCGCGGCATGCGCCCACGCGCCCGCGATCGCGAGCACGCCGAGCGCCACCGCGGCGATCGCCTCTCGGCTCATCCACGAGGTACGGGGATTCGCGAACACGTTGATCGCGCGGAGCGGCCGGCCGATCTCGAGCCAGACGGCGAAGAGCCCGAGGCCGACGAGCGCGAGTCCGGCGAGGAGCGCGGCGGCGGCCGGCCGGCCGCTCGCGCCCGACACGACCGACACGATGACGAGGCCCGACCCCGCGCCGCCGGCGACGAAGTTCGCGGCGGCACGCAGGTCCCAGTGCTTCTGCACCCACGGCGTCGGTCCATAGCTCATCGACGCCCCCCCGCGCGCGCGAAACCCGTTCGACTTCCGGCGAACGCGCGGACCGCGATCGTGAACCCGGCAGCGCTCATGCCAGCTCCATCGCTTCCTCGACCAGCTGCTTCAGCGCCGGCACGCCGCCGGTGGGTTGCGCCCCGTCCCACAGGTAGTAGAAGCCCGGACCGGTTCCGAGTTCGTCGTGCATGCGGAAATGCGCGTTGCCCTCGAGCAGTTGCGACACGTTGCTCGACGGGTCGTCGAGGTCGCCGAAGGTGAGCGCCTGCGCGATGCAGGCGTTCACGCAGGCGGGCGTCGCCTCCGGGTCGACGCCCGGGGTCTGACCCTTCGCGAGCCCGGCGTCGATCCGGTCGACGCAGAACGTGCACTTGGTCGCGACCGCGAGGCGGTCGGGGTCGTGGCGCTTCGCCTCGTGCGCCACGGCCTTGCCGTAGGCGAAGGTCGCGCGCTCGGTCTTGTAGCGGGCCTGGTAGGGGCAGGCGACCGCGCAGTACGCGCAGCCGATGCAGAGATCGTAGTCGATCGTGACGATGCCGTCGGCGCGCTTCTTCGTCGCCGTGGTCGGGCAGACGTGCATGCACGGCGGATCGTCGCAGTGCTGGCAGCCGACCGGCACGAACGCCCGCTTCACTTCCGGATACTCGCCGACCTCGATGTCCAGCACGCGCCGCCACTGGACGCCGGGCGGCGTCGCGTTCGCGTGCTTGCACGCCGCGGTGCAGGTCTGGCAGCCCACGCAGCGGCGCAGGTCGGCGATCATCGCCCAGCGCGTCATCGGCGCCCCTTGCGCGGCGGGCCGATCCGCCGCAGCGACACGCGCACGACGTCGGCCCCCGAGCCGGTCGCGTCGGTGAGGCCGAGCGACATCGACGCGAGCGTGTTGAGGCTCGCGAGCCCGAAGTCCTTCGCGTAGGGCGTCGCCCAGTGGTCGAACTGGCCGATCGCGAGCAGCGTGTCGGGGCGGATTCCTTCGCGGACCACGGCGTTGCCGCGCGTCCTGCGGTGCGGCGTGGCGAGTTCGATCTCGTCGCCGTCCTCGATGCCCATCCGCCGCGCGGTCGCGCCGTTGACGATGACGCCGCGGTGCCCGGCGACGTTCTGCGCGACCTCGCGGATCAACTGCATGCCGACGTTGCCGCCCCACGCGTACTGCATGCTGCGCGCCGTCAGCATCCAGAAGGGGTACGCGGACGGGTCGCCGCCCTGCTCCCGCAGCGCGTCGTCCCACAATCCGGGGAAGTCCTTCCACGCCGGCAGCGCGCGGTACTCCTCGAGCTGGCGGTCCCACCAGCGCATGTCGTGCTCGTGCAGCCGCTTGCCGAGCTCGGCGCCGATGCGCTTCAGGCGTTCCTGGTAGGGCAGCTCGAAGCGCAGGTCCTGCGCGACGAGCGTCGGCAGCAGGTACCAGTCGATCTGCGGAAACGGCCTGGTCTTGAGCCCGTGGCGCTTCCACCAGTCGAGCCCGTGCTGTTCGCGACCCTCGGTGAGTTCGGCGCAGGCCGCCTTGCACACCGCGTCCCAGATCTCCTCGCGCGAGTGGCCGCGCGTCACGTCGAGTTCGACGTTCCACCCCGGCCCCTTGAGCGGCACGCAGGCCACACCCCGGTTGATCGCCGCGACGTACTCGCGCTCGAGTCCGCAGCGCGCGGCGAGTTCGCTCGCGATCTCGGTGAAGTCGCGGGCCTCGCCCTGCGCGGCCACCACCGGCTGGCGCAGCGCGAAGCCCTGATGGTTCCAGAACTGCTCGACGAACTTCGTGCCGCCGACGCGGATCAACTGCAGACTCTCGAGGTCGGTCGCGTCGGGGAGCAGGACGTCGGCGAAGTGGTTGGTCTCGTCGCGCGTGTACGCGAACGCGACGACGAACGGGAAGCGCGCCATCTTCTGCTGCACGCCGGTCGTGTCCCAGAACGAGATCGCCGGATTGGTGCGGTAGACGAACCAGACGTCGGGCGCGGTGACGCGCGGCAGGCCCTTCGGCGTCTCGTCCATGAACATCCACGAGAAGTGCGTCGGGCCGAGCGCCTGGCTCCAGGGGCCGTCGGAGGCGAGCGGCACCATCGTCTTGTAGGCGTTGCGGATGTTCGGCTTCGGCGACCAGCCCTTGCGGTCGGTCGGGTTCATCGGATAGGCCATGAATCCGTCCGGCCCTGCCTTGACGCTCTTCAGGCGGTCGTTCTGCGGACGGTTCAACCGCACCGTCGTGCCGATCGTTCCGCCCGGCACTTCGAGCGCGCCGACGAACGCCGCGAGCATCGTGCGCGCCCAGCAGCACTCGTAGCCGCCCCAGCCGTTGTTGACCGTCTTGCCGAGCGACACCGCCACCGGCCGGAACGGCAGCGTCACGCCGTCGACCTCGATCGTCTCGCCGACCCGCGCGTGGTCGAGGTACTCGTTCGCGATCCGGCGGATGCGCGCGGCGGGCACCTCGCACACGCCTTCCGCCCACTCCGGCGTGTACGGCGCGAGGTGTTCGACGGTCAAGGTGAACGCGGTCGTGCCGCGAAGCGTCCCCTCGGCGAGCACCTCGCCGTCCGGTCCGATCTCGATCGCGTCCGCCTCGTAGCGGCCTTCGAGCGCCTCGGTCATGCCTTCGGTGTCGAACGGCACCGCCGCGAGGCGCGAGGCGTCCCACACCAGCGGCTTCTGCGACTCCCGCTCGCGCAGGTAGTAGCCGTTCGGCCCGACCAAGTAGGGCGACGCGGTGCGCTTCGCGAGGAACGGCAGGTCGAGACGCCTGCGTTCCGCCTCGTGCACCAGCACGTGCATCAGCGCGAACAGGAACGCCGCGTCGGTCTTCGGCTTGATCGGCACCCACTCGGCCGAGCACGCGCCGGTGATCGACAGGTGCGGCTCCACCTGCACGCGCTTCATGCCGCGCACGCGCGCGTTCGCGTGGCGCCAGACGCCGACGACGCCGCCCGACGCCTCGACGTTCGCGCCGCAGGAGATCAGGTAATCGGTGCGCGGCGTGTCCGGCGCGACGATGAACGCGCGGTGCCAGAACTCGCCGTACAGGTGCTCGGAGTGGTAGCACTTCACGCCCTGCCCCGAGCCGAAGCCCATGTCGACCGGGCCCCACGACGACAGGAACGCGGGCAGCGTGCCCATGTACGACTGCGGCGTGCCGCCCCCGCCGAAGGTCGCGGCGACGCGCGGATAGCCGGACGCGTCGACGAGCCCTTCGGCGCGGATCGCGTTCAGCTTGCCGGCGATGAGTTCGAAGGCCTCGTCCCACGAGATCGGCACGAACCCCGGATCCTCGTCGCGGCCCTTGCGCGGATTGGTCCGCCGCATCGGCGAGAGCACGCGGCCCGGATGGTAGGTCTTCTGGACGAGTCCGTAGGCCTTGACGCAGACCTTGCCGCCGCCCGGGTGGATCGAAGACGCGCAGAAATTCGGCTCGACCTCGGTCGCGACGCCGTCCTCGACCTTGACGGTCAGGAGATCCGGGCCCGCGACGCACTGGTAGCAGTACGTCGGCACCCGCACGACGGAGGCCGCGGCCACGGCGGGAACCGGGTCAGGCGCCCGCCGGCGCGAGGCCCGCCTTCTGCGCCTTCGCGGCGAGGCGCGCCTCGGTCGACTTCTGGTCGACGACGAAGCGGTGGTGGTGCCCGCGGCAGACGAGATCGACGCCGTCGCGCGCGGACACGTCGAAGGTGATCGCGCGGCCCGAGACCGCGGCGATGCTCACCGTGATCTCGACCGTCATGCCGAGGAGCGTCGCCGCGAGGTGGTCGATCTCGACGCGGGTGCCGACGCTGTCCTCGCCGGGGTCGAGGTGCGCGAGCAGCATTTCGCGCGCCGTCACCTCGATGTCGCGCACGAGCATCGGCGTCGCGTAGACGCGCGCCTTCTCGCCCATGAAGCCTATCGTGCGCTCGCGATCGACCGTGTACGACCGCGTCGCGGCCAATCCGGATACCAGTGTCGGCTTCATCGGGGATTCCCTCCGGGCGATTCGTGTCCGCGGCGGCCGGGTGCCCGGATTCGCGCCGTGCTTCCCGGCGGGGCCGCGCATCCCTCCGCCGCGGGCGCGCGGCGATCCGGGGCTCGGTTGAGGCCCTGCCGATTCCGGACTATTCTGGTAAGCGGATGCCGAAATGCATTTGATGCGCATCAACGGGAGCGAAAGCGGGGCACGCATGGGGACACGGACGCGGACGACGGCCCGGCCAGGGGGCGCGGCGCTCGCCTCGGGCGGGAGCGCGAGGCCGCGGGACGCCCGCGCGCGGACGCGGGCCGCCGCGCGCCGTCGGTCGGGCGCGATCGAGCCGCAGCTCGAGATCCGTCCCGCGCGCCCCTCCGACCTCGCGCCGGTGATCGCGATCGACACGGAAGTGACCGGGCTCGCGAAGCCCGCCTACTGGCGCGGCATCTTCAGACGCTACGCCGACAGCGCGAAGGCGGGCCGCCACCTGCTGGTCGCGACGGCGTCGGGCGAGGTCGTCGGCTTCATCATCGGCGAGGTCCGCGACTGGGAGTTCGGCTCGCCGCCGTGCGGCTGGGTCTTCGGCATCGACGTGCGTCCCGGCGCGCGCCTCGCCGGCGTGGGCACGAAGCTCCTCGCGGCCATCGTGAAGGCGTTCCGCCGCTCGGGCGTCGCCACCGTGCGCACCATCCTCGCACGCGAGAACGCGCTGGTGCTCTCGTTCTTCCGGAGCCAGGGCATGATGGCCGGTCCGTTCATCTCGCTCGAGATGGAGCTCGGGTGAGGCTGCAGAAGAACACCCGGCTCGCGCTCTACAGCGTGCTCGAGTTCGCGGCGGCCCCCGGCCGCCACGTCGCCGCGTTCGAGATCGCGGACAAGTACGGCGTGTCGCCGCACCACCTCGCGAAGGTGCTCTCGGTGCTCGCGCACGAGGGCATCGTCGAGTCGGTGCGCGGCGTGGGCGGCGGCTACCGGTTCGCGGCGAACGCGCGCCGCCTGACCCTCGACGACGTGATCCGCTGCTTCGAGGACGACTCTTCCGCCGGCGCCGCCCGGCGCGACGCCGGAGAACGCACCCCCGCCGGCCGCGCGATCGCGACCGTCCTCGCCGAGATCGACGAGATCGAACGCGCGACGTTCCGGTCGATCACGATCGCGACGATGCTGCGGATCATGGCGCGGCAGGACGCCGCACCTCCGGCCCGCCGGCCGCGCCGCTGACATCTCCACCCGCGGTGCCGGGCACGCGCCCGGCATCCTCGGCGAGTCACCAGCCGAACTTCGCGCGCGCGGCGTCGCTCATCCGGTCGGGCGTCCACGGCGGGTCGAACGTGAGTTCGACGTCCACCGCGGCGAGCGACGGGAAGCGGTCGAACACGGCGTCGCGGACCGAATCGCGCAGGTAGTCGCCGACCGGGCAGGTCGGCGTGGTCATCGTCATCGTCACGGCGACCTTGTCGTCATCGACGTCGACTCCGTAGATGAGGCCGAGATCGACGATGTTCATGCCGGCCTCGGGGTCGATGACGGTCGAGATCGCGGCGAGGACCGCGTCGTGGTCGGGGATCGAGAGTGCGTCCATGCCAGGAGGTGGTCGCCGTGGTAGGGCGACGCCGGTACGAAAGCGCGACACGCCGGAGCGGCGACGGCGCCTCGTCCGCGCATCTTAGCCCATGGGGCGGCGCCTTCCCCGCCGTGCACCCGCGCATTCGACCGTGCCGTTGACCTCGGTCAAGGCCGCGCGACGCGCCGCGCCGCACAGTCGTCGCGGCCGCGCCCGGAATGGCTCCCTGGACCGTGGCGCGAACTCGACCCGGGAGTGCCCCGATGCAACTGGCTGGACGCAACGCGATCGTGACCGGCGCCGCGCGCGGCATCGGCGCGGCCGTCGCCCGCGCGTACGCGCGCGAGGGCGCGAAGGTCGCGCTCGTCGATCTCGACGGCGACGGCGCCGCGGACCTCGCGCGCGAGATCGAGGCCGCGGGCGGCCGCGCCGTCGGCATCGCCTGCGACGTGGGCCGACGCGACAGCGTCGATGCGATGGCCGCGGAGGCCGCGCGCGCGCTCGGTCCGATCGACGTGCTGGTGAACAACGCGGGCGTCATCCGCCCGGCGATGCTGCACAAGATGAGCGCCGAGCAGTGGGAGACGGTCCTGCGCGTCCACCTCGACGGCGCGTTCTTCTGCCTGCAGGCGGTCGCGCCCGCGATGATCGAACGCGGCCGGGGCCGCGTCATCAACGTGACCTCGGCCGCGGGCGTGCTCGGCACGATCGGCCAGATCAACTACAGCGCCGCGAAGGCCGGCATCCTCGGCCTCACCAAGTCCGCCGCGCGCGAACTCGCGAAGCACGGCATCGTCGTGAACGCGATCGCGCCGGGCGCCGCGACGCCGATGACCGAGACGATCCGCACCGACGAGCGGTTCCGCGACCGCTATCTCGAGAAGATCCCGATGGGCCGCTGGGCCGAGCCCGACGAGATCGCGCCGCTGTTCGTGTTCCTCGCCTCGGACGGCGCGAGCTACGTCACCGGACAGGTGATCGCCGCCGACGGCGGCATGACCATCTGCTGACGCGCCGCGCGCGCCCGGGTTCCCGGCCCAACGCGCTACGCCGCCACCGCCCGCGCCGGAACGGCCGTCGCCTGCGCCTCGCCCGCCGTCGCGCGCGCGCGTTCGAGAAGCCGCGCCCAGCCCAGATCGATCTCCGCCTGCAGCGTCGCCTGCTCCGCCGCCGAGAGCCCGCGGTAGCGCCCCTGCAGCGCCAGGTAATCGCTGACCGGCCGGGGCTTGTGCGCGACGTTGAGCGTGTAGCGCGTCCCGTCCTCGATCTCGTAGAGCGGAAAGGCTCCGCATTCGACCGCGTAGCGGGCGGCGGTGAGCCCCATGTCGTCGACGAGTCCCCAACCGTCGATGCAGGGAATGAGCACGGTGACGATCCGGGTCCCTCGGATCGCCTTCGCCTTGCGGATCTTCGCGACGAGGTCGGGGAGGTGGCTCGCGCTCGCGGTCGCCACGTAGGGCACGCCGTGCGCGGCCATGATCTCGGAGAGGTTCTTCTTGCGCGAGGTCTTGCCCGCCGGTGTCGATCCGGTCCGCGCGAACTGCGGCGTCGACGACGACTTCTGCGCGCCGGTGTTCATGTAGCCCTCGTTGTCGAGGCAGACGTACAGGAAGTCCTCGTTGCGCTCCGCCGCCGACGACAGGCACTGGAAGCCGATGTCGTAGGTGCCGCCGTCGCCGGCGAGCACGAGTACCTGCGTGTCGCGCTTGCCCTGCGCATCGAGCGCGCGGCGCAGTCCCGACGCCGCCGCCGCACTCGCCTCGAGCGTCGGCTGGTAGACCGGGATCCTCAATGAACTCATCGGCTGCGGTCCCGCGATGATCGCCATGCACGAGGGAGGCACCACCGCCATCGTGTCCGGACCCATGGTCGAGAGGATGTGCCGCACCGACAACGCCTCGATGCAGCCGGGGCAGGCGGCGTGGCCCGAGCAGAGCATCGGGTCGTCCTGGAGGTCGAACTTCATCATGGCGATCACCTCACCCAGATCGATTCGGGACGCGGCGTCGAGGCGAGCGCGTCGCGCACGAACGCGGCGATCCGCGCCGGCGGCACGTTGACGCCGCCCACGCCGGCGAGGAGCCCATGCACGCGCGGCGCCTCCGCCATGCCGTAGAGCGCCGCCTTGAGTTCCTGGTGCAGGATCCCGCCGGCGCCCGGCGAGTGATTGCGGTCGAGCACGACGACGTCGCGTACGCCCGCGAGCGCCGCGCGCAGCGCGGAGACCGGAAGCGGACGGAACAGCCGCACCTTGACGAGTCCCACCGCGACCCCGGCGTCGCGCAGCGCGTCGATCGCCTCGCGCGCCGTCCCGCACATGCTGCCCATCGCGACGACGACCGCGTGCGCGCCGTCGCAGCGGTAGCGTTCGACCACGCCGAAGCTCCGCCCGAATCGCTCGCCCCACGCGCGGTCGGCTTCGGCGAGGAGACGCGGCACCTGTCCCATCGCCTCCTCGATCGCCTGCCGGTGGCGGCAGAACATGTCCTGCGACACCACGTTGCCCCAGGACTCGACCCGCGCGGTGTCGAGCCTGTGCGCCGGCGCGTACGGCGGCAGGTAGGCGTCGACGTCGGCCTGCCGCGGCACCTCGACCGGCTCCAGCGCGTGCGACACGTAGAACGCGTCGAGGTTGACCATCGCCGGCACCTGCACCGCCTCCGCGACGCGGAACGCCTGGACGACGCTGTCGAGCGCCTCCTGCGCGCTCTCGACGTAGAGCTGGATCCAGCCGGTGTCGCGCTGCGCGAGGCTGTCGGTCTGGTCGGGCCAGAACGCCCAGGGCGAGGCGACCGTGCGGTTGATGTTCGCGAGCACGATCGGCGCGCGCGCGCCGGCCGCGTAGTGCAGGAGTTCGTGCATCAGCAACAGGCCCTGCGACGCGGTCGCGGTGAACACGCGCACGCCGGCGAGCGAGGCGGGGATGCACGCCGACATCACCGAGTGCTCGGACTCCGGCGTGATGATTTCGGCGTCGAACGCGCCTTCCGCCTGGAACTCGGTCAACTGCTCGAGCACCGGCGTCTGCGGGGTGATCGGGTAGACCGGGCAGACCTGCGGCCGCGCGAGCCGCGCGCCCCACGCCACCGCCTGGTTGCCGGTGAGGAGCATCGTGCGCGGGACGTCCCCGCCCTCCGCGGGGGATTCCGGTGTCGCAACGGCGGCATCCATGACTATCTCGCCTCCTCGACCATGTCCATCGCGCCGGTCGGGCACTCCTTCACGCACAGCCCGCACCCCTTGCAGTAGTCGCCGAGCACCCGGTAGCCGCCGTCGGAACGCTCGATCGCGAGATCCGGGCAGACGACGACGCAGCCGTCGCAGGCGATGCAGGTGCCGCAGGAGAAGCAGCGCGTCGTCTCGGCGAGCGCCTGCTCGAGGTCGAGGCCGAGCTGCACCTCGTCGCCGGTCGCGAGGCGCTGCGCCGCATCGAGGCTGCGCGCCGCCGCGCGCGCGAGCGGCGGGTAGGCGTGCGTCGCGATCGCACCGAGCGGCACGATCGTCGCGCGCTCGGTGGTCCGCGGCTTCGTCGTGTGGCGCGCGCCCGCGCCTTCCGGTTCACCCGCGCGCGCGCGAAGCCACCGGTCGATCGCGTGGGCCGCGCGTTCCCCCTGCCCGACCGCCTCGGTCACGAAGCGCTCCATGCTCGCGACGTCGCCGCCGGCCCACACGCCCTCGCGGCCGGTCGCCTGCACGCCATCCACCTCGATGAGCGCGCCGCGCGACGGCGCCACGCCGCAGAGCGCCGCGAGGTCCGCATCCTGTCCGATCGAGGTGACGATCGCGTCGGCCTCGAGGTCGAACGCGGTCCCGTCGATGGCCGTGACGCTGAACTGTCCGCGCCGCGCGCCGGGTTCGAAGTCCACGCGCGTGCACTCGAGCGCGACCGCCGCGCCGCGCTCGACCGCGCGGACGAGCATCGCGCCGTCGACGAGCCGGATGCCCTCCTCCAGCGCCTCGTCGACCTCCTCGCGCTGCGCGGGCATCCGGCCGCGCGGTTCGAGCGCGAGGATCGTCACGTCGTGGCCGGCGCGCCGGGCGCTGCGCGCGGCGTCGAGCGCGGCGCTGCCGCCGCCGATCACCACGAGCCGCCGGCCCAGGTCGGGCGGCGCGCCGGCGTTCGCCGCCGCGAGCCACGCGGCGCCGTCGACGACCCAGGGCCGGCCGTAATCGAGCGCGGGCAGGCGCTTGTGGCGCTGCGCGCCGGTCGCCACGTAGATCGCGTCGTGCGCCGTGCGAAGCGCCTCCCATTGCTCCGCGGTCGCGGGCGATTCGTTCAGACGCACCTCGACGCCGAGCGCGACGATGCGCGCGATCTCGGCGTCGAGCACGTCGCGCGCGAGCCGGTAGGACGGGATGCCGTGGCGCATCAGGCCGCCGAGCGCTCCGGTCGCCTCGACGAGCGTCACCCGGTAGCCCAGCTTGCGCAACTGGTAGGCCGCCGAGAGCCCCGAGGGCCCGCCGCCGACCACGGCGACGCGCTCGCCCCGCTCGACCTCGGGCGACGCGCAGGCCCAGCCGCGTTCGATCGCGAGGTCGCCGACGAAGCGCTCCAGCTTGCAGATCGACAGCGACTCGTCGAAGGTCGCGCGGTTGCACGCGCTCTCGCAGGGGTGATGGCAGATGCGCCCGGCGATCGCGGGAAACGGATTGTGGCGCGAGAGCACGTCGAACGCGCCGCGGAAGTCGCGCTCGCGCGCGAGTCCGATCCACTCGGCGATGTCGCCGTTGACCGGGCAGGCCCGGTGGCAGGGCGACGGCGCCTGCACGTGGCGCGGGATCGCCGCGCGCCAGGTGCCGGTGCGGATCGCCTCGGTCGATCCGGTGGTCCAGATCGGCGGGACGAGTTCGGCGGGAGCGTTCATGCGGCGGCCTCCAGCGTCGCGAGCGAAGCGTCGACGGCGCGCCAGCCTTCCTGGCAGGCGGCGAGGTTCTCGCCGGTGAGCTTCGGCGAGCGCTCCGCCACCGTGCGCTCGAGCGCCGCGAGCGACGGCGAGCCGATGGCCCGGGCGAGCGCGCCCAGCAGCGCGGAGTTCACGATGCGCCCGAGCCCCGCGCGCCGCGAGACCGCGATCGCGTCCACCGGGATCACCCGGTAGCCGGGCAGCGCGCGCGCGAACTCGCCGGCTCCGCGCGCCGAGTTGACGACGATGATCGTGTCCGCGTGCGCGGTCGCGAGCAGCCGGCCTTCGAGCAGGGTCGCGTCGAAGCACAGGATCGCGTCGGCGCGCTCGATGTCGCAGCGGACCCGTACCGGCCGCTCGTCGACGCGCAGGAACGACGACACCGGCGTCCCGCGCCGCGCGCCGCCGTAGCTCGCGAAGCACTGCACGAACCGGCCTTCGGCGAAATAGGTCGCGGCGAGCAGGTTGCCCGCGGTCTGCGCGCCCTGTCCGCCGCGGCCCTGGATGACGATCTCGAGCACGTTTCCTCCTTTGCGCGGGCGAACCCGCCGGCGGCCCGTCGCCTCCCGGCGCCCGGACGCGCCTGCGTCCGGCCCTCCGGCAACGGGGCGGGATCTCGCGGGCGAGGGTAGGCCGGGGCTTGGCATTCGTCCAATCGATTGTCAGAATGCACGACATTCATCTGGTGCATGGCCATGAACTTCCGGCGCCTCGACCTGAACCTGCTGCGCGTGCTCTGCGCCGTCCACGCGACCGGTTCGGTGACCGCCGCCGCGCGAGCGCTCGCCCTGTCGCAGCCGGCGGTGAGTCACGCGCTCGCGCGATTGCGCGAGGCGTTCGCCGACGCGCTCTTCGTGCGCTCGGCGTCCGGGCTCAACCCCACGCGGCTCGCCGAGCGAGTGGTCCCGGAGGTCGTCGCGCACCTGCGGGCGCTGGAGGCCACGCTGGTGTCCTCGGGCGCGTTCGATCCGGCCGCCGACCGGGTGCACTGGCGGCTGTCGATGTCCGACCTGGGCGAGATCCTGTTCCTGCCGCCGCTCGCCGCCGCGCTGCGGCGCGAGGCTCCGCATGCCGGGCTGGAGAACGCCGGCGTGCCGGCGCACGCGGTGAACGCGGCGCTCGTCTCGCGCGAGATCGACCTCGCGATCGGGATCCTCGTGCCGACGCACCGCGGCGTCGCCGGCGAGTCGCTGGTCCACGAGCGCTACGTCGCGGTCACCGCGCGCGGATGGCGCCCCGCGAATGGCCCTGCGGGCCGCGCGCTCACCGCGCGGCAGCTCGCCTCGGCCTCGCTCGCGGTCGCCTCGCCCACCGCGACCTACCACGAGAGCGTGCAGCGCATGCTCGACGCGCTGGGGCTCGCCGAGCGCACGGTGGTGCACGCGCGCCACTACGCCGCGCTCCCCGACCTCGTCACCACGACCGACCTCCTCGCGATCGTGCCGCGGATGCACGCGCGCGCGATGGAGAGGCGCTGGCCGGTGCGCGTCTGGGCGCTGCCCGGCGAGGTGCCCGAGTACGACGTGCGGATGCTCTGGCACGAGTCGGCCGAACGCGATGCCGCGCACCGGTGGCTGCGCGCGCTCGTGCGGCGGCTGTTCG
>JAANMX010001380.1_pt1 | contig 27914 bp, 27 predicted proteins | sample 7279681 | NCBI WGS metagenome assembly JAANMX01 (sample SAMN14094542, study PRJNA606508) | bioreactor metagenome | isolation source: A lab-scale SPAN reactor treating ammonium-rich wastewater day 351 | place: Ireland: Galway | collected 2018-01-01 | reverse complement strand
ATCGCGCCGCCGTCGCCTGGCGGAAGGCGGGGGCTTCTTCCGCGAGATCAACCAGCGGGGCCTGCGCATCGCATGACCACCCGGGAGACCAACCCCGCCGACTGGTTCCTCGCGCAACATTATCCCGGCGACGACCTCACCGATGTCGAAACCCACTATCCGGAACTCCGCCGACAGACCGACGGCCTGTTGCGACTCATCCGGGGCGATTCCCCCTGAGGCCCACGGCGTCCGCCGCCTGTGAGGCGACCGCGGATGAATCTCACCACGAAGGCACGAAGGGTAACCACGAATGAACTCGAATGCACGACCTGTCCGCCTCAGGCGGACGAATGGCCTCGCACAGGGCCGTGCATCGTGTTTCGTTGGCCCGCCTTCGCGGTCCAACGAAACACGATCCCCCGTCGGGAGAGAGGTCCGGATGCCCACCCCCCTGCGTCCCAGCGCCCCCGCGCGAGATCCGAGAACCCCGCCGGCATTGGTCCGCCAGAGGCGGACAGGTCGTTCATCCGTGGTTAAACCACAATAGACTTCGTGTCCTTCGTGGTGAACCCCGCGCCCCACGGAACCACGGAAAACGGGGAGAAAGTCCTAGCAGCTAGCCGCTAGAACCTAGAACCTCGCGCCCCGCGCCCCGAAATGTCCGAAACCGCCATCCGCGTGCAAGGTCTTGGCAAGTGCTACACCCTGCGGCACGCGTCTGGGGCCCAGCGGTTCCGCTATAAGCGATTGAGCGAGGAGCTGACTCACGGGCTGACCGCCTGTGCCCGGGCACTGACTCCAAGACGTCGCCGTTCTGGCAACGAAGATCCGGTTTCCCGGCCATCGCGGGAGCTTTTTTGGGCGCTGCGAGGCATCGATTTCGAGGTGCGACAGGGAGAAGTCGTTGGCGTCATCGGACGCAACGGGGCCGGGAAGTCCACTTTGCTGAAAATCCTCTCCCGGATCACCGAGCCCACCGAGGGGCGCGTCCGCGTGCGCGGGCGCGTCGCCTCGCTCCTGGAGGTGGGCACCGGCTTTCACCCCGAGCTCACGGGGCGCGAGAACATCTTCCTGAATGGCACGATCCTCGGTATGACGCGGCGGGAGATCGACCAGAAGTTTGACGAGATCGTCGCGTTCGCCGAGATCGGAAAATTCCTCGATACGCCCGTGAAACGGTTTTCCTCCGGGATGTACGTGCGGCTGGCCTTCTCGGTCGCCGCCCACTTGGATCCGGAGATTTTGGTTGTGGACGAGGTGTTGGCTGTGGGCGACGCCGAGTTTCAAAAGAAGTGTCTAGGTAAGATGCAGGATGTGGCGAGCAGCGGCCGGACGGTTCTGTTTGTTAGTCACAACATGGCGACGATCCAATCCCTGACGCGGCGTTGCCTCGTTCTGGATCGGGGCCGGATCGCGTGCGACGATGCGCCGGCGGCGGCGGTCGAGCATTACTACGGCCAATTCGCGTCTGGTTTGGCCCGTCCCGCGATGGGTGAACCGCGTTCGAGCAAGCCGGCCTTCCTGGACGTGTGGTTCGAGGATGCGTCTGGGCGCCGGGTCGAGCAACTAACCACGTCGTCGTCGATAACGGTGTGTGTCGCGTGGGCCAATCCGCGGCTGGTCCCCGGGCTTCGCGTGGGGTTCGGCCTCAACGACGCATCGGGTGCGCGCGTCTTTGGCAGCGTTCCGGAGGACTCGGGGGACACCGCTCCCGCGGGGCCGGGGACGGCGGTCGGGAGGTTCACGATCCCGGGGAACACCTTGCTGCCCAAACGATATTCCATCGACCTCAAGCTCTGGGTGCCGTACGCGGAAGTGTTCCAATATTTGCAGCCGGCGCTAGCATTCGACGTGCTGCCTGGCGCGTCGCCCATTCTCGCGGTCGATCCGCGCCGGGAGGGCCAGGTGCAATTTCTGGCGAAGTGGGCGTTTGAGGCGAAGGGTGCGGTCCGGGCATGACGGTGCGCGAATATCTGTTCCCGTCGGACCCGTACGCGGGCTTTGATCACCACGCCTACGATCTGGATCTGTCGGGATTCCGGTTGCCGGAGAGCGTCCTGGCACGCGTGGTCGAGGTTCGACCCAAGATGGTGATTGAAGTGGGGAGCTGGAAGGGGCGTTCGGCGATCTATCTGGCGGACCGGTTGCGCAAGCACGGGCAGGAGGCGGAGATCATCTGCGTGGACACGTGGCTGGGGGCCGAGGAGATGTGGGTCAAGCCGGAGCGCGATGATGTTCCGGAACGCTACAGGGGTTTGTGCATCCGGCATGGGCATCCGGCGGTTTACGAGCAGTTTCTCGCCAACGTCCTGAAGTCGGGCCACGCCGGGACCATCACCCCGTTGCCCAATACCTCGGCGATCGGGGCGCGGATCCTGGGCCGCATCGGCACCCGGGCGCAGTTCATATTCATCGATGGGAGCCACGAGTTCAAAGATGCCTACGGGGATCTCGTGGCGTACTGGGATCTGTTAGACGAGGGTGGGATGATGGTGGGCGACGATCTGGACTGGGGCGGGGTGGGACGCGCGCTGCTGGAGTTCCAGCGGCGCGTCTGCAATTGCCGGATCGAGGCGCACTCGGATCAAGGCTGGATGATCCGCAAGGGCGGCCCGCAGGGGCCGTGGCACGAGGCCCTAGTGCGGTGGCTGCTCGCCCGTCTCAAGCGCAGCCGCCCGGTGCTGTTCTTCCGCCGATGATCCGTGAGGTTCTGGGTTGACTTGGCTGACATGAGGCGCGCGACGCTGCTGTTGCCAAACTTTAACAATGGGCGTGCCTTGCCTGTGGTGTTCGAGAGCTTCCTCAAGCAACTGGATTGTTCGCGGCTGGAGATGGTTTTGGTAGATGACGGGTCGGAGGACGACGGTGTCGCGGTCGCCAAGCGGTGCGCCGCAGAGTGCGATTTTGGCCGGGTGGAGATCTTGGAGTCGCCGCATCGGGGGATCGTCTTTGCGCTCAACGATGGTCTGGCAGCGGTGAGGACGGAGTACGTGATCCGGGTGGACGGTGATGCGACGGTGGAATCGCCGGGGTGGGCGGAGCGGTTGCTGGCGCCGCTGCATTTCCCGGAGGTCGGGTTGGTGACCGGCCAGGTGCTCTGGGAGAGCGGCGAGGTGCACAGCTTTGGGAGGAGCGTCTTTTCTGAGACGGGGCTGCACGACGGGGGCTGCGTGCCACTGGAGCCCGTAGGGCAGCGGACGTTCGATTCCATCGTGCACAGGCCAAGGCGGGGTTTTCTGGATGGGCCGCCACGCGAGGTGGATACGGCGCTGGGTATTTGCGTCGCCTTTCGCAAGGCGGACGCGGACGCCATCGGCGGATTCGATCGTCGATTCAATCCGGTCTGGTTGGAGGACGACGATTTTGGCGTGGCGATGCGGCAGATGGGCAAGCGGGTGATTTTGGAGCCGGCGGTGCGCGTGGTGCATCGGCCGTCGCTGCGGGGCAGCCGGACCCCGGGGGTGATGGCGAGGCGTCTCCGGCGAATGAAACAGGGGTGGCGGCCGCGGCTGGGGTTGGCCCGGTCTATGCGGGAATGGAAGCGGCGTGCGGGGAAGGCCCTGCGTTGTTTGGCCTCGGGTGTCGAGGCCAGCCCGGAGGATCTCATCCCGCGAGAGCGGGAGCCGTGGCGCCGCGAGATACTGCAAGGGCACTACCGCCAGTGGCGGGAAAAATGGGGGTTCGACCCGCTGAACCCGGATATGATGGATGTCTTTGGACGCTATTGGGACACCGCCCTCTGCTGGCGAAATAATCCCCGGCAACTGGAAGGGGCCATGGCGTTTGGCAAGCGGCTGGCTGCATGGACACCGGATTCCTGATTGTCGGCTCGGGCCTCACCGGCGCGGTCATCGCCCGGACCCTGGTCGATGCGGGGCGCAAGGTCCTGGTCCTGGACCGCCGCCCGCACCTCGGGGGCAATGTCCACGACCACGCGCATCCCAGCGGGATCCGCATCCACACCTACGGGCCGCATTACTTTCGGACGAACGACGAAGACCTCTGGGCGTTCGTGCACCGATTCGCGAAATTCGAGCCGTACGAGGCGATCCTCAAATCCTGGGTGGACGGGCGGCACGAGAATTGGCCGATCGCGGCCAGCTACATCCGGCGGGTCGTCGGCGCGCGCTGGGAGCCGGGGTTCCGCGGCGAGCCGTCAAACTTCGAGGAGGCCTCGCTGGCGATGATGCCGCGCGCCGTGTACGAGAAATTCGTCAAGGGCTACACGGAGAAGCAATGGGGCGTGCCCGCCTCGACCCTCGCGGCCTCGCTGGCGCGGCGGTTCGACGTGCGCGAGGACGATGACCCGCGACTGATGAGGCACCGGTTCCAGGGGATCCCGGAGCACGGCTACGCCGCCTTCATGGCCAAAATGCTCGATGGGATTCCCGTGATCCTCAACTGTGACTACCTGAAACACCGCGAGGCATTCCGCGCGCGGGCGCTGACGGTCTTCACGGGCCCCATCGACGAGTACTTCGGTTTCGACGCGGGGCGGTTGGCGTACCGGGGCCAGCGCCGCGAGCACGAGTATCGCCCCGACGTCGATTTCGCGCAGCCCTGCGGGCAGGTGAACAATCCTGACCCCACCAATGGTCCCCACATCCGGACATTGGAGTGGAAGCACATGATGCCGCGCCGCTATGCCGAACGCATCCGGGGCACGGTCCTCACCCGCGAGACCACGGTCTCGCCGACGGACCCCGGGGAATACGAATACCCGTTCCCCGACACCGCGAACGCCGCGCTCTACGAGGCGTACCGAAAGCGCGCCGCCGAGATCCCCGGCCTGCTGGTCTGCGGCCGCCTCGGCGAATACCGCTACTACGACATGGACCAGGCCATCGCCCGCGCCAGGCTCCTCGCGCGACGCGTCCTCTGAAGCTAACCGCGAATGAACACGAATGGACACGAATAGACCTGTCCGCCTATGGCGGTCGAATGCCGTCGCGACGTTCAAATGCCGTTTGAATTCGTGTTTATTCGTGCCCATTCGTGGTTGAACCCCCGTTCCACGCGTGCACCCGCTCAGGACCACGCAAATGATCAAGTTCACGCCCATTGACGGTTTTGGCCCGCGGCCACTGTGGTCGGTGATGATGCCGACCTATAATTGCGCGCGGTATCTGGGGCAAGCCCTGGAGAGCGTCCTCGCCCAGGATCCCGGCCCCGACCAGATGGAGATCGCCGTCGTGGATGATGTCTCCACGCAGGACGACCCCGGCGGCGTGGTCCGCGACGCGGGCCGCGGCCGCGTGTCGTTCCATCGCAACGCGGCGAACCTGGGTGCCACCCGCAACTTCAACGCCTGCATTGGCCAGTCCCGCGGTCACCTGATCCACCTCCTCCACGGGGATGATTTCGTGCTGGAGGGTTTCTATTCCAGGATGGCGGCGATCGCCCAGGAGCACCGGAACGAGGCCATGTTCTGCTGCAGGGCCCAGATCGTCGATGCCGCGGGCCAACCGCAATCGGTCACGAAGACCCAGCCGCACCTCGTGCGCGGGCGGGCCATCGCCTCGGAACTTTGCTACCGCAATGCCCTGCGCACGCCCGGGGTCGTCGTCCGCCGCAGTTTTTACGAATCCCACGGGGGTTTTCGCGAAGACCTCGTTCATGCTGCCGACTGGGAAATGTGGGTCCGAGCCGCGTTCCGCGGCGGCGCGCGCATGATCGATGAGGCCCTCTGCGCCTATCGCGACTTCGACGCCAACGATTCCGCCCGACTCGCCCGCGCCGGCGACGATACCCGCGATTTCCTCCGCCTCGGCCAGATCTGGGCGGAAGAGGGACTCCCCGGCTTTGACCCCAAGGCATTCCGGCGCGCGGTCATGGCCGCCGCCTCCGAACGCCTCCGCCGCCTCGCCGCCGCTGGCGACCCCGATGCTTTGGAAAACAACCGCCGCGCCTGGCGCGAACTCGCCACACCCGCCGAACGTCTCGCCTTCGGCGCACGCCGCCTCGCCCGCCACGCCCTCGGAAGCTAACCACGAATGGACACGAATGGACACGAATGGCCGACCTCCCCGCCTATGGCGGACGAATGCCGTCGCGAGGTTCTAATGCCGTTTGAATTCGTGTCTATTCGTGTTCATTCGTGGTTGATCCCCCCGTCCCACCAGTCACCCGCGCATTGCCAACAGGAGCAAACAGAGGCAACACAGCGCCCGAGAAAAACTCCGTTAACTCTGTTCAAATCTCATCCACCAGATCCCGCATTCCTAGTACCTCGAGCCTAGCACCTAGGACCCAAAAATGACCGACATCGTCATCTCTGCCGAGAACGTCGGCAAATCGTACCTGATCCGCCACGAGAAGACCGGCGTCGGCTACCGCCGCCTCAGCGAGGAAATCGCCGAGGCCGTCGCGCGCCCCTTCCGCCGCCTCCGACACCGCGCCAATGGTTCCCCGGCGCCCCAGCAACCCCCGACAAAAGAGCGCTTCTGGGCCCTCAAGGACGTCTCCTTCGAGGTCAAGCGCGGCGAGGTCCTCGGCATCATCGGCCGCAACGGCGCGGGCAAATCCACCCTCCTCAAGATCCTCTCCCGCATCACCGAGCCCACCGAGGGCCGCGTCCGCATCCGCGGCCGGGTCGCCTCCCTCCTCGAGGTCGGCACCGGCTTCCACCCCGAACTCACCGGCCGTGAGAACATCTTTCTCAACGGCACCATCCTCGGTATGAGCCGCCGCGAGATCCAAAGGAAGTTCGACGAGATCGTCGCCTTCGCCGAGATCGAGAAATTCCTAGACACGCCGGTGAAGCGGTATTCCTCCGGCATGTACGTGAGGCTGGCGTTTGCGGTCGCGGCGCACTTGGAACCCGAAATCTTGGTGGTGGATGAGGTGCTGGCGGTGGGGGATGTGCAGTTCCAGAAGAAGTGCCTGGGCAAGATGCAGGATGTGGCACGACAACACGGTCGCACTGTCTTATTCGTCAGTCACAATATGACGGCCATAGAGAATCTATGCCATCAGGTATGCCTGATTAGTGACGGGCGAGTGATAACTATTAATACTGCGGCATCGACCATCGAACAATATATAGGAATCACGACAAACAGAACATTAAACAAAGATGGCGAAACGGATTTGATAAATGTCGGGCAAACTGGAACCGGTGATGTGGTATTCGAAGGATTAGAAATCACAAATGCGTCGGGCAAGAGGAGTCGAAGTCTGAGGATCGGCGAACGGGCGAGAATAAGAGTGCGGTTCAGAGCCGTATTAGACCTGTCAAACCTCATTATAGGTATTGCCATCCATGACAAGACATCGGCGGTGGTGTTTGCGACGCACTGGAACGACCTCGGAGCTTCGTACTCGGTAAAGCGAGGACGATATATGACGAGCTGTGAGCTTTGGCCAAACTATTTGAGAGACGGGCACTATTCAATTAGTATCGGTGCGATGACGGGAACAACGGTACTGGGTCATTGCAGTGAAGCTGATGTGATAACTATTGAGAAAGTCCCAGATCAAACACTCGCGAATTATGATGATCGTGCTGGCATCTTGTTCATTCCAATGAAGTGGGAACCCCCGAAACCGTTGTCTGACCTGGGATAAGAGGGGTGGGGCCTGTCTCTGAGGTAGGCGTGATGGAACAATCCAAAAACGTTGACAAAGGGTGTGAGTTTTGCGGTGCGGCAAGAGTGCGATTGTATGGAGTCAATCTAGGTGGGATTCGGCGACAGATGGCACGATGCAGCGGATGCGGATCATGTCAGGTGGACTCGCCAATTGACGAGGCCGAAATCGAAACCTATTACCGAGATGCATATTTTGGGCGAGCGAAGTGGCAGGTCGAAAAGTGCGAAGTGCTGGCCGGGGATTACTGGAGGAAGATTCGTCGAATCGTAGGCTCGACAAATCCGGGGCCGATTTTGGAGGTCGGTGCTGGCTACGGCTTCTTGGCGGAGCGGCTGCGGATCAGTACAGGCAGAAGGGTTGATGTGGTGGAACCATCAGACGATTGTTGTGCGTTCATCCGCGATAGGTTCCCGGAGTTGAAGATTGCCGGTTCGAGTGTGAACGCTTTGGTTTCCGGGCAGGAATATGCGGCCGTAGTCTGTTTTCACGTGCTTGAGCATTTGCAGGAACTGACGGCGTGGTTAAGAAGTGTGGCATCACTATTGCAGGACGGTGGAAGAGTTGTCGCGTTGACTCCGAATGCGATGGCTGGCGGGTTTCTTAAGGATCCGGTGCGGTGGCTTTGGGTGGGTGCGGACCAGCATTTGCAGTTCTTGAGTCCTGAAATCCCGAATAGGTACTTTGAAGAACTCGGATTTCGCGTGACGCACTGTGCGGCGACCACTCCATGCTACATTCACTTTCCAAGCCGCTGGTTGCAGGAACTGAGCGATGTGGGGGACGGTTTGGAACATGGGCGCGGGACAGTTCTGGATCAGGTGTTGCCCGTGAAGCGCTTGGTCAGGCGACTTCGCATGTTTGCTCGAAATCGACTTCAGCCGAACAGCAGTGCAAGCTGGTTGTTAAAGGTGGAGTGCTGCATAGACAGGCTTCGTGGTGGCCAAGACCGAGATGAATTGCTGTTATGTCTCCAAAGGGAGGGTTCAGGATCGGCCGAGAGATTGAGGGCGCGGTGTGGGGGAGTGAATTCAAAGCGGAATGTTTGAGGGCGATTGTGGGAATATTTAGTCATTGTTTTCCAGAAGGTTCCAGCGCGCGGGCGTGGATTCGATCGTTACGGTGCGGGATCGGTGAGATGGTGTGTCGAGGTGGGCTGAGAGTATTGGACTTTGGGGAAAGGGTGATTCTCAACAGGGATCCGATGGTGCCGCCTCGTGGGCAGGTATACGTTGGGTGGGGCGATTACAAGCAGTGGGGGTACGAGATGCTTGGGCACATGACCCGGCTGGGGGGTTTGCGGCCTGAAGATCGGGTTTTGGATTTGGGGTCTGGAACTGGGAGAATGGCGTTGCCGTTGACGCACTTTCTGGGGAGTGGGGCATATGACGGGGTTGAGATCCGTTTGGAGGGCGTGGAGTGGTGCCAAAGACAGATCGCGACGAGGCGTGCGAATTTCCGCTTTCATCACGCGGATATCTTCAACCGGTCTTATAATCCGTCCGGAAAGATCTTGGCGTCGGAGTACCGGTTGCCGTTTGGGGAAGGCGAGTTTGATTTTGTGTTTATGGTCAGTGTTTTCACGCATATGCTGCCGATGGACGTACGGCATTACATGGGAGAGGTGAGCCGGGTGTTGAGACCGGGCGGGCGCGTGTTCGTGACGTGGTTCTTGTTGAATGAGGAGTCGATGAGGCTCATGCCGTTGCGGCGGTCCTTTTTGGAGGCGGTCGACTTGGGGCATCCGCTGAAGGGGCACGAGGGGGTTTGTCGCGTGGTGAACCCTGAGGTGCCGGAGGCGGTGACCGGGTACGACGAGGGGTTTGTGAGGGACCTATACGAGCAGGATGGGTTTGGGGACATTGGAGTTCATTTCGGGGCATGGTGCGGTAGGTATCCGTACCTGAGCTATCAGGACATTGTCGTGGCCCAAAAGGTGCGGTGAGCCTGCGCCGTTTTGGGAGGAGTCTGGGCGAGGGCTGATTTGGGCATGGGCGAATCGGATTCGAGGGAGGGGACGCTTGGGCCAGTTGAGTCCACGCGCGGGACGTGGTCGGTGATGATCCCGACGTTCAACTGCGCGAACTACCTGCGCGTGACGTTGGAGAGTGTCTTGGCTCAAGATCCGGGGCCTGGGGAGATGCAGATCGAGGTGGTGGACGACTGTTCGACTACGGATGATCCGGAGGCCGTGGTGCGCGAGGTTGGCGGGGGCCGGGTGTCGTTCTTCCGGAAGCAGCGGAACGAGGGGGCGACAGCGAATTTCAACACATGTATCGAGCGCTCGCATGGGGACTTGGTGCACATTTTGCATGGGGATGACTACGTTCTTGGGGGGTTCTACGCGCGCATGGGGAAGGCGTTGGGGGGGCGCGGAAACGTGGCGATGGCGTGTTGTCGGTCGTTCATCGTGGACGAGTCGGGTGGGCTTTCGGGCCTGTCGGCTCGCCTGCGGCGATTGGAGTTGGGCGAGGCCGTTGGGGACGAGCTATTTTACGAGAATGGCATAAGGACTCCAGCGGTGGTGGTGCGGCGCTCATTCTACGAACAGCAGGGCGGGTTTCGGCCTGAGCTCATGCATGTGGCCGATTGGGAGATGTGGGCAAGGGCGGCAGTTTTTGGAGGGTGCATCATGATCAACGAGCCGTTGTGTTGCTACCGCGATTTCTCAGGCAATGACACTAGCCGGACCGCCCGGAGCGGGGAAAACATCCGGGATTGGTTGCGCCTGGGGGCGATCTTCGAGCGGGAGGGATATCCCGGGTTTGACGCGGGTCGGTTTCGGTCGGCGGTAGTGGGACTGGCGTGGGGCCAGATGGGCCGATTTGAGGCGTTGGGGGATCGCGAGGCCTACGAGAACGCGCGGCGGGCGTGGTGGGCGTTGGCTGGAACCCGACAGCGAATGGCTTCGGTCGTGCGAAGATTTCTGGCGATGGGGCGAGGCTGAGATGGCGACACGAGTCCTGATCATCGCCGGGGATGTTTTGCCTCTTCCCGGGTATGCGACGACCGGCGCGGGTCTGCGGGCGTGGGGCATTGGGCAGGGGCTAAAGTCTGCTGGTTTCGAGGTGGAATTCTCGATGCCGTCGTGTTACGTGAAACATAGTGACACTGGCGCGGTGCGCGACCTGAGCTGGGACTGGGAGGATCGGGAGAGGCCAATTCGCCGCGCTCGACCGGATGTGGTGGTGATCTGCCATTGGCCGGCAATGCCGTCGCGTCGGCTCGGCGTGCCGACGGTGCTGGACCTGCACGGGCCGCACCTGATGGAGCGGTACTTTTGGGATCCCGAGCGGGCGCGCGCGGGCGTGGCGGAGAAGCTGGCGGCCTTCCGGAATGCGGACTATTTCGTGTGCGCTGGAGAGCGGCAGCGCTTTTACTTTGCGAACTGGCTGCTGATGGCGGGGTTTCCGATGGATTCGTCATTGATCGGCGTGGTGCCGGTGTCGGTGTCGCCCGAGCTGCCGGAACGGAAGGCGCGGGGGGCGTCAGTGGGAGGTCCGGTGATTGTGTACGGGGGACTTTTCCTTCCCTGGCAGGATCCGGTGATGCCCATCCGCGCGCTGGTCGACGCGATGGACGCGACGGGGCGGGGGATGCTTCATGTGTTCGGCGGCCCGCATCCCGTGGTGAAGGACACGAGTGGGAGGTTCGAGAAGCTCTGCGCTGATCTGGAGGCGCATCCGCGTGTCAGGCTTCATGAGCCGTTGGCGCGGGAGCCCCTGCTCGACTTTTACCTGGGTGCGGACATGGCGTTCGACCTGATGGCCCCGAATCTGGAGCGGGAGCTGGCGTTCACGACGCGGACCGTGGAGTACCTTTGGTGTGGCCTGCCGGTCATCTACAACGATTATGCCGAGCTGTCGGGCCTCATCGCGAAGCACCAGGCGGGGTGGACCCTGCCCGTGAGCGACCCGGTGGCGCTGCGGCAACATCTCGAGGAGATACTCGGATCGAGCGGGGAGATCGCGGCCCGCGGAGAGAATGCCTGGAGGGCCGTGAGGCAGGCTTTGGCCTGGGATCGGACGATCGAGCCGTTGGCGGCGTTTTGCCGGGAGCCCTTCCGCACGAGCCCCGGCCGCGCGCTGGCCGAGGTGGTCGCCGCGCCGCGCGCTCCTGCAGCCCACAGGCTCGTGCGGAAGGCGAAGCGTGTCGTGAAGCGCCTGCTGGGCCGTGCGTAGGCATCGGCCGGCCCTGGCCGAAGGGCGCAAGCCCTTCGCTACGAATTCGTTGTCCCGCATTTTCGAGCGAGCGAATGAGCAATGATCCCACAGTTTCCGCGGCCCGGGGCGGGCGCGTGGTGATCGTGATCCCGCAGCACCGGTTTCCGTTGACGCGGGGCGAGCGGTTTTCCCTGGGTCTCGTCAACCGTGTGCTGGGCGCGCACCCGCGGGTGATTGCGACGGGGGAGAGCCTGGACGTGCGCGAGTCTGGCCTGCCTATCGAGCGGTTTGCGGATGGCTATTTCTCGACGCACTGGGGATACAACCGGCTTCTTTTGGGGCGCGAGTTCTACGAGCGCTTCGCCGGTTTCGATTATATGCTGGTGTGCCAGCTAGATTGCCTGGTGTTCCGGGATGCACTCCTGGCTTGGTGCGACCGGGGTTGTGACTATATTGGGGCGCCTTGGTTCCACGGTTTCCGGGATGATGTGAACCGTGGTTTTCTGGGTGTTGGCAATGGGGGTTTTTCGCTGCGCCGGATCGCGGCGTGTTTGCGGGTGCTGGAAATTCCGGGATGGCGGGTGCTGAGGAGCCCGATGTGCCAATGGCGGGTTCAGCATGGGCACATGGGCCGGCTCCGTCGGCTGACGCGCCTACCTCAGTTGCTGGCGATGTGCCTGGGCTATCGCAACAACCTGCGGTGGCGGTTCAACGACAGTGGCGAATACGAGGATCTGTTCTGGGGTTTCGATGCACCGCGCTTCGACAGGGAATTTCGAGTCCCGGATGTTAAGACGGCGCTGGACTTCGCTTTTGAGTATGCGCCGAGATTTTGCTTGGAACAAAATGGGGGACGGTTGCCGTTCGGATGCCATGCTTGGGAAAAGACGGACCCGGAGTTTTGGCGGGGCGTGATGAGGCGCCTCGACCTAGATCAAGGAATGGAGTGAGTCATATGGAAAGAGTACTGGTGACGGGTGCGGCGGGCTTCATCGGCTCGCACGTGGCAGAGGAATGCGTGAAGCTGGGGATGGATGTGGTTGGCGTGGACGATCTCTCCGGCGGATTCGAGGAGAATGTTCCGGAGGGCGTGGATTTCAGGGAGGGCGACCTGCGCGATCCCGCGGTGGCGGCCTCCCTGTGGCGGGACGGTCGCTTTGACGTGGTCTACCATCTGGCCGCGTACGCGGCGGAGGGCCTGTCTCATTTCATCCGGCGGTACAACTATGGATCGAACGTCATCGCGAGCGTGAACCTCATCAACGAAGCGGTGAAGCATGACGCGCGGTGCTTCGTATTCACATCGTCGATCGCGGTCTACGGCAGGAACCAGGTGCCCATGACGGAATCTCTGACACCCGAGCCGGAGGACCCCTACGGCATCGCGAAATTGGCCGTGGAAATGGACCTGCGCGCCGCGCGGGCGATGTTCGGTCTGAACCATGTGATCTTCCGTCCGCACAACGTCTACGGTGAACGGCAGAACATCTCGGACAAGTACCGGAACGTGATCGGTATCTTCATGAACCGGGCCATGCAGGGCCAATCGATGCCGGTTTCTGGCGACGGAGAGCAGACGCGGGCCTTCTCTTATATCGGGGATGTTGCGCCGGTCATCGCGCGGTCGCCCCAGGTGCCGGCCGCGGCGAATCGCGTTTTCAACGTGGGCGCCGACAGAGCCTACACGATAAATGAATTAGCGGCGGAGGTCGCCGCGGCGATGGGGGTGCCACCCAACGTCGAGCACCTGCCGGCGAGGAATGAGGTCGTCCATGCGTTCTCGGACCATTCTGCGGCCGGGGAGGTGTTCGGTCATGCGGAGTCGACGGATTTGAAGACGGGGTTGGCGCGCATGGCCGAGTGGGTGAGGCAGCATGGGCCGCGGCCGCCGGTGGTTTTCAAAGATATCGAGGTGGAGAAAGGACTGCCTCCGAGTTGGCGCGGCGGATCTTGATCGTGGAGTGCGCTTGGCGTGGTCTGCGGGGCATTGTGCCAAAAAGGAATGACGGCGCCTTCCAACAATTCGTTGCCTCGGCTGGCTTACATCGGGGACATTCCGGTGGAGCGGACGCGGGCGAGCGCGATTTTGGTGCATCGGCTGCTGGAGGGGTATCTGGCGGAGAAGTTGCTGGTGGTGGAGGGGCCGCCGGGGGAACCTGAGATTTCGGCCCGGCTGGGCGGGGTTCGGTACGTGGATGCGCAGGATGGGCGATGGCGGTGGACGAGGACGCGTATCGGGGGATGGGTGAAGTCGAGCTTCGCGTGGTGGCCGCCGAGGCTGGCGGGCCGGGTGTGGCGGGAGGTTCAGGAATTCGGGCCCGAGGCGGTGCTGGCGATCGCGCCATTTTTCATGTGGGCGACGGCGGCGGGGGTGGCGAGGCGACTGGGGGTCCCGCTGCATCTGATCGTGCACGACGAATGGGAGCAGACGGCGTTTGGGGGGCAGCCATCGGGCGGTTGGCGGAGTCGTGCGTTCGATCGGGTCTATGCTGGCGCGGCGTCGCGGCTATGCGTGTCGCCGGCGATGGAGGCTTACTATCGTGGGCGCACGGGAGCCGCAGGGGACGTGCTGATGCCGACGCGATCGCGCGCGCATCAGGCATTCCGCGAACCGAATGCGACGAGGCTGTCGGGTGGTGGGCGGTTCACGCTGGGCTACGCGGGGTCGCTCTGGCTCGGATGCTACAAGGAGTTGCTGGCGAAGGCGGCGTTGGAAGCCTCGCATTTGGGCATGGGGACCTTGATTTTCTCAGATTGCAGCGAGGGGGATTTGGAAGCCATCGCGCCCGGGATCCGGAACCTGTGCTGCGCCGGGCTGGTGGACTCCGCGGTGCTTCCCGAGCGCCTGTGGGAAGGTGCCGATGTCCTGCTGGTCCCCTCCGGTTTTGAGGAGGGTTATTGCCTGAATCAACGCCTCCTCTTCCCCAGCAAGCTCGTGGATTACACGGCGGCGGGCGTGGCGCTGCTGGTCTGGGGCCCAGAGGATTGTGCCGCGGCCCGATGGGCGCGAGAGTGGGATTGCGCTGAGGTGGTGACGACACCAGACCCCGCGGCGGTCGGCGCGGCATTGTCGGGCCTGCGTTTGGATCCAGGGCGCAGGGAGGCCCTGGTGCGTCGGGCAATTGTGGCTGGCGACGCGTGTTTTGGTTGGGATAGTGGCTGGCGGCGATTTTCTGCCGCGTTGGCGCGCGGTTAGGCGCGGGGGAGCGGTGGTGCATAGATGGTTTCAAAGCTCATAAGGAAACTTCAGAACGGATGCGCCCGGATGCGGGTCTTCAGTCGCCTCGGCGCTTCCCTCGTTTCGCGAGTTCGATGGGTTGCGGTGGGTGCCTGCCACAGCTGGTTGTGGTCGTGGCCCTGGTGTCTGGTGCTCAGGGGATGGCATGCATTTAGGCCCTGGCCCGGCAGCGATCAGGTGCTGCGGGTGCGCTTTAGAGACTTTGATGATCTCATCATGTTCGAGGAGGTGTTCATGCTGGGGCATTATCCGTTGGGAGATCTGGGGTTCGAGCCGGACCTCGTGGTCGATTGTGGCGCACATGTCGGGTTCTTCACACTGCTCGCCAGCGCGCGATTCCCAGGGAAAGAGCGGATTTCCTTCGAGCCAAACCCTGAAAATTTCCAATGCCTGCGGGGTCACGCCGAGCGGAATCGGCTTGTCGGAGATCTGCTGGAGGCGGCCGTCGCGTCGATCGCAGGCGAGGCCGCGTTTGCGGGCCGCGGGTTTCGCGGGTCGTTGGTGGGCCACGACGGTGAGGGTTCGATCCGGGTGCGGACGGTCGCGTTGAACGATCTGATCGCCGACCGCAGGCCCAGGCGCCTGCTGGTGAAGATGGATATCGAGGGTGCGGAGCACGAGTTGTTGCCGCGGTTGGTGCCGATCATGCCAACGGATGCGGCGATTTTTTTTGAGTGGCACGGGAGCCGGGCGACGTGGGAGGGGGCACGGGATCTGCTGGCGGAGGCGGGTTTTCAGACGCGGGTCCTTCTCGATGAGACGGGGGATGACGGGGGCATCGCGATTGCGGCGGCGGTCCGCAGGGCGGCCGCTCGCATGGACGCGTAACGGGAAGGCTCGTGTGCGACATGGGAAGGGAGTTAGTTCCGGTTTCACTCGTTATCGCCACAAGGGACCGCGCGGACCGATTGGCCAATCTGTTCGCGAGTCTCTGCGCGAGGGAGGACCGTCCGGCCGAGGTGGTCGTGGTCGATGCATCCGCCGACCGTGGCACCGAAAACCTCTGCGCGACGCAGCGCGATCTCGCAGGGCGCGTCGTCCATGTCAGGGCTCCGCGGCCAGGCGCCGGTGCCCAGCGCAACGATGGCGCCTCCCTGGCGCGGGAGCCCTTCGTCCTCTTCGCGGACGACGACGTGGTGTTCGAGTCGGGATGTATCCGGGCTTTGATCGATGCGCTGGAGGCCGATGCCGGTCTTGGGGGCGTCAGTGCCGTGATCACGAACCAGCAGTACCACCCCCTCGGGAAGATCAGCCGCAGGTTCTATTCGTGGCTGAACGGCGGATCGATGGAGGATTTCTCGGGCCGGTGCATCGGGCCGGCGGTCGGGTTTCTGTCGTGGGATCGGCCGGGCCGGGCCGAGGTGGAACCCGTGGATTGGATGCCGACAACCTGCGCGATGTATCGGCGGGAGGCCTTGCCCGACCCGCCTTTCGATCCGTTCTTCAAGGAGTACTCTTTGGTGGAAGACATGGCGATGTCGCTGGTGGTGGCGCGGCGATGGAAACTGGCCAACGTGCGCTCCGCTCGCGTGTATCACGACCGGGTCAAGGGCGAGATCAAGTCGGGCGGAAGGAAGTTCGCCATCATAGAGCTGGTCGGGCGGCACTACATCATGGTGAAGGTTTTGAGAAAGAATACGGCAGGGGATCACGTGCGCCTGGTGGCATATCAGTTGTTCATGCTGCTCTCCCTGTTGCGGACGCCCTTGGGCCGGCGGCAGTTCTTTCCCTCCCTCCTGGGCAAGCTGCAGGCGCTCCCGCGGGTGATCGAGACCGCTTGGCGCGCAGGGTGTTATTGAAGGGGGGGAACCGCGGAGTGCCGTCGGGTGAATTCGTGTGCATTCGTGTCTATTCGTGGTTGAGAACTGCGTGCGACGAGTGGGACGGGTCTTTAACCACGAATAGACAGGAATGCACACCAATGCCGATGGCGGCTTTGTTTTCGCGTGCGCGGCGTGTTCCGCGGTTTGCGCCACCGACCAAAACTTCCCTTCGTGGTCTTCGTGTCCTTCGTGGTGAATACTTCTGCTTTATGCGAGATTCGCGTGCTGACGTACCGTCGGCCGGAAATGCTCCGGCGGGCGCTGCGTAGCGTGATCGATCAGACGCATCAGGATTGGGTCGCGCGGATCTTCGACGACTCGCCCGACCGCGAGGGGGAGGGGGTCGTCCGCGATCTCGGGGATCGGCGGCTCGATTATCGCCCCAATCCGAGGCGACTCGGAGCCGCCAAAAACACCGATCAGGCATTTTCCACGGGCCCCCTGGTCGGCGGCCGATACGCCTGCGTGCTGGAAGACGATAATTGGTATCTGCCTACGTTTTTGGAGGACAACATCCGGCTCCTGGCGGAAAAGGGATGCCCGATCTTGCTGAGGAACCAGAGGATCGATCGTGAGGCGAGTGCCGGGAGCGAGCCGACAGGGCGAACGACGCGTGGGCAGCTGCTCGATGAGGGGATATTGGATCCGGCGCGACTCCATGCGTTAGTCCTCGTGTCGGAGGGGATTTCAAATGGGGGCCTATTTTGGCAAACGGATGCGCGGAGCGAACTTCAGGTGGGTCCATGGGTCGAGGACGCGTATCTCCAGGAGCATTGCCGGACCCTCCAAATCAGGGAGCCGGTGTATTTCGCGGCGGAGCCGTTGGCGATCTGGAGCGAGATGGGCCCCGCATCGGCGACCCGCAGGCCCTGTGACAATCGGCTGCTCTCGCGAGGCAGGCAGGGTCTCCATCGAGAGGTGACGGCGCGGCACGGGGCAAGAATCTTGCCGTGGATCGAAGTCGTGGCGGCGCGCGCTGGATATACCCGCAAATTGCAGGAGAACCTCGCTTACGCTGGCCTTCGGCGGCCCGGGATGACGCTGGCGCGATACGTGAAATGTCGCGTGAAGTCCGCGCTGCGGGCTCTGGTGACGCGCGACCCGACGCGCGATTATCTGGCGGCCCTGAATGGCCGGGCGCCTTGGGACGTCGAGAGAATGGCGGTGGGTTCGTGAGGGTCTATCTCGCCGTCCGGCACTCGTTGGACCCTAAGTTCTATTACGGGGGCCTGTGGTCGGGAAATTTCATCCCGGCCCTGGAGCAACTCGGCTGCGAGGTCGTGGAATCCTCGGTGGATTTGCTGCCGGCAAGCCGCTTCATGCATATCGCGGGCAACTTCACCCCGGAGGAACGCGCGATGCGGGCCGAGATCACGGGCCAGATCCTCGACGAGTTGCGCCGCGAACATGCGCGCCGCCCAATTGACCTCTTCCTGTCGTATTTCTACAATGCCCATTTTGAACCATCGGCCTTCGCCGACATCCGGAAACTGGGCATCCCATCGGTCAATTTCTACTGCAACAGCATCTACCAGTTTGATTGGGTCGCGGAAATCGCGCGTGCGGTGGACTTCGCGTGGCATGCCGAAAGGGACGCGCGCGACGCGTACCTCCGCCTTGGGGCCAGGCCCGTTTGGGTCCAGATGGCAGCGGACCCCGCCGCCTGCCGGCCGGCCACCGTGCCCCGCCGAGAAGCGAGTGCGTGTTTCGTGGGTCAGCGGTACGCGGACCGCGACCGGTGGATGGCGGCACTGATTGCCGCGGGTATACCGGTGGCCATCTACGGCCATGGTTGGGGCCGCAACGACGCAACCCAAGGGGAGCTGCCGGCGTCAGCGGAACCATCGGAAGACGCCTACCTCGGCCGCCGCGTCATCCCCGCGGGGAGCGGCAGGAGCTATGCCAATCTCATGGTCCAGAATCTCCGCGAGGGCGGCCCCATCAGGGGTCTCGCGCGGTGCTGGGCTCAATATCGATATCGGGTCGAAACGAGACGCCTCGACGGTGTCCTCGCGCCGTCGGCCCGTGGGCCGGCAAAGGACGTCGCCCGAACCTTCGGCTCGCACGAAGTGGTCCTGAATTTTAGCAATGTCTGGGCCGACGGGCGGCCCGGATCTCCCCTGATCCCGCACGTCCGCCTGCGCGACTTCGAGGCGCCCATGTGCCGGTCGTGCTACCTCACGGGGCACACCGACGAGATCGCCGAGTTCTATGAGATCGGCAAGGAGATCGACACCTATCGCACGCGCGAGGAATTGGTCGATAAGACTCGTTACTACCTGAGCCACGCGGATGCGGCGGAGGCGTTGCGGGACGCCGGCTACCGGCGGGCCTTGCGCGACCACAAGTGGACCAACCGCTTCGAGGAACTCTTTCGGAAGATTGGGCTAGGGGCTAGAGGCGCAAATCCGAATTCCGAATTCCGAATTCCGAAATGCTCATGATACCTGTTTCTGTCATTATCGCGACAAAGGATCGGTCGGACAAGCTGTCGAATCTGTTCCGTTCGCTGCGGCTGCAGGATGTGTCGCCGGGGGAAATCTTGGTGGTGGATGCGTCCGAGGAGGAGCGAACTCGGGAACTGTGCGAGGGGCCAGAGGCGCCGGGCGGCACGCGGTGGCGGCGCGCGGTGAAGTCCGGCGCGGCGAGCCAGCGTATCGAGGGTGTCGCCGCTACAACTCAACCCTTCGTATTGTTCGTTGACGACGATGTGATCATGGAACCCGGCTGTCTCGGCGCGCTGTGGGAGGCAATCCACTTGGATCCGGGCCTTGGTGGTGTGAACGCGCTGATCACGAACCAGTCGTATCATCGCCCCGGGCGCACGAGCCGGATGTTCTACGCGTGGTTGCATGGCGCGGCCCTGGAGAGCTATGCGGGCAAGTGCATTGGCCCGGGATTGAATTTTTTGCCCGAGGATCGGAACGGCGCGCCGGATGTTGTCCCCGTGGACTGGCTGAACACGACTTGCGCCCTGTATCGTCGCGAGGCGTTGCCAGAACCACTGTTCCATCCCCATTTTGAGGGTTACTCCCTCGGGGAAGATGTGGCGCTCTCGCTGACCGTGGGACGTCGATGGCGCCTGGCCAATGCGCGGAAAGCCCGGGTGTTCCACGACACGGGCGAGGGGCGGCGGCGGCTTGGGGTCGCGCGAGGGGCTGCGATGGAGCTGGTCAATCGCCATTTCATCATGACCGAGATCCGGGGGATGCGGCGGGTGGGCGACTACCTGAAACTTGCGGCGTGGGAGCTGTTCTCGATCGCCTCGACGCTGCGCTCGGCTGAGGGCTGGGCGCGGCTGCCGGCGGTTTTGGTGGGAAAAGCCAAGGGAGTTTGGGAGTTGGGAAAGCGGAAATCGGAATGTGAAACCCGCCGGCGCGAGGCTAGAGACCACTGCAACACCCAACAATGAACATTCAACAGCCAACGTCCAAGGGGTGGAACCACGAATGAACACGAATGAACACCAATGCCGACGGAGGTCTGGCTTCCGCGTGTTTGGCGTGCGGGTGAATTCGCGTCCATTCGTGTCCATTCGTGGTTGAGTATGAAGTCTGCGTTTCAATGGGGGACGCGCATCGCCGGCGGGCTTGCCTCCCGCTGGCGCAACCTCTGGTACCGCGCCCTCGGCGTCCGCATCGAGGGGTATTGCTGGCTGCGGCGGATCGAGATAGCCCGCAACTGGCACGACATCACGCTAGAGGCGGACGTGGCCCTAGATATGGGAGTCGTCCTGATCACGGGGGGGCCTCCTCGTGTGGACAAGATCCGTATTGGCACGGGCACCTATGTCAACCGCTATACGATCTTCGATGGGCATGAGCGGTTGCACGTGGGACGACGGTGCATGATCGGGCCCCATTGCTACATAACCGACGCGGACCACCGCAAGCGGCTTGGCCTCACCGTTCAGGAGCAGCCGATGAAGTCTGCCCCAGTCATCATCGAGGATGGCGCGTGGCTCGGGGCGCACGTCATCGTGCTGCCGGGTGTCCGCATCGGCCGGGGCGCGGTGATAGCGGCGGGCAGCGTCGTCAACAAGGATATCCCCGACAACGCGATCGCGGCGGGGATGCCGGCGCGCGTCGTACGCATGCGCACGGCGGATCAGGATTGAGACCGAGAGGAGAGACATGAAGTTGAAGCCCGAAGAGTATTTCACGCGTGCGGCGTGCCGGAAGACGCCCGTCTCGGGGGGAACCCGAGGCACGGGGGAGGCGGAGATCTTCGACTTTCTCGGGGGCGAGGACCACTACAGTGGTTCCTTTGGCAAGCAGTGGGTACGCTATCGCGATGTGCAGATCGATCGCCTGAATGGTACCGCGGCCACGCTATCGCACCTCAGAGATGACTTTGCGCAGGGCGACCTTTCGGTTTTTGAAGGCGCGCGCTGCCTCGAGATCGGATCCGGGGCGGGACGGTTTACGGATTATCTGGTGGATCTGTGTGAGGAAGTGATCACGATCGAACCCAGCGCGGCGCTGGCGGCGAATGCGGCGCTTGGCGCGCCGAATCTCATCGGGGCCCACGCGGACCTCTTTGACGTGCCCATCCGGCGCGAACTAATCGATGTGGTGTTCTGCCGGGGGGTCACCCAGCACACCGCCGATCCGAGACGGGCGATCCGCCGGCTCTTCGATTACGTCAGGCCCGGCGGTTGGGTCCTGTTCGACGTCTATCCGCTGAGGTGGTACACGCCGTTTGTGACGAAATACTGGATCCGGCCATTGACCCGGGGCATGGATCCGATGCGGTTCATGGCGTGGGCCGAGACGTGGGCGCCGCGGCTGTTGAAGATCAAGGCGGTTGTGAATGCGATTCTTCCCGATGGAAAACTGGGGCGCAATCTCGCAAATCAACTGGTGCCTGTGGCTGACTTCACGCGAGCCGAGGCCCTCCGAGACCCGGAACAGAGGGTCATGTGGTCCATACTCGATACGGTTGACATGTACACGCCGCGCTATGACACGCCCCTGACTTTTGCCGCGATCCTCCGGGAGATCCGGCGGTTGGGTGCCTCGGATGTGCGCGCCAACAAGAGCACTTTTTGCTTCCGGGCCAGGGCGCCTAGGAACAGGTGACGTGTGAGGGGATAGCGTGAAGGAACCCCTTGTCTCCATTGTGTGTGTGAGCCACGGACGGCGCGAGCTGCTGCTGCAGTGCGTGGCATCATGTTTTGATCAGGATTGGCCGAACTTGGAGATGGTCGTCATTCTCAATCCGGGCGAACCGGAGGCGGAGGCGGAACTGGGTCGGCAGTTTCCGGCAACAAGGGTCCTGCGAACGCACCGGAACATCGGATTCTTTCCAGCGTTGAATCTGGCGATCGCCAACTGCAACGGGGAATTTGTCATGACGGTGGATGACGACGCGCGGTTCTTGGCGCGTGACGCGATCCGCCGACTGGTGGATGCCTTCGCAAAGGAGGCATCTCTGGGGGCCGCAACCTGCAATCTCGAGGGGCCGAACGAGACTCCGATGGAGGGACCGGACCGCTACATCCGGGAATTCACGACGGGGTTCACGATGATGCCGCGGTCCGTGTTTGCGGATTGGGTGGGCTTCTATCCCGACATCTTCTTCCGTTCTGCCGGGGAAACGTACGTCTGCTCGGCGCTGTGGGACATGGGGCGCCCCGTGAAACGTCTGACGGGAGTTCGCATGCACCACGAATGGGCCGGGACGGGGCGGTCCAAACGGGACCAATATTTCTACGGCCTGCGCAGCCAGATGCTGTGCGCACTGATGCGGGACCCGCTTCCCGTGCTGCCGCTTGTGCTCCTGTCGAAATTGATGCGCAGTGCGGTTTTCTTTGCGAGGAACGGGATGCTGCTGGTCTGGGTGCCGGCGGTGCTGAGCGCGTGCGCCCACGCTGCCGGGGCTTGGTCTTTGCGTCGGCCCATGCGGGTCGCCACGTGGCGCCTAATGCGATTCGTGGATCGGCAGGTGGTGACCGATCTCGTGGAACTGGAGCAGCGATTTGGATTCCGGCCCGTGGGCAACGGGTAGACGAACGCGCAAACGTCTGGCCATCCTTCGCCAAGCCGTCACCGGCTCGGCTACATCGAATTCAAGAGACCATGTGCGGCATTTTTGGATGGATTGCGCCGGAGGTCCGGGACACGCCCGAGCTGCGGGCCAGTCTCCAGCCCGCGCTGGAGGCTTTGCGCCCTCGCGGTCCAGATGGCTCTGGCATTGAGGTTGGCGAGGGATGGGCGCTGGGGCACACGCGTCTGGCCATCTTGGACCTTACGGATCGCGGGGCGCAACCGATAGGCGATGGCCGCGGCGGCTGGCTGACGTACAACGGCGAGATCTACAATTTTCGCGAGTTGGGTCGTGAGCTTGAGGGAAGGGGCGTCGTGTTTCGATCGACGGGTGACAGCGAGGTGCTGTTGCACGCGATGCGTGTCTGGGGGCCGGAATGCCTGCCGCGCCTGCGTGGCATGTTCGCGTTTGCCTGGTTCGATGAGCGCGAGCGCCGATTGGTGCTGGCGCGTGACCGATATGGCGTCAAACCTCTGACGTATCGCGTCGGAGAAGAGGGAATCTGCTGGGCCTCAGACCTGTTTGGGCTGCGGGCGCTCCCGGCATGCGGGGGGATGGACGTCGATCCCGATGCGGCGCGCCTCTATTTTGCCCTGGGATACGTGCCCGCGCCCTACTCGATCTGGAGCGGTTGTCGCAAACTGCGTCCCGGGCACTGGATGGAGGCACGATGGGGTCGCGAAGGCGATGCGGCCTTGCGCGAGACACCGTATTGGAAGCTGGCTGAGGTGCCTTCGGCTGACGGTCGCGGCGATGCGGGCACGGCCCTGTGCGATGCGTATGTGGATAGGGCGCGGGAGAGCCTGCGCTATCGGCTGATCAGCGACGTGCCAGTCGGCAGCCTGTTGTCCGGGGGTGTCGATTCGAGTTTGGCCACCGCGCTGGCGAGGGAAGAGGGCGGGACCGAGGTGGCGGCCTTCACGATGGGCTTCGAGGAGCCCGAGGCCGATGAATCGGAAGTCGCGACGGCCGTTGCGGCGGCTCTTGGGGGAAACCATCACGTGTTTCGCATACGCACCGCGGATGTCGTGGGCGTGTGGGATCGACTCTGGCGGGTCTATGACGAGCCCTTCGCGGATTCATCGGCGCTACCGATGGTGGCGCTGTGCGAGGGAGTGGGGCGGAGGGTGAAGGTGGCTATCTCCGGCGACGGTGGCGACGAGACCGCTTGCGGCTACCCGTGGCATTGGGCCTTGCGGCGCCTCGAAGCGGCATCGGTTTGGCCGGGTGCGATCCGCCATTGCGTTGGAGGTATCGCGGAGCGGCTTGGTTCAGAGGCTCGCTATCGGGGGCGGGCCCTTGCCGCCAATGACCGCGTGGGTCGCTGGATGGTGCTGCGCACCGGCCTCCGGCCCGAAGATGAATCCCTCCTCCCCGTTCGCGGGGGCACCCGCGGCATCGTAGCTCGCCATTTCGCGGATTCGACCAAAAGCATTGGCGAGTCGCAAGACTCCCTCGATTGGGCGTGTCGCATGGATCTGGCCACCTATCTCCCGGATGACCTCATGGTCAAAGCCGATCGCGCCAGCATGAGCGTTGGCCTCGAATTGCGCGAACCGTTCCTCGATCATGAGCTGACTTCGTGGCTTCTGTCTTTGCCCAGCGGTTCGCGAGCCGACACGAGGCATCGGCGATCCAAGGCCCTGATGCGATGCGCCCTCGATCGCCGCATGCCCCGAAAGTTGTTCGAACGCCCGAAGAGGGGTTTCACCCCGCCGCTTGCGGCTTGGCTTCAAGGCCCGCTCGCGGACGTTGCGCTTCTCGTCAAGAAACGGATCGATGAGGGCAAACTGGAACCTCTGGCCCTGCCCGAGGGTTGCCGAAACTGGGACGGGTGCGCCCGACAACTGGACGACCGGCACCTCCAGTTCCTGTGGAGACTGATCTGCTTTTCGGAGTGGTCCGCCGCTGCCTCCAGACGCCCGGAGTCGTCATAGGAGAATCACGGGCGCCCCGGCCGATATCGGATATATGAACTGGCGAGCACTGCGTAGGGCCATGGCGTTTTCTCGATGGGGCGCGACCCCCGGGTCCGCGGGTATTCTGTTTTTGATCGCTTTGGATAATATGATCGACTTTCGGCGCCGAAAGTTGCGCGGCTGTGTCGAGTGGGCGCTCTCAGCGTTGGCTGGCCCCGGTTCGAGAGCGAGAATATTTTTGAGAGCACGTGCTCGCGGCAGCACTTCCGGCGTCCCCTTCGCGTTGCGCGTTGGCGGTGGCGATGTGCAGGGTGTCTGGGAGTGTCTTGGAGGGCATTACGAAAACGCGGAAGTTGATAGGTTGATACAACGGGAGCGAATCCGGTACATTGTCGATGGGGGTGCCAACATCGGTTCCTTCTCGGTCTCGAGGTTGATTTCGTTCGTTATCGACGGCCTGCTCGCGATCGAGCCTCAGTCGGAAAATTTCAGCCTTTTGTCAGAGAATCTGTCGCGTTTTCCGACGGCCCGGGTGGTTCGGGCGGCCCTGGGTAATCGCGATGGCGATGGCTGGTTGAAATTTTGCGGTTCTTTGAACAACGAGTTGGTGGATCCAGCATCCGAACGAAAAGAGGGCGGCGAGACGGTCGAGGTGCGGCGCATCGTTTCTCTTATCTCCGTCCAATGGCCCATGGACGCCACGTGGCTGAAGCTGGACGTCGAGGGGGCCGAATATGCCTGTTTGAGCGACTTGTTTGGGGCAAAACTGTATCCCGCCGTGATCTCGTGTGAGTTTCACCCCCCTTGGGAAGGGCGCCTGCCAGAGGTTCTGTCTAGGATGGAGGCCGCCGGGTACCGCATCGATAGCGATCTGGGTCACGTGGGACCGGATGACTGCGTTCACCTCACGGCCGTTCGGAAGGTTCGCCAATGACCGTCGCCATCATGATCGTGACGCGAAACCGGGCGGCGATCCTGCCCCGCGCGATCGAGTCGGCGCTGGAGCAGGATTACCCGGCGAAAGAGATACGCGTACTGGATGACGCGTCCGAGGACGGGACGCCCGAGTTGGGGGCTCATTTTCCTGGGGTTCGATGGGAGCGTTCCGATATGAGGCTTGGGATACCCGAGGCCCGAAACCGCCTGATGCGCGCGAGTGACGCCGAGTTGGTTGTCGGCCTCGACGACGATGCGTGGTTTCTGGAACCGGACGCCGTGGCTGCAGGCGTCAGTGCGATGGCGACGAATCCCAAGATCGGGGCTTTGGCGTTTGACGTGGTCGCCCCAGGACGGGAGCAGAGGCACGGGCGGAGGGAACCTCAGCCCTGGCATGCGTTTCAGGGTTGCGGTCACATGTTGCGAATGAGCGCGGTGCGGGAGGTGGGGAGTTACGCCCCTGCTTTGGGCTGGTACGGGTCTGAGGAAAAAGACCTGTCATTGCGTCTCCTGGACGCTGGCCACGAGGTGATACTGTTGCCGGGCGTTCACGTGTGGCATGACAAGAGCGCCACGGCCCGCGACGTGGCCTCGCAGCATGCCTCGGGTGTGTGCAATGATCTAGCCCTCTCCTTGACCCGAACCCCGTGGCCGAGTGTCGCCTGGCACTGTCCGACGAAGGTTTTGAGCCATCCGGTCTTCGGCTTGCGCCATGGTCTGCTTCGTCCAAGCCTCCGCGGTATGGTGGACGTATTGCGACGCCTGCCATTGATCATGCGGGTCAGGCGTCCCGTGCGTCGGTCGACTTGGTGCGAATACCGAAAGCGCGCCCGCCGCGGACCCAGGCCCGTGGTGACGGATACGATGCGATCGGGTGCGCGATGAATGTGCTCTTGGTCCATCCTGGAACGCAATACGCGGGCAAGTTGGCCGCGCAGTTGGAGAGGGTCGGACTGTTGGCGCGATATTGGACGGGATTCGCCTATCCTTCCGAATCTCTGTTATTGACCCTGGCAGGGCGATCGCCGTGGCCAGGCTTGCGCAGGCGCCTAGCGCACCGGGCACTCCCGGGTGTGCCCGGACAGAAGATCCGGTGCCAACCATTTGGGGAAATATCGGCCCTCTTGCGTAAGGGGATCGGCTTGGACGAAGAGAGGGTTTTCCATCGGCGCAATGAGCGATTCCAGCGAGCGATACCGGATTCGGCGCTGCGAGCGGCCTCCGCGGTGATCGGTTTTGACACGTCGGCGTGGATCTTGGCGCGACGGTGCCAGGCCATTGGAAAGCCCCTGATTTTAGATCAGAGCATCGCCCATCCCCTGGCGCGCGAGCGGCTGTACGAGGATCTGGCGGGGAGATATCCCGAGTGGTCGGAATCGTGTAGATCGCGTCGGCCGGAGGTCCTCGCTGCCGAGAATGAGGAGCACCGGCTGGCCCAAAGCGTGGTGGTGGCCAGCGCATTCACGAAAGAGACGCTGACCCAATATGGGTTGGATGCCGCGAAGATTCGGGTCAATCCGTATGGCGTTGATCTGGCACAATTCCATATCGGGAAACAGGTGTCGCGGGACCGACCGCTGCGTTTCGTGTTTGTCGGTGCCCTCCAGGCCAGAAAAGGGATTCCGGTCCTGTTAGAGGCGTGGCGGCGGGAGGGTTGGCGGAATGCGGAACTTTGGCTCGTCGGGCCGGTGGCGCCGCAGGTCCGCCGGCTCATCCCAGACTTACCGGGCCTGCGCGTGCAGGGGCCTGTCCCGCATGCGAATCTGCCGCGGCTGTTCTCCGAGTGCGATGTGTTCGTCTTCCCGAGCCTCTTCGAGGGCTTTGGGCTCGTGATCCTCGAGGCGATGGCCTGCGGCCTCCCCGTGATCACGACAGAGGCCACGGCGGGTCCCGATGTCATGACGGATGGGAAGGAGGGTTTTTTGATTCCGTCCGGCGACGTCGATGCCCTGGAGGCCAAGATGCGCTGGTGCCTCGAGAATCGCGAACGCCTGCCCGAGATGGGGCGCGCGGCGCGGGCAACCGCAGAACGGTTCACCTGGGAGGCTTACGGCGACCGTTGGAAAGCCATCTTGAATGAAGCGGTCGCCGAATTCGGATTGCGGAGTTCGGAAATCGGAAACTGCGGGAATCCCGGAAAGAGATAGGGGTGCGAAATGCGGAGTTCGGATTGCGGAGGAAATTTGGAATGTGGAAGACTGAGGAGGAAGCGGAGGAA